>Ga0187819_10001426_pt1 | contig 12371 bp, 11 predicted proteins | sample NC_wetland_sal_i_15_FD_132411 | JGI IMG/M metagenome (GOLD analysis project Ga0187819, IMG submission 132411) | Wetland sediment microbial communities from Neuse River Estuary, North Carolina, USA - SO4_4 | ecosystem: Environmental > Aquatic > Freshwater > Wetlands > Sediment | place: USA... | reverse complement strand
CGGCACGACGAACCGATCGAAGATTTCGATTTGCCCTGCTGACTGAGCTTGGCGTTTCAGCACGCGAGCGTTCATCCACCAGCCGAAAAAGCCGATGGAGTTCACGTAGTGCGCCTTTTTGACGCCCAAACCGCTGGCGCGAGCCAGGCGCGTGACAGAGTTCCGGTTGTAGCGGCGGTGGTGTCCCAGGTTCCTGTCGATGGGGCCGAAGAGAGCCTCAAACGCCGGAAGCAGCAGCACGATGATGCCGCCGGGCACGAGGATGGATGCCATCCGGCGGAGAGCTTGCTGATGGTCTTCGATGTGCTCGAGCACGTTCAGGCAAATGCAGGAGTCCGGGCGAAACCGGGCGATCTCGGAAAATTCGGGATCGGTCACATCGCAAGCGATGCTGTGCAGATTTTTCTGATTCGGGTAGCGCGCGCGGAACCGTTCGATACAGCCCGGGTGTTTGTCGACGGCGATGACGGTTTCGCGGTCCAGCAGGCTCCCGGTGAAGTTGCCGATGCCGCAGCCGACTTCGACCACCCTGCGGCCCAATTCGGGAAGGATCAGGCGGCCTTGCCAGGCGAAATAGTTCCTCGCTCTGGCCATGCGCTCCTGGTCTTCGAGCGTGTAGGCAACATCGCACTCCGCGACTGAGGCGTTTCGATTCACCGAGACAACCCTGATCACCTTATTGTAAGAGAGGCGCATGGGGGAATCACAACGTTACCGTTTGGTGGGCCAACCTCTGGGAAGATAGAGACGTTCATGTTTTTGTGCCAGGTACTCCAGGCTTTCCAGCCTCTTCGCAACCCTATCGGTTTCGGCGCCAGGGACTTCATCGAGCTGGCGTGGGCCGGACTCCTGGTGGTCCTTGCGTTGGCCTGGCGGCCGTGGATCGAACCGTTCGGCCGAAAACTGGCGCGCAAAACGGGGTGGTGCATGCTGGCGCTGGCGGTTCTTCCCGTAGCGCTGCGTCTGTTGCTGTTGCCGCACCATCCGGTGCCTCGGCCCGAAATCTATGACGAATTCAGCCACCTGCTGGTTGCGGACACTCTGCGGCACTTTCGCCTGGCCAACCCGCCGCATCCAATGCCTCAGTTTTTCGAAACGTTTTTTGTGCTGCAGCAGCCGACGTATAGCTCGATCTACCCGATCGGCCAGGGCCTGGTGCTGGCGCTGGGCTGGACGATTTTTGGCCACCCATGGGGCGGCGTGCTGATCTCGGTGGCAGCTCTCAGCTCGCTGTGCTACTGGATGCTGAGGGCCTGGACCACGCCGGAGTGGGCGCTGGCGGGCGGTCTGCTGGCGGTCTTCGAGTTCGGGCCGCTGAACCCCTGGACAAACAACTATTGGGGCGGCGCAGTGCCCGCGGCTGCCGGCTGCCTGGTATTCGGCTCGCTTCCAAGATTGCGCGAGCGGGCCTGCACAAGGGACGCGGTCCTATTGGGCATGGGCCTCGCATTGCACATCCTGACACGCCAATATGAGTCGATCTTCCTGGTTGCCAGCGTGCTCCTGTTTTTCCTCCCGGATTTGCGCAAGCGGCAGGTTCTGCGAAGGCTGCCTGCGGCGGTGTTGGTAGTGATGGCCGCGATCGGCATCACGCTGGTTCAGGACAAGCGAGTGACCGGAAGCTGGATGATGCTGCCGGAGATGCTGAGCCAGGATCAATATGGCGTTCCAGCCTCGCTTACCTTCCAGCCGGACCCGGTTCCCCATCGAGAGCTGACGCCGCAACAGGCGCTGGATTACAAGATGCAGCGCTCATTTCGCGGCAGCGGTCCGGAGACCATTGGGAAATATCTCATCCGTCTCGAGTACCGCGTGCGCTTTTACCGCTTCTTTTTCCTGGTCCCGCTGTATCTGGCAGCGGGGGTCTTTTGGGGAACGGGCAGAGACTATCGCTTTCTGTGGCTCGTCGCGACGCTTGTCCTGTTCGCTCTGGGCGTCAATTTCTTCCCGGCGTTCCAATTTCATTACATCGCCGCCGTCACATGCTTGTTCGTGCTGGTGAGCGTTAAGGGGCTCGACTGGCTTAGCCGGCGCACGCTGCGGGGCGTGCCCGTGGGCGCTGCCGTGGCTCAGTTTATTGTATTTCTCTGCGCCGCGCATTTTCTATTCTGGTACGGCCTTCACGTCTTCGATGACCAGCCCTTCTCGCAGGCCATGCGGCAGTACGAGACGTGGAATGCCATCAATCACGGAGACCCCTTCGGACGCGGAGCGATCGATGCCCGTCTGGCGCAGGCGCCCGGCCAGCAACTGGTGTTCGTGCGCTACTGGCCGCAGCACATCTTCCAGCAGGAGTGGGTGTACAACGCGGCGGACATCGATGGCGCGCGAGTCGTGTGGGCGCGAGACCTCGGCGCGGCGGAAGACCAGAAGCTCCGGCGCTATTATCCCAACCGCGCGGTGTGGCTGCTGGAGCCGGACGCGCGGCCGCCGAAGCTGACGCGCTGCGATGCGGCGGCGGGGTGCCTATCTTCCAGCCAGCCCGCTCAGGAGCAATGAGCTATGCCAAATCGTGAACCCCCAGAGCCGTGGCATTCATTTCTGGCTGAGCTTAACAGCAAGCTCGGTGACATGGTGGATTTGACATGCATTGGTGGGTTTGTTTTCACGGTGCACTACGGGTTGGATCGCCAAACCCCGGATATTGATTTCCTTGCTGTTGGAATGCCGAGGCCATTGATCGCTCGTCTGGAGAAGTTGGCTGGTAAGGAATCTTCCCTCCGCAAGAAGTACGGTGTTCATCTTGATCCCGTCCGTCCAGGAATTGTTGATTTGCCTTGCGATTACTGCACTCGCCTCGATGAAATGTTCTTATCAACGTACTCTCAACTACGGCTACAGGCGTTAGATCCGTACGACCTGTTATTGTCCAGGTTGAAACGTAACGATAAGCGTGATCGTGATGACGTGGAACACCTCGCCATGAAGGTTTCATTGGAGTCGGGCGCGCTGAGACAAAGCTATGAGCGTGAATTGCAGCCGCACCTATACAAGCATGAACAGTTCGACGAGAGAGTGGAACAATGGGCAGAGATGATTGACAGAGTACGGGGGAATGACAGTTCCGGCCTTCTCGCCGAAACGCAATGAGCTATCCTGGACTTCGTGCGACTCTCCATCTCTTCCTTTACCCGCATTCTCGGCGTGGCGCTTTTGGCCACGCTTTGTTTGAGCCAGGATGCCGCGGATCCGTGGCGGAAATCCGAACTTCTGGAGCCGAAGGCACTCGCCAAGGAAATTCAATCGGCCAAGCCTCCCGTGGTGTTATGTGTGGCGTTTCCGGTGCTTTATCGCAGCCGGCATATTCTTCGCGCCATCGACGCCGGGCCCGGTTACAACGCCGAGGGCATTGAGGCGCTGAAAAAGGCCGTGGCCCATCTTTCGAAAGACGCTGACGTCGTCATCTATTGCGGTTGCTGCCCTATGGTGAAGTGTCCTAATATCCGGCCGGCGTACGGCACGCTCAAGGAACTGGGGTTCACGCATGTCCGGGTTTTGAACATCGCAACCAACATGCATGAGGACTGGTACAGCAAAGACTATCCCTCCGAACCGGGCAGCGCCGCGGCCGCAAAGTAGGCGGGTGCTAATCTGAAATTACATGCGCGGGTTTTGGTTGACGGCTCTGGCTGCGCTGGTGAGCTTCTCTGCCGCGGGCCAGGTGATCGGCGATGTTCGCGAAGCCATCGCCGACGGCAACCTCGCCCGAGCTGAGCGCTACGTTCAAAACTATCGCGCAAAGAACGGGGTCACACCCGAGTTCCTGGAAGCGCTCTCGTGGCTCGCTCGCGGCGCACTGGATGCGAACCAGTACGATCAGGCGGAACGCTACGCCGCCGAAACCCGCAAACTGGCTCTCGAAAACCTCGCCGGGCGAAAAATGGATGATGAGCGGCACCTGTCCATGGCGCTAGGCGCGTCCATCGAGGTGCACGCGCAAGTGCTGGCCGGTCGCGGCGCTCGCGGCGAGGCCATCGCGTTTCTGCGGCAGGAACTGGCGGCTTACCGCAATACTTCCATCGGCCCGCGGATTCAGAAGAATATCAACCTGCTGACCCTGGAAGGCAAGCCCGCACCGCCGCTGGAGATCACGGAGTGGCTCGGACCGAAGCCTGTCCCTTTGGTTCAGTTGAAGGGCCATCCGGTGCTGCTGTTCTTCTGGGCACACTGGTGCGGCGATTGTAAAGCCGAAGTGCCGGAGCTGGCCCGGCTGCTCGCGCAATACAAGTCCAAGGGCCTGGTGCTGATCGGTCCCACCCAGCACTATGGCTACATTGCGGGCGGCCAGGATGCTTCTCGCGAACAGGAAACGCGCTACATCGACGCCGTCCGCAACCAGTACTACTCCGCCCTGCCCGGCATGAGCGCGCCGGTCAGCGAGGCGAATTTCCAGAGATTCGGCGCCAGCACGACGCCGACACTGGTCCTAATCGATCGCCAGGGGATTGTGCGACTGTATCACCCGGGCGCCATGCCCTATCAACAACTCGCAAGCAAGCTGGCTGAAGTGAGCGGGAACTAAGCGGCCGCCCGGGTCAAGCGGTCTCTTTTCGATGAACAACGAGTTCCGGATAAAACTGTTTATAGGTTTTGAGGGCCCGGATGAGCGCTTCCACTGCCGAAAGCTGCGCGTAAAGGTGCTCCAGTTCCTTTACGATGTCCGGGTCAGTCGTGGCGACTGGTAAAGCCTTTTTTGGCATATCCCAGACTGCACGAGAATCGAGCAATCGAAAATCCCCGTTTATGGGGAAACTGTCGGGGGGCGCAGGTAGGGAATCGAGACCCTACGAATGTGGGAGGTATAGGCCGCAATGATTAGCCGGGCTACAGCAGAGAAGCGATTTTTTCGGCATCATTGGGCACCACAATGGGCTGGTTGGCGAAAGTGGAGCGAATGCGTGCGCCGTCCGGCGCGTCCAGTTGCCCGGTATGGTAGCGATAAATGTAATCCGGATCTTTCAGCAGGTTGCCCGTGAGCACCGCTACCACGTCCGCATCGCGGGGGATCACGCCCGCGGCCGTTAACTTGCGAATGCCGGCAAGCGTTGCTGCCGAGGCAGGCTCGCACCCGATGCCGCACTTGCCGATTACCGCTTTCGCATCCGCAATTTCCTGCTCACTGACTTTCTCCACCACGCCGCCCGAGTCCTCCACCTCTTTGAGCGCCTTGGGCCACGAGACTGGATCGCCAATTTTGATCGCCGTGGCGAGTGTTACCGGATGGCTGACGGGCTGTAAGCGCCGGCGTTCGCTCGCGCGAAACAACTCATAGAACGGCGCTGCGCCTTCGGCTTGAATCACCGCCAGCCTGGGCAACTTCTCTATGAATCCCCACTGCTTCAGCTCGCGCAACGCCTTTCCGAAGGCCGAGGTGTTGCCCAGATTTCCGCCGGGCAGCACGATCCAGTCCGGCACGCTCCAATTCCGCTGGTCGAGCATCTCGACGATGATGGTTTTTTGGCCCTCGATGCGAAACGGATTGATGGAATTCAGCAGATAAATGCCCAGCCGTTCAGCCAGTGCGCGCACGAGCGCCAGGATCTGATCGAAATTCGCTTCCACCTGGAAAGTCCGCGCGCCGTATTCGAGCGCCTGCGCCAGCTTGCCGTAGGAAATATTTCCGTGCGGAATGAAGATCAGCGGCTCGATTCCCGCGGCGCTGGCGTAAGCCGCCATGGAAGCTGAGGTGTTCCCAGTGGAAACGCAGGCGACGCGCCGCATGCCCAGCCGCAGCGCCTGCGCGACTCCGCAGGTCATTCCATTGTCCTTGAACGAGCCGGTCGGATTGAACCCCTGGTGCTTGAATTCGAGCCGGTCGAGCCCCCCGTACCGGGCGGCCGCCGACGCCGCCAGAACCGGCGTGTTGCCCTCGCGGAGCGAAACCACGGAATCCAGATTCTCCAGAAAAGCAATGACCTCGCGGTAGCGCCAGACGCCGCTTTGATCGATTGGCATATTCGAGACGCGCCGCGCGCGCCATACCGATTTCACCGTTACAGGATCCAGATTCCAATCCGGATACCGCGCCTCCAGCAGGCCCCCGCACTTGGGGCAGTTGTAGAGCACGTCCGTAACTTGAAATTGGGCGCGGCAACCTGACTCAAAACACCTCAGTTCGGAGGACATGGACTCCCCATTGTAAAGGGCGGAGCTGAATTACGCCGGGCCGTTACTTAACCTTCGATATCTTGCCCCCATTTGTAGTGGATCGTAGAATCCAAAGGAGACAACCTGCCGTCAGCAGTATCCCGTCTCGCTCGGCCTCGTAAAGTGAAGTAAACACAAGCGATTATGTTCGCCATCCTGGGAATCCTGGTGGTCATTGGGGCCATCGTGGGCGGTTATCTGATGGAGCACGGCAATTTGCTAGTGCTCGTGCAGCCCGCCGAACTGATCATCATCGGCGGCGCCGCCATCGGCACTGTCTTGATCGGCAACCCCCTGCCGACGATCATGCTCCTCCTGAAGGGGCTCGGCGGTATCTTCAAGCCCAGCGCGTTCTCCAAAGAGTTTTATCTGGAACATATCAAGCTGCTCTATGAGATTTTCCAGTCGTCCCGCAAGTTCGGCATGGTCAAGCTGGAGCAGGACATCGAAGATCCCGGCAAGAGCCCGTTGTTCGCGAAGTATCCCAAGTTCACCAAGAATCACCATGCGCTGCACTTCGTTTGCGACACCCTGCGCATGTACGTCAGCGGCGGGGTGAGCGCCATCGAACTGGACCAGATGATGGAGCTGGATATGGAGGTGCATCATGCGGGCGTTCATGCGCCGGTCAATGCGCTGAGCACGGTGGCTGATTCGCTGCCGGGACTGGGCATCGTGGCCGCGGTCCTGGGCGTGGTCATCACCATGGGGTCGATCGGTGGGCCGCCCGAGGAAGTCGGGCACAAAGTGGCGGCGGCTTTGGTGGGAACGTTTCTCGGCATCCTGCTGTGTTACGGGTTCCTGGGCCCCATGGCTTCCAGCATGTCGAAGATCAACGAAACAGAATCGCAGTTTTATCACTTCCTGCGGGTTGGGCTGGCGGCGTTCATCCGCGGCGCCTCGCCTATCCTGGCGGTTGAATTCGCGCGCAGAGCCATTCCCTCAGCGGTGAGGCCGACGTTCAAAGAAATGGAAGATAACTGCAAGAAGAGCGCAAAAGAAAGCACGCCGGCGGAGAAGAGCGCGGCGTAGCACCATGCCTGAATCCGAAGGCCGCGAACCCATCATCATTATTCGGAAGAAAGTGGCGCATGCAGCCCATCATGGCGGCGCCTGGAAAGTGGCGTACGCCGATTTCGTCACGGCCATGATGGCTCTGTTCATCGTCCTGTGGCTGTTGAGCAGCAGCGAAAAGATCAAGAAGGCCGTGGGCAGCTATTTTCAGGACCCGACCGGCAGCGGCAAGATGATGGGCAGCTCCGTCGGCGGCACGGGCGAGAGCCTGGCGATCACCAAGGAGGACATGAACCAGCTCAAGAAGCGCCTGGAGCAAGCCATGAAGACCATGCCGAAATTCGAACAGATGAAGGACCACGTCGAGCTGACGATTACCAACGAAGGCTTGCGCGTGGAACTCATCGAGTCGGAAAAAGGCATGTTCTTCGAAAGCGGCAGCTTCAAGCCGACCGAGCAGGGGCGAGCGCTGCTGGTGAAGCTAGCCGCAGAATTGGGCAAGCTGCCCAACAACATTGCGGTAGAGGGCCACACCGACGCCAAGCCCTACCAGGGCCAGTCCGCTTACAGCAACTGGGAATTGTCCGCAGACCGCGCGAACATGGCGCGGCGGATCATGCAGGAGAATGGGTTGCGCCCCGATCAGGTCAAGCAGGTCCGAGGATTCGCGGATCAGCGCCTGCGCACGCCGCAAGACCCCACCGCGCCCTCCAACCGGCGCGTTTCGGTGATCGTGCAATATCTGGACACGGCGAGCGTACAAAAGGCTCTCAAAACATCGCACTAATGTCCCTTGTGTTGGCCGAGCCCGGATCACCGGCATACTGGCAGCCCGGCGTATACTGAACCACGGATGCTCGCGGTTCATCTCGAAAACCGGCGCCTTTCGGTCAAGCGCGTTCCGCGCCCCCGCGCTCCTCAGGGCTTCGCTCTCATCCGGCTCTTGTGCGCAGGCATTTGCAACACCGACCTCGAACTGCAGCGCGGTTACTACGGGTTTTCCGGCGTCCCCGGCCATGAATTCGTCGGCGAAGTCGTCGAAGCGAGCCGGCGCGATCTGGTGGGCCGGCGCGTGGTGGGCGAGATCAATCTGGATTGCGGCGCTTGCGACTGGTGCCGCAAGTGCCTGGGCCGCCACTGCCCCGCCCGCAAGGTCCTCGGCATCGTGAAACATCCGGGAGCTTTTCGCGAATTTCTCACCCTGCCCGAGCGCAACCTCCACGTTCTGCCCGATTCCATTCCCACCGAGCAGGCGGTGTTCGTCGAGCCCCTCGCCGCCGCGCGCGAGATTCTGGACCAGGTGCAGATTCCGTGCAGCTCGCAGATTGCCGTGTTGGGCGACGGCAAGCTGGGGCTGCTAGTGGCCCAGGTGCTCCGGGCTCACGGCTACCGTGTGCATCAGTTTGGCCATCACAAGGACAAATTGCGCATCGCGGCGCGCGCGGGCGTTTCGACCGAAGTGGTGCACGATCGCTTGCCGGAGGCCGAATACGACTGGGTGGTCGAGGCCACGGGTTCGCCCAAGGGCCTTCCCGCAGCGGTCTCTATGACTCGGCCGCGCGGCACCGTCATCATGAAGTCCACGGTGCACGGGCTTGTGGGCGTCGACAGCGCGCCGGTCATCGTCAATGAGATCACCCTGGTCGGCTCGCGCTGCGGGCGCTTTGAACCCGCCATCGAGCTGCTTAAGCTCGGGGTCATCAACGTTGCCGGTATGATCTCCGAACGAACGCCGCTCGAGCGCGCTCCGGCAGCGTTCCGGCAGGCGGCCAGGCCGGGTGTGATGAAGGTGCTGCTTACCGAAGATAGGGCCGTTTGATGTTAACGTTCACCTACCGATGTAAACCGATATATGCCGTGCCAGCACCCAGACATTCTTCGTTTCATGGCAATCGACGGATAGGAAAGCTTGCACGCCACCGTTATAATGGGTTGTTAGTCGCGCCCTAGAGTTCTTCGCATGTCTTCGCTCGAAGGATCTCCCTCCATTCGCTCCGCCGCCGCGCCGGAATTTTATACCTGGGCATTCCCCGGAGCGCCGATCCGTGTTCATCTGCATCTCAGCGTTGTAGAGTCGCTGGGACGCGAGGTGCGCCGCGCCTTTGATTCCGTGCCCGCGCACAGCGTAGAGATCGGTGGTCTTCTCTTAGGCTCGGCAGACGCCTCGGGCGAGGTCATCGAAGTCAAGCAGTTCGAGCCGTTCCTGTGCGAATACCGGGCCGACCACAAATTCATTCTCTCCGAGACCGACGTCCGCAAGCTCGAAAAATCGCTGTCCCATCGCCGCGACGGGCTGCCGGTAGTCGGATTCTATCGGAGCCACATCGGAGAGAGCCTGGGCCTGCGCCCGCAGGACCTTTCTCTAGCTGAAAAGTATTTCAACAATCCAGCAAACGTCTTCCTGGTGGTGAAGCCGCGCGACGATGGTTCCTCGACCGCCGGATTTTTCTTCTGGGATAACGGTCGAATCGACTCAGCGTTTTCATACCTGGAGTTTCCGTTTGAGCCGCAGCAGCTAGTTGGCGGGAGTGTGAAAACGCGCCGCGTGGAATCCGGCCCTGAGCAAACGGCCGAGGAAGAGCGGCCCGCGCCGGATGATATTCCCCTGCCCGATCTCTCGTTGCTTCAGGACCTGGCGCGTGAGGCGATCGCCCCCCGGCGCCCCCGCTGGCTTTTGCAAGTCTTGTTTGCGATCGGGATGATGGCTCTCGGCGCCATCGGCTACGGAGTCTACATGAAGTGGATTGGAGCGCCGTCCCCCGCCGCCAAAGTGGCTTCTGACGCGCCTGCGCTCGCGCTCGAAATCGAGCGCCAGGGCGCCGACCTTCGGGTGAGTTGGAACCGCCATTCATTCGCCGTGGCTCGGGCGGCCGAGGGCGTGCTCGAGATCCGCGATGGCAATCTGCAGGAACAACAACTGCGCCTCGATGTGGACCAGCTTCGTCATGGGGGCATCGTGTACACTCCGGCCAACCCGACGGTGCAGTTTCGGCTCGAAGTCACCGACGCAGACAATATGAAAACCAGCGAGACGGTGCTGGCGCTGACCTCGGCCCGTCCCAATTCCGGCTCTGGCTTGCCGCCGGGCGGGAATCCACCGCAGTCCGCTGCCGCAAGCGGCTCAACGACGCCGGCTTCGCCGCCATCCACGCATGATTTCGGCGAGCCGGTGCGCCTGGCGACGGTGGACCCGCCCGCGGCCAACGCAGCCTCAAAGCCCATCCCGGAGACTCCGCAGCCCAGACTCACCCCCTCGGCGCCGCCGGAATCCTACACGCCTCCGCAGCCCATCCACGAAGTCCAGCCAAAACTTCCCCCTTCGGCAAACGCCGAAGTCACGTCGCTCGTTGAAGTGGAGATCCGTGTACAGATCGACGATAAGGGCGCCGTGGTCAATGCAGAGCCCGTGAAAAGGAAGGAACCGGTGAGCAGTGTACTCGTTACTGCTGCCCGTGACGCCGCCTTACGTTGGCGCTTCGAGCCCGCGTGGCGCGACAGCCGGCCGGTATCGAGCGAAGTGGTTCTGAAATTTCAGTACCGTCCCGCCGGACGGTAGTGGCCGGGCACGCCCGGCCATTATGCTTTCCAGCAGAACCAGCTAGCCGTGAATTCAGAATTTTTCCAGCACATCCTGGATGGCCGCCACGATCATATCCGCTTGCTCGTGGTTGAGAATCAGCGGCGGGGACAGGATCAGCACGTTGCAATAGCCGGGCACGGAATCGTTGTTGCGGCCCGCCAGTACGCCTGCGTCACGAAGAGCGCGCAGTAACTGGATCATGCGGGCCTCGGGCAACGGCGTCTTGCCGGAGTCCGTGACCATCTCGAGGCCGATCAGCAGCCCGCGGCCGCGAATCTCACCGATCCAGCGCGAGCGGATCCCTCGCAGCCTCTCCAACAAGTAGGCGCCAGTTGCCGCCGAGTTTTCCCACAGCCGTTCGCCGGTCAGAATGTCCAGATTGGCCAGAGCCGCGGCGCATGAACTGGGATGGCCGCCGAATGTGCTGACCTGGGCAAACTTCGCGTCACTCTCCGCATCGCCGTAGAACGACTCGAAAATCTCCTCCGAAGCCACGGTAGCGCCGAGCGGGAGATAGGCCGAAGTCAACCCCTTGGCAAAGGCCACGATATCCGGCCGGATGCCCGCGTGCTCGAAGCCGAACAGCTTCCCGGTGCGGCCAAATCCGGTGATGACCTCGTCGATAATGAGCAGGACGCCGTACCGGTCGCAGGTGGCTCGCACGCGCTCCAGATAACCCTCAGGCGCGGGAAAGATTCCGCCACCGCCGATCACCGGCTCGGCGATCACCGCGGCCACGGTCTCCGGACCTTCCATGCGGATGACTCGCTCGATCTCGTCGGCGCACGTCAGCGTGCAAGCCGGTTGGGAAGAGCAGAACAAGCAGCGATAATGATCCGGCGGCGGCACGTGCAGGAAACCGGGAACCAGCGGCTCGAACGCCGTTTTTCTGGGATTCTGTCCTGTTGCTGATGCCGCGCCCATGGTGAAGCCGTGATAACCGCGGTGCCGCGCGATGATCTTGTACCGGTTCTGGCCCGGATGCCTGCGGCGCGCGCACTGCCGCGCCATTTTGAGCGCTGTCTCCACAGCTTCCGACCCGCTATTAGAAAAGAAAACACGGCTCAGCCCGCGCGGTAACAGCTCCGCCAGCCGGGCCGCCAGGCGCGCCCCCGGACCGTGCGACTGAGTCAATGGGTAATAGGCAAGCTGCGCCATCTGGGCCGTCACGGCGTCCACGATGGCGCGGCGGCCGTAGCCTACGTTGACGCAGAACAGGCCTGCCATGGCATCCAGATACCGGCGGCCGTCCGCATCCGTCACGTAGCAGCCGTCGGCGCCCGATATTTCGAGCGGAGGCCGTGCCTCCAGGCCGCGGTGTTGCGTGTTTCCGTGCCAGAGATGTTGCAGATCGAGATCGCGATGAGAGGAGGTGACGGCTTGGGCCATGGCTCTCACATTTTACTTGGAAATCCGGCAAGACGCAGACTCAATTAATACAGTCCAAGCCCTTTCCGTAGAGGGCATCGGATATCGCCCGTCGGGTCCTCAGATGGGGCAGAAAATCGGCTCCCGGTATTGAAACGGCTACACGGTTAGGTTCACTATCCTCCAGAGGGCGATCCGTGAGCACTCACCTCCCCACTCATGCGCATGCCGCCAGTATCCTCAGAGCGGCGCATGTGCACGG
>Ga0187819_10001425_pt1 | contig 12373 bp, 5 predicted proteins | sample NC_wetland_sal_i_15_FD_132411 | JGI IMG/M metagenome (GOLD analysis project Ga0187819, IMG submission 132411) | Wetland sediment microbial communities from Neuse River Estuary, North Carolina, USA - SO4_4 | ecosystem: Environmental > Aquatic > Freshwater > Wetlands > Sediment | place: USA: North... | reverse complement strand
TACCGGACGCATGTCTCCGCCAGCACGGAGCCGGATGCCGTCCGCATCCTGCATTTCTTCGAAAGCTGGAAGCCTCCTGCGGATTTGTTCGCGTTCATGCCGGAGTTCAGCCCGAGCAGCCTTAGTGCCGGCATCCGCCAGCTCCAGGAAAACTCGTTCCTGGTGGTGAAGGGTACGCAGGCTGCGGAGCGGGATGCCGGCCTGGAGCGTGCATGGGCTGAGTGGCTGCCGCACGCTAGCTTTCACTTTGCCACCAAAGACACTCCCTTCCTCAGTGCGACGCAGGCCGCCCGCCTGCTGAAGCGGTATGTCGCAGAGTCTCCCCAGCCGCCACGGGCAAAAAGTTATCCCCATGCCCCTCGCATCGTGCTTCCACCCGCAGGCGATTCGGGCGACGAATTTGTGCGAGTGCTGATGGCCCGCAAGACGCATCGCGAGTACTCCGGGAGTGTTTCCCTGGGCGCCATCTCTAAACTGCTGTATTACACCTGGGGCGTCACCGGCCGCATCGAGGCGCCACCTTTTGGGCAGCTCTTTCATAAGACCAGTCCTTCCGGCGGCGCCCGGCATCCGGGCGAAGTGTACTTGCTGGCCATGCGGGTGGAGGGATTGTCGCAAGGCTTATACCACTACGATGCAGTGCACCATCGCCTGGAACGCTTGCGTTCGGTGCCGGCAAGGAAAAAAGCGGTTTCCTATGCCGCCGGGCAGGAATTCCTTCAGGATGCTGCGGCGGTGTTTCTGATGACCGCGGTTTTTCCGCGGACCATGTGGAAGTACCGCTTCGCCCGCGCCTACCGCGTCGTGCTGTTGGACGCCGGCCACCTCTGCCAGACCTTTTGCCTGGTGGCGACCTGGCTGGGACTGGCCCCATTCTGCACCGCGGCGTTGAAAGACAGCGAGATTGAGAAGGACCTCGGTATCGACGGTGTGCGCGAGTCGGCTCTCTATCTTGCCGCGGTTGGGGTGCCCGTCGGCAAGGCTCGCAGCAAGCGCTGAGCGTTCTGGTACATGGGCAGACCTGGGTCCGCTTGCGACCAGTATCCGAGAAAACGCTGCAGATGGGTTCGTGCACTGTCCGTCTGTCCCAGCTTCTGATCCAAGGCTCCGAGCTGGTATTCATCTTCCACCACGTTGTGAAAAGCGGGATCGTCGAAACTCTCGACGCGTTCGTTGCCGCGGGCCAGCACCGCCTCATATTGCTGCGCCGCCTCCTGGTCCTTTCCCGCGTTTTGGTAGCAGCGGGCCAGGGTCTCGAGGGCCAGGGAAGAATTCTGGTACGCCACCGCCTTCTGAGCCGCTGCGACCGCCTCCGTGGGCTTATGTTCCGCCAGCGCGATCTCTGCGGCCAACAGGTAACGCAGTGCCTGGACCGCGGGGATATCACGTTTTTCCGCCAGCGTGTCCAGCGCGCGGGCGATCTTGTTGGCCGCCTGCAGTTGGCCAGTCCGTGCATAGGCCCTGCCCAGCCGGAAGTTGACGAGGGCGGGAGCGCTGGACGCCTCGGTGCGGGCCATCACCTCCCCGGCACGCGCTTTCGATGACTTGTCAGAAGCCAGCGCCAGCGCGATCCTCGCCTTCTGGGCAAAAAACGGGTTATGGTTTTTCTCCGCCGCCAGCAGGCTGGCTTGCAGCTCTTGCTGCGCCTCGCGGTAACGCCCCGTGGCAAGATCCAGGTCGGCCAGAGAAAGCCGTCCTTCGATCTCCGCGTCTCCACCCACCTTGGCCATGTGCTCGAAGGTGCGCCGCGCCTCCTCGAGACGGCCCCGTCCGAGATAAATGCGTCCGAGGGTGATCTGCGCATAAAGGTCGTCCGGATACTCGCTCTTGAATTGCTCCGCCACCTCCAGCGCTCGGGCGTTATCGCCTTTTCCAAAAAGCTGGTTGGCCAGGTTGATGCGGACGCGTGACCGCGGCACGAACTGGAGGGCCTTCTCGGTGAACGCGATCGCCCCGGCATAATCGAACGTGTCGACGTGGCAGGCGCCCAGGTTGATGTAGGGCGCAGGATCCTGGGGTTGAAGCTGGGAAAGCAGTTGGTAGTACCCGCACTCTTTCTCGTAATCCATAATGACGCGATTGTAGGTTCCCAGGATTCTCACTCTCTCCGGCTCGGAAACGCGGTCGGAAAGCAGCGCCGCCTCCTGAAGCTGCTTCTCCTCATTACCGACGTCGTCCAAATGCTGATAGGTAACGCCGAGGTATTCATGGGCCATGGCGAACTTGGGGTCGAGTTGCAGGGCCTTGTTGAACATCACGATCGACTCCTGCAGACCGCCGCTGTAAAGGCTCTGCTTCCCCAGCGTGTAATAGCGGATCGCATCCAGCGACGGTGAAGTGACTCTGGCCAGAGGAACGGAATTCTCTTTCAGCGATTCGAGGGATTCGCCGAGAGTGCGGCGCAGCGTCTCCGCCATGGCGTCGACTTGCGCGGGGATGTCGTCGGCGCGGGCCGCCGATCTCTGGGCCGTCACCACGTCGGCGCCGGAAGGCGCCTCCACGTGCACCATTAGCACATAGGTGTTCCCCAGGCGGGTGATGGAGCCGAGCAGCACGCCCTGCAGTCCCTCGCGCTGGCATATCTCCCGGCCAATATCCTCCTTGATGCGCTCCCGCGGCGGCCGTCCCATGCGCCGCAAGACATCCGCCAGCCGGCTGGGCGGGAAGACGGCCAGGTAGCGCGACTGCTGCAGCGTGCTGGAAAACATTTCGCTCAAGGTATTGTCGAACACCGGCTCGCCGGTACGATTTTCAAAGTCACCCACCAGGATCAAAGTCCGCGGCGCCGACTCTTGTGGCCGCACTTGCAGCCGGCGGATTCCCAGCCCGGCGCCGAGGATCAGAAGCAGACCGGCCAGGGCGGCAGCCACCCACAGAGCGCGCCTGCGCACCCGCCGCCGGGAGGCCTGCTGAGCGGCCACCGGAATGGCCGCCGTCTGCAGCCGCTCCAGGTCCACCAGTAACTCGCGCGCGGACTGGTAGCGCAGCCGGGGATCGAGGTCCATCGCCTTCATAATCACCGATTCCAGCGCTGGTGCGATGCGCCGGTTGTGGGTGGAAGGCGGCTGGGGAGAGCGGTTCAGGATGGCGTCGATGAGCAGAGCGCCTTCTTCGGGATGGGGCCGCTTCCCCGCGGCCATCTCATAGAGCACCGCTCCCGCGGCGTAGATATCCGCGCGGGCATCGGTCTTTTGGCCGCGCAATTGTTCGGGAGCCATGTAGGGAATCGTTCCCTTGACCCAGCCGGTGCCGGTCACGGTTTGCGTGGCGTCCTCGGGTCCGGGCTGGAGCAGCTTGGCCAGGCCGAAGTCGAGGATCTTCAGCCTGCCGTCCGCCGTCAGCCCGAGGTTCCCGGGCTTGAGATCGCGGTGGAGAATGCCCTGCCCGTGTGCCGTCGCTAGCCCTCCAGCGATCTGCATGCCGAACTGGATGACCGTGGATTGCGGCAGAGGCCCGGCCAGGAGCTTGTCCGCCAAGGTCTGGCCGGTAAGCAGCTCCATGGCGAGGAAATCGGTGTCTTCCTGGCAGTCGAAGTCGTAGATGGTGGCGATGTTGGGATGGTTCAGCCGGGCAAGCGCTTGCGCTTCCTGCCGGAATTGCCTGCGCGCGGCTTCATCGGTGAGAGCGCCCGTGGGAAGGACTTTTACCGCCACATCGCGGTCCAGACGCTCGTCGTGGGCGCGGTACACCACACCCATGCCGCCCGAGCCGATTTCCTCCAGCAGCCGGAAATGGCCCAGCAGTCGCCCCGAAAGAACGTCCTTTCCCATAGGTTGGCCGGATACTAGTTTGCACGCCAGCTCAAGTCAATTTAAGCACATCGGCAGAAATTGGCCTGATGGCGTCGTTGCCAGAACGGCGCAGCCGGCCAGCGGCTCTCGGCTCGGTACCAAAAAGAGAGGTGACGGCAGTAGGCGAGGTGGATGCGCGCGACGGTTTCGACATAGCCGGGCACGGCGTCCTTGCGCCCGGACAAGTGCCGGTCGGCCGCTTCTGCCGCCGCCAGGCCGGTAAACAGTGCGTTGAGCAGGCCCTGGGAGGAAAGCGGATCGAAACTCAGCGCAGCATCGCCGGCGGCGAGCCAGGCGTCGCCAGCGCAGGGATCCGTGGCCATGGTGTGGGCGGCCGTGAAGCCGCTGCGATGGGGGGTGAACTCGCACTCAGCAAGTACCTGCGCCACCTCGCCAGCTTCGCGCGCACGGGCCAGCAAAGCTTGGGGATCTGCGGCAATCCGCGCCGCCGGCAGATCGGCGTCGGTATGGAAGGCCAGCACGCGGCGGCCGTTCGGGATGGCCGCGGTGTACCACCAGCCGTCCTGGCAGGCTTCGACGTAGGTCAGTCCCGCGGCCGCGCCAACATTTTGGGCAGCACCATGAACCCAGCCGCACACCAGACCATCTTGCGCCTGCCGACGTGCGCCGAGCCTGGTAGCGACCGGAGCGGTGCGGCCACCAGCATCGATCACGAAACCGGCGGCAAGATCCAGCGACCTACCGTCCGCCGCCAGATCGACCTGCCACCGCCCGGCATCGCGCGCGATGGATCGCAGCCGGGCCGGGGCCAGGAGCTCCGCACCGCGCTCGACCGCGATCCCGCGAAGCCAGCCATCAAAGCGCGCCCGATCGAGATGCCAGCCATGGCCGTCCGGATCGCGCAGAAAATCCGTCTCCACCGGCTCATCGCTGCCCCAGGCAGCACGATTGCCGAAGCAGGGGGCGTGGCCTTGCGCCAGGAAGGCTGGGAACAGTCCCATGTCGGTGAGCAACCGGCGCGCGGCTGGAGGCAGCGATTCTCCAATGCGCGGCGGCACGCCGGAGCGCAGGTCCATGAGACACACACGCCGCAGCGGCGCCAGGTTCAGAGCCGCCGTGGCGCCGGCGGGACCGGCCCCGACAATGAGGACTTCGCATGCTCGCATTTATTTCAAGCCGCGTGGAAAGCGCCGGACCTTTTCGATGCCGGACAGGTCAACATCATCGGAGGCCGTCAACGGCTCGTTTTCCTCCACCAGCCGCTGCCGAGTGTGTGCCGGCAGGTTCTGAACCTGCATGGCCGCGGGAAAGTGCTCGTCTCCGGGACCGGGGCGGTGCTCGACCACACCCATGTCACCAAAGCGTCCGATCATGTTGTTGATCTGATCGACATAGCCTTTGTGGCCCAGCGGGCGCGTCCAGGAGGCTCGCTTGGCGAACGCCACCAGCCGTTTATCCAGCGGCTGGTTGCGGTCCATCACGATTCCGTAATCCGTATCGTCCAGCACCTCGTTGGGAACGCGCGCCGGCCAGAAAGTCGGCAGGTACGGATCATAGGACTTGCCGTAAGTCCCCGCGTCGCGGCAGCTCGCTGTATCCGTCTGCCAGGGCACGGCCATCCAGCGCGTGATCCCGCCCGGCACCTGTCCGAGGAACGGATCGCTCGCCTGGACCATGTCCGGAGTGAGCTGCGGACCATAGTCGGGCTCGATCCAGCCGGGCTCGGCATGAAGGATGCGAAACGGCGCCATATAGAGACTGGGCTGCCGCATCGGCCAGGTCATCTCGCAACCCGGATGGAAGGCATCGGCCAGGCAGAATTCCAGGCTGGCGCGGTCAAGCATCCCCGGTTGCTGGGCAATCGGTATGGCTTCGATCTTGCGCGGCGGTTGCCGTGCCGGGTCATAGTCCGCATCGAAATCGCCGGCAGCCCATTGCTGTAGCATCCATAGCTGGGTGCAGCTGATGGCCGCGTTCTGGCGCGGGGTGTGCGCCGGCGGAACGTTCATGGCATCTCCGTACAGCCATGGCCACGGTATCGGCGACCAGGCATCGCGATCGAACACCCGAAACTGGTTGGCAAGACTTACGCGCATCCCCTGGAGTGCGGGGCTGGGGTCGGCTAGCCGCTCCAGCCACTCCGCGTCCGTGAAGCGCATGGGCCCTCTCCACCCGAAGGCCGCGGCATAGCCAGCGTTCACCCATTCGAGGTGTGAGAGCCGCTCGAAGAGCGGACGGATGTCGTTCTGGAACGAGGGGCGGGCCGGAGCGCTCGGGGTCTTGGCGGTGATGGCGACATCGCGCATCAAGTCCCACATGGTCCGCACCGACTTCAGCAACGGGGCATAATTCGGCGGAGCCACGACCACCCACGCCGGGTCCACCGCCAGCTCCTTGCCTTGGTAAACCACCTTGGCGGTGACCGGCCCATCGGAGGTGTCATCGTGCCAGCCGTCATTGTTGGCGAAGGTGATGGCGCGGGCGCCATTGTAGGATGCCGACTTGCCGTGACCACCGAGCACCACCAACCGGCCCTCTTTGTCGGTACTCAGTTCGCCCAGGTAGACCGGCGTGCCCATGAAGCAGCCGGTATCAAAGGTGACGCCGCGCTGCGCATTTTTGCCGATGATGTTGCGCGGTCCGGGATCGATGATGAGATTCTTGCGGTCGCCGATGCCGGCATTGCGCAGCAGCGAAAGCGGCGCCGACAGCGCCTCGGGGATGTCGAGCGCGATCTGAAACTGGTACCACGCGGACTTCTTGTTGGCCAGGTGCACCGTCCAGTGGATGTCGGCGTTCGAGGCGGTAAGCTCAGCTATCGCTTGGCCCTCGGCATTCAGACCGTAGATGCGAAAACGCACGGCCTGGCGCTTCAACGCGCCACTCGAATCGCGATAGTATCCCGGCGGCTGGGGCGCCGGCTCGGGCACCTCGGAGGCCAGGAAAAATTCGTCCTCGCTGTTGCCCAGGCGTGCAACGCCGATCGAAGGATGGATGGCGGCACGCACGATGGAATTTTTCTTGCTCTCGCTTGCCATACGCCCCCCTTTGAGGCCGCCAGTCTAGTCTGATTGGCGTGTTCTGCACAGCGTGAAATCGACGCGCGCGCAGGAGATGGCAGCGGTCCGACTGAGGCGCGGCGCGCCTTGTTCCACATTCAGAACACGTTCCTGTTTTTCGGTTGACCAGCACCGCCAATTAGTATCCTTACTTGGACTTTTTCCGGGTCGGTACAGCTCAAGCAACCGATTTTCAACGAATTCCCGCGCATGAGCAGTTACCGTGCGAGTACCTTGGCAGGCTAGAGGAGACTTTATGATTGATCGAGATCTTCGTTCTGTTGGGCTAGTCGCAACGCTCCTGCTTCTTCTTTTCGTTTTGATGGAAAGTATTCCTCTAGCTGGCCAGACCGAAAGGCCTGCGGCTACCGATTTGCAGTTTCACAAGTTCCAACCAAAAGTGGCGCCCGAGCAGGCAGTTCCGAAGGAAGGGAACCAGGGACAAACCGTCAAAGGGATGAGTGTGACCGCGGCGCAGCAGATGCAAGCGCTGCAACAGGACAAAGCGTTGCGCACGCCGGCGCAGAGAAAGATTGACTCCAACATCATCTATACAATGCGCATGCTGGCCGGGGAGCCGGCCGCGCCCGGAGTTCCCTACCTCTACACCGGAGTCGACCTCGATGAGAACGACAGCATCGCGGTTGACATGGTAGCCAACGTAACCGAACAACTCTTACAACGTCTGGCCGCCGCCGGCGCCCAGGTGCTGTATACAAATGGGCCCTTGCGTAGCATCCGGGCCATTATTCCTCCCGCCCAGATCGAAGGCATTGCCGAGTTACCCGACGTGATCTTCATTTCACCCAAACAGGGTTCCATGACCAACCGAGTCGAGCGTGTTTCGCCCGGCGCCTCCTGGCTGTTCTGGAATCTTCCGCAGGGATTTGCGCACCGGGCCGCGCGCGTCCGCGAGCAGTTGGCAGCGATGATGTTCTCGACCCCCGGAACCCCGGTGACCTGGCAGGGCAGTGTTGGAACCGAAGGCGATTTGACCCACCGGGCGTTCGATGCGCGCGGGACATTTGGGGTGAACGGATCTCCATTGAAAATTGGTGTTCTTTCGGACGGCGTTACCAGTCTCGCCCTGAGCCAGGCTACCGGCGACCTGCCTCCAACCTGCGGGACGCCGCCCTGCATTACCGTGCTTTCCGGACAGACAGGCAGCGGTGACGAGGGCACAGCCATGCTGGAAATCATCCATGACATGGCCCCGGGAGCAAGCCTCTTCTTCGCCACTGCGAACAACAGCATCACCAGCTTTGCCCAGAATATCCGCGACCTGCGCACGGCGGGTTGCGACATTATTGTTGACGACGTGTTTTATTTCGTCGAAACCCCATTCCAGGATGGGCAGACAGCCGCCGTGCTTTCGACCACCCAAGCCGGCGTGGTCACGCAGGCGGTGAATGATGTTGTTGCGGACGGCGCGCTCTATTTCTCTTCCGCCGGAAACGAAGGCAACGAGGATTCCAATACCTCCGGCGCGTTTGAAGGCGACTTCAATGGAGTAGCTTCCGGAGCGCCTTTGCCGGCAGGAAACGTCCATAGTTTCGGCGGCACCCCGTATGACACGATTACGTCGCCGGGCCTTCAGGAGGTCGGCTTGTGGTGGGCAGACCCTCTCGGCGGCTCCAAGAACGATTACGATCTGTACGCCCTCGACAGCACAGGATCGATCATTTTGGCTGCATCCACCAACATCCAGAGCGGGAGCCAGGACCCAGTGGAGCTCATCGGAAGCAATAATCTGGTCACCGGCACTCGCCTGGTGGTGCTTCAAAATACGGGAGCGGCTGGCGTCTTTTTTCATCTGGTTGTCTTTCGCGGTACTCTGACGGTGAATACCGCGGGGGAAACCCACGGGCACTCAGCAGCCTCCGGGGCCTATACCGTAGCAGCTACACCAGCCGCAGGCGCCTTCGGCCCAGGCTATCCCACCGGACCTTTCCCCAATCCTTTCGGCCCGAGTAATCAGATCGAACTATTCACTTCCGACGGACTTCGCCGAATTTTCTTCAATGCAGATTCAACGGCTATTACGCCGGGAAACTTCTCCTCGACCGGCGGCACGGTATTGAACAAGCCGGACATCACCGCAGCCGACGGCGTCTCGGTCACCGGAGTCGGGGGCTTTGGCAGTCCCTTTTATGGAACTTCGGCGGCCGCGCCGTCGGCCGCATCAGTGGCGGCGCTGGTAAAGTCCGCAAATCCGTCCTTGACCGCCGCCCAGATTCGCACGGCCCTGACCAGCACGGCGGTTGACATTATGTCCAGCGGATTTGACCGTGATGCCGGCAACGGAATCGTGATGGCATGGGAAGCCATCAACTCACTCGGCATCACCGGTTCTGCTAACCCCGAACTGGGCACGATTACCGCGAGCGAAAATCCCGGAAACGGCAACGGCATCATTGAAGCCGGCGAAGGAGCCAGCCTGGTTATTCAACTGAAGAACAGCGCCGGGGTGAAGGCCGCAACAGCAGTGACCGCCACGCTGACATCTCCGACTCCGGGAGTCATTGTCACGCAACCTGGCACGAGCACTTATGCCGATATGGCAGCAGGCGCGAGCGGTGGCAACAATTTTGCCCCGTTCACCTTTACGCTGGCCAGTAATTTTCCTTGTGGACAAACGGCGGATTTCACTTTGACCGTGAACTACACCGGCGGGCCACAAAGAGTCCTGAATTTCACCGTTCCAACCGGGTTGCTGACGTTGACGAACAACCTGGGGAATAAGCCGGCTACGGTGGCCGGGGTGACAACCGCAACTGGAACCCAGGTGAACAGAATCAACCGGAATGGCGTGGTGAGCGCCTGTGGGACAACTAAGCCTTTTCCAGGCACGATCACAGCCGCTTCCAGGACTTTCGACTCCTATACCTTCACCGCTTGCCAAGCCACCTGCATGAACGTTCAGCTCAGCTCCGGCAATGGGGTCAATCTCTTCGAATCTGCCTACTCGCCGTCTTTTGTCCCCAGCAACATCGCGACGAATTACCAGGGGGATGCGGGCTTGAGCGGTACCGCTCAGGCATTCAGCGTCAATACGGCAGCTTCAACTCCCTACACCATTGTGGTAAATGATGTGCCTGGAACCTCGGCCGGGAGCAGCTATACCCTGCAGTTTCCCTCGTGCGCATTCAATTGCACAGTCAACCAATTGCCAGTCGCCAAAGTGCACGATGTCACCGTAGAGCCAGCCAGCACAGGCGGCAGCGCCACTGCAAGCATCGACAACGGCTCATTTGATCCCGATGGAGACGCCATCACGCTGACGCAGAATCCTGCCGGGCCGTATCCGTTGGGCGTCACCAACGTGCTGCTCTCGGTGGTGGACACTAAAGGCGCGACGGCGCAGGCAAGCGCCAACGTGACCGTGGTCAACCCGGATTTCAGCATTGTCGCAACGCTGCCCTCAGTAACCGTAACAGCAGGACAAACCGGTACCGAACACATCACCTTCACTCCCAATCCCGGCATTGGCGCCCCAATGACTCTTACCTGCTCTGGTCTGCCGTCGGAATCAAACTGTTCGTCGACCGCGGTGCCTGCAGGTAGCGCCCAGACGGACGTGGTCCTGAACATCAGCACAACCGCTCCTTCCGCCTTCCTTGCGCGTCCGCGGGCCTTCTACGCCGCGTGGCTGCCGTTCACAGGGTTGGGTTTGGTTGGGATGGTCGTGATGGCGGCGCCCAGGAGGCACCGGGGGGCAGTCCTATTCCTGGTGAGTTTGCTGCTCATTGGTGTGCTGCCTCTACTGGTCGGTTGTGGAGGACCCTCTGTCACGACAGGTCCGCCAAATCCCGGTACGCCCAAGGGCACTTCCACCATTACGGTGACCGCCACATCCGGCAATGTGACTCACACCACCAGCTTCAGCTTTACGGTGAATTAAGGGCGGACGGTTTTCCGAAGCAGCGCTTTTTCGTCATCCGTTCGAAGAATTCGCGGCAAATCTGCGGGGCACCGCTGCCTGTGGCGCGCCAAACGCCCGGTTCTGAGGCAGCGCAGAATTTTTCTCGCACCTGCTCCCGCCAAGGTGCAAACCGCAGAACGTCGCGCCAATACTGCATGTCAAGGTGCTGTCCGGGCAGTTCTTTGTCGGTTATTCACAAAGTTGTGGAAAGCGATCCAGTTTCGTCACGCCTGAACCAGACAAATCTCTTGACGCCGGAAAACTTCTCAAGCATGTTGGATTCGAGAGGGTGAGATTTTGGATCTGGTCGCTTATATAGATGGTGGGTCGCACGGCAATCCTGGGCCGTCGGGAATCGGAGTGGTGATCGAGCACGCCGGCGGGCACAAGATCCGCATCGCCAAGCGCATCGGCCACCAGGATAACAACGTCGCCGAGTACGTCGCGCTGCTGGAAGCCCTGCAGTACGCCCACGGGCAGAAAGCCAGGACGCTGCGCGTCTATTCCGACTCCGAGGTGGTGGTGCGGCAGATGAGCGGCGAGTATGCCTGCCTCAGCCCGCGCCTCTACTCCCTGAACTGGACCTGCCGCAAGCTGGCCCGATCCCTGGAATTTTCCATCAGCTACGTCCCTCGCGAGGACAACAGTGAAGCCAACTCGCTGGCCAACCACGCCGTCCGCACCCACGCCGATCCTCGCGCTTGGTAATCCTCTGACCCGGGTTTAACCTATGCAGGAGGTCGCGCCTCCCTGCCTGGAGAATCCGGGCGCGCACGGTAGGGCGAGATCCTCCTTCTATCTATGGCGACCGCAATCAATACTGCCCAGGCGAGCAAACCGGCGCCGGTGTCCGCAGGTTCCACCGCCCTCCCTGCCGCGGAGAAACTCAAACAGGAACTGGAACAGATCGTGGAGCCCGCGAGAATTCTCACCCGTCCGATCGACTTGATCGCCTTCGCCTCCGACGCCAGCTTCTACCGCCTGATCCCGAAGGCGGTGGTTCTGGCGCAAGGCGTCGCCGAGATCCAAGCGTTGTTCCGTTTCAGCCACGAGCAGCGGATCCCGATCACCTTCCGCACCGCCGGCACGAGTCTTTCCGGCCAGGCGGTCAGCGACGGCATTCTGGTCGAGGTAGCCCGTCACTGGAAGGGACTGACGGTCGAGGACAACGGCCGCAAAGTACGAGTGCAGCCGGGAGTGATCGGCGGCTACGTCAACAGCATGCTGCAGCCGTATGGAGTGAAGATCGGCCCCGACCCGGCTTCGATCAGCACCTGCATGATCGGCGGCATTCTCTCCAACAACTCCAGCGGAATGTGCTGCGGGGTGAGCCAGAACGCTTACCACACTCTGGATTCTCTGACCTTCGTGCTGCCCTCGGGTACGGTGATCGACACCGCCAACGTGCGCGCGGATGAGGACTTCCGCGCCAAGGAACCGCGACTGGCCGACGGCCTGGTGGACCTGAAGCGGCAGATCGAGACCAACTACGTGCTCTATAACCGCATCCGCGCCAAGTACCGCATGAAGAACACCACTGGCTATTCGTTGAACGCGTTCATCGATTTCGAGCGCCCGGTGGACATCTTCCAGCACGTGCTGATCGGCTCGGAAGGCACGCTGGCCTTCATCGCCGAGGC
>Ga0187819_10001424_pt1 | contig 12374 bp, 8 predicted proteins | sample NC_wetland_sal_i_15_FD_132411 | JGI IMG/M metagenome (GOLD analysis project Ga0187819, IMG submission 132411) | Wetland sediment microbial communities from Neuse River Estuary, North Carolina, USA - SO4_4 | ecosystem: Environmental > Aquatic > Freshwater > Wetlands > Sediment | place: USA: North... | reverse complement strand
GGGGTTCTTGGAGAAGGCATTGATAGCCATATTCCAGCCACCAGTGCAAGAATGCCCGACTGTGTTGCTTCCTCCATAAGGCATGGAGTGGATATCAAACTTGCCGGCGACCTTTGAACCGCTGGCGTTGCCCAACGAGTAGGCGTAGGGCCAGTTGCGCATGAAGATGGCGTCACCGTTCTGGAAGGCCTGGCGGGCTGGTTCCTCTGTAAACGTGGTGATAGCAATAGGTGAGATTGTGCCGACCCAGCTGACCATCTCGGTGAGAGCCTGCACTCCCTGTGGGCTGTTGACGGTCACGCTCTTGGAGTTGGTGGGATCGAGGACTGTGCCGCCGTAGCCACCCAGGACCTCGACGAAGTCACACACCAATCCCTCGTACTGAGATCCCTGCCAGACATACCCGTACCTGGCCTTGGATGCGTTGCTCTTGGCCAGGTTCGTCAGGTCATCAAAGGTAGTTGGGGGCGTGGAGATAATGTCTGTACGGTAGTAGAGTACTCCAAGGTCTGTACGCAGTGGCGCAGCCACAACCATGCCGTTGTAGGTACAGGACTTAATTGGCCCTTGAAGGTAGTTTGCGCGGTCGCTTGCAGACCACCTGCTCGTAAGATCCACTGTCCATCCGTTGGAAGCAAATTCGGCAGGATAGACAACATCAATTGACATCACGTCAATACTGCTACTACGCGCACGCAGCGTATTATCATAAATGGTAAGGATATCACCGGTGCCGGATGGACCATTGTGCCAGATCACATGGACATTGTCCTTGTTGGTCTTGTTGTAGTTGTCTACAAGTGCCGGGTAGGTGCCTGAGTTATCATTCTCAGTCTGCCAGACAATGTTCGTCGCCTGACCACTGCCGCCGGAACTGCTACTTGTTCCCCCACAAGCCTCGAGCAATGAGCCTGCCACAGTAGAGGACAGTCCAATTGCGACGGCGCGTTCGAGGAATGTGCGACGTGTAATACGTCCGGCACGAATTTTGACGATGATTTCATCCAGGACATCACGCTGTTCAGGGTTCATCTAGGATCCTCCTTTGGATTGATCGACGTTACTATTCTCACCCAACTCAAATCTGGGTGTTAGAAGCTTCTGTGCTTTCCTGATCTTCCCTGCTCGTTTGTTTCAGCCCTCACCAAGCCCTAAATATGAGTCCCTATTGAAAAGATTATCAACTACTCGCCTTACTCTAGTCTAGGGCTAGAACGCCCATCATGGTCGCTGACAAGGAAGATGGGGAAGGTAGAGCCTACTCACTCAATCATGAACTACGAGGAGCATTTCTGCAAATTTACTCCTTTGGAAAGTGCTGCGCTCACATCCCCCCTTTCATGTTCTACGTTTGCATTGTATAGAAATCTCACGCTCAGATATATATGTAACTGGACAAGCCAGTAGAAGCTCAGCAGTGGTACAACACTTTACGGAAGTCCTATCAAACTTCATGAATGCGGGTTTCACCGGTGTTACTGTTAAACATACTATAGAATGCCACTAAAATCAATACTCAGGGCAATCTTCTTAAAAGATAAGTTCATTATCCGTGGTCGTTCGGAGAACGGTACATGAAAAGGGGAGAGAAAAGGCGCGTGTTTTGGCAGTTGGCGTCTGCAAACACTTGAAATTTGCTCTCATTTTGTGTATAATTAAATAGCACGAAAAAAACACATTCCCCACCAAACACTACTATGCTCTTCTCAGGGCGGGTTGTGCTTCGCCCCTGCAGAGGCAGGAACCTCCACAATCGCAGGGGTGTGCAAAGCGCAACTCGCCCTTTTATATTAGATCCACGAACTCTTCCCCGCACAAGAAAAATCGGTTATGATAGATAAGAGATGCGGCCAGCCGTGTAACCCACTCACGTACTTTTTACCAAGACCAGTTTTAATGCCATCAAGTAGTCTCGGTAGGAGCATATTGTGGGTATACTGCGCAGTAGACAAGTTGTCGGTGGGCGAGCAGAATCGCTTGCCACAGGGCAGGACACCGTGGATGTGCAGGAATTTCAGACGTTGTACGAGGAGAATCTCGGCCTGATTTATCGCTACGTCTATAGCAAAGTCGGGAACAGGGAAGAGGCCGAAGATCTGACGTCGCAGATATTTATCAAAGCTGTACGCGGAGTAGATCACAAACGTGGTGCGCCAAGTATCCAAAAATGGCTGTTCCAGGTTGCGCGTACCACTATTGCTGACTACTGGCGCGCCTACTATCGTACAACGGCAAGTTCATTAGAAGAATTACTGGAAGCCGGCTGGGAAGGCCCTACTGAAGATGAAGCCATCTTCGCAAGCGCTCAACCAGTCGAACGAGTCCAGCGTATCCTGCAGGCACTGCCGGAGCATTATCGGGAAGTGCTGACTTGTCGTTTTTTACTCAATCTCCCGATCCGGGAGACGGCTGTGCGGATGGGACTAACGGAGGCAAATGTCAAGGTATTGCAGTTTCGCGCACTCAAACGCGCAGCCGATCTCGAACCCGTTGTCACAGGAACTGTATGAAGTCTAGCAATTAGCCAATTTCGGAGACGCAGCATCATGCCAGGAGAAGACCAGGAACGATTTGAAGACTATCTGGGGCTAGAGCAGTACATAGAAGAGCTCCAGGCTGGGCATGTCGCTCACCCACCAACTGAGTTGACGCCGAGCCAGGCCCGCATCTATCGTATGGCTGCGCTGTTTCGCTCTGCCTCGCCCGAGGGAGCAGAGCTACGTCCTGAATTCGTCGCGCAGTTGCAGGCACGCCTTGAGCAAGAGCTAGAGGAAAAACAGTCAGTCCCCACACAGACTCTCCCTGTTGTGCGTGAGAAGAAGCCCTGGCAAATACTAAAGAAACCTGGACACGTCTCGCGACGTGCATTGCTGAGCGGTGGGGCTGCCGTTGCCGCCTCAATGGTGATTGGAGCGGGCGTCGAACGAGTAGCTGAACAAGTCGCCAAAAACGACACTCAGAAGGAGTTGGCTGCAACGGGTCCTCTCATACAACAGGGTATACCCACTACCTGGCACTTTGTGACTACAGTCGCTCTGCTTCAGGACGCTCCAGTACGCTTCGTTACAGATGCGATCATCGGTTATGTCGTACGTGCGGATGAAGATGCCGATGTGGAGGATAGAGGCAAAATCATCGCCATGTCCGCTGCTTGTACGCATATGGGCTGCATTGTGCAGTGGCAGGGCTCAGACCGCAAATACCACTGCCCCTGTCACGAATGGCTGTTTACTGAATATGGCAAGTTAGAAAGCAGTCGAGGTTACATCAATCCCTTACCACGCCTGGAGACCAGGGTGGAGGATGGGAAGATCTACGTGAAGGTCCCCGTGGGCTAAAACCACCCCGCTCCGCCCATGTGTTATACTCTAGTGGCATGAGACACATCGGCACGATACAAAGGGGCATCTTATGGCAACATATCGCTGGGGGACCATCACGCCTATCTTCCTCCTCTTATTCCTACTTCTTGCAGCATGCAGTGGCTCCGCTACACCACAGGCGCCGACCAGGAAACCGCTACTGACACCATCGCCAACGTCTGCACAGGGGCAGCAACTGTTGACAACGCTGGCACAGAAGATCAAGAGTGCCGAAACACTGCATACAATCCTCGACGTAAGCATCGCCGGGCAAACGTTCAACGGCACCATCGACACCGAAGTATGGAACGCGGTACCCGCAAAGAATCGCACCGTTGTGCTCCAGTCTTCACTCCCGCCGTTCCCCGCTGGCTCGATAAGCGTCACCAACGGAAAACAACTCTGGCAGTATGATCCGGCCAAAAAAGTCGTCTACACCGGACCTGTTCCCACGGCCGGTACACCAACCACTGGTTCAAACTTCAACGCAGGCGGCAGGCAGAATCAGTTCCCCTACTTCATAGCCGTCAGCCTGGTGCAGGCGGTTTTGACACGCAGTAAGGCCACCCTGGTCTCTTCCACAGCTACCATCGATGGGCACAGCGTCTACGACATCCATGTCGCCTCACAGGCCCAGCCGATTACAACGGGGCCGAACTACAGCTATGTTGGCGAGGTCTACATCGATAAAGTGACACAACTGCTGGTACGGGTGAACCTGACCATCCAGAGCTTCGGTACGGTAACGCTCGATGTGCCAAAACTGTTGCTGGATCAACCCATCGCCGACAGGCTCTTCACATTTGTACCTCCTGCTGGCGTCAAGGTGCTTCCTCTGCAAGCGGCGAACCAAAACCCTACCACGGGTTCTATTACGTTTGTGCAGGCACAGCAACAGGCCGGTTACCATCTTTTGAGCATCCCCGGCTCCGATACCGACTACGAGCTTGAAGGCGTGACCGCACTCGGTGCCCCAGGCAACCAGATTTTCACCCTCAACTACACACAGGGAAACCTGAGCTTCACCATTGCCGAAGGCAAAGCCTTAGCAGGTCTGCCTGGCAGCACGGGTCAGCAGATAAGTCTGCGTGGAACGATTGCCACGCTCTCCACGCTAAATGGCTTCACGACGCTTGCCTGGACAGAGAAGGGTGTGGGTATTCGCATTACGGGTAAGCTGAGCAATAACCAGGTGGTGCAGATTGCGAATTTATTGTCGTGAGGAGACTATTCCATCGAGCTATTCAGCAGTGGCCCCAACCACAAATGCATCGACCTCACCGATCTTGCCGCGCCAATAGGGCACTTTCACCTTGTGGCCTGCACTCATAATGGTGACATCGCTCATGTGCATAAAGCGAAAAACGATCGGGAGGCCCTCGGGGCCAATCATCGGTTGATCGGAAGAAGGAATGAGGGCTGTATAGTACTCACGCAGCGCATCCGCTGTATCCGGATCACGCTCCCGGTGGAGTTCTTCATTCAGGTCAATATAAAACTGCGCATAGCGAGCAGTATTCACCATTACCCCAAAGACGAGCAGGCCGTGCATCTGGAACATCATCTCGATCTCCAGGTCTTGTTCCTCTACCAAACGCACCCACATCTGTAGTGCGAAATCTTGCTCGCCATACTCTTTCAGCCAGAGATTGCGTCGTTCGCTGCGCGTGAGCGGGCGAAAGTTCGTGTCCGGTACTGGCGCACCATCGGTAGTTTGTGCTCCCGTATGCTCATTTGCTATATCTGGCTCGCCCATTTGTCGCTCCGACTCTTCACCACTGGCCTCTTGCTCTGTACTCATAATCTTCGCGCTCGCTCCAGTTTCTTATGGGAAGTTCCCTTGGGGAAGAATATTACAGGCGTCCCCTATACATGTTGAAGGTATACAGTTATACCCCACGCAAGAAGGAGGCGGGAAACAGATACCATCTATACAAAACGGGGGGGGCTGGCAGTTGCCATCGCAACTCGGCGCAGGTGGGGTATACTGGCCTTGAATGGTCGGCATCGTGCCATCAATGAACCAATCGGTGACGGTCGACTCACCTGGGTGCGGCAAAAGACCGTTATGCGCGGAAACGGTCCCCGCATTTACGTCAACTGGTCTGATAAAGTCATCAGGCGGAAGATTGTAGTGGTGCGAGGCATATTCCATCACATCATGCCAGATCGGACCGGCCCCTGTAATACCAATCACATTATTCATGATGCTATTATCGCTGTTGCCCGCCCAGACACCCACCGTGAGGTAGGGGGTGTAGCCCAGCGTCCAGTTATCACGGAAACTATCGGTCGTGCCCGTCTTGGCCGCTGCCGGACGATCCAGTTCCAGTGGATTGCCAGGGAAAAACTCGTGGTAGCGTGCTTTCTTGTCGGACAGAATGCTGCTCATCAGAAAGGCCACATCCTCTCGGATCACACGCACTCCCTGGGGATGTGCTGCATCATAGGTGTAGAGTGGATGCCCCTGGTTATCCGTGATCTCCAGGACAGAGACTGGTGGCACACGCACTCCCCGGTTGGCGAAGGTAGCATAGGCCCCCGTCAGATGCAACAACGAGACCTCCACCGTACCAATAGCCGTCGACGGACCCAGCGTGTCGAGGGGTCGGCTCGCCATCTCGCTTAGTCCCAACCGAGCCGCCATATTCAGCACGTTGGGGATACCCGCAAACTCAAGCGTATCAATGGCCGGGATATTAAAAGAGTTGGCGATGGCGTTGCGCACCGTCATGGGAAAGCCTTTATGGAACTTGCCATCATAGTTCTGCGGGGCGTAGTATTTCGGTGGAGCCGAGGGAAAGATCGTCTTATGGTCCTGTAAGATCATGGCCGGATACCAGCCCATCTCGAAGGCCGTTGCGTAAATGACAGGTTTGATCGAGGAACCTGGTTGACGTAGGGCCAGGGCAGCATTAAATTGTCCCTGCACTTGCGGACTGTGGTCATTATACTTGGCGCTGCCATTCATAGCCAGAATCTCGCCATTGGTGGGGTTCATCACTACCACCGCCGCGTTATTGACATTATTCTGGATGTTCAGTGGCCCATAGCAGCCCAGGTAGTTGTCACATTGCTGCTGATAGAGATGGCTATAGGTGATCTGCTCCACCTGTTTCTCTAAATCTAAGTCTAGAGTAGTGTAGATGTTGTAGCCGCCATCCAACAGATTTTGGGCTCCCAGCAGGGGCACCAGCACATCATCGATGACGTATTGGACAAAATGGGGGGCCTGGATGTTGTGTTGGAACGAAGTGAACTTGTAGTTGGCCATCTCTTGTTCTGCCTTCGTTTCATCGCTCGGCTTGATCATGCCCAACTGCACCATGGCGTCTAAGACCGTTTTTTGTCGCGCCAGTGCAGCTGCTTTATGCTGTACCGGGTCCAGTTCTGATGGACTCCGCGGTAGACCTGCCAGCAAGGATGACTGCGCGAGGTCGAGCTGCGAGGCCGCAGACTGACAGGCGGTCCGCGAGCATTTGGGCTGAAGGTTGAAGTAGTTTTCTGCCGCAGCCTCGATGCCATAGTTCAGATCCCCATAGTAGACCGCGTTCAGGTACATCTCCATAATCTTCCACTTCGGGTATTGCTGCGTTAGCCCATAGGCCAGAATGACTTCTTCAGCTTTGACAGGAATGGTGCGTGGTTGGTTAAAGAAGAGTTCATTCTTGATGAGTTGCTGTGTGACTGTACTGCCTCCTTCGACAACAGCTTGATTGAGCAGATTTGCATAAGCTGCGCGCAGGATGCCCTGTATATCAATACCGCCATTCGTCCAGAAGGTATGATCCTCAGCAGCAACGGTGGCGTTGATCAATACTGGCTTAATGTCATTGTAATTGACGTAGGTGCGCCGGCCATATTTGGGATCGTAGAGTTGATAGAGCATGTGGCCATTGCGATCATAAATACGGGTCGTCTGAAACAAAGCATGATTGGCCAGGCCATTGATCAACGGTAACTGTGCCTGGTAATAGGCATAGGCGCCACCGGCGCTTGTCGAGAGCAGTGAGAAGAGCACCAGCGCGAGAACGACAGCGATAATTATCAGGCGAGGAGTCATGTTGTGACTAAGCATAAGACGCTGGCGGTGACGCTTGCGCATCAAAATGCGATTCACACGCAAACGCCGCCCGGCAGAGTCGTGTATCCCCGTAGAGCGGCGAGCGACCGCGCTTTTTAATTGCCTTGCACCGTCTTTCAGCTGCACCACAGAAGAGCGGGAAGGGACCAGGGCATTCGTGCTATGCCCATTGGCTGGGTGAGCTACTGTAGTATCTGTTGTATCTACAGCTTGGAGACCAGCAGAGTCAACCGACAACGAAGTACGTTTTTTCGGATAAATTTTAGTTTGATGATCCTCACCCTCTGCGGAGGTGAGGCTAATCAAAGTTTGAGGGACCTCTGCCGATGTCCCTTCCTTGTTCTGCTGGTTATCATCATGTTTGCTCATACAGCGTCCTCTGCTTTGCTAGGTCCTGTAAGCTACAAAACACCTTTTCATATTATACCTCATGTACAACGTTTTACACCCCAGTTTTGTTTCGTTCATGGTACCATCGCGTATCATCTACCCTGTGCAACAAACGCATCTTTCTTACGTACTTTATAATAAGGAGATGAAGCATCCCAGGAGCGGACGAAGGAGATCAAGGCTATGAGCCAACAAGAATTTGTCTCACCGTCGCAACAATCCCAAGAAGAGCATAAGCTCAACGATGATGAGACATATCACCCGCAACATCCCTATTACTGGTCGCCAAATAAAGCGGGTGTACCAAGAGATGAGCCGCCATCGAGCTATGATGAGCCAATGGTGCAGCGAGTTTACCAGGCCCAAGACCGTAGCTCAGACACCAAACGCCAGCAAAGCACAACTCACAGAAGTGGGAATCCGGGTGAGCAGCGACAAGTGCAACGCCAGCAATTCGGTCCCGATGGTGATGCCTACGAGCACGGATATCGCATGTATCATCAGTACAACGCCAGGCCGAACGTACCGCCCTGGGCAAGGGCCCAGCCACGGCAGAAAAACGTCGCGCGACTGGTGCTGTTCATCGTACTGGGTCTGATGTTCATAGGCCCCATCCTACACCTTCTCGCTGGACTCCTGATATTGGTCATTGGAACAGTGTTCTTCGCACTTCTGCTGGCGTTCTTCGTCATTATGATTATCGGTATCCTCTCTTTTATTTTCCGGGTACCGTTGCGGCGGCGCAGTTCCTTCCCTCCTTGGCTCGGCCCCTTGGGATGGTGAGCAAAACATTGGAAGAAACGAAAAACGTAGGAGCGTCAGCTTGCCTGCGCCTTCTGCAATCTAATAATGAAATAGACCTGACCAACGTGCGCGAACTGCGCAATCTGCTCTATGCCCACAACATGCGGCCCAATAAATCCTTCGGGCAGAACTTTTTGATTGACCGCTCGGTACTGCTGCGTATCGTCGAAGCAGCAGCAATCGACAGCACCGACCAGGTATTGGAGCTTGGCGCTGGAACCGGCGTGTTGACACGCGAGTTAGCCAGGCGTGCCAGGCGAGTCGTAGCCGTCGAACTAGAGAGAGATATGCTGGCACTGCTGGCCGAGACAACCCGCCAGTACGCAAACGTTGAATTGCTTGCGCGTAATCTGCTTTATATAAACCCTACAGCATTGTTCGGGCACACGCCATATAAATTGGTAGCAAATTTGCCATACTACATCACCGCCCCCACCTTCCGTCATTTCCTGGAGAGTGACAACCCACCAGGTTTACTGGTGGTGATGGTACAATATGAGGTGGCACAACGCATTGTCGCAGGTCCCGGCGATCTCAGTCTACTCGGTGTGAGCGTTCAGTTCTATGGACGACCGCAGATCATCGCCCGGGTCCCTGCACAAGCATTTTATCCTGCGCCAAAGGTCGACTCCGCCATCTTGCGCGTGGATGTGAGTCCACAAGCGCCGCTCACGCCAAAGGAGCGAGACAGCTTCTTTCGTGTCGTACAAGCCGGCTTCTCAGAGCGGCGCAAGCAACTGCACAATGCCCTGGCGAGTGGTCTACATCGCAAAAATGAAAATGTGCGCAACTGGCTCACCATGGCCAATATCGACCCCAGCCGACGGGCTGAAACACTGAGTATTGAGGAATGGCTAAGGCTATGGCGAGAGGTGGAGAGATTACGGGAAGAAACACTATGACAACGTTGGAACAGTTTTGTGATAATTGTGGAAGCGCGAACCCCTTAACGGCCCGGTTTTGCCAGAACTGTGCCGCCCTGCTGCCAGCTACAAACACGACCGGTACGTTACCAGGGCAAACGCTGCTGGCCAGCCGCTATCAGCTAGAGAGCCGCATTGGTCAAGGCGGCATGGGAGCTGTCTACAAGGCCGCCGATACACGTTTCAATAACCGTCCCATCGCTATTAAAGAGATGAGCAAGGCAGGATTATCTGCCGTTCAAAGACAAGAGGCTGAGGCCGCCTTTGAACACGAGGCTCGCTTGCTCGCCGACCTGCTTCATCCAAACTTGCCGCGCATCTACGACCATTTTACAGAAAATGAACGCTCCTACCTGGTGATGGACTTCATCGACGGTAAGACAATAGAAGAAGACCTGGAGCAGGCCGGCGGTGATCCACTTCCAGTCGACCAGGTCATCGACTGGGCAGGACAACTCTGTGATGTACTCAGCTACCTGCACGGCCGCCAGCCGGCAATTATCTTTCGCGACCTCAAACCTGCCAATGTCATGGTTGACGACAGCGGACATGTTTTCCTGATTGACTTCGGCATTGCGCGTTTTTTCAAGCCGGGGAAGCTGCACGACACGATCGCGCTTGGTTCCCCCGGCTATGCCGCTCCCGAACAATATGGCAAGTCGCAGAGTACGCCACGCTCGGATCTGTACAGTTTGGGTGCATTGTTACACCACCTCCTGACCGGGATTGATCCCAGCGAACAACCTTTTTTCTTCAGGCCCGCCTCACAGGTCAACCCTGCTGTCAGTCCCTCACTTGAGCAACTATTAGCACAAATGTTGCAAATGGACCCCGACCACCGCCCGGCCAGCGCACAGGAAGTATTGGAAGCGCTACGCCTTATCAGGCAGGGCCAGGATATCGGCACAAGTACACTTCACATCTCACCGAAGAATACGTCGGTTCCCTTGACGATGGGCACAAACTACTTGCTCAAAGAAGCTCACACCTTGTACACGCAGAGGCGCCTGGATGAGGCAGTCAATGTCTACGACCAGGCATTGCAGATCGATCGTACAAACTCGCTTGGCTGGCAGGGCCGTGGCTTGACACAAGGGCTGCGTGCGAAACATCAAGAGGCGCTTGCCTCATTTGAGCGTGCTTTGCAGTTGGATCCGGCGCTTGTAACATCGTGGAACGGCAAAGGGACGGCCCTCAGCGCCCTCCAGCGTCCCAGAGAGGCGCTTACGGCCTTCGAGCGTGCTTTGCAGTTAGAACCGAACAATGCTGCTGCCTGGAATGGCAAAGGGGCTGTTCTCAGCACGCTGGGCCAGCCCGACCAGGCGCTCAGTGCCTTTGACGAAGCGCTCACCATTGACCCACGCCTGGCGCAGGCCTGGAACAACAAGGGCTTGGTGCTCATTCAACAGAAACGCCACCAGGATGCGCTCAATGCCTTTGAGCGGGCACTGACCTACGACCCTACCATCGGGACTTCGTGGAGCGGCAAAGGCAATGCACTCCACTATATGGGAAACTTCCAGGACGCACTCGATGCCTACGAAAAAGCTTGCAGCTACAATCGTGCGCTTGTCCCCGCCTGGAATGGCAAGGGCTCGGTCATGTACGATTTGGGCCGCTACAATGATGCACTGCAAGCCTTCCAGGAAGCTGTGAACCTGGATAAAAAGTATGCACCCGCTTACTATGGTATGGGTAAGGTGCTCTACGCTCAACATAAACTGAGGAGTGCTCTCAGCATGTTTGATCGAGCGATTGCCTGCGATCCCAAGTTTGCAAAAGCATGGAATGGCCGCGGCAACGTTCTTGACGAACAAGGCGAGCGCATCAGTGCCCTCAACTCCTACGAACAGGCGCTGCGCATCGATCCACGTCACGCTCCCGCCTGGAACGGCAAGGCGGGTGTGTTGCGCCAACTCGAACGCTATCCCGAAGCACTCAGCGCTTACGATCACACGCTGGGGCTCAACCCCAACTTTTCCCAGGCCTGGAACGGTCGGGGCAACACATTCTACAATCTGGGTAACTTCTCCGATGCTTTGGCCGCCTACGACCGCGCATTGCAACTAAATCCCCGCCTGGCCTCTGCCTGGCACAACAAATCCCTCGTCCTCAACCGCCTGCGTCGTTACGATGAGGCATTGCGGGCCGCCGAGGAAGCCATTCGCCTGCGTCCCAACGACCCCGACCACTGGCTACGCAAAGCGGAATCCCTCAAACGCCTGCGCCGCCGCAATGAGGCCCGCGCGGCCGAAGCAGAAGCTGCACGCCTACGAGCCACCATCCCGTAGGGACCCGATTATGCAGATTAACAAATTGATCCGGCCAATGTGAGCATATTCGTGTCCGCATTTAAAAGTTAATGTGCATAATCGGCCCCTACGGCTCATATTTTGTGATCTCCTTGTTATCTTCCTTACTTGTTTAGTGAGACCATTGTGATATCACAATGATACTCTCTAGGTAGGAATGAGTCTAAACGCCAAATAGAGAATATTTCGGCGATTGCAACGAGAGGAGCAAATCATGGAAGAAAAAGTCTATCGAACCGAACTCACGCCCGTGAGTTTTCTTGAGCGTAGTGCCGCTGTATTCCCTGACAAGACAGCAATAGCCCATGGGGATCGCCAGTATACCTATCGTGAATTTGCCTGGCGCGTGAATCGCCTTGCCTCACATTTGCGTGATAGCGGCCTTCAGAAGCACCACCGGGTTGCCTTCCTGTGCCCCAACATACCTGCAATGCTCGAGGCGCACTTTGCAGTACCTGCCGCTGGTGGTATCCTGGTGGCTATTAACACCCGTTTGAAT
>Ga0187819_10001423_pt1 | contig 12375 bp, 10 predicted proteins | sample NC_wetland_sal_i_15_FD_132411 | JGI IMG/M metagenome (GOLD analysis project Ga0187819, IMG submission 132411) | Wetland sediment microbial communities from Neuse River Estuary, North Carolina, USA - SO4_4 | ecosystem: Environmental > Aquatic > Freshwater > Wetlands > Sediment | place: USA... | reverse complement strand
GGAGGGCCTGGAGAACGTCATCGTCATCGGCGCCTCGAACCGCGAGGACATGATCGACCCGGCCATCCTGCGGCCGGGCCGGCTCGACGTCAAGATCAAGATCGAACGGCCGGATGCCGAGGCGGCCAAGGACATCTTCTCCAAGTACGTGCTGAAGGAACTGCCGCTGCACCCCGATGACCTGGCCGAGCACCAGAACTCGGCGCAGGCCACGGTCGAGGCGATGATCCTGCGCACGGTCGAGCGGATGTACACCGAGTCCGAGGAGAACCGGTTCCTCGAGGTCACCTACGCCAACGGCGACAAGGAAGTCCTGTACTTCAAGGACTTCAACTCCGGGGCGATGATCGAGAACATCGTGGCCCGCGCCAAGAAGATGGCCATCAAGGAGTTCCTGGAGACCGGGCAGAAGGGCATGCGGGTGAGTCACCTGCTGGCCGCGTGCGTCGATGAGTTCAGCGAGAACGAGGACCTGCCCAACACCACCAACCCGGACGACTGGGCCCGCATCTCCGGCAAGAAGGGCGAGCGCATCGTCTACATCAGGACCCTGGTCTCCGGCAAGACCGGCACCGAGGCCGGCCGCTCGATCGACACCGTGGCCAACACTGGGCAGTACCTGTAAATGGCTGTTCGCGCTCAGGGAAACCGTGTCAGCATGCCGGCTTCGTCCGTGACGGCATTAGGCTGCTTGATATGAGCGTTCTTCGCGTGATGGGTACCGAGACGGAATACGGCATCTCCGTGCCCGGGCAGCCCGGTGCCAACGCGATGGTGACCTCTTCCCAGATCGTCAACGCCTACCAGGCGGCCACCGCCGCCCGGGCCCGCCGGGCCCGGTGGGACTTCGAGGAGGAGAACCCGCTCCGGGACGCCCGCGGGTTCGACCTCACCCGTGAGGCGGCGGACTCCTCGCAGCTGACCGACGAGGACCTGGGCCTGGCCAACGTCATCCTCACCAACGGCGGCCGGCTGTACGTCGACCACGCCCACCCCGAGTACTCGGCGCCCGAGTGCACCAACCCGCTATCGGTGGTCATCTGGGACAAGGCGGGCGAGCGGGTCATGGCGGAGGCCGCGACCAAGGCCGCGACCGTGCCGGGCAGCGCGCCCATCCAGCTGTACAAGAACAACACCGACAACAAGGGTGCCTCCTACGGCTCCCACGAGAACTACCTGATGCGAAGGGCTACGCCGTTCGCCGACATCGTCAAGTTCCTCGTCCCGTTCTTCGTGTCCCGCCAGGTGATCTGCGGGGCGGGCCGGGTCGGCATCGGCGCCGACGGCCGGGGCTCCGGCTTCCAGATCAGCCAGCGGGCTGACTTCTTCGAGGTCGAGGTGGGCCTGGAGACTACGCTGAAGCGGCCCATCATCAACACCAGGGACGAGCCGCACGCCGATCCGGAGAAGTACCGGCGGCTGCATGTGATCCTCGGCGACGCCAACATGAGCGAGGTGTGTACCTACCTGAAGGTCGGCACCACCTCGCTGGTGCTCTCGATGATCGAGGAGAAGTTCCTCGGCTCGGATCTGTCGGTCGAGGCGCCGGTGGCCGAGCTCCGTGCCGTATCCCACGACCCGACCTGCCGCCGCCTGGTCACGCTCAAGGACGGGCGGAAGATGACCGCAGTCCAGCTCCAGGCCGAGTACCTCGAGCTGGCCCGCAAGTACACCGAAGACCGGTACGGGGGCGACGTCGACGACATCACCGCCGACGTCCTGGACCGGTGGGAATCGGTGTTGAACCGGCTGGCCGAGGACCCCATGCTGCTGGCCAGGGAGCTGGACTGGGTGGCCAAGCTCGAGCTGCTCGAGGGGTATCGGTCCCGGGATTCGCTGAGCTGGGATCATCCTCGGCTGCAGCTCGTCGACCTGCAGTACTCGGACGTGCGGCTGGACCGCGGCTTGTACAACCGGCTGGCCGCCCGCGGCCGGATGGTGCGGCTGACCGACGACGCGGCCGTGGACCGGGCCATCGAGCACCCGCCGGAGGACACCCGGGCCTACTTCCGGGGTCGCTGCCTGCGGCAATATCCCGATTCTGTGGCCGCCGCCTCCTGGGACTCGGTCATATTCGACATCCCCGGCCGGGAGTCGTTGCAGCGCGTCCCCACCCTCGAGCCGCTGCGGGGCACCAGGGTGCACGTGGGCGAGCTGCTGGACCGCTGCCGTACCGCGGCCGAGTTGGTCGCCGCACTGACCGGCCAAGACTGACCGGCCAGGACTAGCGCCCGGGGGACGGGTCGCGAGTTCGTACCGATTTGGGCCCGGCGGGATTGGGCGGGACTGCCACGGGTGACGATAGCGTTGGGACAGACGGAGGTATCGACATGACAACGAAGGACACAGGCGGTCAGCGGCAGACCACCAGGCGCGCCGAAGAGACCGAGCAGACCGAGCCTGGGACCAGCGAGGAGGTCAGGGAGCGGCACGAGAAGCTCTCCGACGACGTCGATGCGATCCTCGACGAGATCGACGAGGTCCTCGAGGAGAACGCGGAGGAGTTCGTCCGATCGTACGTGCAGAAGGGCGGCCAGTAACAGACGTTGCGGTTCGCCGTGGGCGGACACGCCGGCGGGTTCGGCGTGCTGTCTCGCTCTGGTGCGGCAGTAGGGTCGGTTGAGGGTACTGCTGTGCTGACCACCTTGGGAGGAGGTTCGCGTTGGGCTCGTACTTCGACGGCAGCCAGTCCGGCCCGTTCACCGGGGGAGAAGGGGGTTCCGGGCGGATGCGGGTCAGGCCTTCGGATGGCTTGATGGACCGGAAGACCTCATCGTTCGCGGATTACCTCGCCTCCCACTCTCCGGATTTGCTGCCCGGCCGGGCCCCCGGCTCCGCGGTAAGTCATGCCGCGGATTCCCCGGCGGTGCGCGACCTGCCCCACGCCACCACGATCGTCGCCGCCGTCTGCCACCAGGGCGTGGTGCTGGCGGGTGACCGCCGGGCCACCCTCGGGAGCATGATCGCCAAGCGGGACGTGGAGAAGGTGTTCCGCAGCGACGAGTTCTCGGCCGTCGCCTATGCCGGCACGGGCAGCGTGGGGATCGAGTTCATCCGGCTGTTCCAGGTCGAGCTCGAGCACTACGAGAAGATGGAAGGCCGCCCGCTGTCACTGGAGGGCAAGGCCAACCGGCTCGCCTGGATGATCAGGGGCAACCTGGCCGCGGCCATGCAGGGCTTCATCGTCGTGCCGCTCTTTGTCGGCTACGACGAAGACGCCGGCCAGGGGCACATCTTCAGCTTCGACGTGGCCGGCGGCCCGTACGAGGAGCAGCGGTTCTACTCCATCGGCTCGGGATCGGTGTTCGCCCGCGGCTCGCTGAAGAAGCTGTACGTCGACGACATGCCGGTCACCGACGCCGTGCTGGCCTGCGTCCAGGCGCTGTACGACGCCGCCGACGACGACTCGGCGACCGGCGGCCCGGATCTGACCCGGCGGATCTTCCCGGTCATCGCCACGGTGACGGCCGACGGCTTCCGCAAGCTGCCCGAAGCCGAGTCCGAGGACTACGCCCAGCAGGTGGTGCAGGACCGGATGACCACGCCCGACGGCCCATCCGCCCCGCTACGCACGGCCCGCTAACGCGTCTTGTCTGTGAGTCCCGCCCCATCTGACTAGGTAAAGGAAGCGTTCGCGGTGTCCATGCCGTTCGGTTATGTCTCACCCGCACAGGCTATGCGGGACAAGGCCGAATACGCGCGCCAGGGAATCGCGCGCGGCCGCAGTTGCGTCACGCTGCAGTACGACGGCGGGATCTTGCTGATGGCGCCCAACCCGTCGAGAGCGCTGTACAAGATCGGCGAGATCTACGACCGGATCGCGTTCGCCGCGGTGGGCCGGTACAACGAATATGAGACCCTGCGCAGGGCCGGGATCACTTACGCGGACACCACCGGCCTCATGTTCGACCGGCACGACGTGACGGCCCGCGGCATCGCCAACTACTACGCCCAGAACCTGGGCACGATCTTCACCGAGAACCTCAAGCCGTTCGAGGTGGAGATCGTCGTCGCCGAGGTCGGCACGCAGCCGGACGCCGATCAGATCTACCGGATCACGTTCGACGGGTCGGTGACCGACGAGCCGGGCTTCGTGGCCTTCGGCGGGCAGGCCGATCAGGTCTCGGCGGTGCTGAAGGAGCGCTACTCGGCAGGCATGTCCCTGACCGAGGCGTTCGCCGCCGCGCTGGCCGCGCTGTCCGCCAGCGGCAACGGCGAGCGCAGCGAGATGGCGGCGACCCAGCTGGAAGTGGCCATCCTGGACCGGACCCGGGATCACCGTACGTTCCGCCGCATCCGCGCGGCTCGGCTCGAGGAGCTCGTCAGCGAGAGCCGCTCAGCGGGCGCGAAGGCCGAATCGGCCGCCCCCGAAGCGCCCTCGGCCGGCTCCGAGCCTGCCACGGGCCCCGACGCGGGCAGCACGGACCGCGGCAGCGGCCTGGGCGGCGACGGCACCCCGCCCCGCCTGTAGCGGCGGCCGCTGACCGGCCCGGCTCAGAGCGGGATGTTGGCGTGCGTCCCCTTGAGCTGCGGGGCCTCGGCGATGGCCCGGGCCAGTTCGCGCCGCGTCTGGCTGGGCTCGATGATCGCGTCGATGACGCCGATCTCCACCGCGCGGTGCAGGCCCCCGGCGGTGGCCTCGTGCTCGGCGGCCAGTTCCGCTTCGGCCTCGTGCAGCTGTTCCGGCGGTACCGAGGCCAGCGTGCGCCGGTGCAGGATGCGGATCGCCGCGACCGCGCCCATGACCGCCACCTCGGCGCCCGGCCAGGCGAAGACGCGGGTCGCGCCGAGCGAGCGGGAGTTCATCGCGATATAGGCCCCGCCGTACGCCTTACGGGTCACCAGCGTCACCCGGGGTACCGCCGCCTCGGCGAAGGCGTGCAGCAGCTTGGCGCCGCGGCGGACCACGCCGTCCCACTCCTGGCCGACCCCGGGCAGGTAGCCAGGCACATCCACCAGCACCACGAGTGGCAGGCCGAATGCGTCGCACATCCGCACGAACCGCGCTGCCTTCTCGGCCGACGCGGCGTCCAGGCAGCCGCCGAGCCGCATCGGGTTGCTGGCCACCACGCCGACCGTGCGCCCGGCCAGGCGGCCCAGGATCGTGACGACGTTCGGCGCCCACCGCGGGTGCAGCTCCACGCCCGGCGAATCGAGCAGCTTGCCGGTCAGTACGTGCACGTCGTAGGCCCGGCGGGCGGAATCGGGCAGCAGGCCGGACAGGTCACGGTCCTCGGCGTCCTCGGCGATCTTCCCCTGGTCACTCAACAGCGCCGCGAGCTGCCGGGCCCGGTCCAGCGCCTCGGCGTCGGTCTCGGTCACCACGTGTACGACGCCCGAGCGGCGGCTGTGCGGCTCGGGGCCGCCGAGCCGCTCCATGTCCACGTCCTCGCCGGTCACCGAGCGCACCACGTCCGGGCCGGTGACGAAGATGCGGCCCTGGCCGGACAGGATCACGATGTCGGTCAGCGCCGGGCCGTACGCGGCGCCACCGGCCGCGGGGCCGAGCACCACGGAGATCTGCGGCACCCGCCCGGAGGCGGCGGTCATCGCCGCGAAGACCGTTCCCACCGCGTGCAGGCTGGCCACGCCCTCGGCGAGCCGGGCGCCGCCCGAATGCCACAGCCCCACGATCGGAACGCCCCGGGAAACCGCCTCCGCGTACGCGCCGACGATCGCGGCGCAGCCGGCGCTGCCCATGGCGCCGCCCTGAACCCGCGGGTCGGAGGCGAACGCCACCGCGCCCGCGCCGTGCACCAGCCCCACGCCCGCGAACACCCCGCTCCGCTCGTCTCCGTCCGCGGGCAGCAGATCCAGCGTGCCGGGGTCGAACAGCGCCGCCAGCCGCTCCCGCGGGTCGCGGGGCAGCGCCGGGGTCGAATCCAGAGTGCTCAACGGTTCTCCTCTACCGGTTAAACGGGTTCAGGCGGCGGTGAACACCAGCGACACGTTGTGGCCGCCGAACCCGAACGCGTTGTTCAGCACCGCCATCGGCTGAGCGCCGCGGTTGGTCAGCGGCCTCGGCTCGACGGCGACGTCGACGCGCACGTCGTCGTCGAGGTCCTCGAGGTTGATCGTGGGCGGGGCCACCCGGTCGTGCAGCGCGAGGATGGCGGCCACCGACTCGATGGCGCCCGCGCCGCCGAGCAGGTGCCCGGTCATCGACTTGGTGGACGAGACGATCACGCCGTCCGCCGCCGATCCCAGCGCCTTGACCAGCGCCTGCGCCTCGAGCGCGTCGCCCTCCGGGGTGGACGTGGCGTGCGCGTTCACGTGCACGACCTGCTCCGGGTTGACCCGCGCGTCGGCCAGCGCCCGGCCGATCGCCGCGGCCACCCCCGCTCCGTCCGGCGCCGGGTGAGCGATGTGGTAGGCGTCCGAGGAGTAGCCGGCTCCGGCTGCGACGGCGTACACCCGCGCGCCGCGCCGCCGCGCGTGCGACAGCGACTCCAGCACGAGCATGCCGGCCCCCTCGCCAAGCACGAACCCGTCGCGGGCCTTGTCGAACGGCCGTGAGGCCCGTTCCGGCTCGTCGTTGCGGGTGGACATGGCCCGCATGACCGCGAACGCGGCGATGTTCAGCGCCATGATCGCCGCCTCGGTGCCGCCGGCCACGACCACGTCGGCCCGTCCGGACCGGATCATATCGATGCCGTACCCGATCGCCTCCGCACCGGACGCGCACGCGCTGACCAGTGAGTGCGCTCCGGCATGAGCTCCGAGTTCCATGCTGATCCAGCCAGCCGACCCGTTGGGCATGAGCATCGGCACCGTGTACGGCGAGATGCGCTGCCAGCCCTTCTCCTTGAGCGTGTCGTACCCGGCCAGCGTCGACCCGATGCCGCCGATTCCGCTGGTGACCGCCACCCCGAGCCGTTCCGGATCCAGCTCCGGCGCGCCCGCGTCGGTCCACGCCTCGCGCGCGGCGACGAGCGCGAACTGCTCGCAGCGGTCCATCCGGCGGGCCTGCACGCGTCCCACGATCTCCGCCGGGTCGGCCGCCGCCGATGCGGCGATCCGCACCGGCAGCTGCTCGGCCCACGGTTCGGTCAGGCGTCGCACGCCGCTTCGCCCGGCCAGCATCGCCGCCCAGGTCGACGCGGCGTCCCCGCCGAGCGGGGTGGTCGCGCCGAGCCCGGTGACGACGACGGTTTCGCGGTCCACCGTCACGCCGATCCCTCGGCGTTCTTGGCCACGTAGTTCACCACGTCCTGGACGGTGGTGAGGTCCTTCAGCTGGTCGTCCGGGATCTCGACGCCGAACTTGTCCTGGGCCGCGACGGCGATCTCGACCATGGACAGCGAGTCGATGTCCAGGTCGTCGACGAAGCTCTTGCTCGGGGTCACCTCGTCGGCGGGCACGCCGGCGATCTCCTCGATGATTTCGCCCAGCCCGGCGAGGATCTCCTGCTCGGTCATGGTCTTTGCTCCTTTTTCCTCGTTCCTAGTTCGGGTTATTCAGAATCCCGGTGGTGGTTCTCGCCGTGCTACCCGCAGCGGTCGCTCGCATGGGCCGAAGAGGCCCATGCTCACTGGCCCGCTATCTGAATAACCCCTCCTTGTCGTGAAGTGATGCTGTGGTCTGGCTGCCCCATGACGGGGCTGGCCGCCTCGCTCCGGGCCGGCGGCTCGCAGCGGGGCGCGGCTAGGGTACCGTGATCACCTGCGCCGCGTAGCACATCCCGGCGCCGAAGCCGAGCAGCAGCGCCGGGGAACCGGCCTTGAGGTCCCCGCGCTCGGCCATCCGGGCCAGCGCCAGCGGGATCGACGCCGAGGATGTATTGCCCGCGTGCACGATGTCATCCGCCACGCGCTCCCGCGGCACGCCCAGCCTGCGCGCGATGGCCTCCACGATCCGCAGGTTGGCCTGGTGCGGCACGAAGGCCGACAGGTCGCTTACCGCCACCCCGGCCCGCTCGCAGGCCTGGGCCCCGATGGGATGCAGGGCCGTGGTGGCCCACCGGAACACCGCCTGGCCCTCCTGGTACATGTACGAGCGGCGATCCGGGATCGCGATCTTGGAGGCCAGGTCGCCGGCGCTGCCCCATACCACCGGCCCGATGCCAGGCGGCTCGCCGTCCGCGACCGGTCCGACCACTGCGGCGCCCGCCCCGTCCGCGAAGATGATGGAGGTGGAGCGGTCGTCGGGGTCGATCCACGCGGTCATCTTCTCCGAGCCGATGACCAGCACGTGCCGGGCTGTTCCGGCCCGCACCGCGTCCGAGGCGTTGGCCAGCGCGTAGCAGAACCCGGCGCATGCGGCGTTGAGGTCGTAAGCGCCGGGCGCGACGATACCGAGCCGGTGCGCGACCACCGCGGACGTGTTCGGTATCGGGGCCTCGGTGCTGCAGCTGGCCACGATGACCAGGTCGATGTCGGCGGGGGACAGGCCGCTGCCGGCCAGCGCCTTGCCGCCGGCCACGACCGCCATGTCAGCCACGCTCTCGTCCGGCCCGGCGAAACGGCGGCTGATGATGCCGACCCGGCTACGGATCCACTCGTCGCTCGTGTCCACCCGGGCGGCGAGGTCGTCGTTGGTCACCACGTTGCCGGGCTGGTAGCCGCCGAACGAGATGATCCGCGCTCCCGCCGCGGACGGGAACGGATACAAGGGTGTCATGCGCCTTCCCTAGGGTGGATACGGACCAGCGGCTGACCCTCGCTGACCGGGTCACCGTCCTCCACGAGCCATTCGATGATCTCAGCCGGCCAGGGCGCGGCGACCGGGCGCTCACCCCCGCGCGCGACGACGGTGCCGAGTTCCGCGGTCAGGGCGACCACGGCGCCGGTCGCGGCCGCGTCGGCGCGTCCGTCCGGCGAACGGAAGGTCCCCGAGGTCGGCGCCACGATCAGCCGCCATTCCGGCAGGTGGCCGTGCCCGTGCCCGTCGGGCTCGGACAGGTGCTCCTCGATCAGGTCCCGCGCCGCCTCGAGCTGATCCGGGGTCTTGATGGCCAGCTGGGCGACCCCGGGCAGCACCCGCCGGGCCAGGCCGGTCAGCGTGCCCGCCGGCGGCAGTTCGATGATCGCGGTCACGCCCAGGTCCGCCATCGTCCGCATGCACAGGTCCCACCGCACCGGGGCGGCGACCTGGGCCACGATGCGCTCCAGCCACTCCTTGCCGGTGGTGACCGCGGCGCCGTCCGCGTTGCACAGCAGCGTGAGGTGCGGATCGGTGACCGCGACCTCGGCGGCCGCGTCGCGGAGCGCCGCGACGGCCGGCGCCATGTACCGGGTGTGGAAGGCCCCGGCCACCTGCAGCGGGCGCAGCCGCGCGCCGGCCGGCGGATCGGCCGCGAGGGCCTCCAGGTCAGCGATCGCCCCGGCGGCCACGATCTGGCCCGCGCCGTTGACGTTCGCCGGAGTCAGACCATGGCGGGCGATCGCCGCCAGCACCGTCTCCGCGTCGCCGCCCAGGACGGCGGTCATTCCGGTCGGCTCCGCCGCCGAGGCCGCCGCCATGGCCACGCCGCGCACCCTGACCAGGCGCATAGCGTCGTCCGCGCTCAGCACTCCGGCCAGCACCCCGGCGGCCAGCTCGCCGACGCTGTGCCCGGCGGCCACGTCGGCGTGGATATCGCCCGGACCGCCACCCGCCAGCGCTCCCGCCACTGCCAGCGCGGCCGCGACGAGCAGCGGCTGCGCGATCGCCGTGTCCTTGATCTCATCCGCACCGGCCGTGGTGCCGTACCGGATCAGGTCGCAGCCCGCCAGCTCCGAGGCGGCGCCGAGACGCTCGGCGACGCCGGGCACCTCGAGCCACGGCGCGAGGAAACCCGGTGCCTGCGCGCCTTGGCCGGGTGCGGTGATAATAAGCATCCTTTTAGCGTGCCCTGTAGGACTCCGCCACATGAATGTCGAACACTACGAAGTTGATCGACGTAATCCTGTTGTTTTCCTACAAACGATGGTCACGCAAACGTTACCGTAGCCTTACCCTTTCATCTCAGGTCTTGGCCGCTAGGCGGCCCAGGGCGAGCGCCACCCACAGGGTGAAGCCGTCCCGCCCGGCCGAGGGTGTGTACTCGGTTAGCTCGGCGACGCGGCGCAGCCGGTAGCGCACAGTGTTCGGATGTACGAACAGCAACCGCGCGGTTGCTTCCAGCGATGAGCCCTGCTCCAGATACGTGGTGAGGGTGTCGAGCAGGGCGTGCCCGCCGCCTTGCAGCGGCTCGTAGACGTCGCTGATGAGAGCGGCCCGGGCGTCGGGATCGCCGTCCAGCGCGCGCTCGGGCAGCAGATCGTCCGCGCCCGCCGGCCGGGGCGCGTCCGGCCAGGCCGGGGCCACGCGCAGCGCGGCCAGCGCTGCCCGGGCCGAGACCGACGCGGTGCGCAGGTCACGGACCAGCGGCCCGGCGATCACAGGTCCCGGCCCGAACCGCCCGGCGAACCGCTCGGCGGCGGCGATGGGGTCATCGCACCCCCCCACGACCAGGATGAGCCGGTTGCCGTGCACGCCGGCCAGCAGGTCCAGCCGGGCCCGCCGGGCCTGCGCCCTCAGCTCCTCGATCAGCGGCACCACTCCGGCGCGGGAGCCTGTCTTCGGCTCGTCGTCGCCGATGGTGCCGACCACCACGGTGACGGGGGAGGACGACCAGTTCAGCGCCGAGGCCCATGAGTGCAGCGAGTCCTCGGTCTCGCCGCGCACCAGGGAGTCGACCACCAGCGCCTCCAGCCGGGCGTCCCATGCGCCGCGCGCCTCCGCGGTCCGCGCGTACACCAGCGCCGCGCTGAAGGCGATCTCCCGGGCGTAGGTCAGCACCGCCTCACGCAGCTCGGCCTCGTCGCCCGGCGCGGCCAGCTCATCGACCTGCGCCTCCACCGCGTCGATGATGACCCGCACCATCTCGACCGCGTGCTGCAGGCTGACCGCCCGGGCCAGCTCGCGCGGCGCGGTGCCGAATACCTCGGTTACCGCGGGCCGGTCCCGTTCCGGGTGCCTGATCCAGTCCAGGAACGCGGCGATCCCGGCCTGCGCGACCAGCCCGAGCCAGGACCGGTTCTCCGCCGACATGTTCCGGAACCAGGGCAGCCGTTTGTCCATGGCGGTGATCGCGGCCGTGCCGAGCGCTCCCGTGGCCCGCTCGATCCGCCGCACGGTCTCCGCGTTGACCCGGGGCCCGCCCGCCCGGGGCCGCTCCTCCGCCATCCGTCAAGCCTAAGCGCCATGATCGCGAAGACTTTGGTGTGCCATGGCACCCAAAAGTCTTCGCGATCATGAAGAGGGCCGCTATGACAAGGCCTCGCTGACCGGGACGTCAAGGCGGTACCGGGCGATGGCCTGGGCCGGGAACCCGGCGTCGACCGTGCCGCTGCGGGCCAGCTCCCACAGCACCGCGAGGGTGATCGACTCCGCGTCCACGTGAAAGAACCGCCGGGCCGCGGGGCGCGTGTCGGAGAAGCCGAACCCGTCGGTGCCCAGCGAGGTGAACGTCCCGGGCACCCAGCGGGCGATCTGGTCCGGTACCGCCTTGATCCAGTCCGATACCGCGACCACCGGCCCGGACTTGCCGGACAGCAGCGAGGTCACGTACGCCTGACGCGGCGGCTCGGATGGGTGCAGCAGGTTCCACGACTCGCAGGCCAGCGCCTCGCGGCGCAGCTCGGTCCAGGACGTGGCCGACCACACGTCGGCGGACACGCCCCAGTCGCCCGCGAGCATCTCCTGCGCGGTCAGCGCCAGCCGCAGCGCAATCCCCGAGGCCAGGATCTGGGCCCGGGGCACCGAACCGTCGCCGGAGCTAGCCTCAGACGCTGAGCCGAGCGCGGGCGCATACAGGTACAGGCCGCGCAGGATGCCCTGCTCGAGCCCGGCCGGCCCGCCGGGGAAGGAGGCAGGCTCCGGCGGCTGCGGGTACGGCTCGTTGTACACGGTGAGGTAGTAGAAGATGTTCTCGCCCTCCGGGTGCTCTGGCGTGGCGTCGTACATCCGGCGCAGCGCGTCCCGCATCACGTAGGCCAGCTCGTAGGCCCACGCGCAGTCAAACGACACGCAGGCCTCCGACACCGAGGCCAGCAGTAGCGAGTGCCCGTCGTTGTGCTGCAGCCCCTCGCCGGCCAACGTGGTGCGACCCGCCGTCGCCCCCAACAGGAAACCCCGCCCGAGCTGGTCGCCGAGCGCCCACATCTGGTCCCCGGTCCGCTGCCAGCCGAACATCGAGTAGAACACGTACACCGGGATCATGTGCGTGGCGTGGGTGGCGTACGAGGTCCCGGCCGCGATCACCGAGCCCATCGCGCCCGCCTCGCTGATGCCCTCGTGCAGGATCTGGCCCTTCTCGGACTCCTTGTACGACAGCAGCAGGTTGCGGTCCACCGCCTCGTAGGTCTGCCCGTGCGGGGAGTAGATCTTCGCCGTCGGGAACAGCGAGTCCAT
>Ga0187819_10001422_pt1 | contig 12375 bp, 8 predicted proteins | sample NC_wetland_sal_i_15_FD_132411 | JGI IMG/M metagenome (GOLD analysis project Ga0187819, IMG submission 132411) | Wetland sediment microbial communities from Neuse River Estuary, North Carolina, USA - SO4_4 | ecosystem: Environmental > Aquatic > Freshwater > Wetlands > Sediment | place: USA: North... | reverse complement strand
CGCCGAAATCGAGTTGCGAGCCGCCCGGACCGATGGGACCTCCGGCATCGATTAGCAAGGTTTTGCCTTGTGGCGTGACCAGCAGAGCGGAATCGCCCTCCCCGACGTCGATGGAAGTCATTTCGAGCACGCCAGGATGGGTTTGCGGACGTGGAGGAAGGAATGCGAGAGTCAGCGACGCCACGAGGATGGCTGCGAGCCCGGCGGTTGCGTAAATTGCTCTGCGCCGCGCTGCCCACATCGCGGCGACCAGAGCCGCAGCCGCGAGAGTGATCATCACAAGCGACGGCATAGCAACCCGCAGATCGGCCGAGCGCAGTCCGCCAAGACCATGCACCGTGCCCGTGATTCTGTGGAGCGCGAACGTGGTCAGAAGAACGGGAAGTTTGGCCAGAAAAGGCGAGACATATCCCAGGCTGAGCGCTGCAACGGCGGCCGGCATCATCAACTGGGTCAGAGGGACGACGACCAGGTTCGCTGGCAGGCCGATCGTGGTCGCGCGATGGAAGTAATAGGCCATCGGCAAGGCCAGTCCCATCTGCATGACAGCTGAAACAAAAAACAGTTCCCAAGCGACCAACGCAAAGCGAGTTGTGCCACAGACGAGTCGACTGGACCACTTCTGGCTAATGAACAGGGCGACACGGCTTGAGATGAACTGCAGGTCGACGCGAAACTGAGCCACTCGTGGTGGCAGCAGTGCGGCGTAGTCGTTCGAATCCCAATTCGTCAATGCTTGTTTGTAGAGCTGCGAGGTGCGCTGCAGAATTGGAATGCCGATGGCTGCCACGATCAGCACGCAAACGAACGTCATCTGGAAGCTGGCGGTGAAGAGCTGGCGCGGATCGAAGATGAGAAGTCCCAGCGCCGCCGCGCCCAGTGCATTGACCATGGCCCGATCGCGGTACAGCAACCGCGTTCCCAGGTAAACAGCGCACATCAACGTGGCACGCCACACCGGTGCACCCACTTCGGTGGTGAATGCGTAGCAGACGCAGAATCCCACTGTGAGCAGTGTTGCCGGAATATCGCCCAGTCGCAGGCGGCGCAAAGTCCAGAAGATCACGAAGGCCAGAATGCTGACGTTCATCCCCGAGACAACCAGGATGTGGTACGTGCCGGAGCGCTGGAAGTCGGTGCGGGTGTCGCGGTCGATGAAGGCTTCCTCGCCGATGACCATGGCGTCAATCAAAGCTGCCTCGCGCGCAGGCCAAAGCTCGTGCACCTTGGCGATGACGCTGCGGTGCATCCGGCTGCGCCATGATGCGATGCGACTTCCGGCGAAGCCGGGGAGCGGTTCGATGTCTTCAACCTTTGCCGAGCCCAGCGCGGCAATGCCGTGGTCGGCCAGGTAGCCTTCGTAGTCGAATGCCCCGGGATTGCGAAAATTGCGGGGCAGCTTCAGCTTGGCGGAGAAGCGGATGCGGTCGCCGTAGTGAAAGGTCGGGCCGTTGTAACTCGACGACGTCGTACCTGGGAGATCTTCTTGTGCTGCGTCCCTCGAACCGCGGCTATAGATGCTGAGGCGAATTCCGGAGTGAACGGGAACGATTTGGCCGTCAGCGGTGCGGATTTCTTCGCTTTCGACATCGAGCGTCTGCCTGACTTCACCGAGGCCCGCCTGCTGAAGGCGCCCGTCCTTTATTACATGAGCGATGATCTGCAGTTCCTGCCGGTCGGCGTAGGGTTGAATGCCGGTGTCGAGACGGCTTGAGCCGGTCCGTATTTGAAGGTGCAAGGCGCCCGCGAGAAAGAACACTCCTAGAGCGAGTGTCCACGCGAACCCGGAGCGCCGTTCCACAAAATAGGCTGCCGCGGCCACGAATGCTGCCCCAGCGATGATCCACCAGAGTGCGGGACGCCAGGCATAGACTCCTGCAACCATTCCCAGTGCGTACGCCACAGCTGCCCACAGCATAGGCTGCCGCGCCGCTTTGAACGAGAATGCCAGAGGACCTTTCGAAGTGGCTGCGATCATAGGCAGGTTCAGCGGAAAAGCGAGCAACTACAAAATGCGGGTTATGCCTTGGCGCGTCAGCGCACCAGATGGACGACGCACTCGAGGTGATACGTCTGCGGAAACAGGTCCACCAGATGCACCTGCTCAATGCGATATCCGGCCCCAAGCAGGGTCACGAGATCGCGAGCCAGGGTCATCGGATCGCACGAAACATAAACAACGCGGGTCGCGCCCAAGGTCGCCAACGATCGCGCCACGCGTTCTCCTAGGCCACTTCGAGGCGGGTCTACCACCGCCAAGTCGGGGTTATGAACAATATCAGGCTCTTCACTCTTCCCGACTCGCCCCGTTTTGTCCCTACGGGCCAGGTACTGCTCCGTTGTAGCCTGGACCGCTTCTCCATTCGAAGACCGATTGTAGGAGAGATCGGTTGAGGATGTCTGTGACGACTCAACAGAAACGATGTGATGAAAGTCACCAGCCAGGGCTGTGGAAAACAGCCCCACGCCGGCATAGAGGTCGAGGGCCAGCCTGCCCGACTGCCCTGCTGTGACGATTCGCACCAGTTCGTCGGTCAAATAGCGGTTGGTTTGGAAGAACGAGCCGGCACTGACGCGATATGCCGCACGCTGCGTCTGATAGGTCAAGAATGCTGCGCCGACCGTAAGGAGAATTCCCCGCGCCCCGGCCTTGCGATCACCCGGATTTGGTTCACGGAACGCCACAACCCCGGCAATCTCAGGCAGGGCAGCGAGGAATTCCTCCGCCCACCCACGAACGGCGGCTCGACGGGCGCCGCCCGCGCACTCAACGTCCACCAGCAATTGCGTGTCGTCTGCGTTGGCAAAGAACTCGACTTCGCGCACGCCCTGCGGCACCTTGCCACCGCGTCCGCTCTGCCAGAGCGCGGCGATGCCCCGATTGATGAGCGGAGAACTGATTGGGCACTCTTCGACCGGCAGGAGTTCGTGAGAACTCATCTTGAAGTATCCCGCCGCGAATGAAGGGCTGGTCTGCACCTGGAAACGGGATCGATTGCGGTAATTCCACGGCGGCGAGGGATGGATCTGGATAGCGAAGGGCAGTTCAATCTTGGCGGTGCGCCGCAGACTCTCGCGCAGGATCTCTTTCTTGATTTCAAGCTGATGCTCGTAACTGGCGTGCTGATAGTGGCAGCCGCCGCATTGGCCAAAGTAAGGGCATGCAGGCTGAATCCGGTGCGGAGACGGTTCGATGATCGCATCGGCTTGGGCCCGAGCAAATCCGGGTTTCTGCTCGGTGAGCGTGGCGTCGATCTTCTCTCCAGCTAAGACAAAGGGAACGAACGCAGCTTTCCCGCGCCCGCTGGCGTCAGCCGGCAAGCGGGCGAGGCCGTCGCCGCCGTAGATCAGCTTTTCGATGGTGAGGAGCAAGGGATGATTCTAAATGACACGATCACAGCGCCCGGCCCGCCGCCGCGCCCGAGGCCCACGCCCACTGGAAGTTGAACCCGCCGAGATGGCCGGTGACGTCGACGACTTCGCCGATGAAAAACAAACCGGGAACCCTGCGGCATTCCATGGTCTTCGCGGAGAGTTCGTCGGTATCGACGCCGCCGGCGGTCACCTCGGCTTTCTCGAAGCCCTCCGTGCCGGAAGGAGCGATGGTCCATGCATGCAGTTGCTGCTCGAAGTCCGCGAGTGCGGAGTTTGTCCATGAGGAGGGTGAGTGTAGCTCAAGCCAGCGGTCGGCGAAACGGGTCGGCAGAATCTTACGGAGTTCTTGTCGAAGTGTTGCCAACGTCCTCGGAGCTTTCGGATCGTGGAAGATCGCCGTCACGTCTCTCCCGGGCGCCAAGTCGATTTGGATGGAATTTGGCTTCTTCCAGTACGACGAAATCTGCAGAACCGCCGGGCCGCTCAGTCCGCGGTGCGTGAAAAGCATTTTCTCTCGAAACTGCGCGCCGTCGCACGACGCAATTACATCGGCGGAAACACCGGCCAGATCGCAGTACCGAGGGCGATCCTGTTGATCGAAGACCAGCGGAACCAGGCCTGGCCATGGTTCACGAATCTTGAGGCCGAACTGTCGAGCCAGGTCGTATCCGAACGAAGTTGCGCCGATTTTCGCGATCGAAAGCCCTCCGGTAGCGACCACCAAGGCCGCCGCGCGGAACTCGTCGTTGGTGGTGCGCACGATGAACTCTGTGGTCCGACTCAGTTCAACAATTTTCGTGCCCAGAAAAATGCTCACCCCAGCCGCCCGGCATTCTTCTTCTAGCATCCCCAAAATGTCACGCGCCGAGCGATCGCAGAATAACTGGCCGAGCGTCTTCTCGTGATATGGGATGCGATGCTTCTCGACAAGTGCAATGAAATCCGCGGGCGTGTAGCGGGCCAAAGCCGACTTGGCAAAATGCGGATTCGAGGAAAGGAAATTCTCGGGAGTGCAATGAATGTTCGTGAAATTGCAGCGTCCTCCTCCGGAGATGAGAATCTTCTTTCCCAGACGGTCGGCGTGTTCGAGCACGGCAACGCGGCGTCCGCGCTTGCCGGCTTCCATCGCGCACATCAGGCCGGCCGCACCGCCTCCGAGAATCACTGCGTCGAATGAATGGATCACGGGCCTCACATGTAGAACAGGCTCAGGCGAGGCAGCTTATATTTTTCCAGCAGCCGCTTGTGAACGTACTGCTTTAGCAGTTGGTCAATTTGTGCTCCGGACATCTTGCGGCGATAAGGGGCAAGATCGCGGTCGGCTTCGGCGCGAATCGTGACGATTTCTTCATCCGCAGTCGACGTCAGCAATAGCGCGAAGAGTTTTTCCTCGATCACCGTCAGGCGTCGCTCTAGGTCCTCCAGGCGTGCGGCGGATTTGTTGGTGGTCTGCTCCGCGAGATCGCGCAGAGTCTTTGCCGCCTCAAGAACCAGCGGGCGCGTCGCACCTGCCTGCGCAATCTTCGCAGCTTCCAGCAAGTCGGCATTGCGACGCAGGAAGGCCGCGACGACTTCTGGCTCGAACCCTTGTCCAGCGCGAGATTTCCCGGGCGTCTCACCGCCAGCCGCGCCCACCGCCGCTTCCTTCATGTCTTCCGCCGCTGCCAGCACTTCCTGCGAGCAATACGCCAGACTATTCACCTTCTTCGTCTTCGATGGGCGCTGATCGTAGCGGTCGAAGGCGGCGTCAATGCCTCGCAGCACCGCCTCCAGAGGGACGCCGGCGTCCTTCCAGGTTTCGATGAGGGACCAATCGAGCGTCGACAGCAGCAGTCCGCCCCCGCGGCGTTGCAGGTATCGCTCCTCAATCTCAGTGAAGTAGTTGAAATAATTTTCCACGGCAGGTCAGCGGGCAGAGCGCGCGGCAGGGGTCGCGGGCGCACCCTCGCCGTTTCCAGGCTTTGACTGTTTGCCCGGTGCCTTCGGGGCAGGTTTCGAGTTGCCTTTCGCGGCGTCTTTCCGCCCCGCCGCATTCCGCTCCCAGATGATGCGCAGGCCTTCGAGCGTGAGGAAGTCGTCCACGTGCTTGATGTATTTCGAGCCCGTACCAATCATGGGTCCGAGCCCGCCGGTCGCGATCACGTTCGTCTCTTTGCCTAGCTCGGACAGCAAAAGTTCGAGGATGCCATCCACCAGACCCAGGTATCCGTAATAGAGGCCGGACTGCAGACTGCCCACGGTGTTGGTTCCAATCACGCGCGCAGGCTTGCGAATCTCGACGCGCGGCAGGCGCGCGGTACGTTCGAAAAGCGCGTCGGCCGAGATACCGATGCCGGGGCAAATGACTCCACCCAGATATTCGCCCTTGGCCGAGACGCAGTCGAACGTAGTGGCCGTGCCGAAATCGACGATCACGCACGGCGCGCCGTATTTTTCTATGGCCGCCACCGCGTTCACGATGCGGTCGGCCCCCACTTCCGCTGGATTGTCATAGTGCACCGGCATCCCGGTTTTGACACCCGGTTCAATGTAGAGAGGGCGCAAATTGAAGTAGCGCTCACAGACTTGCCGCAACACCGGATCGAGCGGCGGAACAACCGACGAGACCACGATGCCGTGAATGCCTTTCGATTCGAGACCCGCCATCGAAAACAAGTTGCGGAAGATCACGCCGTATTCATCCACGGTGCTGGTCCGCGAAGTCGCGACGCGCCAGTTGGCCACCAGCCGTTCGTAGCGCGGCGGTTCGTCGGAGTCGCCACCTGCGTGCACCTTCGCGACCCGCGCGAATACGCCCAGGACCGTGTTCGTATTGCCGACATCGATGACGAGTAGCATCTTAGGATCGTTGGCGATTCTTATCGTTCCCGTACCGTTCCACTCAGCACCGTTTGCAGTCCATGCGCGGCTCGCACCTGCAAGAATCCCCGGGCATCGAGTCCCTCGGTCTCGCCCTCAAACGCCGAGCCGTTTTCCTCGATGCGAACTCTTTTCCCCAGCACCCACGAAGAATTTTCAGCAAACCGCCGCAGGATCGATTCGCGCGCGTCAGGATCGTCCGTCAATTGCCGGTACTCGCTGTCGAGTGATTTTAACAAAGCGGCTACGAGTTCCACGCGCGACCATTCGCTACCAGTGACGAGGCGCAAAGAAGTCGCCGGCAGATCTTTCGGAAAACTGGGCTGGTTCACGTTGATGCCGATTCCCACCACGATGTAGCGAACGCGCGTCGCCTCGGCATTCATCTCCGTGAGAATGCCGCAGACTTTCTTGCCATTGATCAGGACATCGTTGGGCCACTTCAGGTCAGCGCTGACACGAGAGTCGATCTGCCGGATCGCAGCCTGGACTGCGAGCCCGGCAGCCAGCGACATTGTCAATACATCCGACGGTGGCAGCGAGGGACGCAGCACCACGGAACAGTAGATCCCCGTCGATCGCGGAGACTGCCACGAGTTGGCGCCGCGCCCGCGCCCTGCAGTTTGTTCTTCGGCGAGGAAGACGCTGCCTTCAGGCGCGTCCTCCGCCGCGGCAGCCATGGCCGCGGTGTTGGTCGATCCAATCTTGTAGAAGTGATGAAGATGCGCGTCGAAGATCGTAGCGCGCAGCAGAGGACGAAGAATTTCCGGCAGAAGGAGATCGGGAACGGAACGAAGCTGATACCCGGTCGCAGGATGGCCGGCAACATCGACCCCCAGCCCGCGCAATTGCTGAATCAATCGCCAGACTTCGGAGCGGCTCGACGAAATTTCTTCCGCGATCTTGGTCCCGCTCACAACGACGGTCGCGTGCTCCATCAGCAAGCGCACGATGTGGCCGAGACGCAAATCGGTGGGCTGCGGCGCATGAGCCGCAGCGCCGGATCGTGTGTTTTTCTGCTCTCGAATTGTGGAGCCCTTGGCGATGCCGAGATTATGCGCGAATCCCGGCCAAACAACAAATTTTCCGGATACTGCGGGCCCTCAGGCCGGAACGACGCGCATGCTCATATCGACCGCAGGAGACGAGTGGGTCAGCAGGCCAACCGAAATGAAGTCGACGCCCGTTTCGGCGTAGGCGCGGACATTTTCAAGGCGAATTCCTCCCGAGCACTCGATCGGAATCCGGTGTGGGGCCTTCGCCACGTCCGGCTGTGAGCAGCGCTCTACCGCACGCCGCACGTCTTCGGGAGACATGTTGTCGAGGAGAATAGCTTCGGCGCCGTTGGCCAGCGCTTCATCCAACTCACCCAGAGTGCGCACTTCCACTTCGATAGGCTGCGATCCGCGGCGATTGCGATGCGCCCGCTCCAGCGCCGGTGCGATTCCGCCCGCCAACGCGATGTGATTGTTCTTGATGAGCACGCCGTCGGAAAGATCGAGGCGATGATTCTGTCCTCCGCCGCAGCGCACCGCATACTTGTCGACCGCGCGCAAACCTGGGGCAGTCTTGCGTGTATCAAGGATGCGAGCCCGCGTGCCCGACACCGCCTCAACAAATTTGCGGGTCAGGGTGGCAATGCCGCTCATGCGCTGCAGAAAATTCAAAATGACGCGTTCACACGAAAGAATCACCCGGGCGTTGTGGCGTACTACGGCAACCGACTGACCCTTGTGCAGCCGTATGCCGTCGAAAATCTCGGGATGGGTCGTAACTTCGTAATGCGCAGTCACGGCGCCGTCGAGCGCGGCATAAACATCGAGAATGCGAGCCACGCAGCCGATGCCCGCCAAAATGCAATCCTGTTTGGAAATGATGGTCGCCGACGCGCGCTGGTTCGCGTCGATCGCGGCGTAGCTGGTGGCATCGCGCGTCGCCCGGTCTTCGAGCAGCGCGTTCTCCAGAATCGCGGTAAGCCGCCGTGAATTCCAATCCATAACAGTTGCCAGTAGCCAGCTGTCAGTTGCCAGTCTTGCTTATGTGGGGACAGCCGCCCTCGGCTGTCCGGCGGGTCGAAGACCCGCCTGCGTGGTTGCCGATCCCAAGTCGAGCTGCGCTCGTTGGGACAGCCGAGGGCAGGCTGTCGTCACATTTTCTCAGCAGCCTAATTCTTTCAGCTTACTCTTCGTCTTCTCCTGCAGGAGGACGAGTTCCTGGCCTCGCCGGCGCAGGCCTTCCACTACCTTCTCTGGAGCCTTGGCCAGAAACTGTTCGTTGCCCAGCTGCTTCTGATTGTTGGCCAATTCCTTTTCGATTTTTTCCAGCTCTTTCTTCAGACGGTCGCATTCGGCGCCGACGTCGATTTTTCGCTCGTAGATCACGTGGACATCGAAACGCGCCGTGCCGCGCGCGCCGGGGCGATTGGCGAGAGCGCTTTCAACAAACGTGATCTTCTCAACGTTTGCCAGGCGCTCGACCGCGCCATGATTGTGCTCGATCATCGTACGGATTCCGGGCTCGTGCGCGAAAACCTCGATGGGCACCTTCACCTTAGGCTCGACTTTCAATTCGGCGCGCAGATTGCGGATGCTTACGATCAAGTCCTGCAGGATCGACATCTCCGTCTCAGCAGCAAGGTCGAATTGCTTTTCATCGCCCTGTGGATACGCCATCAGGGCAATCGATTTGGATGGAGCCTTGCCCTCATAAATCGCCTGCCAGATTTCTTCCGTGATGAACGGCATCACCGGATGCAGCAATCGCACGGATGCGTCGAACAAATTTACGAGATTTCCGCATGCGATCCGTGCCGCGCCCTTGTTCGCGCCCTCTTCGAAGTTCAGCCGCGGCTTGATCAGTTCCAGATACCAATCGCAAAACTCGCCCCAGAAAAAGTCATAGATGCTGTTCGCCGCTTCGTGGAAGCGGTAGGCCGAGAGCGCATCGTTGACGCCGGCAGCAACGCGATTGAAGCGGGAGAGAATCCAGCGGTCTTCGAGGGTTGCAGTTTGAAAGCCATGAACACCAATGTGGAGACAGCCGCCCTCGGCTATCCCGGGCCGCAGGCCCGGCTCGACCCTTTCCATGTTCATGAACATGAAGCGTGCAGCATTCCAGATCTTGTTGGCGAAGGCGCGGTAGCCTTCGGTGCGGCTCTCATTGAAGGCAATGTCGGTGCCCGGCGCAGCCATGGCCGCCAGAGTGAAGCGTGTTGCGTCCGTGCCGAAGCGGTCGATGACCTCTAGCGGATTGATGACGTTCCCTTTGACCTTCGACATCTTCTGCCGGTCCGCGTCGCGCACCAGCGAGTGTATGTACACCTGCCGGAAGGGCACGCTGTCGTCCTTCTTGTCGCCCCAGCCGCTGGCTTTTTTAATGGCCGGATCCTGCTGGTGTCCCTGCATGAAGTGGCAGCCGAACATGATCATGCGTGCCACCCAGAAGAACAGAATTTCGTACGCCGTAATCAGCAGCGTCGTCGGATAGAACACCGCCTGATCGCGCGTCTTTTCCGGCCAGCCGAGCGTGGTGAACGGCAGCAGTCCAGAAGAAAACCAGGTGTCGAGCACGTCGGGAACCTGCTCGAGTTTTGCGCCGCCGCACTTCGCGCATTTCGTCGGCGCTTCGCGGGCCACCATCACTTCCTTGCACGAATCACCACTACACGTCCACGCCGGAATGCGATGTCCCCACCAGAGCTGCCGCGACACGCACCAGTCGTGGATGTTGTTCATCCAGTTCAAATAGATCGTGCGGTGATTGTCCGGAACGATCGAGATTTCGCCGCTCTCGACAGCCTCGAGGGCTCGATCGGCCAGCGGTTTAATTTTGATGAACCATTGTTCCGAAAGCCGCGGTTCGACGATGGTTCCACAGCGCTCGCACTTGCCGATGGAGAGCGCGTGATCTTTCTCGCCGACCAGAAACCCCTGGTCTTGCAGATCGGCGAGGACGCGCTTGCGCGCCTCGAAGCGGTCTAGACCGGCATACGCTCCAGCGTTCTGGTTCATGTGGGCGTGCTCGTCCATTACGTTGATCTGCGGCAGATGGTGGCGCAGGCCCGCCTGAAAATCGTTGGGATCATGCGCCGGCGTCACCTTCACGGCGCCCGTGCCGAACTCAGGCTGTGCGAGTTCGTCGGTGATGATGGGAATCTCGCGGTTCATCAGCGGCAGCAGAACTTTTTTCCCGTGCAGATGCGTGTAGCGCTCATCTTTCGCATTCACGGCGACGGCGGCATCGCCCAGCATGGTTTCGGGGCGCGTGGTGGCGACCGTGATGGATTCTTTTGTGCCCACCACCGGATAGCGAATCTCCCACAACTTTCCGGCCACGTCTTCGTGCTTGACTTCGAGATCGGAGATCGCGGTCTCGTGCCACGGACACCAGTTCACGATGTAATTGCCGCGATAAATCAGGCCTTCTTCATACAGGCGGACGAACACCTCGCGCACGGCGTGCGAAAGATTGTCGTCCATGGTGAAGTACTCGCGGTCCCAGTCGACGGAGGCGCCGAGGCGCTTCATCTGGTTGAGAATCGCGCCGCCGTAGAGCTTCTTCCATTCCCAGACGCGCTCAATGAATTTTTCCCGGCCCAGGTCGCGGCGTTTCTTGCCTTCCTTGGCGAGGTCGCGCTCCACCATCATCTGCGTGGCGATGCCGGCGTGATCGGTGCCGGGCAGCCACAGCGTGACGAAGCCGCGCATGCGATGCCAGCGCGCAACGATGTCCATCTGCGTCTGGCCGAACATGTGCCCCATGTGCAGCTGTCCGGTTACATTCGGCGGCGGCAGCAGCAGGGCAAACACCGGCCGCCTTTCACCCGGCGGCGGCGTGGGGACGGAAAAGAGTTTTTCTTTGATCCAATAGTCAGCCCAGCGCGTTTCGATCGCGCCCGGCTCGTAAGCTTTGGGCAGTTCGTGCGGCATCTTGGTGTGCGATGACGGGATTCGGCACAGGAGAATCCGCCAGCGGAAGAGTAACTTCTGATCTTACAGGCGCGAGAAAAGAAGGGTCAAACAGAGCAAGGGGTACTATGCGCTGAGGGGATTTTGCTACACCCACCCCCAGGGGGATATGGGGGGTTGTGACGCGGGAATCGGGAATAGGGAGCCGGAGGCACCACCGCGAGAGAACTAAGCCTTTTTGCTACCGTTGGTGCGTTCTAGCCGGCCGGGGTTGAAGGCCGAGCGAAATGAAATAGCTCTTCGCCGCATTCTGTGGAGCGGGCGGGTTCAGTTTCCACCACGTCAGATGTGGGTCAGTTGAGAAAGCAGCCACGCCAATAAATAGAGAGAGCAGTGCGCTGAGCCAAAGTAGCGACTGAAATATTCGAGCCGCCTTTGGTGGGGTGGGAACACGGCCCTTCAAGGCTTTGCAAATTAGATCCGCCACGACCCAGTATGTTCCGAGATCGACGATCAAACGAACCACGGCGATTTCGTAGCCGCCCGATGAAATGATGCTGGGTGTGTACCAGTTCAGTGGAAATCCATAAGCGGTAAAGATATCACGATCATAGGCCACGCTGACTCCCATAGTGAGCCAGCAGAATAGCAGGAGGGATAGTGGAAACGAGTAACTGAAGTAGGAAGGGGGTCTCATTTAAAACCGACGGCCACATCGAGGTATTCGTTCTTGTGCTGGCTCGGTCTGACCTCGAAGCTGCCGTCGAACCATAGTGTTGCAGAATTGCTGCAATCCATGAACACCGCATTATCCATAGAGTCGATGGTGAACATAGTCCTCACTTTTTCAGCGTCAATCCCCTTGGCATCACCATCGGCCTCGATGACCAATTTAAGCTTATGCTTGGCACTCGAATAGCCCACAGCCACTTTTCCCACCGTTGTCCCACGGCCTTCAAGTGCAGTGAACATCGCGTTGCTTTTTTGCACAAGATATTTCTGGTATTTCGGGTCCACATCACCTGTCGCAGGGGCACCCGGGGGAACGCCGGTAGAATACATGTTGGTAGTTCCATACGGGAGGCCGTCTACTACGATTGGCGCAAGTCCGCCCACTGCTGCGCATGAAGACGAAGGCGGGTCGCCCTGCCCGGATGAGAAGCGGTCCAGCCCACAAGTATTCTGCGAAAAGTAGAACTTGCCGCTTGAAGATGAGCCGGCTATCTGTTTCCCT
>Ga0187819_10001420_pt1 | contig 12379 bp, 10 predicted proteins | sample NC_wetland_sal_i_15_FD_132411 | JGI IMG/M metagenome (GOLD analysis project Ga0187819, IMG submission 132411) | Wetland sediment microbial communities from Neuse River Estuary, North Carolina, USA - SO4_4 | ecosystem: Environmental > Aquatic > Freshwater > Wetlands > Sediment | place: USA... | reverse complement strand
TCCAACCTGGGCTGGGTCCTTGGCCAGAGCGGCTGCCAGAGCTGCGCGGCGCTGCGTGTGACCACGGATGGCGGTCATCGCTGGGCTGCGCTGCCTGCTCCGCCCGCGCCGCTCGGCTTCGCCCAGCCATCGGCCGCCGCAATCACGGATATTGCATTCGCCAACCTCGCGGACGGCTTCCTGTACGGTCCTGGCTTGCTGGCCACCCATGACGGCGGGCGGTCGTGGGTGCGGCAAAACCTGCCGCCGGTCCAGGCGCTCGGCATCGGCGCAGGCTACGCCTACGCTCTGACGCGGCAGGGCGGCTCCTGGGGCTTGTGGCGGGCCGCGATCGGGTCCAGCCGGTGGGTAGCCCTGCCGCTGCCGCCTCGCGCAAGTCCGTCGCCAGCCTCCGATTACCGGACGAAGCTGTACGTCGAAGGCGGCACCCTGGCGCTGCTGCGGACGGGCTTCTTTGGCCCTGCAGTTACCCCTGGCGAGGTTGGGCGGCTGTGGCTCAGCACGGACGACGGGATGAGCTGGCAGTTGCGGCACGTGCCCTGCAGGGCACCCAACGGTGGCGGTGCAGCGGTGCTCAGCATCGCCCGCGGGCACCCGGACGCCTGGCTGCTGGACTGTTTCAACAACGAGCAGTCGTCGCAGCAGCAGAATACCCAGCATCACCTGTTCGGCACCGTGGATGCCGGACTGTCCTGGACTAGGCTGCCAGACCCGACCAGCCACAACATGCCCTATTCGCTGGCAGACAATGGCTCAGGGCACGCCTTCCTGGCTACCGTGGGCGCTCGCGATTTCCTGGTTGGCACCCTCGACGGCGGCCTGCACTGGCGCACGATGATCATCTCCGGCGGCAACTTCAACGGCTGGGCCGACCTGAGCTTCGTCACCGGGCAGATCGGCGTCGTGGTCGCGCCCACGCACTACGCCCGCGAGCACCTCTACCGGACCCAGAACGGAGGCCGCACCTGGCAAACAGTGAACTTCTAGCCAGGCTCGATGAAGAATTCCTCGATCACCGGGTTGGCCAGCAGCTCGGCGGCCAGCTCAGCGATCCGCTCCTGCGGTGCGGGCTCGGTCAGCTCTATCTCGAACCGCTTGCCCTGCCGGACACCGGTCACCTGGGCGAAGCCAAGCCGACGGCAGGCCCTGGCGATCGCCTCGCCCTGCGGGTCATGGATCTCGGGCTTCAGCATCACGTCGATGACAAACTTGGGCACAACCCGAACAGTACGCGAGCAGCCGGCCGGACGGACGGGCGTAGCCTGTCCAGTGGGTCACGCTGACCCGATTCGTGACGTGCGTCACCATCAGCACCAGGGTGCACGCAGCGCTTGACCGCTCCTGGCGCACCGATAGTACTGTCGCAGCAACATGGGCGATCGACGTTCCGGTCCGGGCCGGCCCCGACCGGAACATGAGCATGCAAGGAGTGGCACGTGGCCGTCAAAGATGCCGGACGCGCCGCCCGGACTGCCGCGCGGGCGCCAGCCCGCGACCAAGACCGGCAGGCGGACTCGGCTGAGCTGATCCAGCTCCTCACACCTGAAGGGGAGCGAGTCGAGCATCCCGATTACCCGCTCAGCGTCTCCGCGGATGAGGTCAAGGCCCTGTACCGCGACCTGGTGATCGTCCGCCGGATCGACTTCGAGGCCATCGCGTTGCAGCGCCAGGGCGAGCTGGGCATCTGGGCCTCGCTGCTCGGCCAGGAAGCGGCGCAGGTTGGCTCGGGCCGTGCACTCGGCCCGCGGGACATGGCGTTCCCGACCTACCGCGAGCACGGCGTCGCCTGGTGCCGGGGCCTAGATCCGATGAAGCTGCTGGAGTTGTTCCGCGGCGTCAGCCACGGCGGCTGGGATCCCAAAGCACACAATTTCCACCTGTACACGATCGTCATCGGCAGCCAGGCGCTGCACGCCACCGGTTACGCGATGGGCATCCAGCGCGACGGAGCTGTCGGGGAGAACGGCGAGGCCGTCATCGCCTACTTCGGCGACGGCGCAACCAGCCAGGGTGACGTCAACGAGGCATTCATCTGGGCATCGGTCAACAACGCGCCGGTCGTGTTCTTCTGCCAGAACAACCAGTGGGCTATCTCCGAGCCACTGGAGCGGCAAAGCCGGACGCCGCTGTACCTGCGGGCCAAGGGCTTCGGCTTCCCCGGTGTCCGGGTGGACGGCAACGACGTGCTCGCCTGCCTGGCCGTTACCCGCAAGGCCATGCAAGCCGCCCGGGAAGGCCAGGGCCCAACCCTGATCGAGGCATTCACCTACCGGATGGGCGCGCACACCACCACCGACGACCCAACCCGGTACCGGCTGTCGGCCGAGCTCGAGGCCTGGAAGCTGAAAGATCCCATCGAGCGGGTCAAGCAGTACCTGATCCGCTCCGAGCAGGCCAGCATGCAGTTCTTCGCTGAGGTGGAAGCGGAAGCCGCCGAGGTTGGCAGCCGGGTGCGTGCCGCCTGCCAGCAGATGCCTGATCCGCAGCCGCTGTCCATGTTCGACAATGTCCTCACCAGCGAAACCCAGCAGCTTGCCGCCGAGCGCGCCGAGTTCGCCGCCTACCTGGACTCGTTCGTCGCCGAGGAGGTCGCGCGATGACCACCCTGACGCTGTCCAAGGCACTTAACGAGGGCCTGCGCAAAGCGCTAGAGAACAATCCCAAGGCGCTCATCATGGGCGAGGATGTCGGCAAGCTCGGCGGCGTTTTCCGGGTCACCGACGGCCTGCAGAAGGACTTCGGCGAGGCAAGGGTGATCGACACCCCGCTAGCCGAGTCCGGCATCATCGGCACCGCGATCGGCCTTGCGCTGCGCGGTTACCGGCCGATCTGCGAGATCCAATTCGACGGCTTCGTCTTCCCGGCGTTCGACCAGATCGTCACCCAGCTTGCCAAGATGCGCTACCGCTCGCTGGGCTCGCTGAGCTTGCCGATCGTGGTCCGGATCCCGTTCGGCGGTGGCATCGGCGCGGTCGAGCACCACAGCGAGTCGCCGGAGGCACTGTTCGCGCACACCCCTGGCCTGCGAGTTGTCTCCTGCGGTGACCCTGCCGACGCATACACGATGATCCAGCAAGCAGCCATCAGCGATGACCCGGTCATGTTCTTCGAGCCGAAGCGGCGCTACTGGGACAAAGCCGATGTCGATGTCGAAGGCGGCCTGGCTGCCGCGCTACCGATGGACTCGGCGCGAGTCCTGGTCCCCGGAACCGACGTGACCGTGCTGTGTTACGGGCCGATGGTGCGGACCTGCGCCGAAACCGCGGTGGCCGCCGCGAGCGACGGCCGGTCTCTCGAAGTCATCGACCTGCGATCGCTCGCGCCGCTGGACACCGCGATCATCTTCGCCTCGGTCCGCAAGACCGGCAGGTGCGTCGTCGTGCATGAAGCCGTGGTCACCGGCGGCATCGGCGCGGAGATCGCGGCGCGGGTGACGCAGGAGTGCTTCTACAGCCTGGAGGCCCCGGTACTGCGCGTCGGCGCGTACTCCACTCCGTATCCGCCGTCCAGGCTGGAGGACTACTACCTGCCCGACCTGGACCGGATCCTGGACGCCGTCGACCGCACCTTCGGTTACTGAGAGGCCCGCATGTCAGATCTCAAGGAGTTCAAGCTCCCTGACGTCGGCGAAGGCCTGACCGAGGCCGACATCGTCAGGTGGCACGTGAAGCCAGGTGACCAGGTCACCGTTAACCAGATCATTGTCGAGATCGAAACCGCCAAGGCTGTCGTCGAGCTGCCCAGCCCGTATGCGGGCGTGGTCGCGAACCTGCTGGTTCCCGAAGGCGCAACCGCGGATGTGGGAACGCCGATTATCGCCGTCGATGTCGCTCCGGATGATTCGGTCGCCCCGCGCGCGAAAAGCGAGGCCGAGGACTTGGTTCCGGTGCCGCCGGCCAACAGCGCTGTCGAGCCGGGGCTGCATGGCAGCCCTGCGCCCAAGGCCGAGCGGCAGGCCGTCCTGGTCGGATACGGGGTGAAGCTCGGCAGCACGACCCGCAAGGCGCGCAAGTCCTCCGCGCAGCTAGCGGCAGCCGCGCCCGCAGCCAATGGATCCACGACCGGCCGCGCGCTGGCCAAGCCACCGGTCCGGAAGATGGCCAAGGACCTGGGCATCGATCTGGCCGGGCTGACCGGGACCGGGCCGGATGGCTCGATTACCCGTGACGACGTGCAGCGGGCTGCCGGAGTCGGCACGGTCGGCCTCGTTCCGGCAAGGAACGGGGTCCAGACGGCCGCCACTGTGACGGCAGTCCCGCGCGAGGAGCGGATCGCCATCCGTGGCGTGCGCAAGCACACCGCCGCGGCGGTGGCCGCCAGTGCGTTCACGGCCCCGCACGTGACCGAGTTCCTGCAGGCCGATATCACCGAGACGATGACCGCGACCGCCAGGCTGCGGGCGCTGCCTGAGTTCGCCCAGGTGCGCGTGTCGCCGCTGCTGCTGGTGGCCAGGGCCTTGATCGTCGCGGTGGCGCGGCATCCGCTGATCAACGCGAGCTGGGACGAGTCAGCGCAGGAGATCGTGGTCAAGCACTACGTGAACCTCGGCATCGCCGCGTCCACCGACCGCGGGCTGGTGGTACCCAACGTCAAGGATGCGCACGCGCTGATACTGCCGGAGCTGGCCACGGCGCTCGCGCGGCTGGCAGAGACCGCACGGGCCGGCCGGGCGACACCGGCTGACCTGTCCGGCGGCACTATCACGATCACCAACGTGGGCATATTCGGAGTCGACACCGGTACCCCGATACTGACCCCCGGCGAAGCGGCGATCCTTGCGTTTGGCCAGGTCAAGGATGCTCCGTGGGTCGTCGATGGTGAGCTGGCCGTGCGCAAGGTGTGCACCCTTGCGCTGTCCTTCGACCACCGGCTTGTCGACGGCGACCTTGGCTCGGCGGTGCTGCGCGACGTGGGCGCCATGCTCACCGATCCGCTGCGCATGCTCGCCTGGTCGTAATCCGGACAGGTCGCTCGGCCGGGCCGTATTGCCAGAAGGGAGTCCCGATGATCAGGCACGTCGTTCTTTTCACCTGGACCGACGAGATGACCGCAGAACTGGAGGAGCAGCTCGCGGCCGAGTTGACCGCGCTCGCGCCGAAGATCGCCGGGCTGCGTTCCTATCACGCTCACCGGGATGCCGGGCTCATCGACGGGAACTTCGATTTCGCCGTCGTGGCCGACTTCGATGATGCGCAGAGCTACCTCGCCTATCGCGACAATGCCGAGCACCAGGAGATCATCAGCAGGCTCAGCAGGCCGCGCACGATGGCCAGGGCTTCGGTCCAGTACGAGATCTGATCACGCCGCACCGGCCAGGTCTGGCCTCGGTCCGGAGGGATGGTCGCCTCGGCCCGCAGGTACGGTCCTGCGTCCGCGCCGACGCCTAGGCTGCGGCGGTCAGAATGCGTCCTCAGGCAGTTCCATCGCGTCCAGCGATGTTGCCTCGGCGATCTCGCGCTCGGCTGCCAGCCGGGGCAGAACGGTCGCGGCGAAGAACCCGGCCGCGCCCACCTTGCCCTGGTAGAAGGCCCGGTCGTCGGCGCCGAGGCTGCCCAGGTCGAGCTTGGCAAGCGCGACCTCGGCCTGGCGGCCAAGCAGCCAGCCGATAATCAGGTCGCCAAGCGCGAGCAGCAGCCTGGTGGTGTTCAGGCCCACCCGGTAGACCTGCGCGGGCTGCTCCAGGCTGTTGCCGAGGAAGCCGTTCATCGCCGTGACGATCGCCTCGACGTTATCGGCCGCCGCAGCGAGCGCGGCGCGTTCCCGCTTGAGTCGGCCGTTGCCCGCCTCGGCGGCCGCGAACTCCCTGACCTGCTCCAGCAGGTAGGTCAGGGCCGCGCCCTGGTTCCGGACGATCTTGCGGAAGTACAGGTCCATGCCCTGGATGGCGGTGGTGCCCTCGTACAGGCTGTCGATCTTGGCGTCCCTGATGTACTGCTCGATCGGGCAATCCTGCAGGTAGCCCGAGCCGCCGAGGGTCTGCAGCGACTGTGCGAGCTGCTCGTAACCGCGCTCGGAGCCAACGCCCTTGACCACCGGCAGCAGCAGGTCGTTCAGCGCCATGGCCTGCTCGTCCCGCTCACCGGCGGCTTCCGCCAGCAGCACGGCATCCTGCTGGCTGGCCGTGTACAGGACGAGCGCTCGCATGCCCTCGGCATAGGCCTTCTGCAGCAGCAGGCTGCGCCGCACGTCCGGGTGCTTCATGATCGTGACCCTGGGCGCTGCCTTGTCCGTCATCTGTGTCAGGTCAGGGCCCTGCACCCTGGTCTTGGCATAGTCAAGCGCGTTGAGGTAGCCGGTCGACAGCGCCGCGATGGCTTTCGTGCCGACCATCATCCCGGGGACGTCGATGATCATGAACATCTGCCGGATGCCGTCGTTCACGGCGCCGACCACCGTGCCGATCGCCGGGTGGTCAGCACCGAAGGTTAGCTCGCAGGTGGTCGAGGCCTTCAGGCCCATCTTGTGCTCGACTTTGGTCACGTAAACGCCGTTACGCTCACCTAGCGTGCCGTCCGGGTTCACCAGGTACTTGGGTACCAGGAACATGGACAGGCCCTTGGTGCCGGGCCCGGCGCCTTCCGGCCTGGCCAGCACCACGTGCAGGATGTTCTCGGCCATGTCGTGCTCGGCAGAGGTGATGAACCGCTTCACGCCCTCGATGTGCCAGGTGCCGTCGGGCTGCTGCACGGCCTTGGTCCGGCCCGCGCCCACGTCCGAGCCCGCGTCCGGCTCGGTCAGCACCATCGTGTAACCCCACTTTCGCTCGGCGGCAAGAGCGGCGATCTCCTGCTGCCGCGCTGTGCCCATCTTCCACAGCGCGTGCGAGAACGAGCCAAGGCTGGAGTACATCCAGACTGCGGGGTTCGCGCCGAGTATCAGCTCGGCGACGGCCCAGGCGAGAGTGCGCGGCACGCTCGTCCCGCCCAGCTCCGGCGGCAGCTCGAGCCGGAACCACTCGGCGTCGATGAAGGCCCGGTAGGAGCGCTTGAACGACTCGGGCATCGTGACCGAGTGGGTAGCCGGGTCGAAGACCGGCGGATTGCGGTCAGCGTCGGCGAATGACTCTGCGACCGGGCCCAGGGCTAGCCGGTTCACCTCGTCCAGGATCCCCCGGGCGGTGTCCTCGTCCACATCGGCAAACGGCTCGGCCCCCAGCAGCTCCTGCCGCTTCAGCACCTCGAACAGGTTGAACTCGATGTCCCTGAGGTTGCTCTTGAAATGCCCCATCACGCTCTCCCGCCGCCCCTGTTACTGCTACTGGCCGGTAACTTACTCAATAGTATCTTCCCGGCCGCCCGGTGTCACCACTCAGATCACGGGCGAAACCGCCTGAAAAGGACGAACGGCGGGACTTTCAAAGTCCCGCCGTTGCCCCGATGCCAGGCAATCCGCCTGGTCAGACCACCTCTAGCCGCCGCAGGTAGTGCCGGTCTCGCAGATCTTCGAGCCGGTGTAGCTGGGCACCGGCGCTGGCGCTGGTCTCCGAGCGTGCGCGCGGACGGCCGGGCCGTGGTCGTCTAGTCAGCCCGGCCGTCCACGCAGTTAGAGCGCGCCGCCTGTGTAGTGCAGGATGAGCGTTCGCTGCCCGGTCGTTCCGTCGTAGGTGCCGACGGCCCAGACGTTGCTGCTGGCGAAGGCGAGCGCGGCGTCGATGAAGGTGTTCCCGCTGTTTACCGCGCCAGGATCGGGACTCGGCACGATCTGCCAGCCGCCGTGCGCCGAGCCGAACTCGATAAGTGACTGAGCGTTGCCGGTGGACAGCTGGATGCTGTAGCCGACCGCCCAGGCGTTAGCCCCGCCGTCGACGGGCGCGACTCCCTCCAAGTAGTTGTCTTGCCGAGTCGGGTCCGGGGTTGCCAGCTCGGACCAGCGGCCGCCGGCGGCAGGCGCCTCGACCAGCGCGCTGAAACCTGCGTGCCCGGACCGGTCACTGCCCGCCAGCCACGGGCCGGCCGCAGAGCCCGCGATCGCCTGCGGATACGCACTGGCGAGGAAGCCATGCGGAGACCGCACGGATGGAGTGTGCGATGCCGTCCACGAGTCATTGACTAGGTGCAGGATGAGCTGGCGGTCCGGCGCGCGGATGGCGAGCTGGCCGGCCGCCCAGAGCCCGTCGCCGCCTGCCGAGGTCACCGACGTCAGGATGCCGTCCTCGGCGCGCAGCCCCCGCACCGGTGAACGCGGTCCAGCGATGGCCGTCCCAGTGTTCGACGAGCGGATGGAAGAAGCCCTCCTGACCGCTGTAGGTGCCGACAGCCCAGACGTCGTTGTCGTTGACCGCACTGACGCCGTACAGCATGTCGTCCCGTGAGCCGGGATCGGCGGCGGGCACGATCGCCCAAGCGTGCCCGTTCCAGTGCTCGGCAAGGGCTCGCCCGGTGTGACCGGAGCTCTGGGTGTAGATGCCAACTGCCCACGCGGTGCCATCGGGCAGCACAGTCACGCCGTAAAGCGAGTTGGCCTGCTGTCCGACGTCCGGAGTCGGCACGTGCGACCACGTCGTGCCGTTGTAGTGCACCGCGAGCGTGCGCACCACCGTCGCGCTGGCGTTCGGCAGCAAGCCGCCCACGGCCCAGATGTCCGTCGGCGATGATCCGCCTATCGCGGCCAGGTCGTTGTCGTTCGGGCCGACGTTCGGACTAGCCGCCTGTGTCCACGGCGACGTCACTGCGGGCGCGGTGGCTGGTGCCTCGATGCCCACAGCTGAGCCGTGACGGGCGGCCGAGTCCCGACGGGCAGCCGGGTCCGCGCGAGCAGCCGATTCCCGACGGGCAGCCGGGTCCGACAGCGCGCCGAAGAGCTTCGCCATTGGCACAAGACCCCTGTCGCAGGCGTGCCGGAGGCATGGCAGGCTGAAGGCATCCTCGATCGTGCGCAGCAGCGAGTAGTGGTTGAACGGCGTGGGATCGATCAGGTGCCTCGGGCCGTGGCTGGTGATCACGATCGTGACAACATGCCCGGTGCCCGGCTTGACGTCGCAGCACCCGGCGCTGGTGTCGCCCTCGGTGAACGTGACAACGATGGCGTTGTTGCCGTGCCGCCACTGCGGCCCGGACATGATCTCGTGCACGACCTGGCCGATGTAGGTATCGCCCGCGGACACCAGCGCGTTGTCGTCGTACTGGTGGTAGGCCGCTGAGCTGTCCTCGCACCACGGCGGACCGCCGTGCATGTCGTCGCACTCGCTCGGGTCGATGAAGCTGAAGTCCGGCAGCCTGCCTGCCCTGGCATCGGCGGCAAGGTCGGCGGCTGGGACGATGTTCCGCGCCTCCGCGGGATGGTCGGCGACGCTGGCGAGGTCGAGGACGCTGTTGAACTGCGTCTGGTTGTACAGCGAGTCCGTCTGAACGCACAGCGTCGGATAGCAGTCGCCCAGGTAGCCCGGGTAGGGCAGGCCCTGCGCATATTCCTTCCAGGTCTTATGCGCTGCGGTGAGCTGGCTGAGCAGGCTGGAGGCATGGACTTGCTGATCCCAGTACGGGATCCCGTCGGTGACACCGAAGGAGTTGCCTGCCAGCAGGGCCATGATGTTGGCAGTGTCCGGGTCCGAGGTCGTGTAGTAGCGGCTGGCCAGCCCGTACTGCCTGGCGAGCCGGTTGATGTTCGGGGCGTACCTGTTATGCATGATGGAGCCGTAGTCGTGGCTGGTATCCATGATCACGGCGATGTGGTTGTAGCGCGGCACCTGGTCCGCGGACCGCGCTGCCCGGCTGCTGGCAGCCGAGCCTGCCGAAGCAGTAGCGGAAGCGCTGCCGGCGAGCGGCAAGGCAACCGCGACGGTCCCGGCGACTACCGCGGCTGCGGTGAGCAGCGCGCGGCCACGCAGATAGAGCACAGCTCGCATGATGTCTTCCCTGTTCTCACTCGGCCCAGGCAATGCCGGCCACGTCGGCGGCGGCACGCAGCCCTCGGGTAGCCCCCGGCGGCACCGGAGGCAGGATCAGGCAGTAGCAGCCGACGCAGATCGAGCCTGAGTCGGCCAGCCGGTTGTTACCGACCATCAGGGTCCGGTCGGCCGGCACCCCTAGTCGCTCGCACGCGGTCAGGAATGGCTCGGGATCAGGCTTGGCGATCCCGAGGTCGCAGGAGAGCACGAAGGTCTGGATAAAGGCGTCGAGGCCGTTGGCCACGTAGCCCTCGTTGATCGACCAGCCGGTGTTGCTGACGATGGCAATCGGAATGCCTGCCCCGGCGAACGACTTGAGCACGGCAGGCGTGTCCGGGTACGGCACCATGGTCTGCGGGTTGGTCTTCCATTCGTCGTACATCAGGTCCGCGAGGCCCGGCGCGATCTCCTCGAACGGCGAGTAACCAGTCACATAGGCGGTCCGGTGATCTGCCCTGGACAAGTTGCGCCGTTGCCGCTTCTCCGCCATCAGGGTGCGGCTGTGCTCCTTGGACCGCCGCCAGTAACGGGCAGCGTCTTCCTCGGATATCTCTACTCCGAGGCGTGCCGCCAGGCTGCACACCGCCGCGACCGGCGACGTGCGATGGGTCAGTGTTCCTCCGTTGTCGAACAGGACTGCGTCGTAACGCATCGGGTCTCCTCGCGTGCTGGATCCGGCGATGCGGGCCGGTGCTGCCCCAGGGCTTCCCGGTCGACCGCGGGGGTGCTGCGGGCCGCGGCCTAGTAAGCGCGGGCACCGATGTGGAAATGATTGAGGACGATCGCCGTGCCGACTAGCACGACGAGCACGACATAACCGCCTACGTCAACCGCAGTAAGGGGATGCTCGCGCAGCGAGCCGCGGCGCTTGTTGGCGCCGAAGCCACGTGCGTCAGCCACCATCGCCATCGTGGTGGTACCGCGCAAGCTGCCGACCAGCAGCGGTACCGTGATCAGGACCACGCACCGGCCCACCCGGCGGATGTAGTCCCACCACTTGTTCACCTGGAACCAGCGGGGCCTGGACAAGTCGTAGCCGCGCAGTTCGATCGCACGCAGCACCAGCGTCGTCCTGGAGATCATGTCGGGCAGGAAGCGCAGCGCGGCGGTCAGCGCGAAGCCCACCTGCGGCGGCATCCGGAACCGCTCGAAGGCCCAGGTGAAGTCGCCGACGTCGGTGCTCACCAGGATCAGCATCGAGGTAGAGACAGTTACCAGCACGCGCGCCGATTGCTGCAGGCCGAACACCATGCCGTAGGCCGTGATCCCAGGCGAGCCCAGCCAGCTGATCGTCCAGGGGAACTGGTAGATGAAATGAATCGGCGGGTTCGGCAGGTAATAAAGACCCTGCGACCAGAACCCGGTGAGTGCCGGACCGATGACCATGACAAGCAGCACCCGGACCTTGGACCTGGACGGCCGCAGCCAGAACCAGGGCAGGATGCTGAGTGCGAACACGATCAGCATGAAGTCCCAGCTCAGGATGATGCTGAGCACGCCCATGGCGATCGGGTAGAGCACCTTGAGCCGCGGATCGAGCTTGTGCAGCGGCGTGTCCCTGGCCTCGTAGGTGACCAGATCGCGAAGGCCGCCGAGCCCGACGAACTTGATGAACGCGACCGGCAGGATCATCGGCACCGCGAACACGATCAGGTAGGCGATGACGGTGCGAGCGAACAACGACGACATCATGGCGTGCCTGCCGTACTGGCGGGAATGCTGCCCGCCGTCCTGGCCGGCCTGCTGCCTGCCGCGCCCGCGGGCACGCCATGGTAGGAGAGTGCCGCCGCCGCCAGCTCGCTGACCGACAGCAGCACGTCGGTCGCCGCGGGGCCGAGCAGTTCGCACTGAAGCCTGGCGACCGGCGGGGCCAGCACGCCCCAGCGGGCCAGCTCGCTGGTGCGGGCGAAGACCTCGCTGGCCGGCCCGTCCAGCTGGACCCTGCCCTCGCCGAGCAGCACGATCCTGGCCGCCTTGCTGGCCAGGCCACGGATGTCGTGCGTGACCGTGAGCACGGTGAGCCCGGTGCGCGCCCGTACCGCCTGCAGCAGATGCAGGAACGCTCGCATCCGCTCGGCGTCCTGTCCCGTCGTCGGCTCGTCGAGCACGAGCACGCCCGGCGCTCCGACCAGCAGCGCGGCTAGAGCGAGCCGCTGCCTGCCGCCCTGGCTCAGCTCCCACGGGCTGGTCTTCTCCAGGCCGCGGAAGCCGAAGAAGTCGATCGCGCCCTGGACGTCCAGCACCGGGTCGGGCGGCAAGGCGCGGAACCTGCTGCCGAAGCTGAGCTCGCCGATCACTGTCTCCTCGAACAGCATCTCGTCGGCTGCCTGCAGCAGCAGGGCAACCTGCGCGGCGTGCTCGAATACCTTGCCGGGCTTGATCGGGTTACCGCGGAAGCTGACCCGGCCAGCACTGGGCGTGCCAAGGCCGACAGTCAGCCCTGTCAGCGTGCTCTTGCCCGAGCCGTTCGCGCCGATCATGGCGAGCCACTCG
>Ga0187819_10001419_pt1 | contig 12389 bp, 7 predicted proteins | sample NC_wetland_sal_i_15_FD_132411 | JGI IMG/M metagenome (GOLD analysis project Ga0187819, IMG submission 132411) | Wetland sediment microbial communities from Neuse River Estuary, North Carolina, USA - SO4_4 | ecosystem: Environmental > Aquatic > Freshwater > Wetlands > Sediment | place: USA: North... | reverse complement strand
GGCGAACTCCAGCCCAACATAACTTCCGCCGACGATGATGAAATGCTCGGGCAAGAAATCGATGTCCATCATCGATGAGTTGGTGAGAAATGGGACATCATGAATCCCCGGCATGTCGGGAATAGAGGCCCGCCCGCCAACATTGACATAGATCTTGCCGGCTTGCAGAACTTCATCGTTGACCATGACGGTGTTCGACGACTGAAAGCGGGCATGGCCCTGTATGACCGTACAATTTCTCGTTCCTCGGAGCCATTCCTCCACTCCCTTGTTTGACCTCGCGGAGGCTGCATCCTTGCGGGCTTTGACTCGCTTCATATCGACGCGCATATCACCAATGGCGAAACCATATTCCGCACCTCGGCGGGCAACATGGATCGCATAGGCACTCGCCACGAGCGTCTTTGTCGGGATGCATCCCGTATTCACGCATGTGCCGCCAAATTTATGGCGTTCGATAATAGCGACGGTTTTGCCGGCACCCGCAAACCGCGCTGCCAGGGACGGGCCCGCCTGGCCCGTCCCGATAATGATTGCGTCGAAGTGCTTCATGGTAGTGGTCAACGTGCCCCCTCTATGTGGATCTTGCCGTCTTTGGCTGCCTCTTCGGGGGTCTTGCCGTCGGTGACTTGCGCGCCATGCAGGTACATCTCCCCTATAGTTCGGGGAGAGGTGATGCGGACCTTGGGCAGTCCACCGCGCCCTCCACAACCTGAGCCATACCTGGTATGCCAAGCCGCCGATCCAAGTCTGCAATTGTCGCCACACCTTCCATGCGATAACCTCACTAGAACATCAAATCCTTGTCTCATCCCCTTCCCAGCAGTTCTTTCGCTACTGAGACAACCCGCTCTGGCTCGAAGCCGAATTTCCTCTGGAGTTCCTTTAGCGGCGCCGAGGCCCCGAACGCCTTCATGCCGATGACGCGGCCGGCGTCGCCCACGTAGTGCGCCCATCCGAAGGTGGAGGCCTGCTCGATGGCGATGCGAGCCTTCACGCTCGGTGGCAGTACGCTATCACGATACTCCTGCGTCTGGTGCTCAAAGATATCCCAGGACGGCATGGATACCACGCGCGAGCGGATGCCCTCCGCGAGCAGCTTCTCATGAGCCTGCAGGGCAAGAACGACTTCACTGCCCGAGGCGATCAGGATGATTTCCGGCTTCGAGGCGGGAGCGTCGGCGAGCACGTACGCGCCGCGCGACACACCCGATGCCGGCGCATACTTGGTTCGATCGAGGGTCGGCAACGGCTGGCGCGACAGCGCCAGCACCGCAGGTTCATGGCGCAATTGGACGACGTAGCGGTAGGCCTCGACCACCTCGTTGGCGTCGGCGGGCCGCAGCACAACCAGCCCCGGAACAGCGCGCAACGAGGCCAATTGTTCTACCGGTTGGTGAGTCGGTCCGTCCTCGCCGTCGCCCATGGCGTCGTGAGTGAAAACGAAAATCGTGGGCAGTTCCATTATCGCCGAGAGCCGGATGGCGGGGCGCGCGTAATCGCTGAAGATAAAGAAGGTGGCGCCGAAAGGCCGGAGCTTGGACAACGAGAGCCCGTTCACAATCGCCGCCATGGAGTGCTCCCGGACGCCAAAGTGCAGGATCTTCCCACCCGGACTCTCGGCCTGCAAGTCTTCGGCGCCTTCGTAGGTCAGCAGAGTCCTATTGGATGGCCCCAGGTCGGCTGACCCCCCAAGAAACCAGGGAATATTCTGTGCGAGCACGTTCAGGACTTTGCCCGAGGCGTCTCGCCCGGCAATGCCCTTTGCGTCAGCAGGAAAGACGGGCAGGTTGCGGTCCCAGCCGGCCGGGAGTTCCCGTCGTTCCAATTGGTCGATCTCAGCGGCGAGTTCAGGGTAGCTGGTTCTGTAAGCAGCGAAAAGGTTCGTCCAATCCCGCCGGGCCTTGGCGCCCGCTTGGCCTACCCCTTCCGCGAAGTGCTCGTAGACACCGTCCGGCACTAGGAACTTCGCGTCCTCAGGCCATCCGTAGAAGCGTTTCGTGAGTCGAACTTCCTCGTCGCCTAAGGGCTCGCCGTGCGCTTCCGCGGTGTCGTGTTTATGCGGTGAACCGTAGCCGATGTGGCTGTCCAGAATGATAAATGTCGGCCGCCCCTTCGTCTGGCGGAAGACTTCCAAGGCGTGCTGGATGCGGCCGGTATCGTTGGCGTCGCCAACCCGCAGAACATTCCACCCGTAACCCAGAAACCGCGTCGCCACGTCTTCCGTGAAGGTGATGCGTGTGTTCCCTTCGATCGTGATGTGATTGTTATCGTAGACCCAGCAGAGATTGTCCAGGTTCAGGTGGGCGGCCAGGGACGCCGCTTCGGATCCCACCCCTTCCATCATGCAGCCGTCCCCGCAAACGGTATAGATCTGGTAATCGAAAACCGTGAAGCCAGGCCGGTTATAACGCGCAGCGAGCCACTTTTGAGCAATGGCCATGCCTACGCTCGTCGCAATGCCTTGGCCGAGCGGACCCGTCGTAGCTTCGACACCCGAGGTCAAGTGGTACTCGGGGTGGCCGGGGGCTTTGCTGCCGAGTTGGCGGAAGTGGCGGATATCATCGAGGGTCACCGAGGGATGACCCAGCCTCTCGTACTCGGCATCCACCGCCTGGGTTTTTGTGAGGTGGAGTACCGACCACAGCAGCATGGAGGCGTGACCGTTCGAGAGCACGAACCGATCGCGGTTAGGCCAGATGGGATCCTGCGGATCGAAGCGCATGACGCGATTCCAAATGGTGTAGACCAAAGGAGCAAGCGCCATCGGCGTGCCGGGGTGGCCGGATTTGGCCTGCTGCACAGCATCCATCGAAAGCGTGCGAAGGGTGTTAATGCAGAGTTGATCGAGTTGCGTGCTTATCATTGGTCGGACAACTTGTGTGGTGCTCATGCGATTCTCCTGTAAGTCGACGTGTCAACCAGGCAAAAAGGGGAGGCCGAGCATTATTAAGCAGTAGAGCCAGCAGCCTTCTCCAAGTGCCCACCGAACCCATAGCGCATCGCCGACAGTAACTTATCCTGATAATCCGCTTCCCCGCGCGAAGTGAAACGTTGGTAAAGCGCGGTAGAGAGAACCGGCACCGGCACCGCCTCATCGATGGCGGCCTTGATCGTCCAGCGGCCTTCGCCCGAATCCGAGACCCGTCCGGCGAACTGGGAGAGGTCGGGATCTTTCACCAAGCCGGCCGCCGTCAGGTCCAATAACCAGGAGGCGATCACGCTGCCGCGCCGCCACACTTCCGCGATGTCGCGTAGATTGAAATCATACTGATAGTACTCAGGGTGCTGCAGGGGCGTGGTCTCGGCGTCGATGGCGTGCTGGTCCTTCCCCACGTTGGCATTACGCAAAACGCTGAACCCCTCCGCGAAGGCGGCCATCAGGCCGTACTCGATGCCATTGTGCACCATCTTGACGAAGTGCCCGGCGCCGTTGGCACCGCAGTGCAAATAACCCTGTTCCGCGGTGCCGTCCAGCTTCTCACGACCCGGCGTGCGCGCTAGGTTGCCCACCCCCGGCGCCAGCGTCGAGAAGATGGGATCGAGGTGCTTGACCACCTCGTTCTCCCCGCCAATCATCATGCAGTAGCCGCGTTCCAGGCCCCACACGCCGCCACTTGTCCCCACATCCACGTAATGGATCTGCCTTGCCGTAAGTTCCTGGGCGCGCCGCATGTCGTCCACGTAATAGGAATTCCCGCCATCAATGAGGATGTCCCCCGCCGCGAGGTGGGGCAGGAGGTCGGCGATAGTATTGTCCACGCCCGCTGCCGGGACCATAAACCATACCGCCCGAGGCTTCTCGAGCTTCATCACGAAATCTTGCAATGAAGAACTTCCTTCTGCCTTTTCCCGGACCAGTTCCTCCACTGTTTTCGGCGACCTGTCGAAGACCACACAGCGGTGACCTCCTCGAAGAAGCCGCCGCACCATGTTCGCCCCCATCCTTCCCAGCCCAATCATTCCAAGTTGCATAAGTCCTCCGTAGAAGTTGCCACTACGCATGAAAATGCTCCGCGGGCTTCCCCTCCCCTCCTTGCCAGTGCCGCCGAGCCCATATCGCCAATGGGAGGCTCGGTGCTCACACCAACAACAGTTGGCACTTCCACTGCCAATCCGGAGCTGCGCCTGGAAGCATTTATTCCGGTCGTGCCATCAAAGGCTTGACGACACACACAAGGCTGCGCGTTTGCCAAAGCAACCTCCAATCTCGCCCAGCGAGTGGCGGAAAACCGTCTTCCGTCGAAAGCTCGACAGCCTCAGGCAAGAAAGGCAGGGAAGATCTGCTTCATCGGAAGGAGTGCCTTGTACGAGAAGAAGGATACGGCCTCTCCCTCGAAGGGGCCCGCGGGTCGGACCCCGTCAAGTCAATGCAAGCCAAATGAGCGACGGAGAGCCGTCTTCCGTCGGAAGCCCGACTGCCGCAGAGAGGGTTGAATAGTTGCCCGCGAGATTCGCGAACCCCGCTAAGGCCTTCATTGTACGTGTCGAATTGAATGATTTTCGCCATCCTCCCGGGTTGGCAGCGCATGTGCGAACTAATAAACGGATGACCGGCACGCACAAAGTCGTTATCCTGGGAGGTGGTTTTGGCGGCCTCTACGCCGCAAAGGCTCTCAAATCTGCCCCGGTCTCCATCACTCTCATTGATCGCCGCAACTATCACCTCTTTCAACCTCTCATGTATCAGGTAGCCACAGGATCGCTCTCGCCCGGTGAGATTGCCGCGCCCTTGCGCGGTGTCCTACGCCATCAGCGCAACGCTCGCGTGTTGCTGGGCGAAGCAGTGGATATTGATCCCGCCGCGAGGCAAGTGACGTTAGCTGACGGGGCGCACTTCGAATTCGATTCGTTGATAGTGGCCACGGGTTCACAAACTTCCTACTTCGGCAATGATCATTGGCAAGAGTGGGCGCCCAGCTTGAAGTCTATAGAAGAAGCCTTGACGGTCCGACATAAGATTTTCTACGCCTTTGAAGCTGCGGAGCGCGCGGCAGAACCGGAAGAGCGACGCGCTTGGCTGACGTTCATCATTGTGGGCGCGGGAACGACAGGGTTGGAGCTTGCCGGGGGCTTGGCAGAAATCGCGCGGGAGACGCTTCGGCACGACTTTCGCTCAATTCACCCAGAGGAAGCACGGATTATTTTGATGGAAGGAGCGCCCCGGGCGCTTCCCACGTATCCAGCGGACCTCTCCGCAAAGCCGAGCGTTTAGTTACCAAGCTTGGCGTCGAAGTGCGAACCAACGTGCGCGTGGTCGGCGTCGATCGGGAAGGCGTGACCTTACAAAGTGGCAGCGGGACGGAACGACTGCCGGCAAGGACAGTGCTCTGGGCCGCAGGTGTTGTGGCTTCAGATTTTGGAAGGAGACTGGCGGCCCGTACAGGAGCGGAGACAGACACGGCCGGACGGATTCGAGTGAATGCCGACCTTACGATCCCCGGCCATCCCAACATCTATATTGTGGGAGATCTTGCCTTGGCGTGGCGGGCGGACGGAAAGCAACTGCCCGGCGTCGCTCAAGTGGCAATGCAGGGAGGCGCCTATGTAGCCAAGGCAATTGTCGAACGGCTCAACGGACCCGCCGAATTGCCACCATTTCGATATTTCGACAAAGGCGATATGGCGGTGATCGGACGCGCAGCCGCAGTAGCCAATATTTTCGGCCTTCACGTGTCCGGGTGGCCGGCCTGGATCATGTGGTTGTTTATCCATCTGATGTACCTGGTGCAGTTCCAGAGTCGGCTCTTGGTTTTCATCCAGTGGGGGTTTGAGTATCTTACCTTCAGTCGTGGCGCGCGGCTGATTACCGGGACCGCCGATTCAGATCTCGCACGGCCGGATGAACTGTCTTCCGCTCCGCCCACTAGTCGACGACTCGAAAGTCGGCCGTTGGCGTCCACACCAAAGTTCTTATGAGCGCGGACTAAGCACATCCAGATGTGGTGACTCAATCGGCGCACCCACCGTATCGGCGACGAAATCAGTTCCGTGCTGGCGTTGGGTATGCGGGGCCTCCCTTAGCCCGAATGCGATGAATACCGCCCGACTCGGCGAATGCGAGGTACACATCCCGCCGTCCTGGAATACCCAGTTTCTGCATCCGGTAAATCAGGCTGGTGCGGGGAAGACCGAGCCTGGCCGCTGCGCCGTGGGCGCCCCCGATCACCCATTCGGTCTCAGCGAGGGTTTGCAAGATGTGTTGCCGTTCGACTTCTTCCAGTGTCATGGCGCGGTTCACCTGGGTGCTGACAGAAGCCCTCGCCAGCTTGTCCAGAGGAACGTTCAGAGTGTTTCCTTGCGTCAAGATCACCGCGCGTTCTATGACGTTCTGCAATTCACGAATGTTGCCGGGCCAGTGATAGCGAGTGAGGGCCTGGATTTTCTCTTCCGGAATTTGATCGATAGATTTATTCATTTGCTGAGAGTATTTCCTGACGAAGTACCAGGTGAGAAGGGAAATGTCCTCGCGGCGATCGCGTAGTGGCGGAACCGTGATCGGGAAGACATTCAAACGATAGTAGAGATCGCCCCGGAACTCGTGATCTTCCACCATCTGCGCAAGGTCGCGACTGGTGGCGGCGATCAACCGAACATCGACGTGCAGTGTCCGCGTGCCGCCGAGCCTCTCAAATTCCTGTTCCTGCAAGACCCGCAGCAGCTTGGGCTGTAACTCCGGCGGGATATCACCCACCTCATCCAGAAACAGCGTGCCCGGGTGAGCGAGTTCGAAGCGGCCGATCCGCTGGGAAATGGCGCTGGTGAAAGCGCCTCGCTCGTGACCGAAAAGTTCGCTCTCGAGAAGCCCGGTGGGAATGGCGGCACAGTTAACCTTGACGAACGGCTGTCCGCGACGGAAGCTGAGGTTATGCAGGGCGCGCGCTATTAACTCTTTGCCCGTGCCGGTCTCGCCCTCAATTAGGACTGTAGAGTCCGTCGGGGCCACAATCTCGATGTGTGTCAACACTTCCCTCAAGGCCTGGCTCTGGCCGACCATCTCGGAGTGCACACGTTGCAGGGGAACGCCGCGGCGCGCCCCGACGGCACTCAGACCATGACGGTCAGGCCATTCTGTTGCGCCCGTACTCTCCAGATCCTCTGTGACGTAATTGCTTATACCCATGTCCCCCTCCAACTGCACGGTAGATGCGTGCTACCTACACTCGCTTGGTCGTCCGGCTCAGAACGGATTGCACGGATCGCAGCAGGCCGTCCGGGTCAAAGGGCTTGTCAAGAAAAGCGCTTGCGCCTGCTTCAATGGCCTGCTGGCGGGTGGACTCGTCGGTGTAAGCTGTGACAAAAATGGTGGGAATTGCGTACCCGTCATCAGCCAGCCGGCGTTGCAGTTGCAACCCGCTCATACCCGGCATGCGGACGTCGAGAATTACGCAAGCCGAGTCCTCTGGATGGCCCGTATCGAGAAAATCCTCGGCCGACGCATAGGTTTCCGCCCGTAGACCGGCAGATCGCATGACGTTCTGGATGGCGTCGCGAACCGACTCATCGTCATCCACAATCGATACTAAACGGGCTTGGTTTGCGAGCATGTTTGTCGCTGCCAGCATTGCAACCGTCCCCGGGGTTTCCGCTACTAGTTCGATCCGACTTGCGGGTCTCTCACGCACAACCAAGGTTAGCTTGTATGCAAATGGCGAGCAATCATACGTTGGTATTATTCCGAGGACGGCCGGGGGGAGCGGCGGTTACGAGCTTCTGTGCCATTCTAACCAAGTCTGCCAGCGAGGCGGCCTGCATTTTACGCATCATCCGGCCGCGTTGTATCTTGACCGTGATTTCACTCGTTCCAAGCTCAGCGGCCACTTGTTTGTTCAGCAATCCTGAAACCACGAGGTTCATGACTTCCCGTTCGCGATGGGTGAGCCGGTCGAACCGCTTGCGCAGTTCGTCGATTTCGGCTCGCTCCTGGCGCGCCAAGCGGTCACGAGCGATGGCCTGCCGGACGGCTTGCAAGAACTCGTCCTCTCCTAACGGCTTGGTAAAGAACTCGGCAGCGCCGGCTTTCATGGCTCGCACAGACATACGGATATCACCGTGTCCGGTAATGAAGATGATGGGTATGGAAACTCCGGACTTTGCCAGCTCGTCTTGCAGGTCGAGTCCGCTTGGTCCCGGCAACAGCACATCCAGCACCAGGCAACCTGGTTCGTTTGGGCGGCTGCTGGCAAGAAATTCCCGGGCGGTACTGAAGGTCTGAACCTTCAAACCCGCGGAGCGCAGAAGGTTGTCAAGACTTTCTCGTACTGAGGAGTCATCCTCCACGACAAAAGCCACGGCGTCGTCTTTCTTCATCGTCTCGCCGCCGGAATCGAGAAATAAAACGTCATGCCACTCCCCTTGTTTGGAGTCGCCCACAACCGGCCGTGATGGGCGTCGACAATCGATCGGCTGATCGTCAGCCCCACGCCTGTGCCCCCGGCCTTCGTGGTAAAGAACGATTTGAAGATATTCGGCATGACTTCAGCGCCGATCCCCGCCCCACAGTCGCGAACGTATACTACCACCTCGTCGGGTTCCCCTTTTCCTGACCCGACCACCAAGCCTCGCTGTCCCGGCGCCACTTCCAGCATGGCCTCCATGCCATTCAAAACGAGATTCAAGAGCACCTGCTCTAATTGCACACGGTCCCCCAGCGCGAAGGGAAGACTGGGCGTCAGCTCGGTCTTGAGCGTGGCGCGGTTTCTTTGAATCTGGCCGCGCGCCAGCACGATACATTCCTCGATTAAGTCGTTCATGCAAAGTGGCGCTAACTGCAAGGTGCTCTTCTTGGCCAATCCCCGAATGCTCCTTACCACCTCGCTGACGCGATTCCCATCCCGAATAATTCCCTTCACACTCTCCCGGGCTTCGTCCAGATTGGCCGGCTTCTCATCAAGCCATCGCAGACAAGCGTTGCCGTTGGCGACGATGGCGGTGAGGGGCTGGTTAATCTCATGAGCGATCGAGGCGGCAAATTCGCCCAATGTGCTGAGGCGGGTCACGTGAGCCAGTTCTGCTTGGGCTTCCTGGAGCGTCATCTCCGCCCGCTTGCGGTCGGTGATATCGCGAATGGCGCTGGAAACCAGCAGGCCCTCTTCGGTCTCCAGCAAGTTGAGGCTGATCTCCACCGGAAACTCACGCCCATCCTTATGGAGGCCGTACAGTTCCAATCCGGACCCCATCGGCCGGGCGCGAGGGTCGGAAAGAAAAGCCCTGCGGTGGTCAGGATGGCGGCTCCGAAACCGCTCCGGAACCAACATTTCGATTCCTTTCCCCAATACCTCACACCGTTGATATCCGAAAAGCTTTTCCAGTTGCGCATTGACCAAAACTATTTCGCCCTCACGATTCACCACGGCAACCGCATCAGGCGCCGCTTCCAGCAGCCCGCGGAATTTCCGTTCGGCATGCTTGCGTTCGGTGATGTCCGCCGAGATGCCGCTTACGCGGCACGGTTCGCCCTGTTCGTTGCGGCTGACCACCCCGCGCTCGTGAATCCATCGTATTTCGCCATTTGGCCGGACGATCCGATACTCGACGTCGTTGTAACTCACCGGGTCGCCGGATATCCACCGTGTGAAGATGTCGTCGACGCGCTCGCGATCTTCCGGATGAATGGTCTCCATCCAGAGGCGGGGGTTTTTGTAAAGCTCCTCCACGGGGAGGCCCCAGACCCGCTCAAAACTCGGACTGGTATAAAGGACCCTATGCGGTTTCAATTCCCTAATCCAAATAACTTCCGGCAGGGTGTCGGCCATCTGGCGAAACCGTTCTTCACTCTCGCGCAGCGCCTCTTCCGCGCGCTTGCGCTCGATGCCCTGCGCGATGCTACTGGCGATGAAGGCGAGAGTGTCCAGCGTCGACTGCGTGAGCGGGCTCCGGGAAAACATACCCATTGCGCCCACCGTCCGATCTTCGACAACTAGAGGGTAGCCGGCAAAGGAGATTATCTTTTCCGTCCTTGCCCACTCCTTGTCACGAATCCGCGGATCGTTTTCGACATCATTGGTGAGATGTGGCTTCCTTTCTTGTGCAATTAGGCCGATTTTGAGATCACCCAGCGGAATTCGACCGTAGCGGCCATCCAGGCGAGTGTACATTCCTGCACTCGCTTGCAACTCCAGTTCCCGGCCATCGCTACTGAGTGTCCAGATCCGGGCCAAGGCCGCGCCGAGGTCCTGAACCAGTGCCTCGGAGCATGCACGCAAGATTCCGCTCAAATTATCTTTACGCGCCAGGGCCATGCCGATGTCCGCGCGGACCGCTGATACGCGAGTCCGCTCCGATATTGCGGCACGGAGCGCGTCCTCCGCCTGCTTTCGGTCCGAAATATCCTCCACGATCGCCATGATGCAGCGCGGCACTCCATCTGCACCCGCAACCAGGGAGACGTTATTTCGCACCCAAACCAAGCTTCCGTCCTTGCGGCGGTACTGCTTCTCAATATTGAACTGCTGCCGCTTTCGTTCCAGAAGCTCCTTAATGAGTGCCCAGTTCTGCTCTTGAAATTTGTGAGTTGTTATGTCGAGAAAGCTTAGCTTCCGCAGCTCTTCATTGGAGTATCCCACCAACTCTTGGTAGGCGGCGTTGGTGATGTCGAAATGCCCCTCAAGGTCAGTGAGAGCGATGCCGATGGCCGAATTCTCAAAGACCCTCCTCCACCCCCCCTCGCTGGCCTGGAGCGATCCTTTTGCACGCTTCTGCTTCCTCCTGACCTGCTCGTCCTTCAGTGTGTTATCGACCGCCAATGCCGCTTGTCCGGCTAGGGTCGACAGAAATTCCAACTCGGCCGAATCATACGCCCGCGGCTGGCCGCTGCCCAGGCAGAGGGCTCCGACCTGCCTGTTTGCTGTGGCGAGGGGCAACAAGCTGAGGGACTTTATTCCATACTCCCGCACGATCTGCATAGTGCCGTCAAAGCGCACTCCCGGGTGATTGTCGTTGATGACCTCCGGCCGTTGATTCTCGCGAATACACCCAGCCAACCATCCGTCAGCGGGAAACTCAGTCCCTGGTGGCAATCCGACCGCACTGTCCTGTACTTTTTCAAGCGCCTTAACTTGCATGACTTTATGAGCGGCGTCATACAGCAACAAAGCGAGAAAATCGAAGTCAACTACCCGGCGTAGAGGCGGCGCCAGGTTGTGGAGCAGTTCCGTCATATTTCTATGGGAAGCGATGGTCCGCGATATTTCGCAAAGTGCGAGGTAGTGGTTGAGGGGGGCCTGCGCCTTGCCTTCCAAGAGGCACCTCCGAGGGGGGCCCCTCACGTCTCGATCTCGCGCTAAGAGGGGTACGGTGCGCGAGTGGAAACTTCGGAGGGGAAAACCGCCACGCCGGTCCGCGAGGAGCGCTTAGCCTGTGCTCGACCTAACGTAGCTGTCCCCAGCATTGACCCCTGGCATTCGAGACTCGGGGAACCCGAGTAATTTGCCCTGACCTTCAACTATACCACTGATATGAGAAGCCTGTCGTTTTATGCAGCCTGATCCTCCCGCGACACCCTGCTACGAGGGCAAGTAGGTTTGTCGGAAAGTCGACTCTTGTCGGTAAATCGCTAGCCTACATCGCCCTCCAGGTCGTTTTCGCCGGTCTTGGCAACGTCCTACTGGTCCTTCCTGCTGGCTGATTTTTCGGGAGATAGCCGCGAACGATGACTAGAGGTCTGCGACAAGCGCAATGAGGCGGGCGCAGACCTGCTTTTTAGGTCTGCGGCTTTTCGGAAGTCGCGACGATAAAATGCCGCAGACCTAAAAAGCAGGTCTGCGCTACTCCGGTTATTACACGGGCCGAAGTTCGCTCAGTATGGTCGGAACAAGCTCCGAGACCGTCGGATGGATGGGCACGGCACGCTCCAGTATGTCGTAGGGAACGTGCGCGTTCATGATGTCCAGTATCCCATGGATCGCCTCATCGCCGCCCGTGCCAAGGATTGCAGCGCCAAGAATCTGGCGTGTCTCCGCATCAACGACGACCTTCATGAAGCCTTGTGTCTCGTCTTTTTCGACAGCGCGACCCACACGGCTCATGGGGCGCCTGCCCATCAGGAGTGACCGGCCACTGGCGCGCGCCTGGGCCTCAGTCATTCCGACGCGGCCGAGTGGAGGATCGATATAGAGCGCATGAGCGGAGATGCGGTCGCTCAAGCGCCGCCGCACGCCGGCGAGCAAATTGGCGGCCACGATCTCAAAATCATTGTAAGCGGTGTGCGTAAACGCACCACGGCCGTTGCACTCGCCGAGCGCCCAGATGCCGGGCAGACCAGGGATGATGGCGCGCCCGCCCACGTCGATGAAAATGCGCGGGGCGGTCAGCCGTTCTCCTCCGACGCTGACTGTGTCGGGTCCCTCAAAGCGCCCGTGCCCTTTGAACACGGTGCAACCTTTCATATC
>Ga0187819_10001418_pt1 | contig 12389 bp, 9 predicted proteins | sample NC_wetland_sal_i_15_FD_132411 | JGI IMG/M metagenome (GOLD analysis project Ga0187819, IMG submission 132411) | Wetland sediment microbial communities from Neuse River Estuary, North Carolina, USA - SO4_4 | ecosystem: Environmental > Aquatic > Freshwater > Wetlands > Sediment | place: USA: North... | reverse complement strand
CGGAACATTAACTCTCAGTGAAAACTTTATGAACGAAAGGTCAATGGCCTCAGTCCTTCGGCCTCGAAACGAATTGTTGACGCGGCAAAGAGGTAGGACGTAATGTCTTGCGCAAAGTTTGAAGCCGAACCGGATATTCTCGATGGGTGTTTGCCGGCGTTGAGATTCTCTTGTCCGGCTGGAAAAGAACAAGGGAGATGAAATGGTGAATCACAAGAGGGTGGGCAGGAGCTTCTGGATTTTTCTACCACTTTTGCTGGCAGCGGCGGCGCCCGCGTGCGTTTCGGGACAGAGCCTTCCTCCGGACGGTCCGGCCATCCCGACGATTGCGTTGACTGGCGCGCCCGCCGCTCAGGAACCGGTTCCCAACCCTCCCGATCAACAGTCTCAATGGAACATGGAACTTGCGGGCTTCAGCGACCTGCAAGGCCGCTCGGCGTATCAGCCGATCATCATCAACGAGGGCGGCCGCGAAATCGCTTACGTCGGCCATCACACCGGCAGCGCCATGAATCCACTCACGGGTGTCGTGGAGCCCAACGGAACTTCGATCGTGGATGTGACCGATCCGGCGCACACCAAGTACCTGGCTCATATTCCGGGCTCGACGGAAGCGGGCGAAGAGGCCGGTGGCGCGCAGATGGTGCGCGTGTGCAGTGGAGATCTCTTGCCGCATGGAGTGCGCGGCAAATGGTATTTGCTGCGGCCGCTCGGATCCAAAGCGCAGGAAATTTATGACGTCACCGATCCCGCCCATCCCACCCGCCTGATCCAAATCGTGGGCGACCTCGATCACACGCACAAGAACTGGTGGGAATGCGACACCGGGATCGCGTACCTGGTTGCCAATGCGCCGGCCGAAGGCTGGAAGGGCCAGCACATGAAGATTTACGACCTCAGCGACCCGGCGCATCCCAAATACATTCGGGACTTCGGTTTGCTTGGCCAGCAGCCGAATCCGACTTCGCATGAAGGCGTCGTGGAGGGCATTGCAATTCATGGAATGATTTCCGCAGGGACCGCGAAGAACCGCGTGTACGCCGCCTACGGCACGGGAACGAACGGCGTCATTCAGATCCTGGATCGCAAGAAGCTGCTTACCGCTTTCGAGAATCCCGTCAAGCCGACGACGGAAGAAATGCTCGCGCCGCAGGTGGGATACCTGACGATGTCGCCCGATCAGGGTGCGCACACCACGTTTCCGATCTTTGCCGAACCGATTCCCGAATTTCAGGGGCACGCCGCACTCAAGACTCGCGACTTGCTCATTGTGCCTTCGGAAGCTGCGCGAGGCGATCACTGTTCTCCCGGCCCCAGTGGAGACCGCGCGGGGCCGCACCTGGCGTTTCTGGTGGACATCAGCAACGAAGCCACGCCGTGGCCGATCGCGACGTTTCGCGTGCCGGAAAATCCCGGAGACTATTGCGGCAGGGGAGGGCGCTTCGGGACGCATTCGGTAGCCGAATCTTTTTATCAACCCTACTACGGGAAGATTGCAATTTTTTCCTGGTTCAACGCGGGTACCCGCGTGTTTGATATTCGCGATCCCTTTGCCGTGCAGGAAGTCGCTTATTTCATTCCCGCGCCGAATAAAAATACGATGGCGTTCTGCCCGTCGGACGGAATCAGCCATCCGGCCGGGGATCCCAAGATCACTGCCGCCTGCCAAAAAGTGATTGAGACCAACAACGTCGAGGTGGACGATCGCGGCCTGATCTACAGCGCGGACCGGGCGGGCAGCGGCTTGCACGTCATGCGGCTAACGGGGCACGCAAAAGAGATTGTTGCTGGGAAGTGACTTGAGTAAGACAGTCATCCGCCGCGGCGGATGGCTGTCCTACTTCTCGTGGTAAATGTACTTGTTGTTGTCGCAGACGTATTCCGCGATTTCCCATCCCGGCTTCAAATGGTAGGTTTGCGACGCTGTGAACGGCTTCGTGTACGCCTTCGGATCTTCAATCGTGAAATCATCCACCAGGGTGTCGTGATCGACGCGGCGGATGCGTTCGACAACATGAAGCGCCTCGGAGTGCGGCAGGCCGACGTGATCGAGCCAGGTCACATCGTTGAATCCGATCGTGTCGACGACCAGCGTGTCGCCATCCCATTTCCCGACGGAATCGCCGTTGTAGGTGGGATCGAGATCCTTGTTGTGGCCGCGATTCATATGAATCTGGCGCAGCTGGTTCCCGGCCTCCTCATAGATCAACACCTTGTCCGGAACCTGAAAAATCTCCATGGGAAGCGGAACGAACATCAGCCGGGGAATTCCGTGGGGCAGGCAGGCCAGATTGGGATCATTCACTAGCGTGTTGGCCTTCTTGAATTGCGCTTCGGCCCAAGGGGTGAATGGCGGTGTCGTCCCTTTCGGAAATAATGCGGGTTGGAAATGATCGATCATCCAAACACCCGTGAGGTCGGGCGCGCTGTCACCTTTGAATGGATTCGGTGTCTGGGCAAAAATGGCGGGCAAAACGAAAATAAGAGCGGCACCGGCAACTATCGCTCGACTCCAGCGGTTTCTCACCAGAAAACTCCTTCACGGATGGCGCGCTGTGGAACCTGGGTCACCTGACTTGCGCCGAGAGTTCCTGCCCGTTTGCAAAGACAATCTTATCGAGGCGCATGAGGTTTTTTCCGTTCTTTGCGCGGTTTCCGTAAATCGTAATTTCGTCGCCCGGCTTGACCGTATCTCTCTTCCAGTTGACCCTCGAAAGCATGCCGATGCTGGCGAGTTCGGCGGTCCATTCCACGGTGCTGCCTTTGTCGTCTTTGGCATCGATGTGGATGTACGCGTGAGGATTGCTCCACTCGAATTGCGTGACCGTGCCTTTGACGGCGGTCAGCGCGGTCATGTCATACTCCGCCGTCGAGTGATGAGCAAAGGCCGGGCCTGAGGCCAGGAGCAAGCAGATTGCTAGGGTAAATAGACACAGGAACTGCTTTGAGTTCACGGCAATTCCTCCACAAAGACTGATATTTTCATATTCACCGACGGCTAGGCAAAACATATGCCCGGCGTCCGCTCCTGTCAACGTCATTTGTTAAATCAATTCTTAAACTCAGCGTCGCGGATCACAGTTGATTGTGGCCCTGGGGACATTGCCTTGGGCTGCGCGCAGCGTGCGTTGATGCATGCGGGGCAACCTGCGGGTCAGGCTTGTTTTACGCCCCCCTCGACTTCATAATGGAGGGAATTGCTATGCTTAGAAGGAATGCAAGGCGATTCGTGGTTCTGGCCGTTGCGGGCCTTGGTTTGTTTGGCGCCGCGCGCGCATTTCTTCCGCGAGCTTTTGCCGCGGCGCGCGGGTCAAATGCCGAGGGCGCGAACGAGCCTGTGATTCGCTTCGTGAAGAATCCGGAAGCGGCGCCGCCGATTCAGGGCCTCGACCTTCTCGGAAAACCGGTCAACAAGGACAGCTGGGCCGGCAAAGTGGTGCTGGTGAATTTTTGGGCCACATGGTGCCCGCCCTGCCGCGAAGAGATCCCCGAACTTCTTCAACTTAAAAAAGAATACAAGGACCGTTTGGAGATTGTCGGCGTTTCGGAAGATGACGACCCTCCGGCAAGCGTGTTGAAGTTCGCGCGGCAGAAGGGAATGACGTATCCCATCGTGATGGCTACTCCGGAGCTCGTCGATGCCTACGGTGGAGTGCCCGCGCTGCCCACGTCGTTCCTGGTCGATACGCAGGGCAGGGTCGTGCAGAAACACAGTGGCCTTTACCCGATCGACGCGTATGACCTCGAAATTCGCTCACTGCTCGGCATGCCCACGAATGCACGCGTGGAAACATTCGTGGATACGGGGCAAGTTTTCCTCAAGAATGCCGCGAACGCGACGGTATTGCCCGGCGTCAGCTTCAAGGGCCTGACCGCCGACCAGAAAAAGCGCGCGCTGCGCCGGTTGAATTCGGAGAATTGCACCTGCGGATGCAATCTGACGCTTTCGGAATGCCGGGTGAACGACACGGAGTGCCCTGTCAGCGGCAAACTGGCGGCGCAGGTCGTGAAAGAAGTTGTCAGCGGCGCAAAGCCGGCGCGAACGCCGCCCCCGAAAGGGACGAGTACGATTACGCAGTAGCGGGATAGGCCTGCCGCAGCGGGTTTGTCGCTTTTGTTTTCTTTGCACTTTAAATCTAAACCAAACCGTCAACCCATCATCTAGTTCAGGATAGAAACCGTATCCTATGTGGAGGCTCAAAGACATGTTCCGAAGCGCAGCGAGTTGTAATTCATCGAACGACGTTTTGGCCCTGCCGGATCCCGCGGTGGACAACCCACTGGCCGCAGCGAAAGGCCGCGAAACGGCTGTCGTTGCAGGCGGCTGCTTCTGGGGAATCCAGGCGGTGTTTGAGCGATTGAAAGGCGTGCTTCGCGCCACTTCCGGCTATTCTGGCGGGGCGGCGAACACGGCAACCTACGAAAAGGTGTGCTCGGGCCGCACGGGACACGCGGAGTCCGTGGAAGTGATTTTCGATCCGTCGCAGATTACGTTTGGGCAGGTTTTGAAAGTGTTCTTCTCCGTGGCGCACGACCCCACGCAACTCAACCGGCAAGGGCCCGATCACGGGACGCAATATCGCTCCGCGATTTTTTACACCTCGGAAGACCAGAAACGCATCAGCGAAGCGTACGTGAAGCAGCTGGATTCGGCCAAAGTGTTCGGCCAGCCCATCGTCACGCAGATCGTTCCGCTCGAAGCTTTTTATCCCGCCGAGGATTATCACCAGGGGTACATGGACCTGCATCCCGAGAACATGTACATCGTCATCAACGACTATCCGAAGGTTGAAAACCTGCGTAGGCATTACCCGTCGCTATTTGTAGAGAAGAAACAGGGCCGGTCGGCCGATTAGCGGTCGGGTCAGCCTCGGCGCCTGACGTTAGAAATTAAAGCCGACTCCGCCCGAAACGATCGGAAAGAATCGGAACGGATTGACGTCATTCTGGATTTTCTGTTGTTGCGCCAGAATGTTTGCTTGCACCGATGAATTGGTGGCAATGGGGCCGCAGATCGTTCCCGTGGTGTCGCATACATTTCCAGTAAGGTTCAGCGCCACGCGCGCGGAGCCCTGATAGGCTGCGCCAACTTCAAAAAGGAAGCTGTAGTGCCGGCCATTCCGCGGGATCAGGTTGCCGACTCCGACCATCAGCGAGGGCGCGACTTTTATGAAATTGAGGTTGCCCGTTCCCGTGACGGGAGTCGCGGGATCGCTCATATAGGCCGTGCCGCCCAGTGTAAAAATTTGCCCTCCAGGGACGGCGGCAGCTCCTGTTATCGCGTTGCCGTTATAAAAAAGAAGGCCCGGGCTTACATGAAGGCCGCCGAAAGGGAACCAGTCGAGGTGCGCTTCGCCCGATTGCAAATGCAGCTGCCCGTCGTAAACGATGCCGTCATTGGTGATGGCCCTGCTGTAGCGGAAGAAATTGAATCCGCCGCGCACGTTGATTCTGCGGAACAGGGGAGTAGCCGCCTCGACACCCACACCGAGATCTGAAAACTTCACCCCAATCCCGATCCTCGAAGCGCTTCTCCTTCCCGAACTTTCTGACGCCGGGGTCGCTTCTTCGGATGAGGCGTCTTCCGTGGCGCTGCTTTCCGCTGCGTCCGCCTGGAATTTTGACAGATCTATGGAATCTGGTGAGACGGCGGCAACGAACATCGGAGCCGGTTTATTCGGGGCAGCCGGCATTTGCCCGGCACCCGGCACAAGCGCAGAATCCGCCTGGCCAAAACAGTTCCCACACCATCCGCCGGCCGCGAAAAGCGCCAACGGCAAGGCCCAAAGCGCAGTCTTAGCCCTCATTTTGTTCTCCTATCGATGAATTCAAGCAGCGCGTTTGAGAGGAATTCCGCTAAGAAAACGTCGCTGAGATGACGTTAGCTTGGACGTCCTGCAAGCGTCAATTTCAGATATCCGAGGTGATGCGTGAATGTTATCAGCGGAGACGAAACAAGGTCATGGGATGCGTGGAAGGGCGAGCAAATTCCTGCGGCCAGCCGCAAAAAAACGGAGGCCGCATGCGCGGCCTCCGTTTTTTGTGGTTTTAATTTCAGCTAGTTCGCCAGAGGATCGGGGCGCAACTGGAACTTGACGGCCTTGCTGGTCGTGCCCTTGCCGCCTTCGATGTGCCACGGAGCGCGTGTGGCATAGGTGGACCAGATGCCCTTGCCCTTCCAGCCGGCCTTCGGATCGTCGATGCGGCCGTCCATGCTCTTGGCAAAGAAGCCCATGGGGTAGGGAACCCGCATCACGAGGAACTTGCCGGTCTTGGGATCGAGCGCTTCGAGGGCGTCCATATCGTTCGCGGTGGCGATCGGTGTGTCTTTGCCCAGGCCAAACGTGTCGAATTGATCGACCCAGTTGTAGTAGTTGGTGTCCGCGCTGCCGTAACCTGTCACGCCCTGGAAGTCGGGGCCGGGCGTGCGATAGAGCGTCCAGCCTTCGGGGCAGTGCTGGCCGGTGGCCGTGGGGCCGTTGAGCGGGCCTTTGCACTTGCGGCGGTCAAAGCTGGCGAAGTGTCCGCTGGAGAGCACGGTCCAAATCACGCCGTCGCGGGTGATATCCATTCCGCGCGGCGAGAAACCCTGCACGGGAGCTTTCGGATTGTTCCAGGGCACTTCGTAGATTTCCGCGAGCGAAGTGCGCGCCGGGTCCGAGCCGGGATTCAAGCGAACGAGGGCGCCGGGGAAGCCCAGCACCGTGCCCCAGATCGATCCATCCACCGGGCTCGGGCTCACGCCGTAGAAGCCCACCTTGATGCGCATGTCCTTGGTGGGATCCATCGGCTGTCCTGGTTCCGTGTATTCGTCGCGCTTACCGTTGCCGTTGGTGTCCAGAACGAACGGCGTCCAGCCTTGCGATTTTTCGGCGTCGTGCGTTTCATCCCACATTTTGGTGTTCAGCCAGCCGACGTTGTCGCCGCCGGGATTGCTGAACCAGAGTGTGTTGTTGGCGTCCTCGGCGAACATCAGGTGCTGCGTGCTGGTGCAGAGGTCGACGAGTTCCCACTTGCCGGTCTTCGGATCGTAGACGTTGGTTTGCCGCGAGCTGCTCTTCAGCGGCAGCACGATCGCGGATTCCAGGCTCGAACCCTTCTGGCAGTAGGCGGGATTCTCGCGTTCACGCGTGGCAGCCGCGGTCCAGATGCGGCCCTTGGAATCCATCATCAAGCTATGAGCCGTGGCGTGAGAAACCGCGGCCTGCTCATTCCCCCAGTAAGGCGAGGGTTCGAGCAATTCTTCGGGTTCGGCCATGGGCGTTCCCGGCTTATACGGGATCGCCACCTGCGTGAACGAATTTTTCGTCGGATCGAGAACGGTAATGAAGTCCGAGGAATCTTCGTGGACTCCATAAACAAGTCCGTTCGGATTGGAATTCACATTCCTGCGATCGACGGAAATTTCATCGTGGAAGTATTCTTTCGGGCCGGCCCAGTCCCACTCGGTGATCACGACGTTGCGCTCCATGCCTTGCGGCCGGGGAGGAGCGGAGGGCAATTCGCCGTTCTTGATGCGATCGGTCCAGTCGGCGTATTCGGTGAGCATGCGCTTGCGGCCGACGCGAGTGGCCACGGCGCTCATCATGCTGCCGACTTGCGCGGACTGAATGCGGCGGTCCCAGGCGGCGTAAGAAGTGTCAAACGCGCCGAGCGAGGATTCGATTTCGCGCGTGGCCTTGTCGCCGAGTTGATGGCAGGCTTCGCAGCCGTCGGTCTTCACGTTCTCAACCCAGGCGCCCTGGTCCTTGATGCGCTCGGAGATTCCGTTGCCTTTGTCACCCGTGCCGGGGAAATCGCTCTTCGGGGGAATGTGCAGCAGGGAATACCAGTAAGCGGCGGGATAATACTGCGCCGCGGCATGCGCATCGGGAGCGAGCACGGCGGTCAAGTTGAGCATTTTTCCCGGCGTGGTCTTTACTTTCGGAGAATCGACCAGGCCGTAGCCGCGCACCCAGACGTCGTAGTTCGCTTTGGGAAGTTCGGGAATCACGTAGCGGCCCTGATCGTCGGTGACGACGATCTTGCGATAGCCGGTGGGAAGATCTTTTGTTTCGGCGATCACCCAGACGCCCGCTTCCGGGCCCTTTGAGCTGGTGACCACGCCGCCGATGTCGTCGGAGACGATTTTAATTTCCGCTGCGGGCTTTCCCGCGGTGCGGCCGGTGCGCGCGATTCCGAAGAATGCGCCCACAGCGATTGCCACGATTCCGAGATACGACATTCTCTTTTTCATATCGGCTGATCTCCTTCGGCGGCTGGACCCTGGCCAGGGCATCCGCGAGCGAAGATTGGAAGTTGAGCAACAGCTTAAATTGAGGGCCGTGAGAAATCCTATGCCGGACCGAAACCATTGTCAATCGGTGGTTTGTAAGGGATTTGCAAGGACATTGGAGGAGAAAACGCCGCTCGGCAAACGAAGACGGGCAAGAGAAGTAGAGACCACAGGCTTCAGGCCAGTATCCCAAGTACTTCTTAATTTTGTTTGGCTTTCATGTCACTTGCGAAAGTTTCGCACTGCTTTGCCAATCCAAAGGACTGGGCGCGACTCGTTTCAAGAACGGTTCCTCCATCATTGCGGACATCCCGCTCGCCCCACTTCGGATCGTACAACTGCGGCTGTGAGACCCAAAAATCGTGCAACTCGGCGACAGTTTGCGCCGCTGGAGCGTAGTGCTCCTTGTCCAGCTCACGGACCAGCAACTCGGTTTCGTTGAACTTTACAGACAACGGCGAACCCACTACGACCAGCTGTTCAATCCGATTTTCCTTCAATGTTGGGCCGACGGTCTTCCAATAAATCACGTCCTGCTGCAACCTCGCATGCAACTGGCTTCCGCTGCCCTTTCCTGCCGCTTCAACAAATACGCGGATCAAGTCGTCACCGTCATAAAACCCGGGGGGCTTATCCAAGACTTGCAGAATCTGTGGTAACGCTACGGTACCGCATTTTCCCAAAGCGTCAATCGCTTCTTTCTGCGCCAAATAGACGTCACCAAGCGCAATGCGTCCAAGCCTCTCAGCCCGCACATCCTCGTTCTTCAAAGCCAGTGTTTCTGCGAGATCCCTTTGCGCTTGCAAAACCTCGTGAATCCGTACCGTGACCACTGCTACGTCTGACGACCTCGCCGTCCACTGCACGCATTGCGAAAGTGCACTCGGCCCGGGATTATTCCATTGTAGAAAGCAATATCCCTTGCCGCCATCGATCCAGAGAACCGAAACTTTCATGCCCCCCGACGGATTGGCGGGTTCCCATTTGACCGGTTTTCCATCGCCACTTTCTTCTTGTTTCTTGAGAAACAAGATCATTCGTGAGCCAACGGGCTGCCTGGGAATTGGCCCCGAAATTCCAAATTTGCCGTCGAGGTCGGATCTTGCTGAATTTGGGTAGGTCGATATGGACGGGGCATTCTCGGGGGGCTTGAGGTCGGGGAGTTCCACGAGGTCTCCCGGCTTCAAGTCGCCTTTCCAAGATTCTAGAACGGAAAAGACATCGCCCGCGGCTGTCGTCTGGACCAATACGATGTGGGTTGCGTTCCAAGTGCACCCTTCCAGGCCGAAGCTCGCGCGGATACCCGCATCCAGCGGATTCGCGGCGTTCGCCAACCAGATCAGACATGCAATCACGGACAGTAGTTGGAATGGTCGTCGCATATAATCCCACCGCTCGCCTATAGGATGCGCGGTACCGATATCGGCTCCTCTCCGATCAAAGGCGGCATTTTCCTAAGATTGATGGTACAACACATTCTAAGAATTGGCGGGATTGATAATTTCGATGTTGTTACAACTCGGGTGACGTTTGCCAAATACTTCGCAATGCTAGCAGTCACAATGAATAACGAGGTCCGTAAGGTTTCAGGAGCCGATAATTTGTGGAGACGTGGAGATATCGGTGGTGCCGGGGGGGAGAGTTGAACTCCCTACGCCGGCCTTTTCAGGGCCGCGCTCTACCGGTGAGCTACCCCGGCACTTCGGTAGACAAAAGATTGTACGGGCGCGGGAGACTTGATGCAAGGGTCGTTGTGGAGGATGCGGGGCCAGCGGAACGATTCACAGCGTGTCATTCCGTTCACGGATAACGTTCACGGTGAACTGAGGGCTGGGTTTGCCCGAAGAATCTCTCTTTGACTGGACCTGGATCGAAGAGAGATTCCTCGCTTCGCCTCGGCGCGAGGCCTCGGTGCGAGCGCTCAGAATGAAAAAAGTGCTTACTGTCGAAAGCCCGCCGTTTCTACTTGCCGGGATACAGCGCGAACGTCCAGATCGAACCGCCCGCGGGAACTTTGGCCGCGCCGTAGCGTGTCGCGAGAGCGCCTCCGAGTCCCGATGCGACAGTCACGTACTGGCGCCCATTGTGCGTGTAGGTGATTGCCGTCGAATTGACGCTCGATCCGGTCTTGAACTGCCAAAGCGTCTTGCCGGTTGCCTCGTCGAGCGCAAGGAACTCGCCCGACATCTTGCCGGTGAAAATAAGTCCGCCGCCCGTCGCCAGCATGCCGGCGGAACTCGGAAGCTCGGTCAGCGGAATCTCCCATTTCTTTTCACCCGTCAGCGGATTGATCGCCAGGAAGTGGCCGAGCACGTCATCCGGTTTCAGGTTTGGCGTACGCGCTGCCACGCCGGTCGTCGCCTCGCCCAACTCTTCCGGTTCCGCGTTCGGGTCGATTTTTTGGAGCCGTGGGATGTTCCACGTGTCCGCGTAGATCAGCCCGTTCGCCGGATCGAACGCAATGGGAACGGCGTTTGTGCCGCGCGACGGCCAGATTTCGACTTCCTCTCCCGCGGTGAAGCGCTTCTGCACGTCGGTCAACACCGGCCTGCCGGTATCCAGATCAATGGCGCTGGCCCAGTTGACCTTGACATAGGGATGCGCGGCGATCAGTTTGCAGTTCGTGCGGTCGAGCACGTACATGAATCCGTTCTTGTTGGCCTGAATCATGACCTTCCGGCGCTGCCCATTGATCGTGATGTCAGCGAGCACGGGCTCGTCGGTGCCATCCACGTCATAGATATCGTTGGGTGTGAATTGGTAGTAGCAGGCAATCTCGCCCGTCTTCGGGCGGATCGCCAGCATGCTGGATGTGTACAGGCTGTCGAGTCCCTCGCGTTTCTTGGGATCGTAGGGCTCGGCATTGCCGGTGCCCCAATAGACCAGATCCAGTTCGGGATCGTAGGAACCGGATCGCCAGGTTGGCCCGCCGCCGTACTTCCACGCGTCGCTGTTCTTGGGCCACGTCTCGGAACCGGGCTCTCCCGGTGCGGGAATGGTGTATCTGCGCCACAATTTTTTTCCGGTGTCCGGATCCCAGCCGTCCAGGAATCCGCGCGTCGTGGATTCTCCGCCGGACTCGCCCGAAATCAACACGCCATTGGCGACGATCGGCCCGCCGGTCGCGTAGTAGCCCTCTCCGGAGTCGGCAAATTTCTGGTTCCAAATTTCCTTGCCGGTCTTTAAGTCGAGCGCGAGGATGTGGTTATCAATCGTCACTCGAAAGAGCTTGCCGTTATAAATCGTCGCCGCGCCTCGATTGAAAGGGACGTGCTTGTTACCGGGTTCAATCTTCACCGGGGTGCGCCAGATTTGCCGGCCCGTTTCCACGTCGATTGCAAAGCTCCACCGGCCGTTGATGACGTACATGACGCCGTTGTAGACCGTTGGAGCGGCAAGGTCACCCTGTTCGTTCATCGTGCTGGCGTTCCATATGGGCACAAGGCGGCTGACATTTGATTTATTGATCTGGTGAAGCGGGCTGTAGCTCTTTCGACTGTATCCCATGCTCTGCGTCAGGACGTTGTCGGTGTTCTTGCCGTCGTTGTTCAACTCTTCCGTCGTTTGGCTGAAACCCGGCACGGCCCACATGACAACAAACAACGCACACGCAAGAATGTTTTTCATAGCCGACCTCCAGTCAGGATTGACACCGCCGCGCAGAGCGGCGACGTCGGCGCACGAGCATCGGATTGCGGAAACTTTATTCCTCGGAGGGATGAGGGGTCAAGCGGGTCTCTCAGATTGCCAGACACCCGGACTGCGAGTTTACGTTTCGCGTAGCAAGCGGAGAATTTCGTCGGCGGAATTTACCGGCTTGGCTGGGCCCATTACATTGGTCATTTCTTGTGGCAAGGTGGAGGCGACTGTTCCGTCCGTAATGACGGGTGGGCCGCCGGGCCAGAACATTACGATGGAGCCCATCTTCAGGACAGAGATCAGCGCATCCCACAATTTCGGTTCTCCGCAGGGGCGCTCCACAACAATGGATTTCAACATTTTTTCGTCGGAGGGAACTGGGATTACGCCGATGTGGCAAGCGTTTTTGTCATCGTACCGGACGCGCCAATAGTCGGGCTGGGATTCTTCGGTGACGATAGGGAAGAGGGCGCGG
>Ga0187819_10001417_pt1 | contig 12390 bp, 14 predicted proteins | sample NC_wetland_sal_i_15_FD_132411 | JGI IMG/M metagenome (GOLD analysis project Ga0187819, IMG submission 132411) | Wetland sediment microbial communities from Neuse River Estuary, North Carolina, USA - SO4_4 | ecosystem: Environmental > Aquatic > Freshwater > Wetlands > Sediment | place: USA... | reverse complement strand
GCCGTGCGCACTCAAGCGCTCGTTGGAGATATTGCTTTGGACGCCGGCCGGGCCTTCTCGTTGACCCAAAGAAGCCAGGTCGAAACCACGAAACTGCCCTGATGGCGTTAACACGCGCCATCCTCGATAACAAAATACAGAAGCTGATCCCAACAGAGCGCATACCCCCGGTCCCCATGTTTAAGAGAGGGCACGACGCCTGCGGCGGCATCGTAACCCTCGCAGCTCACCCATTACCTCTGGGGTGAACACCCTTTCGGTGAGTCAGCGAATCAGAGTGGGAAACTTTTAAGAAAGTTTGAACGAAAGTTGGGGCGCGCCCCTGGCTCGCCTGCTCGAACGGCTGGCCGGTAATTTGTAGATCGGAGCGCGTGACAACACGGAAGGAGAAGCGATGGCTAGAGTGACCCCCGAGCCCGACTATCTTGATGAAAAGTTGACTGGCGCAGTGAGGTCACTAGCCACTAGCTCACGCTCGATGCCGGAGCGATTGGAAGCAGCTTTCCTGGGCTTTCATACCGTAAGGGGTGAGGACTTCGACAATCCAAAAACGCGCGTTCGATATAACTGTCCATCGTCGAACGGACGCGTGACGGCGATGTTGTAACCAAGCTCCTCGAATTCGAGCCGCGGGAAGGCCTCGTCGACGCACTTGGTCTCTTGCAGGAGCGCGATGTCGGGCAATGCGGATTTGGACCAGGTTAGCGCCGCGTCGATGCGCGCCTTGATGCCGTTGACGTTCCAGGTGGCGATTTTCATAAAGCTCATGCGCAATCACACTTTGTCATGGCCGGGCGAAGTCCCGGCCATGAGGTGAAAATACTCCCGCGAGAAGACTCTGAGGACGCTAGATCGAAAAACTCGTGCCGCAGCCGCAAGAGGCGGTGACGTTCGGATTGTTGATCTTGAACGAGGCGCCGATCAGCTCGTCGACGAAGTCGATCTCGGCACCGCGAACGAAGCCGAGCGAGATAGGATCGACCACCACGCGCGCCCCGTCGCGTTCGATCATGAGGTCGTCGGGCGCTCGGTCCTGCACGAGGTCGAAGCGGTATTGGAAGCCGGAGCAGCCGCCCCCCTCGACGCTGACGCGCATCAGCGCGGCGTCCTCGGCCCGCAGAATCTCAACGATGCGCCGGGCGGCGCGCTCGCTCAAGGTGATGGACGGTTCGCTCATCTTCAGTATAGCTAGCCCCGTGCCGGCCGGCTCGCCATGAGCCAGCCTTCGAGCACGGTATAGCGGAAAGATAGGGTGGCGGCAGGGCTTGTCAATCGACCGTAGCCGCAAAGCCGACAGGGCTTTGGCGCCTTATGCCGTGGATGAGCGCCAAAGCCGGGGGCGCCTTGTGCCTGAGACGCCGAGCCCCACGCGCTCGCTCTACAGCCGCGACCGCGACCGCATCCTGCATTCGACCGCTTTCCGGAGGCTCACCCACAAGACCCAGGTCTTCATCTATCACGAGGGCGATCACTACCGCACAAGGCTCACCCATAGCCTCGAAGTGGCGCAGGTCGCGCGCTCCATGGCGCGCACGCTCCGCGTCGATGAGGATCTGACCGAGGCTTTGGCCCTTGCTCATGACCTCGGCCATCCGCCCTTCGGTCATGCCGGGGAACGGGCATTGGATCGGGCCATGGCGGTGGAAGGCAGCTTCGACCACAACGCTCAGTCCTTGCGCGTGGTCACTGAGCTCGAACGGAAATATGCGCGCTTTGACGGCCTCAACCTCACCTGGGAGACTCTGGAAGGCCTCGTGAAGCACAACGGCCCGCTCCTTGGCGGCGGTGCACCGAAACCTGTCCCCGAGGGGATCGCCGCCTATTGCGCCAAGCAGGATCTCGCGCTTGCCACCTATGCATCGGTCGAAGCGCAGCTCGCCGCGCTCGCCGACGACATCGCCTACAACAATCACGACATTGATGACGGCTACCGCGCGGGCCTTTTCACCCTCGCCGAGCTTGCCGAGGTGCCGCTTGTGAGCCGGGTGCTCGCCGATGTGAGGTCAGCCTATCCAGGCCTCGAGGGCACGCGTGCACTCTACGAGACGACCCGCCGGCTCATCACCGCGTTGATCGATGATGCCGTTGCCGAGACGCGCCGGCGGTTGGAACGCCTTGCTCCAATAAGCGCAGACGACGTGCGGCACGCGGGCCATACCGTCGTCGCTTTCTCCGAGACCATGAACCGAGACCTGGACACACTGCGGCAGTTTCTCGCCGCGCGCGTCTATCGTCATCACCGCATCGTGCGCATCATGAACGACGCCGAAAGCGTGGTCACCGATCTCTTCGGCCTTTATCGCACTCACGCCGACGCCCTGCCGGCGGAGTGGCGGGAGCAAGCGGCCGCCCAGGCCTATGGTCGCTATGTTTGCGATTTCATCGCCGGCATGACGGACCGCTATGCCCTGGCCGAGCACCGGCGCCTGTTTGACGCGACTCCGGAATTACGTTAGTCGCCCCGGAGTTATTGCCTGGAGCAATCATGGACATCTTTGCAGGGTTCCACGGTCGCATCTTGGCTGCAGTCCAGCAGCTCAAGCATGACGGCGTGGTGCCGGCCGAGGCGAGCATCGAGGGCATCACGCTCGAGCCGCCGAAGGACGCTTCCCACGGCGACCTCGCCACCAATGCCGCCATGGTGCTGGCGAAGCCCTCTGGCCTTGCGCCACGGGCGCTTGCCGAGCGCATCGTGCCGCTGCTTGCCTCAGACCCCCACATCGAGAGCGTCGAGATCGCGGGCCCCGGCTTCATCAATCTCACGCTTGCCCCGAGCTTCTGGCCAAGTGTTCTCCGCATGGTGCTCGAGCAGTGCGATGGCTATGGCCGGAGCGCCATTGGCAAAGGCAAGGTCGTCAACGTCGAATATGTCTCGGCCAATCCGACCGGGCCGATGCATGTCGGCCATTGCCGCGGTGCCGTGTTCGGCGATGCGCTCGCAAATCTTCTCGCCTTCACCGGTTTCGACGTCACCCGCGAATATTATGTGAATGATGCGGGCGCCCAGGTCGATGCGCTCGCGCGCTCCGCCTATCTCCGTTACCGCGAGGCACTCGGGCAGGATATAGGCGAGATCCCCGAGGGGCTCTATCCTGGCGATTATTTAAAGCCCGTCGGAACTCTGCTTGTGGAGCAACATGGCCGCGAGCTGCTGTCGATGCCCGAGAGCGAATGGCTGCCCATCGTGCGCGACGCCGCGTTGCGCGCCATGCTCGCCATGATCGAAGGCGATCTCGGCGAGCTCGGCATTCACCATGACGTGTTCTTCTCCGAGCGGTCGCTGATCGATGGCCCGCGCGACCAGGTTGCCGAGACGATCGCCGATCTCAAATCAAAGGGGCTCATCTTTATAGGCAGGCTGCCGCCCCCCAAAGGCAAGGTCGACGAAGATTGGGAGGACAGGGAGCAGCTCCTGTTCCGCTCCACCACATTTGGCGACGACATGGACCGGCCACTGGTCAAATCGGACGGCGGCTACACGTATTTTGCAAGCGATATGGCCTATCACCGCGACAAGTTCAGACGCGGCTTTAACACCATGATCGATGTCTGGGGCGCCGACCACAGCGGTCACGTGAAGCGCATGCAGGCCGCGCTCGCCGCGCTCACCGGCGGCAAGGCCGAACTCGATATCAAGCTTTGTCAGCTTGTGCGCTTGTTTCGCGGCGGAGAGCCTGTCAAGATGTCCAAACGTGCCGGAACGTTCGTCACGCTCCTGGACGTCGTGGATGAAGTGGGGCCAGGCCCCGTTCGGTTCATGATGCTTTACCGGAAGAACGACGCGCCGCTTGATTTCGATTTCGTCAAGGTCACCGAGCAATCGCGCGACAACCCGGTCTTCTACGTTCAGTACGCCCATGCCCGGGCGAGTTCCGTGTTGCGTAACGTGCGGGACGTTTTCCCCGATCTAGATCTTGGGGGTGGGGCCTTGGCGCGCAGCGATTTGGATCGGCTCAGCGATGCGGCTGAATTGGCGCTAATCCGCAAGATCGCCCAATTTCCAGGTATAGTCGAAGCATCGGCGGAAGCACATGAGCCGCACCGCATCGCCTTTTATCTGTATGATATTGCCGGAGAGTTTCACGGTCTTTGGAATAGAGGCAAAGACTCGCCACAATTACGATTTATTTACGAAACGGATCGAGAGTTGACGCGCGCTCGCATGGCTCTCGTTTCTGCCACCAAGCAAGTTCTTGCGTCGGGTTTGGGCATTCTCGGCGTCAAGGCGATGCAAGAGATGCATTAAGAGTGAACGGGGCCGGGGGGATGGTTCGAGGGAAGTACCATGTCCGTGCACGATGAGGGGTACGGGGACAATGCCCGTCCAACCCTTGAGTTTGAGTCGGATTTCGCCAACCGTTTCAGGAGCGTCGGTGCCGAGGGCGATCAGTCCTGGGGTGCGCCCGCACACACTGCTCATAGGAGCGAGGAACCCTCTATGACTTCGGGTGCAGCTAGACCGGGCCAACCTTCGATGGGACAGCGCTCGATTTTCGGAAGCGGCCGCGGGCCGGTTTTTGCGCAAGTTCCAGCCTATACGCCGGTCACACGAGGGTCTGAGCCACAGCCGCAGCATCTGCCGGAGCCACCTAAACTGGATTATGGAGCCTACGCGCGGCAGGGGGGCATGGACCCGCAGCCCATGCATACGCCAAGCGTATCCGGCTATGCGAGCGCGAATGGCGCAGCCCCGTCCTACCAAGGGCCAAGCGCTCCTGCGCGAACCTATACAACCCCAGACTTCCCAAACCCGTTTCCGCCACAGAGCTACCACCCTCAGCCGCCGCAAAGATCCAGCCGTCCGGCACCGAGCCAGCCGAGCCCAATCCAACCGGCTGATAGCTATCAGCAGCCCGAACCGAGCCCCGCTCGCTCCTTCCAAGACACCGGTTTCCCCGACCGAATTTTCCCGGCGGACGTTGCGCCAAGCACGAGCTACGCCGGGCAAAGCTTCGCCGACGCGAATTATCCAGACGCAAATTTCGGCGACGCATCCTTCCCAGATGCGGGCTTCCCTGATGCTTCATTTGAGGATGCGAGCTTCCCGGAGGAGAAAATCGAGACTGGCTTTGCCGGCGCTCCCTCTCATGGCGACGCGTACAGCGATCATGAGTCTCTACATCTCGACGACGCAGCCGCGCCTTACGGCACCGAGTCCGAGCACGATCCGCTCGCCGATCGGACGGGGCACGATCATGCGTCGCATGCTCAGCACGGCAGCATGGTCGCGGGACCGCGTCCCCTCCCGTCACACCAAGCGCTGCAAACTTTCGACGCCGTCTACGATCAACCTCCACAAATCGCCCTTGGGGGCATCAAATATCCGCAGCAAAGTGCGGCGCAGGGGTTATATGAAGGCGAGCAGGTCGATGCGGACTTCCTCGACGAAAGCCAGTTTAACTCGGGCGCCGAGGATGCCGGGCTTAAGCCCGCGCGCAAGATGGGGCTCACGAGCCGCAGCATCTTCATGGTCGGCAGTGCCTTGCTTGGTGCCGTTGCCCTCGGCGGTGCTCTCGCCTATGCCTACAAGCAGAGTGGCGGCCCAATGGGTGGAGGCGCGCAGCCTCCGGTGGTCCAGGCCGACAGCCGCCCTGTCAAGGAGCCGCCGCAGCAAACAAGTGGTAAGGATTCTCCACACAAGAACAAGTTGATATACGAACGGCTTCAGAACGGAGATCAGCCGGAAGCCGAGCATATTGTGCCGAGGCAAGAGGACGTTGCCATTCCCGCGATGCCCGGCGCCGCCCCAATGGCCGCGCCGCAAGCTGCACCGGGTGCCCCGCCCCAGGTGGCGACGGTCGACGATCCGAACGCGGCGGATGGTGGCCCCCGCCGCGTAAAGACCCTCGTGGTACGTCCTGACGGCTCCGTGATGCCGCCGGCCGCACAGCCGCAGCAGGCCGCACCGGCGCAAGCCGCTCCGGCATCCGCTCCACAGCAGGTGGCCTTTGCCGATCCCGCCATGCCGGCACCGCCTATGCCTCAGCCGCAGGCAGCGCCAGCCGCACCAGGCGCGGTTGCTCAAGCGGCAGCAGTTCCCGCAGCCGCTCCAGCACCCGTCGCCGCGGACCCGCAGCCGGTCGCCGCCATTCCCCCGGCGAAGCCGAAAGTGGCCGCCGCCGACGCGGCGCCGGCACCAGCAAAGCCGAGCCAATATGTCGTGCAGGTGGGATCGAAGCAGAATCAGACCGAGGCACTCGCCACCTTCGCCGACATGCAGCAGAAATATCCGACGCTGCTCGCCAACTACCGGCCCATGGTGCAGAAGGCTGACCTTGGCGCGAAGGGTGTCTGGTATCGCTTACGCATCGGGCCGATCGTCGACAAGACGGCCGCCGCAAAGCTGTGCAGCCAGCTGAAGTCGCAAGGCCACCCGGACTGTCTAGTGACGGCGGCACAGTAGACGCGAAACGCGGCTTGACCGCGGGCCGATCGGCCGCTAGCCCGGCGTGGTGGATTTCAAGGCCTTCATCTCCGGCTGCGCCGGCACGTCTCTCAGCGATGACGAGCGCGCTTTTTTTGCGGAAGAGCGGCCCTGCGGGCTGATCCTTTTTGCCCGCAATTGCGAATCGGTTGCCCAGGTGCGCGCTCTCACCGCCGATTTCCGGGATGCGGTGGAAAGCGATGAGGCGCTCGTTCTCATCGACCAGGAGGGTGGCCGAGTGCAGCGCCTGCACCCGCCGCAATGGCGCCAGATGCCGCCAGCGCGCGTGTATGGTGACCTGTACCTGTGTGACCCTGAAGGCGCGCGCGCCGCGGCCTTTGCTGGTGCGAGACTCATAGCCGCGGAGCTGCGTGAGGCCGGCATTACCGTCAATTGCACGCCGGTGCTCGATGTGCCGGAAGGGGGTGCCCACGACATCATCGGTGACCGCGCCTTCAGCTTCGACCCCGACATCGTGAGCGACCTCGGCTGCGCCGTGGTGGAGGGAACGCTCGCCGGCGGCGTGCTGCCGGTGATCAAGCACGTTCCCGGCCATGGTCGTGCCAGGGCCGACAGTCATTTGGCGCTGCCCCGGATCGATGCCTCGCCTGAGGAGCTGGTTGCGGTCGATTTCCGGCCCTTTATGGCGATTTGCCATGCGCCGCTCGCCATGACTGCCCATGTTCTCCTGCCGGCCTTCGATGATGAGCGACCAGCAAGCGTCTCGCCCGTTATAATGGGCGAAGTGATTCGTGAGCTGATCGGACTCACTGGCTTGGTGATGAGCGACGATATCGGCATGGCGGCACTTGGCGGCCCGTTTGCAAGCCGCGCTGCCGCCGTGATTGATGCTGGTTGCGATGTCGCGCTGCAGTGTAGCGGCGAGCTTGACGAGATGCGCGAGGTCGCCAAAGCGGTTCCACCCCTTGACGGGGAGAGCGCCGAGCGATTTGTGAGCGCAATCGCCGAGCTCGGCGAGCCGCAGTGCTTCGATGCCGATCAGGCGCTCGTTCTCGTGACTGAGGCTGCCGGCGGGAGCGGAGGCGTCGCGTGAATTGAGCAAAGCTGGGGGTGACGATGAGAGAAGAGTCCATGAGCGACGCGCCGGGAGAGCGCGATGACCCCTCCGACTGGGAGCAGGCGGAGGATGACGGCCATTGGCCGTCCACGGTCGAGACGCTCGTCGTCGATGTCGAGGGCTTCGAGGGGCCGCTCGATCTGTTGCTCGCGCTCGCGCGCACGCAAAAGGTCGACCTCGCCAGGATCTCGGTGCTTGCGCTCGCCCAGCAATATCTCGACTTCATCGCCGAGGCGCGTCGGTTGCGGCTTGAAATCGCCGCGGATTATCTTGTCATGGCGGCGTGGCTCGTTTTTCTCAAATCGAAGCTGCTCCTGCCGGCCGAGCAGGACACCGAAGGCGAGCCGAGCGGCGAGGAGCTTGCCCAGTTGCTTGCCTTCAGGCTCAAGCGTCTTGACGCCATGCGCGAGTCGGCAGCGCAGCTCATGACGCGCAAGCGGCTTGGCCGCGATGTTTTTGCCCGCGGGATGCCGGAGCCGCTCCGCATCACGCGCAAGAGCACCTATGGCGCCAATCTCTACGATCTACTCAAGGCTTACGCCCAGCAGCGGCAGCGCACGGCGGTTCGCAGCTGGCAGATACACCAGCGCACCGTGTGGTCTCTGAAAGAGGCTCGGGATGAGCTCGAGCGTCTGCTCGGCATGTCTTGCGACTGGGCGCCGCTCGATCAACTTCTCGCCGAGTTTCTGCTCGGGCCGGAGTTGCGCCGGACCGCCTTGGCGAGCGGCTTCACCGCGACGCTGGAGATGACCCGCGAAGGCGCGCTCGAGATCAGGCAGGCGAGAATGTTCGCGCCGCTTTTCGTTCGTCGCCGCAGCGCCGAGGCCGCTTGAAAACGCTGATAACAACAACGAGGGCATGAATGACCGCGGACAATCTCGATAGGGCGATGCCGCCTGAGGCCGTGGAGGACAAGCGGGAGGGGCGCCGGGGCTCTTTGCTCTTGCCGTTTCCCTCCAAGAATATGATGGCGCGCCCGTCTGCCGACCGCCAGGAGAAGCTGCGCATCCTCGAGGCTTTGCTGTTCGCGGCGCCGGAGCCTCTCGACCAGGCCGAGCTTGCCGAGCATTTCGCGGAAGGGGAGGACGTCGCCGTCTTGCTTGCGGAGTTGCAGAGCCTTTATGCCGCCCGCGGTGTCAATCTCGTGCGCGTCGCCGGCAAATGGGCGTTCCGCACCGCCGAGGACCTCGCCTTTCTGCTCGAGCGCGAGGCGGTCGAGCAGCGGCGCCTGTCGCGCGCCGCGCTCGAAACGTTGGCAATCATCGCCTATCACCAGCCGGTCACCCGTGCCGAGATCGAGGAGATCAGAGGCGTGAGCACCTCCAAGGGTACGCTCGACGTTCTGCTCGAAACCGGCTGGATCAAGCTCAGGGGCAGGCGGCGCGCGCCGGGACGCCCGGTGACCTACGGCACCACCGAGCATTTCCTCGGCCATTTCGGTTTTGACTCGATCCAGGACCTTCCCGGCCTGAATGAGCTGAAAGGGGCGGGACTTCTCGATTCGACCTTGCCTCCAGGCTTCGCCATGCCCAATCCCGACGACGCGCCTGACCTGCGCGAGGACGAGGATCCGCTCGAAGACGAGCTTGGCGAGGAAGGCGATGCCCCCGAAAGCGACGAGGGCGAGCCGCCGCGCTGACCGCTTGCGGTTGCACTTCCAGAGCCAAGATCGTAGATCGGCCTCGTGCTTGAGTTCTTGAAAGCGGGCGAGGCTGTGCGTGTGTTGAAGCGCGCGCCGAGCGAGCGGGGCAGGGCGGGAGTTACCTTCGTCGCGTGCCAAGCGTTACGGCGCGAACCTCGCGTTGGATCACACGTCCCTCGACGTGCCGCCTGGAGAGGTGCTGTGCCTGCTCGGGCCTCAGGTTGCGGCAACGCACCAGCGATCGGCAGCGAGATCGGCATCAGCATCGATGCTGGCGCCGTGCTCGTCTTCGAGCCCGAGAACGGCAATGCGGCGAGCCCCGCGTGACCGCCGAACGGCGCCCTCATGTCTTGCGAGCGCCCGCGCTTTGCTGCCATAGTGGCCGCGGCTGGGGCGTGCGCCTCAAGCGAGATGGAGACCGTTGATGGGACTGAGCTGGTGGCACATCCTCCTGGTTCTCCTCGTCTTTGTGCTGTTGTTCGGGACCGGAAAGATTTCGGGCCTGATGGGCGACCTCGCCAAGGGCATCAAGAGCTTCAAGAAGGAGATGACCGAGGGCGAAAGCGAAGCCGCGTCCACGCCGGAGCCCGCGCCCGGGCCCAAGGTGATCGAGCACAAAGCCGCGAAGCCCGCCGCGAAGGCGAAGACCGCTTCGCGCGCCAAGACGCCGCGGACGCCAAAGGCCAGCTAGGCCGTTTCGCCCTTGCGCTGGCGGCCTGCGGGCAATCAGCTCCTATGCGACACGTCCGCTGAGATTAGCGCCCATGTTCGATATTGGTTGGTCTGAACTCCTGGTCATTGCCGTCGTGGCGATTATCGTGGTCGGCCCCAAGGATTTGCCGCGGTTGATGCGCACCTTCGGCCATTACGTCGGCAAGCTCCGACACATGGCGAGTGATTTTCAGCGCCAATTCGAGGAGGCGGTGCGTGATAGCGAGATCGACGAGGTGCGCAAAGCCATGCAGGAGTTTCACGGGCAGGCGTCTGCCATAGACTTGCGCGCGCCCATCGACAAGCCGCTGATGGTACCGAAGCCGACGCCGGCTCCTCCGGAGACGCCAGCGCCGACTGAGGCGGCAGTACCAGCTTCCAAGCTTAAGCCGAAGCCGCGCGCGAAGAAGCCCAAAACCGCCAAAACGGCTGGGGCTAGAACCGCCACAACCAAGGCCACGGTGGCCAAGACTGACCAGGCGAAGCCAAAGGGCGGGGCGCCGAAGCCACGCGCGCGGAAGCGCGAGGAGGGCGCGCCGTGACGCAGGAGGACATCGAAGCGACCAAAGCGCCGCTGATGGAGCATCTTATCGAGCTCCGGCGTCGGTTGATCTGGTCGATGGCCGCGATCCTGGTCGCCTTCGCCGTCTGCTTCTATTTCGCGCGGGAGCTCTACAATCTGCTGCTCTGGCCCTACCGGCTCGCGGCTGGCGTCGATACGCCGATCGAGATGATCTATACCGCGCCGCAGGAGTTCTTCTTCACCGAGATGAAGCTCGCTCTATTCGGCGCCATCTTCATCGCCTTCCCGGTGATCGCCTCGCAGATTTACATGTTCGTGGCGCCTGGGCTTTACCGTAGCGAGCACCAGGCCTTTCTGCCCTTCCTCATCGCCACGCCGATCCTGTTCTTGGCCGGCGCGGCGCTCGTCTATTTCGTGGCCATGCCGCTTGCCATGAAGTTCTTTCTGTCCATGCAGCAAGCGGGCGACCATCAGGTGCACATCCAGCTCACCGCGCGGGTCAGCGAGTATCTCTCCCTGATCATGACGCTGATCCTCGGCTTCGGCATCTGCTTCCAGCTGCCGGTATTGCTTACGCTGCTTGCCCGCGCCGGGCTGATCACATCGGAGCAACTCAAGGCGAAGCGCCGCATCGCCATTCTCGTCGTGTTCATTGTCGCCGCGGTGCTGACGCCCCCCGACCCGATCAGCCAGATCGCTCTCGCGCTGCCGACCATCGCGCTCTACGAGTTGTCCGTCTACGCGGTGAAGCTTGCCGAGAAGCGCCACGCCGCGACGACCGCCGCCAAACCCGCCGGTAAGCCTGCCTGATGACCCAGCCACTTTCTCTAGGCGACAAAAGGCTCCGCGCCAGCGTCCTCATCGCGGTCGCGGTCGAATTCGCGTTCATCGTGTTCCTGACCACCTTCCTGTTCAAGCACGCCGACCCTAAGGGTGACGGCATGGAGTTGGTGGGCGCGAGCGCGGCCTTCATGCTCATTTTCCTGCCGTTCAGCCTGCCCGCTCTCCTCCTCGCCAAGAACGGACGGCTTCTCGTGCTTGCGGCTATTCTCGCGGGAGTCGCCGCCATCCTCTATTTCGCCTTCTGGCTCGAAATTCTCGACGAGCTCGGCATCCAGGCCGCGCCTGGGCTGGATAAAGGCCCGGGGCGCCCATGACTGACTCGAAAACACTGTTTCTGATTGCGCTCGCCTGGACCGTGGCCGCCTACCTGATCGCGCCAAAGCTCTGGGCGCTTTATTTTCGCCATCACCCTTTTCTCGCCGAACTCGCTCGTGTCACGCAAACAAGCGACGGACACCCTGGCGATCCGATAAACATCGCGCTCGTTGGGACCGAGGCCGAACTCGTGCGGGCCATGACGGCTGCAGGCTGGTTCCCGGCCAGCCCGATCACGGTCGCGAGCAGCGCCCGCATCGCCGCGGACACCGTCCTGCACCGCCCCGACGACGATGCGCCGGTCAGCAATTTGTTTCTGTTCGGCCGCAAGCAGGACCTTGCCTTCGAGCAGCCCGTCGCGGGCGGTCCGCGCCAGCGGCACCATGTGCGCTTCTGGCGCTGGGACGAATTGTATGAGAGCCGGATCGCCTGGTTCGGCGCTGCGACCTTCGACAAAAGCGTAGGGCTCAGCCACACGACTGGACAGGTCACCCATCACATCGCGCCCAATGTGGATGCGGAGCGCGACCGTATGGTCGGCGAGCTACAACAGGCCGGTGTGTTGGAGTCGATCGACTGGAACGACGGCTTCCACGCGGAGCTTGAAGGGAAGAACGGCGGCGGCGATCCCTGGCGCACCGACGGCCGGCTCGCGATCGTGCTATTGCGCGGTCCCGCCGTGCCAGACAATCCAGGGCAATGAACCCCTTCCTCCTCTCCCCTGTGGGGAGAGGTCAACCGCAAAGCGATCGCGCTTTTGCGGTCGGGTGAGGGGGCTTATGAGTCGAAGAAATGCGAAGCCCAGTCGCCCCAAAGGGAGAGGGGGAGTGAGGGAGAAGGCGATGACAAGGGTG
>Ga0187819_10001416_pt1 | contig 12393 bp, 8 predicted proteins | sample NC_wetland_sal_i_15_FD_132411 | JGI IMG/M metagenome (GOLD analysis project Ga0187819, IMG submission 132411) | Wetland sediment microbial communities from Neuse River Estuary, North Carolina, USA - SO4_4 | ecosystem: Environmental > Aquatic > Freshwater > Wetlands > Sediment | place: USA: North... | reverse complement strand
TGAGGTCACGGGGAATAAATACTTCTTTTCGGAGCGGCTGCGGGCGCGTATGCAGGTGCATCCCGCGGCGCGGTTCGAGTCACGTGGCCGCTTTAGCCAGGGATTGCTCAATAGCGACATCCACGGACTGGAGGACCTTTACCGGGCGAACGGGTTCCAACAGGTCAAAATCACTAGCAAAATCATCGATGACTACAACGGGCACGAAAATGACCTTGCGCTTATCATCGCAGTGGATGAGGGTCCGCAAACATTGGTGGGAGCCTTCCACATGGAGGGCAATCAGGCGTTCTCCGAAGCCCAGCTTGCGGCCTATATCGACACGGCCGTCGGTCAGCCTTTCTCCGAGTTCAACATTGCGCAGGACCGCGACAATCTTCTGAACTATTACTTTAACCATGGATTTCCTCGCGCCAGTTTCGAGGCGACCGCAAAGCCGATACCGGGTGAACCCAATCGCATAGATGTTACTTTCAAACTCCACGAAGGAGAGCAGGTCTTCGTGGACAACGTGTTTGTTTCAGGATTGAACTACACCAAACCTTTCGTCGTGCAACGCGAGGTGCAAGTAAAATCCGGGGACCCTCTGAGCCAAATCGATATGCTGCAAACCCAGCAGCGGCTGTACGATCTCAGTATCTTTAGCCAAGTGGGTACGGCGGTACAAAATCCAAATGGCAATGAACCGGAGAAGAACGTCTTAGTCGATGTGGAGGAAGCCAAGCGTTACACATTCAATTACGGCGTGGGTTTGGAATTCCAGACGGGTCAGCCTTCAGCCGTGGGCACGAATCAGGCGAAAGGCCAAACGGGAGTGAGCCCGCGGGTCTCGCTCGCCGTGACCCGTCTTAATTTCCGCGGCCGCGACCACACGATTACCTTCAAGGCCGACGTAGGCAGCTTGCAGCAGCGAGGGTTGGTCAGCTATACGGCGCCGCGCTGGTTCAACAGTCAGAACTGGAAATTGTCTTTTACCGCCTTCTATGACAATACGGTGGACGTCACCACATTTACATCGCAACGTTTGGAAGGATCGGTACAAGCTGAGCAGAATGTCAGCAAAGCGACCACGATGGATTATCGCTTTACCTATCGCCGGGTGAAGGCCAGCGAGATAAATATCAGCCCGGCCTTAATCCCACTACTTTCCCTTCCAGTACGCGTGGGAGAACCAGGCTTCAGCTACATTCGCAATAAACGTGACAATAATCTGGAAACTACCAGGGGCAGCTATACCACGGTTGACGCCGGAGTCGCATCCAGCTATTTCGGTTCAGAGGCCGATTTCAGCAGAATTCTCACCCAAAATTCCACCTATCACTCGTTCGGCAAGAACCGGCCGACTGAAAAGAAATTCGTGTTCGCGCGTTCCTTGCGAATCGGAGTAGAAACTGCCTTCGGCAATACGGCCATCCTTCCGCCCGGGCAGGCGTGTCCGAACCCAAGCCAAATCAACTGCCCATCGATAACCGTTATCCCCCTCGCCGAACGTTTTTTCACCGGGGGCGGCAACTCCCATCGCGGTTTCGGGTTAAATCAAGCAGGCCCACGCGACCCCATAACCGGGTTTCCGGTGGGCGGAAGCGCCCTTTTTCTCAATAACGTGGAACTACGTCTACCACCGACGACGCTGCCCTATTTCCAGGACAACATCAGCTTCGCTATTTTCGAAGACGCGGGGAACATCTTTACCGATGGCCGCAGTATGTTAGACAACTTGCTGCGCTGGCGGCAGAAGGATCCCCAACTCTGCTTGCAGCAAAGTACTGCGACGCAATGCGATTACAGCTACATCTCCCACGCAGTCGGGTTGGGAGTCCACTACAAGACACCGATCGGTCCCGTGCGCTTCGATTTCGGGTACAATTTAAATCCACCGGCATTCCCTAGTACCCAAACGGTAACCAATAGCACAGGCCAAACGGTAAGCACTTTCGTACCGCAGCACGCGTCTCATTTCAACGTTTATTTTAGTATTGGACAAAGTTTCTGATGAATCAAAAGTACTCAACTCTTGCTTGCATTCTTCTTTCACTCGCCATCGCCTTGCCCGCCCGGGCGGGCGACGTATTGGATCGCATTGTTGCTACCGTAAATAACCACATCATCCTGCAGAGTGAGTGGCAGGATGCGGTACGCTACGAAGCTTTCGTCTCCGGTCGCGGGCTCGACCAGTTGCAGCCCGCGGATCGCAAGGCTGCCTTGGACCGTCTGATCGATCAGGAATTGTTGCGCGAGCAAATGCGTTCCTCGGGATTTCCTCACGCCAGCGGCGAAGAAGTGGAGAAGCGCATTCAGGAGATTCGTAAACAGTACCCTGGTGCGGAAACCGAAGCCGGCTGGCAAGCCGCGCTGGTGCGCTATGGATTGACCGAAAACGAACTGAAAAAACGAGTCGCTCTGCAGGTCGATTTAATGGGGTTGATCGACACCCGACTGCGCCCGAACGTTGTCATCGACCCCAAGAGCATTGAGAGTTATTACAATCAAGAGCTTCTTCCCCAGCTTCGGCAATCCGGTGCTCAGCAAGTGTCCCTCGCGGAAGTCAGCCCCAAGATCAAGGAATTGCTGACTCAGCAGAAGATGAACCAGATGTTGGTCGCGTGGCTGCAAGATCTGCGCTCTGGAAGCCGGATCCGCACGGAGTCCGAAGGCCAATTGCGATGAGTGAACCCGGCGCCAAGCCGCGCTGGCGCAGGTTCCGTAATTATCTGCTGCTCGCAGGGCTTGTCGGTTTGCTGCTCCTAGGCGCTGTGAGCTGGTACGCGACCACCGACTCCTTCCAGGCCTTGGTCCGCCGTCGCCTTGTGGCTGAGTTGGAGCGGGTCACCGGCGGGCGTGTAGATCTAAGCGCGATTCACACCATACCCTTCCGCTTTCAGGTAGACATACGAGGCCTCACAATCCATAGACGGGAGTCGGCGAGCGACGTTCCTTATGCGCACGTGGACCGCTTGGTCGCGCGGGTCAAAGTAATCTCGATCTTGGGAACTGAATTCGGGTTCTCATCCCTGGTTCTCGATCGTCCCATTGTTCACGTCGTTGTTTATCCCGACGGCACTACCAATCAACCCGCACCCAAGTTAAGGGAAGCGTCAGCCCGAACATCGATTGAGCAATTGTTCTCGCTTTCCATCGGTCAGCTCGAAGTACGCCGCGGAGAGTTGCTGTGGAATGATCAGAAAACGCCATTCGACTTCACGGCGAACGATGTGTCGGCGGATATGAGCTACTCGCGGCTGCGCCGCCGTTACGAAGGCAATCTCCTGCTCGGAAAAATTGACACACGACTGGAGAACTATCGGCCGGTGGCATGGATGGCGGAGGCACACTTCACCTTGGGCGCGGACGGAATAGAAATCAAGTCGTTGAAGGCGACCTCTGGACGTTCACGGTTGCAAGGGAGTGCCCGGCTGGTCGACTTCCGTCAACCGAACGTCGTCGGTAAATACGATCTCACTCTGGACCTGGCCGAAGCCAGCGTGGTTGCGCGTCGTAGTGAAATACGGCAAGGCTTTTTCCAGGCGACTGGTGAAGGCTCGTGGTCAGCGGTGGCTTTTTCGTCATCCGGCAAACTCTCGGTGAAAAACTTCGATTGGCGTGATAAATCAATTGGCTTGCACGATGCTGCTCTGAGCACCGGCTACGCGATCAGCAACCAGCGGCTTGCGTTTTCTCAACTCGAAGCGAAGCTGCTGGGAGGAGAAGTAACGGGTGATGGCCAAGTCGTTAACTGGCTCGGTCCGACTCAGGCCAAGAAAAATGTGAAGGGGAATGCTCCTGACGAGCAGAAGGGAAGTGTTCGGCTTCGCTTGAAAGATATTTCCGCGTCGGAAGTGGCAGCCGCCCTATCCACCGCGGCACGGCCGCTCCGCCGTTTGAACCTCGCGGGCGCTGCCAGCGGAAAAGTTGATACCCAGTGGCGGGGCTCGGTGCGCAACGCAGAGACTGAGATCGCTGTCGACGTGACGGCCACGCCGCACCCGAAGGCGGCAGAACTGCCGCTGAACGCCCACGCTTATGCGAAGTACCGGGCCGCTTCCGGCGAGTTGGAGGTGGTTGAATTCAACGCCTCCACTCGCGCCACTCAAGTTCGCGCCTCAGGCACGCTTTCTTCCCGAGCGGCGTTGAACGTGTCGGTTACAACATCCGACATCAGCGAATGGCAACCGGGTCTCGCCGCGGTTGGCTACCCGGAACAAATTCCAGTGGTTCTGCGAGGGCATGCCACATTCAGCGGCACGGCAACCGGCAAACTTTCTGCTATCGCCTTTGCGGGCAAACTGCAGTCCGAAGACTTCGACCTGTTAATTCCGGCAACATCTCGTGCGCCGAAAAAAAATGTGCACTGCGATTCTCTGGTCGCCGATGTTCAGCTATCACCTTATGCTTTTGCGGCGCATAATGGCAGGCTGCATCACGGTCAGACCATAGTCACCTTCGACGTCAGCGCCGGCCTGCAAGAGAGAGAGTTCACCGATTCAAGCCCGATCGCGGCTCGCATCGACATCCGCAATGCCGATATGGACGAACTTCTCGCAATAAGCGGATATGAATTCCCAGTTAGCGGAACCGTCAACCTATTTGCGCGAGCAGAAGGCACGAAGGGGCAGCCACACGGAAGCGGCCGGATTGAGCTCTCGGATGCGGAGATTGGCGGCAAACCGGTTCAACGTCTGGATTCCAACTTGCAGTTCGACCGCGACACCATTTCTTTGAATGATCTTCAACTCGCATATTACGACGCGCGCGTCACCGGGGCCGGCAGCTACAACCTTTCCACCCATGGCTTCCGCTTCAACCTGAACGGAGACAACTTTGACCTGGCTGGCATTCCCCAGCTGCAGGCAAGCCGGGTGAGCGTGGACGGCCGCATGGATTTCACCGCTCAGGCTTCCGGCACCCTGGAGGAGCCGGCAATTAACGCCAGTATCCGTTTGCGCGACCTCGCCTTTGATCGTGAACGCGCAGGCGACTATACATTGGACGCGGTGACCCAGGGCTCCGAACTGCGTGTGAGCGGGCACTCGCAATTCAAAAACGCAGAGTTGAACATCGATGGCAAGGTTCAGTTGCGTGGCGATTGGCCCGGCACAATAACCCTGCATTTCAACCGTCTCGATGTGGATTCTGTCGTCAGAACCTATCTGAAGCGCCGCGTGACGGGCCTGTCAACGGTCACCGGCGACCTTCAGCTGCAAGGTCCGCTGCGCAATCCGAATCAACTGGAGATCGTTGGCAATCTGAACGATTTGTTTGCTGACATCGAGCACGTCAAGATTCGCAACAACGGTCCCATCAGCTTTGATATTTCCAACAAATTTCTTCGCATCCAGCAATTCCATCTGATTGGGGAGGGAACCGACCTCACAGTTGGCGGCGCCGTGCGGCTCAATGGGGAGCGAGAACTCGAACTGCGCGCCCAGGGTCACGCGAATTTACAGCTCATTCAGAGTTTCAATCCCGACTTCACCACTTCGGGCGAGGTCGCGGTGGACTTGACGGTTGACGGCACAGTCAGCAAGCCCACCACCCAGGGCAGATTGCAGATTACCAACGGTTCGATCGCCTACAGCGATCTGCCAAGTGCCCTGAGCGCCATCAACGGATCCCTCGTTTTTAATCAGGACCGGTTGCAGATCGAAACGCTCACAGCGCGGGTGGGCGGCGGCATCGTCACCTTTGGCGGATACGCCAGTGCGTACAACCGCCAGATTAGCTTTAATCTGACCCTCCAAGCCCAGGACGTGCGCCTGCGCTATCCTCCAGGCGTGAGTTCCATGGCCCACGCAGATTTGCGTTGGGCCGGGACTTCCGCGGCTTCGGTGCTGTCTGGAGATGTCACGGTCATCAAGCTGGCAGTGACTCCCGGATTCGATTTTGGCGCCAGCCTGGCGCGCGCTGCACAGAGTTCGGCGCTGCCGCAAACCAATCCTCTCCTGAACCGCATCCGGCTGGATGTGCACATCGTGACTACGCCGGAATTGCAGATGCAGACGGCGGTTGTCCGGCTTTCCGGAGACGCTGACCTGCATCTACGAGGCACAGCGGCAAAACCCGTGCTGCTGGGCCGTGCCAACGTAACCGAAGGCGAAGTTTATTTCAACGGAACCAAGTACCGCATGGAACGGGGCGATATCACCTTCGCCAACCCGGTCACGACCACGCCCGTGCTTGATCTGCAAGCGGCGACCCATGTTCGCGATTACGACATCACAGTTAATCTGAACGGCGGGCTCGACAAGCTCAATTTGACTTACCATTCCGAACCGCCGCTGCCCGTGGCCGATATCATCAGCTTGCTTGCGCTAGGCCAAACCCAGCAGCAATCCGCGCAGTTGCAGCAAACGGGACAATCCCCATTTGCCCAACAGGCCTCCAGCGCCATACTGGCTGAGGCTCTGAACTCGGCCCTCAGCAACCGCTCCCGAAGCCTGTTTGGGATCAGCCACATCCGGGTCGATCCTCAAGGTCTAAATACGGAAACATCTCCTACTACGAGCTCGCCTGCCGTCACCATCGAGCAGCAGGTCAAGGACAACCTCACCCTGACTTACACCACGAACGTTTCGCAGACCTCGCAGCAAATCATTCAGGCGGAATACAACATTACACGCGATCTCTCCATTTTGGCGCTGCGCGACTATAACGGCGTAGTTAGCTTTGAAGTGCGAATTCGCCAACGCAAGAAGTAGTCAGCTTTTCCCCGCAGAAAATCTGCAAGTTTCCCGTCTTGCCACGTTAATTGTTTGTAGAGACGTAGCTAGCTACGTCTCTGCCCCGGCAACGGAGGACGCGTGAAACATCATCTAAATTTTGAAGAGGAAAGTCGGATGCAAAAACAAAAGGGTTTCTCCCTTATCGAGCTGCTGATTGTGGTGGCAATTATTCTGATCATCGCGGCCATCGCCATTCCAAACCTGCTGCGCGCCAGGATTTCGGCGAATGAGTCATCGGCAGCGAGCTCGGTTCGAACCGTCAACACCGCCCAAGTCTCGTATGAGTCCACCTACCCAAGCATGGGCTATGCGAATTCCCTGGCGGCGTTAGGTCCCCCCGCTTCGACCGGATGTCCTCCGAGCGGCCCGGTTGCGGCGAATGCTTGCCTGATCGACTTTGGGTTGGCGAGCGCCATCGCTCCCGCCTCCGCTAAGAGCGGCTACTACTTCGGTGTCGGCGTGCCTGGGGGCGGCCCCCCAAACGGGGGCTACACGGTAGGCGGAGCGCCGGCGGCGTTCAACCAGAGTGGCGTACGTGGCTTTTGCTCGAATGAAGACGGCGTGATCCGCGTTGCTTCCTCTTGGAACGCTGCTCCGGCGACGGTAAACGCGACTTGCCTAAATGCCCCCTACACGCAGCTTCAATAGCGAATAGACCATTTTCCCAATTGTCAGACCATTTCTAACCGAGAGCCGGCTTGTCCGGCTTCTGCAGACTCGGACGTTTGGCCTTCGTCCAGCCTTCCTTTACGATCTGGCGCGCCCGGCCAATAGCGAGAGAATCCGCAGGCACGTCATCCGTGATACAGGAAGCGGCGCCGACATACGCACTTTTTCCGATTCTCACCGGAGCCACCAGGGTCGAATCACTGCCAATGAATGCGCCATCGTCGATGACGGTGGCGTGCTTGCGCTCACCATCGTAGTTACAGGTGATCGTGCCGGCTCCGACGTTTACGTCCTCACCGATTTCGGAGTCTCCGAGATAGCTCAGGTGATTGGCTTTCGACCTTTTGCCCAGCCGGGTTTTCTTGGTCTCAACAAAATTCCCCACGTGCGCGCCCTCGCCGATCTCGCTCCCGGGGCGAAGATGGGAGTACGGTCCGAGCGTCGCTGCCCTCATGACATGAGCCCCGTCGAGAATGCAGCCCGGCCGAACAAGCACACCGTCTCCAATCACGGAGTCTTTAATCACGCTGTAGGAGCGAATGCGGCAATCACTGCCAATGCGCGTTTTGCCGAGAATCTGTACAAACGGCTCGATGGTCGTATCGGGGCCGATCTCGACATCCCAATCGATCACGCAGGTCTGCGGATAAAAGATCGTCACTCCATCGGTCATGAGTTGCCGGCACTTGGCCAGGCGCATGCGCTGGTCGATGTCCACCATTTCGGCGCGGGTGTTGCTGCCCAGGATCTCGTGAGGATCATTTGCCGCCACTGCCATCACGCTCTTCTTCGCTTTGCGCAGAATCCCCGCCATGTCGGTAAGGTAGAACTCGCCGTGGGGATTGTCGTTGCTGAGTTCGTCGATGTGCGCGAAAAGAAGCCGCGCATCGAAGGCGTAGAAGCCGGAGTTGGTCTCCCGAATCTTGCGTTGTGCTGGAGTTGCAGATTTTTCCTCCACGATGGCTTTAACGTCCGGCTTCTTTTTGGTCGTGCGGATCACTCTTCCATAGCCCGTGGGGTCGTACAGTTGCGCGGTAAGAATCGTCATCGCCGGATGTTTCGAGTTGTGGAAGTCGCGAAGCTTCTGGATCGTCTGCGGGCTGATCAACGGAGCGTCCCCGGAGAGCACGATGACCTGGTCATAGGACGCCAATGCCTCCCGCGCGACCATCAGGGCATGGCCTGTTCCGCGCTGTTCCTTTTGAACGATGAAGTTGATCCCGGTGTGGGCCACCGCTTCGCGGACGCGGTCCGCTTCATGGCCAATAATGGCGTACACATCCTGCGCCGGAACGACCTTGGTGGCCGCAGCGATTACGTAGGCTAACAGCGGCTTTCCACCGACCTCATGCAAAACTTTGGGATGTTTGGATTTGAGCCGTGTTCCTTTGCCGGCCGCCATAACCGCGATGGCGACACGCGCAGCGCGATGTGAGGAGTTGCTCTTAATTTTTGACATTCGAACCAATATACCGCGCCCACATTGACAACTTCATCAGACCTGGCGCGTCGAGGCTGATCCCTCACGCGATCGCGCCTGCGCTGCAAGCTCCATCAGGTCCCGCGCAATTCTATCAGTGTCGTGTCGAGCCACTTCGCCTTCATCCAGATAATCACCGAGGATGGGGCGGACTCCTAGCGCCTCAATAGCTTCTTCATCCACCACTACTTGGGCTGCCCCCTCGAGTGCATACTTCGCCTTTAACTGGGTAGAGATGGGTGCGCGATTGAGAAGGGCATAGTCAAAAATCTGGGCTTGGGCGTGTCCGTTGAGTGCTCGAATATGATCGGCGGCTGTGCGTCCCAAGCTTTCATTGGCCTGGGTCATCAAATTACAAACATAAACCTTGGTCGCTGGGGACGAAGCAATAGCGCGGGCAATGCCATGGACCAACAAGTTGGGGATCAGGCTGGTAAATAGTGAGCCGGGGCCAATCGTGATCAGATCAGCACCAGCAATCGCTTCCAGCGTTTGGGGAAGAGGTTCAACATCCGGAGGAACCAGAAAGAGTTCTTTGATCCGGCCTTTGCTCGCGGTGATTTTGGTTTCGCCGCGTACCCGCCCTCCGTCCTCCATGAGAGCTTCTAATTCGACGTTGGCCGTCGTGGCGGGATAGATGTGCCCGCGCGTCACCAGAATTTCAGACGACAAGCGGACGGCTTCGCTGAAATCTTTGGTGACTTCGGTCAGAGCCGCGAGAAACAGATTGCCGAAGCTATGTCCCTCAAGCCCCGGCCCTTTGTCGAATCGATGGCGGAAGAGCTTCGAGAGCAAGGCCTCATCTTCGGAAAGAGCGACAATGCAATTGCGAATGTCGCCCGGCGGAAGCATGTTCAGCTCCTTGCGCAGGCGGCCGCTGGAACCACCGTCATCGCTGACAGTTACTACCGCAGAAAGATCGCAGATCTCCGGCTTGCGTGTTTTGGCCGAGGGGCGATCCGGACTGACGTACCACTTCAGTCCCTTCAGGAGTGTGGAAAGGCCGGTACCGCCACCAATGGCAACTACCCGCAGACCACTGCTTGCAGGGGTATAGGGCGAGCGTTGCTCTGACTCGGGGTGTGGGTTGGAGTAGCCCATGAGGGCTGCCTAGCGATCCTCGTCGGCATCAACCGGGGAAGGCAATTCAGCCCCAGGATCGGGATACAACAACTCCGTAAAACGCGGGTCTTCGGCCAGATTTTGAAAGTCGGAGTCGTTGCGCGCCTGAAAACGAAGCCCCGGATTCAGCCGGATCGCCTCATCGAGATGGCGCAGGGAATCTTCCACGTGGCCGGTGAGGCAATCGAGGGCCGCCAAGCCGTACGCCACATAGTCGGCTTTTGGCGCTTGCTTTGACAACTTTTCCAGGTGTTCGCGCGCGCCCACGTAATCGCCAATATTCATCAGCGAAATCGCGTAGTCGTAGTGTTCTTCGGAGTTCTTAAACTGGGTAACCACACGCTCCAATTGTTGATTGCACGCGTTGAGGTGGACGGAGGCGCGATCCGCCAGCTCCTTGCTGCCCCCCGCAACAACCTTTTGCAGGTAGGACTTCGCCTTGTCGAATTTGTGCTCTTGCATGGCGCGCAGGCCGGCTTCGTAATTCTGTACAGCCTGAGCAAAACGAGGATCGTCGGCGACCGATTTCTTAGGTGTGGTCTTCTGTGCCATCTGCAGAATTCTTCCTGTACTCTTCGTAAACATCCCTCTATCTTATGCTTGGTCCTGAATTCCTTAAACTAACTCTGAGGATTGGCGTCATGCCGACTGCGCATTCATGATTTGCGATCGACATCCTCAGCGGCGAAGTTGGCTGCGTACATGACCAAGCTGTGCGCAGAATTCTTTCGCATGTCGCGCGATCCGAACTCATCACGCTAATTGGATGCAGCTGCCGTTTCCAGGTTCACCTGCCGCCACTCGCCCTGCATGATTCCCTTACGGATCTGGGATGCAGTCTTGCCCTTCCGGCTTGCGGAGTAAGCGTAGTACAACTCCTTCAAGCAAATGTCGCAGCGCGCGCCGTGGGTGTTTTCAAAGCAGCTATGTAAGCTGTTATGCCCCATCCGATCGCAGTAGCAGTAACAGGGCTGCTGATGCAAAACAACTGGTATCTTCGCCGCCAAATCATAGGCGTGCGTCTGGTAGCGAAACTGAGCGTTGTCCGCCCACAATTGGTCTTTGCCGAGGATGGGAGGAAGCTTGGTACCCTTCGCCGGCGGTCCCGCATTGTACGTGGGGACCACCCCTTCCTGCTGCGAAGTGGCCCGGGGAGCCGACACGGTCAGAGTAATCAGGAACAGAAAAACCAATACCAATCCGCGCTTCAACATAAACCCAGTTCCTCGTTCTCGCTAGGTAAATATTGTAACCCGAATCTCGCCGCGGTAGTAGTCAGCTACTCGGAGGCAGCCGGCACTTCCTTGTGACAGGATGCGGTCCCGCCGCAAGAATTTCGGTGGCGTTCGTGGTTTAATGCCTTGATACCATGCCGAAGAAACCCCCCGGCCACGGCCACGATACTCCTTACGTCCGCCTGCAGAAGAACTATTGTTTTGCCTGCGGCAAGAACAATCCCGAGGGCATGCGCCTCAAGTTTAACTATGACGAAGAGCGCGATTGCTTTGTCTGCCGCTTCCGGCTCGGCAAACGGTATACCGGGCCGCCCGGACACGCTCACGGAGGCATTATTGCCACGCTCCTGGACGAGGCCATGGGCAAGGTAAATAAGTTGCGTCATGTAGTCGCGCTGACGTCACAGATCACGGTCGATTATCTGAAGCCGGTGCCGCTAAACAAGCCGTTGCGCGTTGAATCCCGCGAAGTGCGGGTGCGTGGTCGTGAGCACATCAACATGGCAGAAATCCTCAATCTCAAAGGCGAAGTCCTCGCTCGCAGCCGAGGTCTGTTCATCGCCATCGATCCTCATAAAATGTTCGCCAAATTCGTAGACAGATAATGGAGGACGGGCGTATCGCCCGTCCAGCACAGTTACCGTCGACACTCTTCCAGTGCTCTGGCCAACTGCTCGACTCCCCGCCGAATTTCTCGCGCGTCCACCGCCGCAAAGCCAAGCACAATCCCATCCCTCCGCGCACGGCCATAAGCATATCGGCTGAGAGGCATCACTTCGACATCGTGCTTGGCCGCCGCCTGTGCCGCTCGCTCCGCCAGAATTCCGCCTTGTAACCAGCCCACCGTCCGCAGACCGGCTTCCACTTCCGGAATTTCCAGCAACCCCGTCAGCCGTTCGCGAGCCGACTCGATCAGCACCGACAATCGTTCCGCGTAAAGCTCGCGCATCCGCCGAACGTGACGCGCGAAGTGACCTTCACAAATGAAATCGCACAGAATGGCCTGATCAATCAGCGGCGGATGATGGGTGCTCACCGATTCGGCAGCAGCGAAAATATCCACCATGTCAGAAGGAACCACCAGATAGGCAAGCCGCAGAGAAGGGAAGAGAACGTCGGTGAAACTGCCCGCGAAAATCACCACTGAGGCCCGATCCAGTCCCTGCAG
>Ga0187819_10001415_pt1 | contig 12393 bp, 13 predicted proteins | sample NC_wetland_sal_i_15_FD_132411 | JGI IMG/M metagenome (GOLD analysis project Ga0187819, IMG submission 132411) | Wetland sediment microbial communities from Neuse River Estuary, North Carolina, USA - SO4_4 | ecosystem: Environmental > Aquatic > Freshwater > Wetlands > Sediment | place: USA... | reverse complement strand
CAGACGGGCGCGTCTAATGACAACGATGTCTCCCGGTACGGGCGTTTGCAAGTCAACGCATGAGGTCCGTCGCCATCAGAACCCCCGGGGGCTTCAGTATTTTCTGCGACGACATTCGCGAGGAACTACGCGGGAAGGTCAGCTTTATGGGCATTTATGGTGGGGACTTGATCCTATCTACGCCGCCGCCCGTGCATTTGCCAAAGCTGATGGTTGCAGTGAATTACTACGAGCGCCCAGGCGAAAGCACTGAGCCGGTCGAGCTTCGGCTGTATTTGCCCGGAGATGATCCTGCCTCACCGGCAATAAGGGTGCCATTGCCTGTAGAGGAAATGCGGGCAGGCCCGATTCCTTCTGATCCTGAGGCCGACGATCCACTCATAGGCTGCAAGGTGGCAGTCCAGATGGCACCAGTTCTTCTGAAGCAGGAGGGACGTATTAAAGTGCGCGCCTATCGCGGGGACGACGAGATTCGCTTGGGCTCATTGCTGATCTCAACTCAGCGGCAACCGCTCACGGTGAGTACCGGTCAGATGGTCCCGTCCCTCACTGTGGGATTGACACAAATCGAAAAGCAATGAGCCCCGGCTTGTGACCGGGGCTTACGACTTGAAGGGCAGGATAATCAGTACGAGTAGCACTAGCCCTACTAAGATGGCGACGGCGATTGGCGAACTCGTGAGCCATTGGACTACTCTGCGCACGCGTTTGGCCATCATCACCCCTCTGCTAGAGGGCCGCTTCGGGAGTGGCTCATGCAATATTTGCGTTCGACTAAGGTTCTACTAGGGCTGTTGACCTTAGCCGCGATACTCGTTTTGGGGCTGATTATCCTACTGGCGGAAGTGTGGCCCGGTGGCCTGGGGCATTAGGACATTTCGGCCCGCAAATTAGGACGTTCTCCCCGAAATTCGGACAGCACCCGCCCCCTCTTGCAGAACGCCACGCGAACGGCTAGGGTACGTTCATGCTTTGTCCAAGTTAATTCGAGTCTTCGGCGAAGCGTCCTGGAGGCCAAATGCTGACCGAGAAGCAAAAAGAGCTCCTGCTCTTTATCCATTCGCGCATGCAGGAATCGGGCGTCCCGCCCTCCTTCGACGAGATGAAGGATGCCCTCGAATTGAAGTCGAAATCCGGCATCCACCGCCTGATTACGGCGCTGGTTGAGCGCGGCTTCATCCGCCGTCTGCCGCACCGCGCCCGTGCCATCGAGGTTATCCGGCTGCCCGAGAACGCAGGCGACGCGCGTTCCTCAAGGCGCCCCGGGTTCCAGCCAAGCGTCATCGAGGGCAGCCGCCCGCGCGATCTCGCCCCACCCCCTTCGACCGTCATCGACAGCCGCACCGTCTCCGTGCCCGTCATGGGGCGCATCGCGGCCGGCACGCCCATCAGCGCCATTCAGAACCACAGCCACGACATCGCCTGCCCGCCCGATCTGCTGACCAACGGCGAGCACTTCGCGCTGGAGGTAAAAGGCGATTCCATGATCGAGGCCGGCATTTTGGATGGCGACGTGGTCGTCATCCGCCGCTGCGATACGGCCGAGAACGGCGACATAGTGGTGGCGCTCGTCGATCAGGAGGAGGCGACCTTGAAGCGCCTGCGCAAGAAGGGCACGACCATTGCGCTCGAGGCCGCCAACCCCGAGTTCAAGACGCGCATCTTCGGCCCCGACCAGGTCGACATCCAAGGCCGGCTCGTGGGGCTGCTCAGGCGCTACTGAGGCGGGTCGGACGGCGGAGGCTCCCTTGGTTCCATTTCGCCCAGCTCCGTTTCATCGGCTCGGCGCGTGCGAGCAATCCCCGATTTCGGGGCTACTCGTGCAACGTGCGCGCTCGACGCATGCGCACCCGACCAAGGCCGCTGCCCACGCATCCCTGCCACCGTCTCCACCCGGATCCTGCCATCGTCCTCGATGTAGCGCGCGTGCGTGCCCTCGCGGCGCGCGGCGAAGAAATCAACGACCGCCTTCGGAGTGGAGCAACTCCTCGGGCTCGCAATCGAGGCAATGAGGATGCTGGCGCGGCGGCAGTCGTCCGCAAACGCCGCGGGGCGCTGCGCCACCGCCACCGTCAGGCCCTTGATACGCGTGCGGCAGCCAATCGCGTCGCACAGAAAGCCTGCGGCGTTTCCCGCCTCCTTTGCCGGGCGCTGATCGCCGTCGTGCTCGAGCCAGCGCGCAAGCTCGAACGACGCGCGGCCGGCGCCTACCGCCGCCAGCCGCCCGTCCTCTTTGCGCACAGCGACGAGCGCGCCGTCGCGCCCGATCAGGAGGTCGGGCAGCCGCAGGGTGGGCGCGAGCGCCAATCCTGCTGCGACGAGCGCCGCGCCGGCGAGCCGCCAGCGCGTCTGCCACAGCGCGAGCCACAGGCCGCCGGCAATCATCAGGAGGAACGCCGCGGTCGGGATCGCCGGGATGTGCAGAACCGCGCCGGGTAGGCTGGCGACGCGCTGCGCGGTCCAAAGCATGGCTTCCACCCCCCAGCCCATCACCCACAACGGCGGCGCTTCGAGACCCAGCGGCATCAGGATGAGCGCCGCGAGCGCCGCCGGCATGACGATGAGGTCGCAGATTGGGATGGCAACGAGGTTCGCCAGAACAGCGTACTGCTGGCTCTTGTGGAAGTAGTAGGCGGCGAAGGGTGCGACCGCGACGCTCGCGATCAGCGTCGACAACACGATGCCGCCCATGAACAACGCGAATCGCGACACCGGCCCGCGGGAACAAAATAGCGCGCCCCGCCCGCTCAGCGCCTCATACACCGAGATCAGCGCGACGACCGCGGCAAACGACATCTGGAATCCGACGTCGAACAGGCTTTCGGGGAAGAGCACGAGGATGAGGGCCGCGGCCAGCACCACGTTGCGCAGCGCGAGCGCCGGCCGGTCGAGGATGACCGCGAGGAACATGATCGCGATCATGATGGCGGAGCGGACGGTGGCGAACGACGAGCCCGAGATCATCAGGTAGGCGAGCGTTCCGACCATCGCCGCCGCGGCCGACCACGTCTTGATGGGATAGGCGAGCGCAAGCGAGGGCACGGCGGCGAGGATGAGCCGCACGAGGTAGAAGACCGCGCCCGCCATGACCGCCATGTGCAGCCCCGAAATCGACAGCACGTGCAGAAGGCCTGAGTCGCGGAAGGCATTGTTGGTTGCATCCGTGATGCCGCCGCGCTCGCCGGTGATCAACGCCACCGCGATGGCGCCCGTCTGTCCGGGGAGCACCGCCGTTACCCTCTGTGCGATCGCTTGGCGCAGACGCTCGACCACAGCCCATGCGCGCAAGTCTAAAGGAGGCGTGGCCGCGCTCGCGTCGAGCTCGGCCGCGGTCTAGGTGTAGCCGAGCCCGCCGAGCCGCTCGAACCATGCCTGGCGCCCGAAGTCGTAGTCGCCGGGCAGCGCCGGTTCAGCCGGAGGCATGAGCGTCGCGCGCATGTGCACGGAGCTGCCGGCCTGCAGCCCCGGCGTCGTCTCGCCGGTCGAGACGCGCACCCGATACGGCCGCGCTGCGGGCGCCAGATCACCCATCGACGTCACCCGCAGAGTGACGCGCTGCCCGCGCGTCGCCTTCGGCTCGACGAGCTCGACGTAGCCGCGCAGCTCGACCGAGGACATCTGTTTTCCAGCACCGGCGCGCGCACCCATTCGACGCGCAGCTTCGCGAGAGCAAAGCCCACGGCCGCAGCCGTGAGCGCCGTCAGCGCCAGCGTGACCCCCATGCGCCGGGGCGCCGCGGGAACGAGGGCGAGCGTCACGGCGAGCGGCGCGAGCGCGGTCAGGATGTGCGGCTCAAAAGGAAGCGCGAAGTAGAGGCCGATGCCGAGGCCCAAGAACACCGGCACCCACAAGAACCAACGCTCCTGCTCGGCCTCCAGCCGGCGTATCAGCGGTGCAAAGGCACCAGCCCTCGCCTGCGGCTCGCCCTCGAGCATGGGTCTGACTTCCCCGTCCCGGCCGTCCCACCACGGTCCCTGGCCGCCCCTTACCGACCCCGCCATCCTATGCTACATCGCCCGCCTACCTCCATCCCAGCAGCAATCGATCCATAAATGACCGACAAGACCCGGAGCGACGGTGCGCCGATCGTGCGCTTTGCCCCCTCCCCGACGGGCTTCCTGCACATCGGCGGGGCCCGCACGGCCCTGTTCAACTGGCTCTACGCCAAGGGCCGCGGCGGCAAGATGCTGCTGCGCATCGAGGACACCGACCGCGAGCGACTGACCGCCGCGGCGGTCGATGCGATCATCGACGGCCTCAAGTGGCTGGAGCTCGACTGGCACGGCGACCCCATCTCCCAGTTCGCCCGCGCCAAGCGCCACCGCGAGGTCGCCGAGGAGCTGCTCGCCCGTGGCCACGCCTACCGCTGCTACCTGACGACGGACGAGCTCGACGCCATGCGCAAGGCGGCCGAGGCGGAGAAGCGCCCCCTCTCCATCCGCAGCCCGTGGCGCGACCGCGACGCCGGCGAAGCTCCCAAGGGCCAGCCCTTTGTGATCCGGCTGAAGGCGCCGCGCGAGGGGGAGACGGTCATTGACGATGCGGTGCAGGGCCGCGTCGTGTTCGCCAACAAGGAGCTCGACGACCTCATCATCCTGAGAAGCGACGGCACTCCCACCTACAATCTCGCCGTCGTCGTCGACGACCACGACATGGAAATCTCACACGTCATCCGCGGCGTCGACCACCTGACCAATGCCGCACGCCAGGTCCAGATCTATTCAGCCATGGGCTGGCGGGTGCCGATCTTTGCACATGTGCCGCTGATTCACGGCCCCGACGGCGCCAAGTTGTCGAAACGCCACGGCGCACTCGGCATCGAAGCCTACCGCGAGATGGGCTATCTGCCGGCTTCCCTTCGCAACTATCTCGTCCGCCTCGGCTGGAGCCATGGCAACGACGAGATCATGTCCACCTCGCAGATGGTCGACTGGTTCGACTTGAGCGGCATCGGCCGCTCGGCCGCGCGCTTCGACTTCGCGAAGCTGGAGGACCTCAACGGCCACTACATCCGCTCCGCGAGCGATTTGGAACTCATGCAGCGGCTCGAGGACATCCTCCCGTTCGTCCCCAGCGGAGCCAAGATCCTCGCGCGGCTCGACGCCAATACGCGCGCGCAGCTGCTCGCCGCCATCCCGAGCCTTAAGGAGCGCGCAAAGACGCTGATCGAGCTGCTCGAGGGCGCCGGCTACCTCTTCGCCGAGCGGCCCATCGCAATGGATGACAAGGCCGCGAAGCTGCTCGACGCCGAGGCCCGCGATCGCTTGGGCGCGCTGCTGCCCAAATTGACGGCAGCGGACCATTGGCAGGCGGCACCGCTCGAGGAGATCGTGCGCACCTACGCCGAAGCTGCCGGCGCCAAGCTCGGCAAGGTTGCGCAGCCGCTGCGGGCGGCGCTCACTGGAAAGACAGTTTCTCCGCCGGTGTTCGATGTGATGGCCGTGCTCGGCCGGGAGGAATCCTTGGCCCGCATCCGCGATCAGGCTTCCTGATCGACGCTCTTGCTAACCATTCTCGAGCGCCGCAGCCGCCGCTATCGCCCCTCCACGCGGTGGCTATGTTGCGGTGCGAAAATGGTGTACAAATAGAGGCGTTGCCAACGCTGCCGGATGGCCAAGCAACCGGCACGACAACGAAAACGCTCATAGGGGACGCTCTTGTATCTCGCGCCGGGAAGCCTCGGAGTGCCTGCAACCCACGACCGCAGGCCGGTATCACAGGGAGACGTGCCATGAACGTGCAGGAGCGGCCGATTGAGGCCGAGAAGGAGCTCGAGGCCGAGCTTTCGCTCGAAGACAAGACGACGAAGATGCCGGTGCGGCACGGCACGCTCGGTCCCGACGTGATTGACGTCGGCAAGCTCTACCGCGACACCGGCTGCTTCACCTACGACCCGGGGTTCACCTCGACGGCGAACTGCGTCTCGCGCATCACCTACATCGACGGCGACAAGGGGGTGCTGCTCTATCGCGGCTATCCCATCGACCAGCTCGCCGAGCAGTCGAACTTCCTCGAGACCTGCTACCTCTTGCTCTACGGCGAGCTGCCGACGAAGGAGCAGTTCGAAACCTACCGCAATACCATCACGCGGCACACGATGCTGCACGAGCAGATGGCGCGCTTCTTCACCGGGTTCCGCCGCGACGCGCATCCGATGGCGGTGATGGTGGGCGTCGTCGGCGCGCTGTCGGCGTTCTATCACGACTCCACCGACATCAACGACCCGGTCCAGCGCGCAGTCGCGAGCCACCGCATGATCGCCAAGATGCCGACCATCGCGGCGATGGCCTACAAGTACTCGATAGGCCAGCCTTTCATCTATCCGCGCAACGACCTCGATTTCACGGCGAACTTTCTGCAGATGTGCTTCGCGATTCCGTGCGAACCGTACGTCGGCAACCCCGTGCTCACCAAGGCGCTCGACCGCATTTTCATCCTGCACGCCGACCACGAGCAGAACGCCTCGACTTCCACGGTGCGCCTTGCGGGCTCGTCCGGCGCCAACCCGTTCGCCTGCATCGCGGCCGGCATCGCCTGCCTCTGGGGCCCCGCGCACGGGGGCGCCAACGAGGCGGCGCTCAACATGCTGACCGAGATCGGCACCGTCGATCGCATTCCCGAATTCATCAAGAAGGCCAAGGACAAGAACTCGGGCTTCCGCCTGATGGGCTTCGGGCATCGCGTCTACAAGAACTACGATCCGCGCGCCAAGGTCATGCAGCAGACCTGCCACGAGGTGCTGGATGCACTAGGCACAAAGGACGAGCCGTTGCTCGCGGTCGCCATGGAACTCGAGCGCATCGCGCTGCAGGATGAGTATTTCATCGAAAAGAAGCTCTACCCCAACATCGACTTCTACTCCGGCATCACGCTGCGTGCGCTCGGCTTCCCCGTCTCCATGTTCACGGTGCTGTTTGCCATCGCCCGCACCGTCGGCTGGATCTCGCAGTGGAAGGAGATGATCGAGGACCCCGAGCAGCGCATCGGCCGCCCGCGTCAGCTCTACACGGGTCCCGTCGAGCGCAACTTCGTGCCGCTGGATCGGCGCGCCTGAGCGGCGGTTCAAAGCCCAATCATTTTGCTGACGGCGGCGAACTCGCTTCGCCGCCGTTAGCCTTTCAGCCAGCCACCTCGCGACCGTGTTCGGCGTACTGCAGCACGATCTCGGCTGCGACCTCGCTCGGCGAGCCGCCTTCGCGCAGCATGCGCTGCGGGATGCGGGCGAGCGCCGCCAGTTGCCCGCGCCGTTCAAAGGTGTCCTTCAGCAGCAATTCCACGGCGCTCGCCAGGTTCTCCGGCGTGCAGTCCTCCTGGATGAACTCGGGGAACGCCCTCTCGCCGAGGACGAGGTTGGCGAGAACGATCGAAGGTACCTTCACGAGAAAGCGCAGCCGCGCGGCGATGGGATCGACGCGGTAGGCGACGACCATCGGCGTGCCGGCGAGCCCAAGCTCCAGCGTCACCGTGCCGGAGGCGGCGAGCGCAGCGTGCGCCAGCCTGAAGGCGCGCAGCTTATCGTCCTCGCCTTCGATGAGGTGTGGCCGGATGCGCCACGATTTGAGCTTGGCCTCGACGAGCGCCCGCACGTGCGGCACGACGGGAATGATGACCTGCGGAGCAAGGCCCCGCGCATAGAGCAGATCGACGGCCTCGCCGAACGGCGCCATGAGACGCCCGACCTCGGAAGAGCGGCTGCCGGGCAGCACCACCAGGATCGGCCGCTGCTCCTCGAGCCGCAGTCTGTCCGCCAACTCATAGGGGTCGAGGTTGCGCATCGAGTCGAGCCGCTCGATCAGCGGATGGCCAACGTAGGTGCACGGCGGGCCCCCGAACTCTTCGTGCGCCTGCGGCTCGAACGGCAGCAGCGCCAGCACGTGATCGACGTAGGCGCGCATCTTGCGGGCGCGGCCAGGGCGCCATGCCCAGACGCTGGGCGAGACGTAATCGATGATGGGAATCTGCGGTGCGCGCTTGCGGATGCGCTTGGCGATCGGATGCGTGAACTCGGGCGCATCGATGATGACGACCGCGTCGGGCTCGGCGGCGACGGCGGCTTCGGCCGTACGGCGAACGCGGGAGATGAGGCGCGGCAGTCGCGGCAGGATCGACAGCGGGCTCATCACCGCCACGTCGCTCAAGGGGAATTGCGAAGCAAGGCCTTCGCGCTCCATCCCCTCGCCGCCGACGCCGAGGTAATGCACGCGGCTCTTGCGCAAGGCATTGAGCGCGGCCATGAGGCGCGATCCCAGCGCGTCGCCTGAATGCTCGCCGGCGATAAGGAACAGGCGCAGGTCGTGGCGGGCAGCACCGGGACGCTCCGTCCTCTCGGCGGTCTGCTGCCAAGCTCGCATGCTTCTGTCACTGGCGGCCATGCTGCCCTTCCTGGGCCGCGGCGAGCGCCACGACCGCGAGGCCGAGGCGGTCGGCCTCCGCAATCGTTGCCCACGTGGCAGCCGGAGGTTGACGGAGGAGCGCCAGTCCCGCAAGACCCGCCGCAGCAGCCGTGTTGATGAGGCCAGGTTGCAGATCGGACGCCTCACCGATCACGGCCACTCCCGACCGGCGCGACCAGCGCCCGCGCCCCCATTGGTGGATGTTGCCGGCTCCCGCGATCAGGGCCTCGGCGCTCTGCTTGCACGCGACCGCGAGAACGTGGCTGCGGTCGACGATCGCACCACGGCTATTGCCGAAGGCGTTGATCGCCGTGAGCAGTCCGGCTCCTTTCGATGCGTCGGCGAGATGCGATGCGTCAAGGTTGCGAGCCCCCAACGTGGTCGCTTGCCAGGTCAAGCCGGCTGTGGGAGCCGCGCTTCTCGCGCTCTCGATCTTCCATCCCTGCACGAAGAGACCGCCATTGTCGGCGAGTCGTACAAGCTCTGCCCGCTCGGCCGCAAGAACGCCGCCCGCCTCGACCGCGATGCCGGCAAGGCCGGCTTTGACCGCATTTTCGACGGTGGCGGGTCCGATCGCGGGCAGATCGATGCGTAGCTCCTGGCCGGGCTTCGTCCGCTTGACGAGGACGCCGCGACGCTCCGTCCCGGCAGCTCCGCTGCGTGCGCGCAGCGCCGCTACACGCGCGAGCATCCCATCCGTTCCTTCGACACCTTCAACCGCCTCGAGCCGGCCATCCGTTACCACCACCGCTTGCCCTACGTCGTAGGGGCCCATGGCGCGCACAGCATCGAACCCGATAGCAACGTCCGCGGTCTGAGACGGCGTAGCTGCGCACAGCCCCAACGGGCCCTCGCCGGTGAGTAGGCTAGGCGCCACCGCTGCCGGTGCCACGACTTCGAAGCCCTTCGCTTCGAAGAAGCCCACGATACGGCTGAGCAAGCCATCATCGCCGCCGGCCGTAACCAATCGCAGGATTGCAGGCAGGTTGAGGATGAACCCCAGGTCCGGCCAAAGCGCCGCGAGATCCGGACGCCGCACAGGGCCTATGATGACGACCTGCTTGCAACCCTTAGTCCTCAACGCCCGCAGCATCGTCCCGACCTTGCCGAGGTCGGCCTTCGTCATCGGAAACTTGGCAAGGCCCGCGTCCCAGTCGCCCGAGATCGTCACGACGTGCACCCTGCCGCCGAGCGCGACTACGTGCTCGGCCAGCTCGCGCGGGAGACTCCCCCCGCCCGCCAGGATGCCGACAACGCCGTGCTCAGGAGACGACATAGCCTTCTTTAGGCCTCGGCCGCTTCCCGCGGCGTGCACAGGCTGCGCTTGCCGCCCGCGCGAATGAACTCGAGGATCTCCTCGACGATGGCATGGCCCGCAAATTCCTTCTCCACGTCCACCATGCGCTCCCCGAGCGTGCCTTCGGCCGCAAACAGCGAGCGGTACGCGCGCCTGAGGTCGTGGATGTCGGCGCGGGAGAAGCCGCGCCGCTGCAGGCCGACGATGTTGAGACCCGACAGGTGCGCACGATTGCCGAGCGCCATGCCGTAGGGGATGAGGTCGTTCTCCAGGCCCGACATGCCGCCAAGGAAGGAATGCGCGCCGACGCGGGCGAACTGGATGACCGCCGCGCCGCCACCGAGGATGGCAAAGTCGCCCACCATGCAATGGCCGGCGAGCATCACGTTGTTGGAGAAGATGACGTTGTTGCCGACATGGCAATCGTGGCCAACGTGCGAGTTGGCGAGGAAGGCGCAAGAGTTGCCGATGGTCGTCGCCATGCCGCCGCCCGCGGTGCCGGGATTGAGCGTGACGCCCTCGCGGATGATGCAGTCCGCGCCGACGGTCAGCGTCGAGGCCTCGCCCTTGTATTTGAGATCCTGCGGCTGATGGCCGATGGAGGCAAACGGGAAGATGCGCGTGCGTGCCCCGATCCGCGTGCGCCCCGCGACAACAACGTGGCTCAGAAGCTCGACTTCATCATCGAGAACAACGTCGGAACCCACTACGCAGTAGGGGCCGATCTTCACTCCTGAGCAGAGCTTGGCCCCCGCCTCGATGACTGCCGTCGGATGGGCACTCATCTCACCCATGCTTGCCTGCCGCGAATGCGCGGGCGTCCGCGGTGTCGGCCAGCATGGCGCTCACCTCGGCCTCGGCCACCGTCTGGCCGTTGACTTTCGCCTCCCCGAAGAAGCGCCACACACGGCCGCGGTTGCGGATCTTCTTCACGTGATAGTGGATCTGGTCTCCGGGCAGCACCGGCTTGCGGAATTTCGCGCGGTCAATGGCCATGAAATAGACGAGCTCGGCTTTGTAGTCCCGCCCGAGGCTGTGCACGCACAAGGCGCCGGCCGTCTGCGCCAAGCCCTCGATGATCAGCACGCCCGGCATCACCGGAAACTGCGGGAAGTGGCCCTGGAAGAAAGGCTCGTTGATGGTCACGTTCTTCAAGCCGACGCAGCTCTGGTCGCCGTCCATGTCGTAAATGCGGTCGATCATGAGGAACGGATAGCGGTGCGGCAGGTACTTCAGGACCCTGATGATGTCCGCCGTATCGAGCTTCGCTTTGCCCTGTGGCTCACTCATATCGTTCATGCTCCGCGACCTCATAAGCCCTACCGCCCCACATCGATCTGCAATCTTCAAGGCGCTCATGCGCCATCATCGTCTGTGCCACCGCGGCCGCCGCGATGACGCTTCGCTAGCCGCGCTAGGATGGCCACCTCGCGGCGCCACTGCGCAATGGGACGCCCGGGCGTGCCTCCGATCCGCATTCCCGGCGGTATATCCTTCGTGGCGTGGGCCGCCCCTGCGATCTGGACACCCGCGCCAACCTTGACGTGGCCCGAGGTTCCCGACTGCCCGGCCATGACGACGAAATCTCCAAGCTCGCTCGAGCCCGAAATACCGGTTTGAGCCACGATCACGCAATGCCGACCGACAACGACGTTGTGCCCGATTTGTACCAGATTATCAATTTTGGTCCCTTCACCGATAATTGTATCCTTTAGCGCCCCCCGGTCGATGGTGGTGTTGGCGCCGATCTCGACGTCATCCTGGATGATCACCCGCCCGACCTGCGGCACCTTCAGGTGGCCGCGCGGCCCCATAGCGAAGCCGAATCCGTCCTGCCCGATACGCGCGCCCGAATGCACGATCGCGCGGTCGCCGACGAGGGCGTGCACTAACGTGACGAGCGGCCCGATGTAGCCGTCCCGCCCGATGGTCACGCGGTATCCGATCACGGCCCCTGCCGCGATGCGCGTGCCGCGGCCGATGCGCGCCTCGGGACCGATCACGACGCCGGGCTCCAGGATGACGCCCTCCTCGAGCTGGGCAGTGGGATCGATCAGGGAATCTCCACCGGCCCTCGCAGCCTTTGGCTGCAGCGCCTCCGGGTAGAACTGCTTGAGCGCCAGCGCAAAGCCGCGATAGGGCTCCGCCGTCAGCAGCGCAGCCGTGCCTTTCGGCACGCTTGCAGCAAACGGGGGCGCGACGAGACAGGCGGCGGCCCGTGTCTCCGTCAGGCGCGCCAGATATTTGCGGTTGTCGAGAAACGACAGGTCGCGCGCGGACGCATCGGTGAGCGCGCGGACGTCGGCGATCATGAGGGTGGGATCGGCGCCGGGCGCGAGCTCGGCTTTGGCCGCCGCTGCGACGTCTGCCAATGAGAATGGCCCGGCCCGCTCGAAGAATCCGGGATGCTCCATTCAAGAATACCGCCGCCCGGGCGACGCTCCCTGCTGCTTTATGCGGATGCCTGCGGCCAGTCGTCCGCCGGTCCTTGCATCCCTCTTAGCACTCGGGCCGGATACGTCAGAACTTTGACGCCGCGCCGAAGCGGAAGAATTGCGTCTGGTCGTAGGGCTCTTTGGTGAGGACCTGGGCAAAGTCCATGCGGATGGGGCCAACGGGCGAAGCCCACATCAGGCTCACGCCGACCGACGACCGGATCGCCGAGGTGTCGGCGAGACAGACCTTGGTATAGTATATACCGTT
>Ga0187819_10001414_pt1 | contig 12396 bp, 15 predicted proteins | sample NC_wetland_sal_i_15_FD_132411 | JGI IMG/M metagenome (GOLD analysis project Ga0187819, IMG submission 132411) | Wetland sediment microbial communities from Neuse River Estuary, North Carolina, USA - SO4_4 | ecosystem: Environmental > Aquatic > Freshwater > Wetlands > Sediment | place: USA... | reverse complement strand
TATCCGAAATAGTCCGCCCAAGACCGCATCATTTTGGGGGGTAAAATGTGGGTTGTATAGCCGACAGCCTGCAAATTACCCATGAAGAACATAGACATATCTCATCAAGGTGGCGGAGACGGAGGGATTCGAACCCTCGATACGCCTTTAAAAGCGTATAACGGTTTAGCAAACCGCCGCCTTCAGCCTCTCGGCCACGTCTCCTTTTGGCGGAGCCCCCTAATAGAGGCGGGAATCGGCGTTTGCAAGCCGCCCCATGCGCGGGCGATGGCGGCGCGCGGCGCGGGGCCGGCCCTTGACGGCACCCGCACTGGGTCGCATCGTTCTGGCCTCGGGACCAAAAACAAACAACGCTGATGGCTGCGGAATGCGCGCAACGACAATGAGCACCGCAATCGCTGCTCTTCTCCTTGGCGGCTCGGCCTCGGGAGCGTTTGCGCAGGACTATTGCGTCACCTGCACGGGGCCCGACGCCAAGTATCACTGCATCATCGGCGGGGACGCCAGCGTGACAGCGCGTTCCTCGCGCGGACAGATGCTGTGCATCACGCAGCTCGCGCAGCGCGGCGGCCATGCGAGCTGCAGCGTCAGCCGCACGACCACCGAGCCGTGCGAAGGGCAGGTGAAGACCGTGATGTTCCCGTCGGACGGGCCCGGCACGCCGCCGATGGCGGAAACGGTTCCGCCCGGCGCCGCCCCGCCCCCGGTTGCACCGCCGGCGCCGACCGAGGGTGCTCCCCCACCGGCCGCGGCTCCGCAACAGCCACCCAGCGCTGCCGGGCAGATCGCCAAGGATTCCGCCGATGGCCTCAAGAAGGCCGGCGACGCCGTCACCAACACGGTGGAGAGCACCGGCAAGGCGATCGGACACGCAGCCTCGAAGACCTGGAAGTGCCTCAGCTCGTTCTTCGGCAATTGCTAGTCGGCTCTGGCGCGCTCAGTGATGAGTCGCGATCCATTCACGCGCCAGCTTCTGCGCGCGCGAGATATCGTCCCGCGACATCTCCTTCGCGATCTCGAGCCGGTGGCGCTTCGCTTCCTCGTTGCCGCGCAGGGCCGCGAGGTTGAACCACTTGTGCGCCTCGACGAGGTCGATTTCCACGTCGCGGCCGACGCAGTAGTTGAGACCGAGTTCGAACAGAGCGTCGGGCGTGCCGCCGTGGGGGGCAATCTCCTCGACCCCATGCGAGATCAGATCAAGCCGTGCCATTACGCTTCCCGTTTGCGCACCTTGGTTGCTTGAAGGCCTGGTCAGTGGTGCCGCTGCCGCCTCTCTTTGCGCCGCTCCCTTAAGCGGCAGGGATGACAATGTCAGCGAGCTTATGAGAACCGGTAAACCTGCGCGCCGATGCTAGGGGCGCGAATGCCATCCGAAAATGAACATCGACGCGCGCAATCGCATCAAAGTGGCGCAATCGATCCGCTTCAGCGCAAGCCGCAAGAGCGCCTTCACGCTCACGGTTACCGCAAACTAACCATAGACGGAAAAGCTCTTCGTCACGGGATCAGCACGACCGATCCGGTCGTCTTGCGCGCTTCCAGGTCGCGGTGCGCAGATGCCGCCTCGCGGAGCGGATAGGTGCGGTTGACCACGATCTTGACCGCGCCTTTGCCGACCATGGCAAAGAGCTCGGCTGCATTGGCGACGAGATCGGCCCGCCGCGCGACGTAGGTCATCAGCGTCGGCCGCGTCGCGTAGAGCGAGCCCTTGGCCGACAGGATCGCGATCTCGAACGGCGGCACCGGCCCCGATGCGTTGCCGAAGCTCACCCAAAGACCCTTGGGCTTGAGGCAGTCGAGCGAGGACGGGAACGTGTCCTTGCCGACCGAGTCGTAGACGACGTCGCAGCCCTCCCCTTGCGTGATCTCCTTCACGCGCGCGACGTAGTCTTCCGTGCGGTAGTTGATGACGTGCGTGCAGCCGTGCTCTTTTGCGAGCCGCGCCTTCTCATCCGAGCCCACCGTGCCGATCATGGTCGCTCCGATCGCGCGCGCCCACTGGCACGCGATGAGACCGACGCCACCCGCCGCCGCGTGGAACAGCATGACCGTCTTTGCCGTGCACGGATAGGTCTCGCGCAGGAGATAGCGCACGGTCATGCCTTGCAGCATCATGGCCGGGGCCGTTTTCTCGTCGATGCCGGCCGGCAGCTTGACTAGCCGGTCGGCCGCGATCAGCCGCTCATCCGCGTAGCCGCCGAGCACACCCGCATACGCTACGCGGTCCCCGGGCTTGAGGTCGGTGACGCCCGGACCAACTGCCTGCACGGTACCGGCACCTTCCATGCCGATCACCGCCGGCAGGCTCGCGAGCTTGTAGTGACCAGTGCGGTGGTAGGTATCTATGTAGTTGAGGCCGATGGCACTTTGGCGCAAACGCACCTCGCCGCTGCGCGGTGCGCCAACCTCGACCTCGTCCCATTGAAGCGCCTCGGGGCCGCCGTAGGCGTGGATGCGGATTGCGTGTGCCATGATCGTCCCTTTCCCGCAGCGAGCCACTTGCACCGTCCGTTTCGCCTTGACGGCGCCACGCTGGCCTTCTACGGGCTGTTGCTGCGCGCCGACAAGGGAACGATGATGCTTTTCGACCGCCGCCGACGCCAGACGCCGCCTTTTTTCCTCCTGCTCTTCGCACCCTTGGCGCTTCCCGCATGCGGGGGGCCGGATACGACCGGGCCGAGCTCCGGGCTCACCTGCGTCGACGACACGCCCGATTGCGTCGACCGGCGCCAGAAGACGCTGCGCTATCTCGTCGACGACAAGGATCGTGCCTGGATCGCGGCCCACCCGCCGCCGGAAGCCTACGCATCGGGGGTGCGCCTATTCGCACTCAAGAACAAGAAGAAGGAGTTGACCTGCGATGAGCTTGCGCACGGGCGCGACGAGGCGGACAGGGCGCCCGGCGTCCTGCGCGGGCCCGAGGGGGCCAGCCTGACTCCGGCCCAGGTATCGCGCGGCATCATGCTTGCCGGCGAGGTATCGCGTGAGCTCGCCGCCGAGATCAAGCGGCGGTGCAAGAAAGCTTGACGCCGAAGCTTGGTGCACCGCCGAAAGCCTGCGAACAATGCCCTTCCCTTACCCGGTGTCCCGGGCCACATAATGCCTGCCGCAAGATGATCGATCCCTAGAGAGACGTGGGCGAAACCATGCACGACTTCGTCAATACGGTGGTCGCCTTCGTCCAGGCCCATCAGGCCTGGGCGGCGCCCGTCGCTTTTGCGCTGGCATTCGGCGAGAGCCTTGCCTTCATCTCGCTGGTGCTGCCGGCAACGGTGATACTCGTTACGATCGGCGGACTGCTCGGCGCCAGCGATATCGACGTGTGGCCGATCGTCCTCGCGGCCGGCGTTGGCGGCGCGCTCGGCTACTCGGTCTCCTACTGGATCGGGCTCTATTTCAAGGACTCGATCAACAACTATTGGCCGTTCCGGGCCTATCCCGCCATGATGAAACGCGGCCAAGACTTCTTCGAGAAGTATGGAGTGTTCGGCGTCTTCCTCGGCCACTTCTTCGGACCCATCCGCGCCGTCATTCCCGTGATCGCCGGCATGGCCGCCATGCGGCAGATCCCGTTTCAGATCGCCAACATCTCCTCGGCCTTCCTGTGGGCCGGCGGCGTCATCGTGCCGAGTTTCTTGGGCCTCAAGTGGCTGACGGGCCACTGACCGGTTCGCGCGGCTTCTCCAGCACCGCGTAGGTCGCATAGCCGCGATAGAGGTGTTCGCAGCGGAGCTGCATCCCGGAGCGCAGAGCGAGCGCGGCAAGCTCCGCTTCGAGCGCGGCCCTCGGCTCGACCGAGAACCTGGCGAGCCAGGAGCGCAACCCGCTCTTGAAGACGCGCGGCAACCGCTCCTGCTCGCCGAAGTCGACGACGTGCAGTCGGCCGCCGGCAGCGACTGCATCCATCGCCCGTTGCAAGGCCGTGCGCCACGGCGGGATCATCGATAAGGCGTAGGAGATCACCACCCGATCGAAAGCGGGCGCCCCGAACAGGCGGTCACCGGAGAACTCGGCGGCATCGCCCGCGGCTACGCTGATGCGGTCCGTGAGACCGTTGCGGGCGATCGCCGCGCGTGCGGCATCGAGCATCGCGTTCGAGATGTCGAACCCGTAGAAGCGCGCGTTGGGATACCGCCGCGCGGCCAAGATCAGGTTGCGGCCCGTTCCGCAGGCGATCTCGAGCACGCTCCCCGCGGGCGGCGGCTGCAGCTCCGCGAGCAAGCGGTCGCGGCCGAGAAGATAGTATTTGCGCGTCGCGTCGTAGATGTAGCGCTGGTAGCGGTAGATCGCGTCCATGTGCTCGGCAGCGGATGTGCCGGCGGCGTGAGCGCGAGGGTGACCCAAGTCGGCGCTCCTTTAGCCCTGGAACACGTAGCGGTGGAAGCCGCCGTAGATCGACGAGCGGTCCTTCGCCGTCCACTGCCGGCAGGCCTCGCGGTCGTAGGCGAAGCGCGCCAGCAGCGTGTCGGGAACGCGGCCCGGCAGGACCGTCTCCTCGCCGGCGGTGCGGAAGATGACGCGGGCTCCCGGCTTCGCCGTGCGCACGATTTCCGCCCACAAGGCGTTGAGCTGGGCGTCCGTCATCCAGTCCTGCGCATCAAGCAGCACGTAGGCGTCGAGCGAGGCGGCCGGCTGGCGCCGAAGATGCTCGGTGAGGGAAGCGTGCACCACCGTCACGTCGCCGGCACGCGAGCGCAGCGGCTCGAAGCTCTCGCGTTGCAGGTAGGGCGGGAGCGGGGCCGCGCCGCCGCTCGCATACCGGCGCCCGAAGGCCTGCCAGGCGAAATAGTTGTCGGCGAGGTCGAAGTCGCAGGCGAGCCGCTTGAGCCGCGCCTCGAGCACATCCGCCATGCTTGCCTCCGTGCCCTTGAGCGCGGTGAACTGCGAGGGCGGAATGCCGAGCCCGAACAGCGCCGAGGGGCGGTCCAGCAGCCAGCGCACATGCCGCTTCTTGAACAGCGGCGCGAGCTCATGCTCGAAGATGCGGCGCTGCTCGGCGCGGTCCTTGGCAGAGAGCATCCGGCGCGGGTTGGCGCCGTGCAGGCGCGCGAGCAAGTGGCCGGCGCCGATGAAACCGCCGAGCAGCCCATGCCGGTAGACGTTGGAGCCGAAGTAGCCGATGCGGCGGCGTCCCAGCCGGTCGCGCGATTCCCAGTATGTACGCGTCGTCTCGTCGAGGTGCGGGCGCAGGTGCGTGAAGTAGGCGTCGATGTTGGCGCGCGCATCCGCCTCGCCGAAGAAGCGGCGGAAGGCGGCATAGTTCGGAAGGTGCGCGAGCGCCGCGAGCTTCAGCTTGTTGAGCGCGACGTGCGCGGGGTTGAGGTCGACGGCGGTGATGGCGACGGGCGCGGCCGAAAGATAACTCAGCACGTTGCAGCCGCCAGACGCGATGGCGATGAGCCGCTCGCCGCCCTTAAGCCCGAGCGCGTCGAGATCGACGACCGGGTCCTCCCAGATCTGCGGATAGACGAGTCCGCTGAAGGCGAGCGTGAAGAGCCGTTCCTGGATGCCCTGGCGGGTCGTGGCCTTGTGGCGATGCACGGCCTGGCGCAAGCGTCGATTGCGCGCGCGCCGGAAGGATGTTTCCTCTGCGGCTGCGGCGTGCTCGGTTGCGGCCATCCTTCCCCACTCTTCTCCGGTCGTTGTCCGCTCGTTGCGCCGGCGGCCGTCGTTCGGGTCTCACGACCCGACAGGCTCGCGTAGGCGACTCCTGTTGCGGATTTATGTCAGTGGCTTGCCTTGCCGGCCCCAATCACCTAGAGGATGCGCTCGCGCGCTCTTGGGAGCGCATCCCGAGGCCATCCCCAATCACGGTAAACGTTATGAGCAAACGCAGCCTGCGCAACGTCGAGACGCGAAAAAAGAAGAGCCGCCGCGCCATTCCGCGCTCCAAGGTGACGCGCGTGCAGGGCAACACGGGCGGCGTGCGCCGGCGGCTCAAGAAGCTCGCCAACAAGGCGCGCGGCGCCAAGGCTGCCGCCAAAGGTTAGGCGGCTGGCGAGAGACATTTCGAGCCCCTCTCCCGACCGCCCGGGTAGCAGAGGCAGACCATGACCCGCATCGCGCCCTTCGAACCGCAGCGCTTCGCCTCCGCGATCCCCCATTACGTCGCCGGGCGCCCCGCCTACTGCATGCATCTCGTCGAACGGCTCGCACGCGAGACCGGTCTTGCGATGGTTCGCGCGTGCTCGATCTCGGCTGCGGGCCGGGCTCGCTGACGCTTCCGCTCGCGCGCTTTTCCGGCACGACGATCGGCATCGATCCAGACCCCGCCATGATCGCGGCGGCGCGGCAATCGGCCGAGGTGGCGGGCCTCGCGGTCGAGTGGGGGGTCGGCTCCTCGCTCGAGCTCGACGACGAGCTGAAGCCGCTCGACCTCGTCACCATCGCCCGCGCCTTTCACTGGATGGATAGGGAGGCGACGCTGAAGCGCCTCGATGAGCTCGTGCGCCCCGGCGGTGCGGTCGCGCTCGTCAACACGGAGCTGCACCCCCTCGGCAATCATACGTGGCACGCGGCGTTCGACGAGCTGCGCAAGTCGCACGGCCGCTTCGACGATTTCTACCGCTGGCGCAAGAGCGCGGCCTGGGAGGAGCACTTGAGCGTGCTCGTGCGCAGCGTCTTCTGCGACGTCGTGCGCATCTCGGTCTACGAGGCGCGCGAGGCCTCCCTCGACGAGATCGTGGCGCGCGCTCTCTCGTTCTCGGCCAACTCGCCCTCCTCGCTGGGGGAGGATGGGCGCGCGGCCTACGTGGCGGCCGTCCGTGAAACGATGTTGGCGCTGGAGCCCGGCGGCCGCTTTCCCGAGATCGTCGAGAGCGCGGCCATGATCGCACGCCGCGCCAACTGATACGGCAGCGACATGGCTCTCGTGGCCATGCTCTCGCTCGGCGTGTTCTGGCTCGCGATCAGGACGCGGCTTGCCGCCGCGAAGACCACGGCGCTCATTGCCGCGACGCCACCGCAGCTCGATTGAGAAGCTAAAATGCCGCCGGGTGGCCCCGGCGGCATCTCAACTTCAAACCTTGCGCCAAAGGCGCGTCAGGCGAGCTCGACCTGGGCGGCCTGCTTACCGCGGCCCCGACGGTCGTCCTCGAGCACGAAGGTGATCTTGTCACCTTCATTGAGGCCGTTGATGCCGGCCCGCTCCAGCGCGCTCACGTGAACGAACACGTCCTTGGAGCCGTCCTCCGGCTGCACGAAGCCGAAGCCCTTCGCCGAATTGAAGAACTTCACGGTGCCTGTGATGCGATTCATAAGATGTCTTTTCCAGTCGGCGTGCTCTTTAAGCCAATCGCCGGACGGCACGCCGCCATCCGGAGTCTCAGTGATTTTGGGAAGGGCAAACGGCCGGTGGCGCGCTGTCTAATCCAAAAAATGAGGGCGCGGTCCACCTCGGATCGCACCGGCACTGCGTATATGCCCCGCGCGCGGCACAAAATCAAGGCAGTCTTACGCGCGGTAGCTGAACATGCGGAAAAGATCGCTCGGCGCCTTGTAGAGCTCGGCTATGCGCGAGAAGCCCGCCTCACGCCCGAGCGCCTCCCACTCCGAGACGGTCTCGGGCAGATCGCAGGTGCGCACGTGGCGCATCGCCTCCTCGAACTCGTCGGCGGTGAGCGCGGTCCAGTCGCGCCGGCCGGTCTCCTCGAAGCGATCGAGGTAGGCCGCGCGATCCTCGCCGTCGCGGCAAGTCGGCTCGTAGATGAGCAGCGCGCCGTTGGCGGAAAGGCCCTCGCGGATCTCGCGCATCAGCGCCCGCTTGTCGGGCGTCGCCAGATGATGCAGCGAGAGGCTGATCCAAACGATGTCGGCGGGCTCCGCCCCGGCCCGCATCGCGGCAACGAAATCGGCTTCCTCGAGCTCGACCGCGCACGGCAGGGCCTCAAGATTGCGCTTTGCCAGCTCCAACGCCGGCGGCGCCAGGTCGATGCCGCGATAATGCGCGATTGCCGTTCCCTGGAGCGCGCCTACGATGCCGCTTGCGTCCCCGCAAGCGAGATCGACGAAAGCAAACGGCCGCGTGACCTTCTCAGTCAGAAAGCGGTGCAGCTCGGCATAAGCACCGGCGTTCTCGAGATAGTCGTGCCGCAAGAACTTGCGATAGAGCTGCCACTGGTGGCGGAAGATGTCGAGCGCAGCCTCGTCGCGAACCGTCGCCACGGTCGTCTGGCGCTCTACGTTGACCATCGAGATCTCCCGGCTCGAACATGCACCACGCGGCGCGTGTTAGCAGGTCAGCCCCCGTTTAACCAGCGCGGCGCGAGACGTGCCCCGGCGCGGCCTTCAACCGCGCGAGCATCTCGGGGATCTCGGCGGCAGGCCGCGGCACGCTGATGTAGTAGCCCTGCGCTTCCGTGCACCTCTCCTGCTTCACCTGCTCGAGCTGCTCCTCCGTCTCGACGCCCTCGGCGCAGGTGGCGATGCCGAGGCTCGTGCCCAGCGCCACGATCGAGCGCAGGATCGCAAGCGAGCTCCGCGGCCGTTCGGCGAGCTCCTTAACGAAGATCTGGTCGATCTTGATCTTGTCGAAGTGGTAGCGGCTGAGATAGCTCAGCGACGAGTAGCCGGTGCCGAAGTCGTCGAATGCGAAGCGAACCCCGATCTGGTGCAGCTTCTCGAGCGTCTCGGCGACGCCCTCGCTCTCCTGCAACAGCAGCGACTCGGTAACCTCGAGCTCGAGCCTTTGCGGTAGAAGCTGCGAGGCGCCGAGGGCGGTGATCACTGCCTGACGCACACTTCCGAAGCGGAACTGCGCAGGCGAGAGGTTGACGGCGACCTTGAGACCTTTCGGCCACTTCGCCGCCTCGGCGCAGGCCTGCCGCAGCGTCCATTCGCCGATCTGCACGATGAGGCCGGTCTCCTCCGCCAGGGGAATGAAATCGGCCGGCGAGACGAGCCCGCGCCCGGGATGATTCCAGCGCACCAGCGCCTCGAAGCCGGAGATCTCGTTTCGCTCGAGGTTCAGCTGCGGCTGATAGTAGAGCTCGAGCTCGCCCGCGTGCAGCGCCGCCCGAAGATCCCGCTCGAGCGTGCGCCGCGTCTGCATCCGCTGATCCATCTCGCGCTCGAAGAAGCGTGTGCTGCCGGGCGCGTCCAGCTTGGCGCGATTGAGAGCGAGATCGGCATTCTTGAGGAGCTGGTCCGGGTCGCTGCCGTCGCCCGGACCAATCGCGATGCCGATGCTCGTGCTGACGACGATCTGATGGTTGTCGAGATCGAACGACGTGGCAAGGATGCTCTGGATCTTCCGCGCTAGCGTCGCCGCGGCCGTCGCCGGCTTTTCGGCCGACTGCACGACCACGAACTCGTCTCCGCCGACGCGGGCGATCATCTCTACGCCCTTGAGCCTGCGCTTTAGACGCTGTGCCACCGCCTGCAAGAGCTCGTCTCCCACCGAGGGGCCGAACGTGTCGTTGACCTCCTTGAAGCGGTCGATGTCGAACAGGAGCACCACGAGCGAGGGCTCCCCGCCGCTCTGCCGCTCGAGTGTCTTCTGAATGAAGTCGCGCAGCTCCACCCGATTGGGCAGATCGGTCAGCGCATCGTGGCGCGACATGTGCAGCATCTGGGCCTCGATGCGCCGCAGTTGCGTGATGTCCTCGTGCGTCGCGACCCACCCGCCTTGCGGCATCGGCTCGTGCATGATCGCGATGGTGCGGCCGTCGCTCATCTCCTGCACCTTGGTGTTGGGCTGCATCTCGCGCGCCGCAGCGAGGCGCTCGTCGAGGTAGTCCTGCGGCTTCTCGCCGACATAGAGGCCGTTGGCGATACGCGCCTCGATGATCGCCCGGAACGTTGTGCCGGGCTTGCCCAGCTCCTTGTCGAGGCCGTACATTTCGATGTAGCGGTCGTTGCAAACGAGCAGGCGCTGCTCCTGATCGAACATGCACAGCCCCATGGGCATGTTCCCCAACGCCGCATTGAACCGCATGTTCTGCTCGAAGAGCTCTGCCTTGCGGCGATCGAGCTCGGCGACTGCGGCCTCGGCCCTTTCCTTGGCTCGCGTAGCCTCCTCGAGATGGCGCCGCGAGGACTCCAACGCCTCGGTGTAGTCGGTTGTATGGGCGGCGCGCGCGAGCAGCTGGCGAGCCCCACGCGTCGCCACCGCGAGGATTAACGTGAGCGTGGCGAAGGCGGCGATCTTGATCCCTTCCGCCCAGAAGAAGATCTTCGGAGAGCTGAAATATTCCCGGTAGTCGTGGGTGACAGCACTGGTCCCGTCCTGAGCGATGGCGCCGAGCACGAGCACCGCCCAACCGAGCGCGGACGCTAGACCCGCAAGCACGATAGGGCGCGGATGGAAGCGCAGTGCGCGCAGTCCGATCAGCACCAGCACGAGGACGAAGGATGGCGCTTTGAGAATCGCGCCCGCGGGAAGATTGTAGGCGTATTGGTAGCCCCAGATCAGCGCCAGGAAGATGCCGATGTCGATGACGTTGAGGGCATCGAGCACACGCTCGGGCAGCACCCTCGATGCTGTGAGCTGCCAGCGCAGGCAGGAGCTTGCAATGAGCAGAGCGAGCGCAAGCGTGACCCAGGAGTCGAGGAGCGGCAGCCCCGACATGAAGCGGGCGAACGAGTGCGACGCCAGCACCAGGCACGCGATCGCGCCCTGCGCGAGCGCAATCGACTGCTCCCCTTTGACGTCGTAATCGCGAAGAGTCCGCTCGAGCCTTCCGGAAGCCGGCTTAAGCCCGCTGCCGGCGGTGTCACCTGGGCGCGAGGACTCTCTCCAAGGCATGCGAAAGATCGCCAACAGTCGCTCCCTGGAATCCTACTGACCCGTTTACCCTGTTGTCGGAGTCGAGCTTCTGGGTGCGGGCTCCGCGATATTGGAGGCCGTTCAGTATCTGCGACGCTGTCATAGTCGGGTTACTTATCCCTTTTTCGTATCAGGCTGATTTTGCTCCACTATTCTATAGCCGACTTGGGTTGCTTAATTTTGTGCTGAGCAGCTGACCGATGTGGGAGCCTATTGGCGCACACCCTCGATATTGAGCGTCAGTTCGACCTCCCGCGAGGCCGGCCCAAGATCGAAGTTGATCCCGAAATCCTTGAGCGGTATGCGCGTCGTTCCCGAAAACCCCTGGCGGAAGCCGCCCCACGGGTCATTGCCGCCGCCGATACGCTTGGCCGCGATCTCGATCGGCTTCGTCACCCCGTGCAGCGTGAGATTTCCGGTGATGGTCGCCTTATCGCCGTTAACTTTCACGGCGGTGCTCTCGAATGTCGCCTTCGGATAGGTGGCGGTGTCGAGGAACTCTTTGCTGCGCAGGTGCTTGTCGCGCTCAGCATGGTTGGAATCGATGCTGTCGGTGTCGACCTCGACCTTCACTTTCGAGGCCTCAGGATGCGCGTCGTCGAACGCGAACGTGCCCGAGAACTCGTTGAAGCGGCCGGTCAGCCAACTAAAGCCCAGGTGCTTGATGCGGAAGTTGATCGAGGCGTGCGACTTGGCCGTGTCGATGACGTAGTCGGCGGCGCCCGCCGGAGCGGCGGCGGCAATGGCGGCGGCGAGGACGGCAAGTAGCAGACGGGGCGGGGCGAGCTTCATCGGCAAGTCTCCAGTTGCGATCGGATCATAGGGCGGAAGGCGGGCCGGACCACATGCGCTTCAGGATGCTGCTGCGGTCGACGAAGTGGTGTTTCAGGGCTGCGGCTGCGTGCAGGATGACGAGGGCGATCGTCGCGTAGGCGAGGATCTCGTGCACCTCGCCCGCCGTATCCTCGAGCCCTTTCTTCTGAACGAGGGAGGGAACGCTGAACCAGTTGAAGACCTCGATCGGGCGCCCGTCGGCGGTCGAGATCAGGTACCCGCTCACCATGAGCGCCAGCAGCAACGCATAAAAGCCCCAGTGGACGGCGCGGGAGGCGGCGCGCTCGAAGGGAGAAAGCTCGGTGTCGTCCGGTCTCGGATTGGCAAGCCGCCACGCAAAGCGGAGCACAAGCAGGAACAGGAGCAGCATGCCGACGCTGCGGTGGATGTCGGGCGCGATGCGGTAGTAGGGGCTGTAGTAGTTGAGCGTGACCATCCACAGCCCCAGCGCGAACATGGCGGGAATGGCGAGCGCCATCAGCCAATGTGTCATGCGGGTGACGAGGCCGAAGCCGGCATTGCTGTCGCCGATCAGCATGGTTTGGATCTATTCCCCCGCTTGGCCCCTCATGTGATGTAGAGCGCGGCCGCCGTCCGTCAACCCGGGCCCACCCGCGCCGTCTGGCCGCAAGCCGTTGTCGGCAGCACGAAATTGGGCAGCCGCGCTGTACCGCAGGGAACAGCGGCAAGTATTTTACGCGTGGCAGCCTTCCTCCCCCTATCGCACTCCCCGCAACGTGGTAGCTTTCGATGGGGTGACAATCCGAGCCGCCGACCGGTGCCGGTTCGGACGAGGC
>Ga0187819_10001412_pt1 | contig 12411 bp, 9 predicted proteins | sample NC_wetland_sal_i_15_FD_132411 | JGI IMG/M metagenome (GOLD analysis project Ga0187819, IMG submission 132411) | Wetland sediment microbial communities from Neuse River Estuary, North Carolina, USA - SO4_4 | ecosystem: Environmental > Aquatic > Freshwater > Wetlands > Sediment | place: USA: North... | reverse complement strand
GGCGATAGAATGCGCCTTCGTGTTCGACGTCTCGTAGATAGAGCGCACAAGCGGAATTCAGGTCGACGATGCTGCCGTCGCCGGTCACAGCACCAATGCGGGAGCGCTTTACTGGATCTTCAAAGGTAACGAGTCGCATAGCTCGGATGAGTCCTAAGAAAGTGTATGAGCGGGCATGCGACTTGTCTAGGACGTGACGGAGGGACGTGCGCTCTGTCAAAAGCCAGGCCTGCCCTTAGCTGGGCCCGAAATACTCTGTTTTTCTGTTGACAGTCGGCGGGGATGTCGTGGTAGCTTTCCTACGCTCGCACTGAAGGCCCCCATTCTGTGCTAACCCCTAGAAGGAGAATTTCGAATGCTGTCCAAAGTAGTCCGCATGTTTGCCCTGGTTTTTATCGCTGTGGTTGTGCCTTGCGCGGTCTGGGCCCAATCGATTGAGATCGCTGCTGCTACTCCCACGACCCACACTCTCACCATTTCTATCAAGGGCACGCTGGGACCGATCCTGTCCGGTTCGGATCCTCTGGGCCTGGATGGGAAGAGCGGGACGGTTACGGTGATGGCCAGCGAGTCGCTGTCGCCCACGAAGCACACGGCTACCTCCGCTACCTACACCCTCCCGCCGGGCGCCATTAAGGTTACCGCCGGTACCAACAAGTTCACCACCAAATCGCCCTCCAAGATGATCATCAATCTGACGAGTACGGCCGACATTCTGACCTTTATCGTTACGGATACGAAGAACGGTTTGGTGGTCACGGACACGAACTTCTTAAAGGCGGGAAGTTGGACGAACGCCGTGCTGAAACACCCGGGTGTCTTCAAGCCTTCTCCGCAGAAACTGACGTCGGCCACGAGTGCGACTGGGCCGGGCTGCAAAGTCAAATACACAGTCTTTGGGTCTACCACCGTGCTCGGTTTCCATGGAAGCGGTGCGAGCAGCGCGACCGTGGACCCCGTGCTTCCTGATGAGAACGTGGACCAGTACGAAGTCGAGCCGTAATTGGTTGAGCCTGTTGTGGAAAGATAAAACGAACAGCCCCAGGGATTTGAGGATTCCTGGGGCTGACTAAGCCAGATTGCAGGCTACTGATCCGAAGGGAGCACATAACGCACGGCGCCAATTTCCGTTCCCCAGTTTCCGCTGCCGTTGGCATACTGGCCGGAAAACCACATGGACGGCAGATTGGCAATGGTGAGATCGGGGGCGGTGGCAGTGTAGTCTCCCCATCGGCCCTGGCCGTAGAATGCCGATCCCGGTTGCAGGTACGCGCCGACGCCATCCATATTGCTGTCGGCAAAATTGGCGCGGCGGCTGGTATAGGCCACGCTTGGATATACCGTGTCGGTCGAGTATTCAAAAACCATGACTACGTTGCCCTCAGGGTCGGGCTGCAGGTCAGCGTAATAAGCGGAGCCGTTATTGGCCCAGCCGTTACAAACGAAGCAGTCCTCCTGCCTTTCCTCGGCCCCGACAACATTCCCATTCGTATCCAGGATGGGATGCACCTCGAACCAGATCGGTCCGGCCTCGGTGCTGCCGGAGATACCGGTATTGAGCGAGCCCCATAAGCTGCCGGCATTGTATTTCACCTGCCCGCTGATGCGGACATCGTCTGTGTCAACACAGTTCGAGCAGACGCCGCCCACGCCGTTCGGTTCGTCGGCCCCGGGAGGGAAATAGTAATTGTGCGTCGTACCGATCACAGTGCCGCTAAGGGCGCTGCCGTTAAATGGATTGTTGATGCCCCACACGATCAGGCCGTTGCAGCCGGCGCTGCATTGGCCGCCGCCCCAATCGATGTTAAACGAGTTTACAAACAACACGGTCGCCGGTTTGTCCGATCGATCGGTCATATTGGCTGGCTGGATCGTGTCCACCAGAATATTGTTATCGGTCAGGTTGAACCACGTCGTCGGGCTAAAGCCCCCTCCGATGTAGATCGCATCGTTGGGGATGAGAAAAACATAGTTTCCAACGAGAGAACCGCCTTGGAACTGGTTGAAGGTCACGTAGGTCCCGCCCCTTGTCGCACCCGCTCCCCAGTTGGTGGAATCGTGGCCCAAGCCGGGAAAGTCCGTACACTGGCCGGTGCTTCCAACCTGGAAGGCCGGACCGTACGCGTACCATCGTCCCCGCGGGTCATGGGTCGCGCTTGCCGCTATCAGCATGCTGCTCACATCATCGGGCTGGCAGCGGTCGGTATCGGTGATCATGACAAAGACGAAGCGGTGGTTCACCCAGTCATAAAAGGCACGAGGGTCGGTAGTGTACTGACCCGAAGGCAGTCCGAAAAAGGTGTCCATATCCTTGGGGAAACCGGGTTGGATGTTCCCGCGCTTGTCGTATACGGCAATAAACGTGTTTACCACCTGGACGACAAAGTTCTCGCTCACCGCGAGCGCCATGTCCGGGGGTGTGCAACAGTTTTCCTGCTGGGCAGGAAAGTTAGCAAAGGCTCCCACGACTGGCTTGCGGGAGCCATCCAGGCGCGCGACGGCTGCCGTGCCCGAAGGACTTCCGGCCCATCGGTGCGCGACTTCCTGCTTCAATGCTTCGTATTGCTTCTCGGTCAGATTATCCAGCGGACGACGGTCGGGCTCGTATCGAGGTTTGGCAGCAAGTTGGGCTGCCGTGGCCTGGGGCAGTTCCTCCATATTCACTATTTTTGCGGCCCCAACGCCGATGGGTGCGCCCTTGTGCCCACTCAGCGGTCCGGAGGCGGTCGGTCGCCCCGAGGTTGCCGCCATCAGCATGGTCGAGAAGCCCAGGACGAGGATCACCAAACTCTGCATCAGCAGCAGAGGAAGAAAGCGCTTGTTCTTCACATAGTCAGACATATCTCATTTCTCCTTCCGCGATATTCGCGATTTGCTCGAGTCAGCAACGCAACCAACAGATGCTCTGCTCTCGATGGTTATCATTTCTTGCGTGCTCTCCCGAGACGCTTGGCCTCTGGGTTCACACAGTCATCTCAATTCCGGCGTGTCCCGCGCAGGGACGGTTACTTTCCCACGACGACTGCGGAGGGAACCGTTGGCCGCACCTGCTTGCCCATGAGTTTTCGGGTGACATCGGGCAGGCGTGCGGAATCATATCCCTTGCGATGGGCGACGATCCGGTAATCGAATTGAACGCTCGAAGTCCCACTCTTCAGTTCACGGACCTCAAACGAAGTAGCGGTTCGATTGGCGATGTACAAGCCGTCGCAGTCGCCCGCCGGGGTAAGGAACACGTGGTAGTTGGTCTGGCTGCTGATGGTTTTGGCAAAGCGGGGTTCCAGTTGAATGGTGGCTACGCCGCCGGTAAGCGCACCCGAGCCGAAATCTTCAACCCAGTCCTCGGACGACTGCATGGTGTAGAGCCCGACCTTTTTCTTGCCCTGACCATTCACAATGGCGCCGATGACTCCGGTGCAAAACAGATTGCCGGTCACATCGATCGAGCATTCACCGCCAAAGTTCGGCCCTTTTACGTCGAAGGCCAAGTCGCCGGCGTCGGTTACGTCGTCATTCTCCACATACAGCGTCGGATTGGTGGAGACGGTACTGGTGTTGAATGCGTAGAGAGCCGTGGCGTCACCGACGAATGCATCGACAAAGCCACTGACGAACTGCGGGGCCGTGAAGAAGTTCCCGAGCGCCAGTTCCGGCACGACCGAGGTATCAATGCCTAAGCTCGGATTCTGTCCGCCGGTTTTGGTGATGCCAGCTCCAGTGGTTACGCTGAGGACGCCCGTGTTATTGAGAGTGGTGCTGCCACCGAGTGACACGGCTCCGCCGCCGCTGAGACCGGTGCCTGGGTTCACACTAAGCGACGAGTTTTGCAACATCGCGTTGGTGACGCCGCCCGTCTTGATAGCGATCGTCCCCGAGGTGGTAATTGTTCCTCCGGACAGCCCCGCTCCCGCAGTGATGCTGGTTACCGTCCCCGTGCCGGGGAAGGTCTGACCGGCGACGAAGGTCACTTTGCCGGTGCTGCTGACTGCGAAGGCGGTTCCGTGCACGGACAGCGTGGGATGAACTCCCTTGGGGAACAGAGTGAGAGTGTCACGGACATCTTCCGTGCCGTTGACATCGAGCTTGGCGGCTGGGGTGATGGTTCCAATCCCAACGTTGCCGGCTGCGGTCTCAAAAATGCCAGAATTTCCGACGGACGATGCTGAAAGCCACTTGGTGATGTGGTTCGTTGTACCACTACCGGTTATGGGTGGAAGCACAGGTGCTTGCTGGGCTGCCATGGGCAAAACGAAGCAAGCAAGCAGAAGAAACGCACACACACAGACACTGATGCGCAACATACATCCTCCTTGTTTTTGATTGGCTAACTTAGTACCCCGGAGGACCGCGCTTTCTATCGGCGCGGGCTCCTTGCCTAAAGCCTCGTCGCCTTCCCTAAGCGCAACGCCAACAAACAAACGCTTCAGAAAGGGGAAGAGAATCATGGACATCTTTGTTTGACACTGTGTCCAATCTCTGTTGAAAGCGACTCAAGAGCCGGCTGGCGCCGTCCGTCAGCCGTTGACGACGGCGCGAGACATTCCGCAAATAGCGAACCTACCGGGCATTTACTTCTGACTTACTGTGCAGCGTCGTGTGCTGCACCTTCGCGCTCGGCAATGCGGTAAACATTCTTAGTTACCGATTCATTTCAAACAATCTCCTTGGTTTTTATGGTTTTAAATTTGTGACGATTAGGGGTAAATCTAAGCTGCATCGAGAAGAAGCCCAATACGAATAGCTTGCTCATTGAGACGCAGAAAGACTGGGTCGAAAAGCGTTCCCTCGATTCGAATCACGGCCCCGGTACTGCCATCCGGAGCCGTATTGCGTCTGGGAAGGCAAACTTCTCCCCCGAGAGTTTGTCCTCGCAGAAAATCAATGGCGCACCCACCCAACCTGGGCGATGCCCTCATACTTTCCTGTGCATAGTGTCGCGGACGCGGATTTCGTTTCACACGCCGGTCGTCCAATGCACGTTTCTGAGAGAATTGCAGAACGGCGGTGAACTCCCCTGTGCCCTCCTCACCCATTGCAGCGCGAAATCGAAGAAGAAGAAGATGTCAGCAAAACAAATTTGTGGCTTGCCCCTCTGTCTGCGTCTGGCCGCTGCGGCAGCCGGGCTATACGCTGCCGATTTTTGTGCCGCTGACTGTCCCTGATTGCGGGTCCGAAGCGCAATAGTCCGCAGGTGAGTTGCAGGTGAATTGTTGGTGAGTTCTTAAATCCATAAAAGCGCATCAGATATACAGAGTCGATTTTGGCATGGCCTTATGCTTGGCAGGAACCGCGCCAAGGGCTGGAGAGCGCCCTAGAGCCTTTTGTACATGAGACATTTCGGTATCCACTTAGCCTTTCGGCAACATCTGAAGGATTGACAGGGTAACTGAACGACTGCTCGCGACGCGGTGGCTAGGGTTGGAACTTCGCGTGATTACGGCATTCTCAAACTTCGGCCAACCGACAGCCCGGTCGGTTCCCAAGGGTTTGTTATGAACTCTAGTCTGCCTGACTTTCGCGCACCTTCGGCTGCCGAGCGCCTCTTCAACCGGATTTTCGGATCGCTGATCGGACTCGGATTGGGCTTCTCCTACAGTCATCTTTTGCAGGTTCGCGGGCGTAAGAGCGGCCGGATCTATTCCACTCCGATCAATCTGCTGGAATTCGGAGGCAAGCGGTTCCTGGTGGCTCCGCGAGGGCGTACCCAGTGGGTGCGCAATGCGGAGGCTGCGGGGGAAGTCACGCTGAAGAAGGGAAGGAAACAGCAGAGGTTTCGGCTGCGGCCTATTCCCGACCCGGAAAAGCCGGCGCTATTGAAAGCTTATCTGGATAATTTCAAGCGCGAGGTACAGCGCTACTTTCCGGTGCCCGCGGGTTCGCCAATTTCGGCTTTTGAGAAGCTCACGCACAGTTATCCCGTGTTCGAGCTGATCCCGGTGTGAGGGTGGTTACGGACCGCGCCGACGCTCGGCTACCGCGAGTTTTCCGTTGTGACTCCAGTCACATTGAAACGTGATCCCTGCCTCAGCCCGGCGGAGACTGACCGTGGCATACTGCCAGCCATGGGATCCGACGCTAAAGTGTCCGCAGAACGGGCCAAACAACTGGCGGACGAGCTTTCCGCGTTGTCCAAGCAGCAATCCAAAGCATTGCAAACCGCAGCTTACATCAATATGTCCCGGGAGGAGACAAAGGAGTACGACCAGCGCCACACCCGTATCTCGGAAATCTGGGCGTTGCTGGGAAAGGTTAAGCCCCCGCGAAACGGTCTTGAACCGGACGCCGAGTTCCGTTCCGGAGCCAGCCTCGGCGACGACGGGAGTGGACCTGAGCAATCTCTGTAGAAACCTGCCGACATACTCCACACCTATAAGGAACTCAATACATTTTCTAACAGACTTGTTTGAACGCTTGTGCTATAAGGTCCCTGTCTGGAGAACGAGAAGTGCCCGGAGACGGCAAACATCTCAAGGAACTTTGCGGGCGGGTCGCCAAAGAACAAGACCCGGTGAAGCTGAGGGAACTGATTGCTGAGCTTAGCCGCCTCTTGCAAGTTGAGGAAGAACACCAGAAAAGCAAATCTCCGGTTGCTGGAAGTACCGGCGAAGGAAGTCAGCACAATCCGACGCAGAACCCACCCAGGTAGACACAAACAAACAAAATCCCAGTGTATCGGCACCGAGCCACTGCTCGCCGTCAAGTCATCGGCGCAACCAGCTCTGTTAAGATGCTGAGCTGTAAACAGAACAACAACCTATGTCACAAAGTGAAACCGAAGCCATCGCGCGGGAACTCCTGTCCGCGTACGAAACGAACCAGATGGTCCCCATTCCTCCCTCCGCACGCCCCGGTTTCGATCTGAACCAGGCCTACGAGGTTGAAGCAACACTCAAGGGCATTCGCGAGGCAAATGGACACAAGTCCGTGGGCCGCAAAGTGGGTTATGCCAACAAAGCCATGTGGCGCGTGCTCAAGCTCGAAACCCTGGTCTGGGCCCACATGTATGACGATACCGTGCACTACTGCGACAACAACGCCGCGACGCTCACGCTCCCACATCGCCGTTCGCTCAAGATCGAACCCGAAATTGTTTTCGGCGTGAAACAACCGATCACCTCTGAGGCTGTTGAAGCCGCCGCAGCGCTCGAATCTTCGGAATGGTTAGCGCTGGGATTTGAAATCATCGATTGCCCCTTTCCAGACTGGAAATTTCAACCCAGTGATTTCGTCGCCTCCTTTGGACTGCATGCCGCACTCGTGATTGGAGAGCGAAAGCAGGTGTCGCCCGGCTCAATCGCCACGCTTGTCGATCAGCTAGCCCGATTTAAGCTGCGCATTTCCAGGCACGGAGAGTTCGTAGAAGAAGGATCCGGCAAAAACAGCTTACGCAGCCCGGCCCTGTGCCTGGCCGAACTCAGCGCAGCGATCGCCCGCCGATTCCCAACCGAGCCACTAAGCCCCGGCGAAATCGTCAGCTCCGGAACTCTCACAGCCGGACACCTCACCGACCAAGGCGATCTCTGGACAGCGGAAGTCGAAGGCTTGCCGCTACCGCCGCTGACCCTGCGCCTGACGTGACCCATCGCCTAGATGACCCTGAACTCAGCACAACTGTTTGCTTCATGATTTGTGCATGCCCCGAGGCAACCCGGGCGAACGGCATGACAATCAAACGCGCGCCGGAAAGACTCAAGCCACCAGGGAAAGAGGCTGAGATACAAGGCGTGTCTCGCATGCAATAGGGGGAATTGCACCGTAAGCTTCTGGTACCTGTCAAGAAGTATGTGTCGTCCTCAACGCCAAATCTGTGCCCTAACACTTGATGAGGCACTCGGGAGTATAGGTCATGAAAAATCGCTCGACCTTCGTCTTCCTCGCCGTGCTGTCTGCTCTCGCTTTTTATCAGGCAGGCGCACCCACGGGCGCTGCTTCGACAGCTCAAACCACGTCTGTTCTGACGTATCACAACGACGACATGAGAACTGGAGCAAATACCCCCGAGACGATCTTGAACCCGTCTAACGTAAACGTAAGCACCTTCGGAAAGCTTCACTCGTTTCCCGTGGACTCGCTGGTTTACGGACAACCTTTATATGTTCCCAACCTGCAAATTGCCGGTGGCCTGCACAACGCAGTCTTTGTCATGACCGAGAACAACAGTGTTTATGCCTTCGATGCCGACTACAAGGTTTCCACGCCTCTTTGGCACACGCACGTTGGGACTCCGGTTCCGTGCAGTGCCAACCAGCCGGTGCCAGGATCGAACTGCAACTCGGTATACCTGACCTCGGTAATCGGGATCACGGCAACTCCAGTGATTGACCTCACTCAGGGAACGCACGGAGCCATTTATGTGGAGGCGCGAACCGATCCCAACAACGCCGGGAAATACTTCCACGTTCTCCATAAGTATGATCTCTCTACCGGGAAAGACATGTCCGGAAGCCCGGTGGTGATCAAGGGGAGTGTTCACGGTAACGGCAGGGACAATGTCAACGGAATCGTGACCTTCAACCAAAAGTCCGAAAACGACCGAGGCGCCCTCCTCCTGGCCAATGGAATCGTTTATGTGCCGTTTGCCTCCATCAATGATGCTCCCATTTTTCACGGCTGGATCTTTGGATACGACGCCACCACGATGACGCGGCGTTACGTGTTCAACACCACTCCCAACAAGAGTACGAACCAAGGTGGAGACGGTGAGCAAGGGGGAATCTGGAACGGAACGATAACTGCCGACGCCAACAACATCTTCACTGCTACGGGAAACGGCACCTGGGACAATACCGTACGCGATTGGGGCAACACCTACCTCAGGTTACAGCCGGGCACCAGCACTTTGAAAGTGCTTGATTACTTCACGCCCAACGCCCTGGCTTTTGACAACAACGACACCGATCTCGGGACGAACGCGGCGATTCTGCTGCCCGATCAAACCGGTACCTATCCGCACGTCACGGTCGGCGGGGATAAGAACGGAACCGTCTATGTCGTGAACCGTGACAATATGGGCAAATATCACAGCTCCGGAGATCAGATACTGCAGGAACTTCCGGGAGCAGTGGGCGTCCACGTGCACAACGCCGGGGACTGCAACGACACGCATAATGACTGCAACTACGGCACCGCTGCGTACTGGAACGGAAACGTCTATTTCTCTGGGGTCAACGATAACGTGAAAGCCTTTGCCATCGCCAATGGGCAACTGTCAGGCCCGACCTCGAAGTCTCCGACAACCTATGGCTTTCCCGGATCCACGCCCTCTGTTTCTGCAAACGGCACGACCAATGGGATTCTGTGGGTCGTTCAGCCGATCATATCAATCCTGCACGCCTATGACGCTACCAATCTGGCGAACGAGCTGTACAACAGTACTCAGGCGTCCGGCGGGCGGGACTCGCTGGGGTCAAACACGAAATTCGCCCCGCCCACCGTGGTCAATGGCAAGGTTTACATAGGCACCAAGAATGCCTTGGTCGTATATGGCTTGCTGCACTAGGTCGTGAGCAAAGACAGTCGGGTGCCCCAGGTCTCGCGGTTTTCGAGACCTGGGTTTATTTCACGAGACAGTTCTTACGTTTCGGGTGCCCCACCCTTTTAGCGTTCTTTGCAAGGGTGGGCGCGAGGGAACAGCGATCCGTGAACGGTCAGTAACTCAACAGGATTCTCAGGTCGCGCAGGTTGTTGCCGGTCGGCCCGGTCATGATCGTATCTCCCAACGCATCAAAAAATGGGTACGCATTGTAGCTCAGAAGGCTGGCCGCCGGATCCAATCCGCGCGATCTTGCGCGCTCCAGCGTGGTTCCGTCGACGATGGCACCCGCCGCCGGACTGTTGCCGTCGATGCCGTCGGTGCCCGCGCTAAGCACGGTGATGCTTTCGCCCGCAATTTTCTGTGCGCAAGCCAGCGCAAACTGCTGGTTGCGCCCGCCTACCCCTCCGTTGGTGACCTTCACCGTGACTTCCCCGCCAGAGAGAAGACACACAGGTTCCGATTTCTTTCGCAACTCCTGCAGGCGCTCTAACAGATAATCAGCCGCACGCATGTAGTCCCAGTCGTCGCAACGGTTGTCCACTCCCACCGTGAAGCCGTGGCGCCCGGCCTCGTTCTTGCAGGCCTCAAGCAAAGTTGAGTTCGACAGCACTGTCCACCAGCGGCTGCGATGGAAAGCCGGGTCATCCGATTTCGGAGTCTCCTCTAGCGCATGGCGCTCGAACAATTCCCGCACGGAAGCTGGGAATTGTTCCAGCATCCGATGCTTCGCTGCGATCTTGTAACAGTCCTCCACGCTAGTTGAGTCCGGCATAGTTGGCCCCGAAGCCAGCGCGTCCGGGGTGTTGTCGGGAACGTCCGAGACCAGAATCGAAACTTGCTGCGCCGCCAACGCCGCCCACGCTAATCTTCCTCCCTTGATCGCCGACAGATGTTTGCGAATGGCATTGATTTCCGCAATGGGTGCCCCGGAGTGCACCAGCGCCCGGTAAGTTGCAATGAGATCCTTTAAAGAAATTTCATCATCAATGGGCTTTTCCGCAATCGAAGATCCGCCGCCGCTCAGCATAAAAATCACCAGCGACAACGCATTCTGTGCGCTCAGCGACTTGAGCATGGCTTCGGCTGCCCGAATCGATTCCTCATTCGGCGTGGGATGTCCGCCAAGAAAATAACGGAACCCGCGCGCTTGCGAATTCGGCCGCACCGAACTGGCGATGATTCCTTCAAAGTTATCTCCCGCCTGAATTTGCAACCCGCTCACCATCGTATGCGCGGCTTTTCCGATAGAAATCACCAGCACCCGGTTGAAGGCGTGCAGATCGTAAAGGTCTTCGCAGATGCGCAACACCCCGCGTTCACAGGAAACATGGCGCTCGAACGCCCGATCAATGCTGGATTCGTTTAGCGCTCGCGCAAAAAGATCTCGCGCCATAACCCGCATCTCAATGGCGATTCGTTCGCGGTTAGCCGAAGACATGGAAGGATTATAGAGGCCACGTGGGGACAGCCGCCCTCGGCTGTCCAGGCGAGCAAAGCTCGCCAGTTTCAAACGGTGTCAGCGCCCGAATCGGAACGGACCTGAGTGCTGCAAGCTGAGAACCGACCCCCGTTCAGACTGCGAGCTTCGCTACGCTGGAACGCCGAGGTCGCCTGTCCCCACGTGATCAGTCCGGAATCGTTTCCTTTACCCATGATTCAATGCTAGTCCGCAGCTCCCGCAAACCTCCTTCAAAGAAGTGATCCGCGCCCGTAATAATTACCAACTTCTTCGGCTCAGGAAGCGCTTGCACCAGGTTTTCGAGTTTCGCGCGCGGCCCAAACTGATCACGGTCGCCGCTAACGAAAAGCTTGGGTTTCATGCAACCGCGCAGAAACTCGAAGTCATACACTCGATCCTCCACTGCACCGGCCGGCAAGCCAAGCCCGATCGCCGCTTCCACTCGCGCATCGCCACACGCTACTCCCAATCCCACAGCAGCCCCAAAGGAGAACCCGGCAAAGATCATCGGCAGGTGAAATTCTCGATCCAGCCAGTCCAGCGCAGTGCGCACGTCCTCGGTTTCGCCTTCGCCGTGGTCATGCTGGCCCTGACTCAGTCCCGCTCCGCGAAAGTTGAACCGCAACACCGGATAACCGAAGCTGTTCAACGCCTTCATGGTGTGGAACACAACTTTGTTGTGCAGCGTTCCACCATAAAGAGGATGGGGATGGCAAACCAACGCAGCGTGAGTGGCGCCCTCCGCACCCGCGTTAAGCAAGGCTTCCAGTCTACCCGCAGGGCCCTCAAGGAACAGAGAACGAATCGAACTGAGCTGGATGTTCATCGCAGCTTCCAAGCATAGCAGTCAAACTGTACAGACGTAGCTTGCTACGTCTCTTTAGGACAGTCTGAGTTATCCTCTTTCCATGGATGTCGTCGCCCTCACGCGTCAACTGGTAGACATTGAATCGATCACCGGCAACGAAGCCCTTGTCGGCGATGTTGTTCACGGCGAACTCTGCTGCATGGGATACCATGCCAACATGCTGCCCGTCGAAGGCAACCGTTGCAACGTGTACGCAACTTCGCCGCAACAATCCAAACCGACAATCGTTTTCTCGACTCACATGGACACCGTGCCCCCCTTCATTCCATCGTCCGAAGATGCCACTCGCGTCTACGGTCGGGGATCGTGCGATGCCAAAGGAATCATCGCCGCTCAAATCGCCGCCGCCGAACGGCTGCGCGAAGAGAATATACACGTCGGACTTCTCTTTCTGGTAGGCGAAGAGCGGAACAGCCTCGGCGCACAAGTCGCCAATCGCCAGTCGCCCGGCTGCAAGTTTCTGGTGAATGGCGAGCCTACCGAGAACCGGATGGCGACCGCGTCCAAGGGCACGCTGCGGATGAACGTCATCGCCGAAGGACGCATGGC
>Ga0187819_10001411_pt1 | contig 12417 bp, 9 predicted proteins | sample NC_wetland_sal_i_15_FD_132411 | JGI IMG/M metagenome (GOLD analysis project Ga0187819, IMG submission 132411) | Wetland sediment microbial communities from Neuse River Estuary, North Carolina, USA - SO4_4 | ecosystem: Environmental > Aquatic > Freshwater > Wetlands > Sediment | place: USA: North... | reverse complement strand
GTTACGCCCCCCAACGCGCCGTCGCGGTTCGCGCATCCAACGATTCTTCGGCAGGAATCGGCGTAGCGTTGGTAGGAGCCGGCAATCTTGCCCGGTGGGTTCATCTCCCCATCCTGAAGAAGATTCCAGGCGCGGACTTGCGTGCCATTTACTCCGCAAGCGGCGCTCGCGGCAAGAGCTATGCCATTCGCTTCGGGGCGCAATACTGTGCCTCGGATTTCGAAGAGGTTCTTCGCGATGCGGCGGTGAAAGTCGTAGTCATTGTCAGCCGCAACCAGCAACATGGCCCTCAGGCTCTCGCCGCGTTGCGCGCGGGTAAACATGTGTTCCTGGAGAAGCCGATGGCTCTGACGGAGCAGGAATGCCGCGAGCTTTCTCAAGCTGTTCAGGAGTCTGGCAAACAGCTCACCGTCGGCTTCAATCGCCGTTTCGCTCCTTCTTATCTTGCGCTGAAAAAAGAGCTGACGCGCCGCTCGGGCCCCGCAGTGCTCAACTGCCGCGTCAATTCGCCGGGAATCTCAGGCGACTACTGGATGGCTGATCCCGCCATCGGCGGCGCGATCCTTGGGGAAGCCTGCCACTTCGTGGATCTGATGTACTGGCTGCTGGAGTCGGAGCCGGTCGCCGTCTCGGCCTTCTCTTTGCCTACAGGCAGCAAGGCTCCGATCGGCGAAAACAATCTGACCGCTACGTTTCGTTTTGCCGACGGCTCCGTCGGCAATCTGACCTATTGCACCGTGGGTAGTTCTACCTCTGCTGGGGAACGCGTCGAGGCGTTTGCGCCGGGTATGGGAACGGTTGCAGAGAATTTCAGGAAGTTCACCGCGTACACCAGCCTGGTTCGAAAACGCAATAGCCTTTTTGCGGAAAAAGGGTACGCGGAGCAGATGAAATCTTTCTTCACGGCTGTGCGCGAGGAAAAAGCCCCCGCCGTCACCGTTGTTGACGGGGCCCGAGCCACCATCGGCTGCCTTCGCATGCTGGAGTCGGCCAGAGATCTCGCCGTCTGCGAGATCAACCTCAAGGCCGAGCTGGCATGAATTGGAGAGCCGGGAGTTGACTTGCTCCGTCATTCTATTCGGCCGTAAAGCATCACAACCACGAAAGATCGCGGGTCACGAAGAGGCGGGCTAGTGGAGTCTTAGCTTTAAGATAAAGCTTCGAATCAAAGTACGCCATGTACATCGCGCGCATGCGTTTTAGGTCTGCTCGTTCTAACGCATCCCGACTCTCGGTCGCGAGTTTGTAGCCGAACGCTTCCATAGTTCCGCCAACGAGTCCCTCAAATATGGCAAGATCGTTAGCCGGAAAATTCTCTCGCCAGCGCCCCACCGGACTGAACGTTTTACCCTCAGAATCGCCGCTGAACGACGAATTGGGCTCGCTCACCGATCCGATCCCGACTTTCTTGATCCGCTCGTAGTCCAGATCGTGATCGATAAATTCGCCAATCCTGGATAGCACGCTGGGAGGATCTGCAATCAAGTCCTCGAAATGCACTTCGATGTAGTCCTGGCCCAGGGACCGGCCGTCTTTCCGCCCGCGGTTCACCATCCACTCCCAGTAGAGTCCGGCGACCATCGTGGGCGGCGTGCGATCCCACGGCAAACGTCGGATGTAGCCTTGCTTCTCAGTGGAAAGCGCGACGTCCCGGGCATCGCGAATGATATGCACAATGAGGGCATCGGGAATGGTTTCTTTGATCCGCGGCAAGTGCAATAAGTGTTCTGGAGTGCAATCGGCCCAGCGGCGCATTCCCTGCTTGCGCGCGATTTCCTCCATCACAATGCGGAGGAAATTCCCTCCATTCGTGCACTCGGCCAGAACTTTGGCGCTGATCTGTTCGGCATCGAGTCCAGAAACGGTGAAGAGCTTGCTGTCGAGCCAGGCTTTCAGGAGACGTTCGCGATTGCGGCGAATACTCAAATCACCAAAACGCGGTTCCAGCAGATTGATGGCATTCGATTCCGTCCGGTAGACGGCGAAATCCCCCGCCGAAAGAATCATATGATACAGGAGAGTGGTTCCGGAACGGCCGCATCCGATTGCGAAAACGGGCGCCGCGCTTCTCGGCGTACCAGCATTCGTAACCCCGGCCTTGGTCGTTTCACGCGCTGAATAGCTTTGAGTCGTATTCACATTATTACCCGGCAGCCATTCCCTCAGGGGCGTTGTACGACAGCCGCAGCGCTTGCAGAGCGCGATTCCGTGCTCACGAATCCCGGAAATTGTTTGCAGACCTCCTCAATGCTGTCCGCCAGTTTCTTTGCGTTGTCTTCCAAATCAATTTCTGGGATCCTCGCGACCATCGCTTTGTTGTCGCGGAGCGCTTCCTCCATCAAGACCAGCAGGCTGTCGACATCGCCTTCCTTCCACAATTCTGTGCCAGCCGGGCGCGCGCCGTTATCGGCGCCGAGCACAGGAACCTTCAGCTTCAGGGACTCCAATACCGAGGAACAAATGCCGTCTGTCACTGGCGTTCTGATGTACGCTAACGAGCCCGTAAGCATCGTCAGAAACAGGTCGTGCGGAACGGAGCCCTGAATGCACACCGCGTCCTCAATGCCTTCGGCCTTGAGGAAGGCACCCATTCGCTCCATCTCCCGATCCCAAGGGCCGACAAGCAAAAAGCCAGTGTTCACATGCTTCTTGCGGAAACGCCGGATGGCTTCTGCAAAGAACTCCAGCGCGAATTCTTTGCGAAAGCACACATAGCTGAAGAAGACACCCTCGCGATTCCGGTAGAACTCTTCCACCTCAGCAGGCAAAGGAGTGGGAGTGAATTGCACATAGTAGGACGAGAAATGCGGTATCGGCACGACCCGCGATTGCGGGACTCCCGTCGTCAGCAATACCTGCTTCACCTTCTCGCTGTTGCAGTAGATGCGTTGTGGGAAACGGAACAAAAATGAAAAAGCCTGGTGGCGAAGCGAAAATCTTGGTGCGGGGAAATAGCTCTGTTGATGCCCTCCGCCGTAGGTCAGCAGCGCCGGCCTGCGGAAAAGCCGGGCCAGACTCAGCGCACACAGCGCGAGGAGGTAACCCTTCTTGGTCTCTCCGTTCACGCGCACATGCACCGCGTATCCGTCGCGCACCATCCGCCACACTTTGCGGAAGTAATCCCATCCGTCCTGCACGTCGATGTATTCCGGGCTGCGAACCTTGCGGTTTTCGTTGAGGTTCATCACGCGGCAATCCCAGCCTCGCGATTCCAGTTCCTTTCGCAGGCCCACCAGACTCATCGTCCAGCTGCAAACTGGCGGCGGCCAGTTCCCGATTTGTAAGATGCGCTTCACCTCGACACATCCTGATGCGCAGAATTGAACGTGCCCACCATCGACGCCGAACGAAGCGGGTGCCCCTTTTCCAATAGCACCTGCTCATAAAGATCCTGATACCGCTTCGTGGCAGCGCCAATCGAGTAACGCAACCTTGCACACTCGCGTGCTGTGCTGCCCATTGTTCTTCGCAACTCTGGTTGGGTCAGGAGCGCTTCGAGGGCCGCCCGAAACTCGTCTTCATTTTCGCTGGAGAACAACAGCCCGGTTTTCTCATTTTCAACCAGCTCTGGACTTCCCCCCACGTCGGAAGCTACAACCGGCACTCCTGCGGCCATCGATTCCAAAATCACGTTGGAGAGACTCTCGGACGCGGATGGCAACACACTGATGTCAAGCGCAGCCAACACCGCCGGCACGTCATGCCGTTCGCCCAGAAAAACTACGCGGTCACCCAACGCTAGTTCCTGCAACAGCCGTTCCAAACCCGGCCGCAGGGGTCCATCCCCGATCAGCACGAACTGGAGCTGCGGAAATCGCGGAGCGAGCTTCGCAGCCACTCGCAGGAACATGTCGTGCCGCTTCACCGGATCGTTCATCCGCGAGATCATTCCGATTCGCAACACACCCAGATTGAGCGGGAGAGCCGGCTGAACCGTTGCAAATGCGGCCTCTGGCAGTCCGTTTGGAATCACGCACAATTTCCTCGCTGCGACTCCGGCCCTGTACAACCGGTCCGCCGCTGCTCTCGAATTGCAAACAACTCGATCACATAGTCTGAAAGCGACATTCTGCGCGTGAAACTGTCTCGCGGTGAGCAGATCTCCCAACTGGCGATGGCTGCCCAGGATCGCTGGTATCCCCGCAAACCGCGAAGCCGGAATCAGCATAAGGTTGGAATAGAAATCAAACGACTGCGCCACCTGGATGTGTTTTCCCCGCAGGAATCGCGACAAATTGAGCCGGGCACGCCATGACCGAATTCCGAACAAGCTGCCCGCGGGCGAAAATTCCGCTAGACCTTCAACCTCACTCACAAATGGACCGATCCGCTTCAGGCATCCAGCGTTAACGGAAAACGTCTCGCCATCGAGCGCGTGCGCCATGGTGACAAACTGGCGTTCACTTCCCCCGGTCTCGAGCGTATTGGTCATCAGGAAGATGGGCGTGGCCTGACCCCTGTTAACACCACGAGGCTCTTCCGTCACCGCGGACGAACTCATCACTGCCGGCCTTCTCCCAATGAGGATACGGCGGTCCCGCGGTACGCAGTTTCTTCCGGCCCTGTCGCTGAAACTGCTGCGGTCTGCGCCCCTTGCTTTTCGAGAAAATTGCGGTGCCAGAGCTCGAACACAAGCAGCATCCACAACACACCGGAGTGGTCGCGGCGCGCGCGAAAATGTTCATCTAGCAAGTTACGGATCGCATTCGGCTTGAAATAGCCGCGCTGCAGCGTTCGCGGCTCGAGCAGCAGCGTCAACAAGCCGTCCTTCAGTTCATGCCGCATCCAGTGAACGAGAGGCAGTGAGAAACCCGTTTTTCTGCGCTGCAATAGCTCGGCAGGAATGCCCAGCCGCTGCGCCAGTTTCTTGAACGCGAACTTGCGGGTTCCATCCCGAAATTTGTATTTGAGAGGCAACGCCGCGGCCCATTCCACAAATTCATGATCCAGAATGGGGCATCGCATTTCGAGCGACGTTGCCATACTCATCCGATCAACCTTCGTCAGGATGTCGGCCGTGAGATAAGTTTTGGTATCCAGGTACATCAAACGGCTCAGCTGGTCGTTCGCAGGAGCGTCGTCGTAGTAGCGTTCATACTGGCGGAAAGGATCGCTCCATTGTTGCGCGCTGGCCACGAAATCATCGGAGAAAAGTCTCCTCTCACGATGCAGAGCTGGCAGGAAGGAAAGTCCGTCCAGGTAGCGGTCGCGCGAGGAGAGTGTGACATTCCAGGAAAATTTCTTTCCCTTCACTTTATGGGGCAGCAGGGGATACATGTGATCGCGATAGAGCTTTCCCATCCACGACGGGACGAAATCATAACGACGCCGTCGCCAGTTCACGATGTAGCGGTCGTATCCCGCAAAAAGCTCATCGCCACCATCCCCGGAAAGCGCAACCGTCACATGTCTGCGCGCTAATTGGGAAACGCAAAAGGTCGGGATCATCGAGGAATCGCCGAATGGTTCCTCCATCATTCCCGTCAGATGGGTCAGCATCTCGCTGATATCAGGATCGACGATCAGTTCGTGATGATCGGTGCCAAAGCGTTCTGCGACCGCGCGAGCGTACTCCGCCTCATTAAAGTCAGCTTTGCGAAAACCGATGGAAAACGTCTTCACCGGCGCAGAGCTCTCGCGCGCCATCAGTGCGACCACAATCGAGGAGTCGACTCCGCCGCTCAGCAGGGCGCCGAGAGGCACATCGCTGATTAGCCTTATGCGGGTTGCCTCCGAGAGCCGCTGCTCCATTTCCTCCACGCAGGCCTCATCCGAGCCCGGATCGTGCACGCCGTAAGCCGGAATGTCCCAATACTGCCGTATCTGAATGGTTCCGTCCTTATACTCCGCGAGATGGCCAGGCGGGAGCTTCTTGATTTCACGAAAGGACGAGTAGGGGTCTGGAATATAAGCGTAGTAAAAGTAACGGAGCACACCCTCTGGATCAACTTCGGCTAACTCAGGCGCGGCTGCCAGCAGCGCTTTAATCTCGGAACCAAAGAATAATCGTCCTGACCGCTGCGCGTAATAAAGAGGCTTCTTGCCCAACCTATCGCGAGCGAGCAACAGCGAGTGGCGCTTCGCGTCATAGAGCGCGATGGCAAACATGCCGCGCAAACGGGTAACGCAATCGGCACCCATCTCCTCATAGAGATGGACGATGACCTCCGTATCCGAATGCGTTCGCAGCTGATGTCCGCGTGCTTCTAGTTCCTTGCGCAGATCGAGAAAGTTGTAGATCTCACCGTTGAATACGACTGCCACCGTGCGGTCTTCGTTGTAGATCGGCTGGTGGCCGCCGGAGAGATCGATGATGCTCAACCTCCGCATCCCGAGGCCAACATTTCCTTGAGCGAAAATGCCCTCGTCGTCCGGACCTCGATGCACGATGCGGTCGGTCATGCGCCGAATTTTTTCGGCCGTCACCGTCTCGCCTTCCCGGCCGATCATTCCGGCTATTCCGCACATCGCTGCACCTCGATTTCACGAGCGCCCTCGTCTTGCAGGTTGCGGCGCAACGGCTTTTCGGGCTTATGACCGGAGACCGAAATCGGCTGAAGAATCACCCGCAGGTCTTCCAGACCACAATCTTCGAACCAGCGGAAGACTTCCTCGTAGGTGTGCTTGGACTGATACCAGGGCGAGTACCAATCAAACGTATCCAAGATCCGCCATTTGGGATCCTTGTGAAAGGCCATGGGGATCGCGTAGGCCAAGGCTCCGCTTGCTGCGCGGCCGGCGACCGGAATCTTCCGCAACACCTGATGGATCCCATAAAGCGGGATCACGCCGTAGCACAGCTTGTGCAGGAACTTCGGAGGCATGCGCCGTGTCATCTTGCGGTACAAATCGCTCATCTTGTACCAGTTGTTGTATCGGCTGTAGAGCCAAATCGCGATCTTCCCGCCCGGTTTTAATAGCGGAGGCAAAACTTTGAATGCCTTCTCGCAATCCGGAGTGTGGTGCAGCACACCAATGCTGTAGATAATGTCGAAACTTTCCGGTCGAAACGGAAGTTTGAAGACATCCGCCTGGAAAAAGGTGGCATCTCGGTTCCTGAGGTTGTCGGCTGCGGCTTCGGCGGCCTGGCTGAGGTCGATGCCCACGACTTGAGCACCCCATCGCGTGGCCACTTCCGCGAACCGCCCCATTCCACAGCCGACATCTAGAACCAACTTGCCCGCTAGATCTTCCGGCGTGAATCCCGTTCTGCGGCGAAAGTCGTCTTCCGAACGCCGGCTCTGTTCGTTATCCAATTGAGTGACGGGAAAGGTCAGCCACTGAAAACCAAAGCTGCCCGCATAGTGTTGGGCGTCGACGAAGCGCAGCACCTCCTTGACCAAGGGGTACCGTCGCTCGCAAGACGTGCAGACCAGACCGGTTTCCTCCTTTTGGAGGGCGCCACTACAGGAGAGGCAGCGCAGAACTTCCAAGACTCGGTCGGAAATCCTCATTCCGGTGTCTCGCGCCAGAGTTTCCATAGCCCATTTTCGGCGGCGCCGGTAAGTTGCTCATTCCAGCGACGATAATGATCTGTCAGTAAGATACGAGTCGATCAAGCGTCGATCCGCTTACAAGAGACGGGGAGGATTGTGCAATTTCGCTGTTGTCAGGATAACACGGCTTTTTTGACCGGAACAGCCGCGAAAACCGGCCATTCACTGCACCACGGTAATGTCCGGGCACTGGAGCAGCAGTAGAAACCATCGTTCGTTGCCTGACGCAAAGCCGCCCCGTTATACTTCTGACTCGTCCCGTGCGACTTTGGGGAAGTTTCTTGCGATGCCAAGGCTGGCGAAGACAATACTTCCGAGAATCAAGAAGTCGCTCCAGACCAGAGGCGTTGCGGCCACCGCCTGGCGTTGCGCCCTCGGCCCCTACACCCTGTTACGGCATTATCTGAAGAGTCGCAAGATCTATCTGGCGCCCCCTAAGAACGACGAATTCGACCGGCAACATGGCATCGAGACCAGCCAGCGAGTTCATCTCAGCGACCTGGAAGTGGAAAGTCCGAACTGGATCTACTGCGAAGGCTATTGGCCGACGCCGCCAGATGTTTTCCAGGACGCGCTCTCGGCGCTGAAAAGCAAGCCTGAAGATCTCGTCTTTATCGACTTTGGCTCGGGTAAAGGCCGGGTCTTGCTGATGGCTTCGGAGCTTCCATTCCGTAAAATCATCGGCGTTGAGTTCTCCAGTGAGCTGCACGCCATCGCCCAACAGAATATTCTGCGGTACAAGAGTGAAACCCAGAAATGCAGGGATATTACTCTGGTTTGCGCGGATTTCACCCAGTTTCCCATCCCTCCCGATCCCCTGTTTTTGTTTCTCTACAACCCTTCCTCTTCCGAGATCACATCGGCCTTGGCTCGCAATATTGCTCAGTCGCTCCGGGAGCATCCGCGTGAGGTGTGGGTGTTGTATGTGACCCCCGCCTATGATGTCTTTGAATCCGGGAATCCCCTCGCCCTGCGCAAGATCAAGTCGACGCCGAAGTACGCGATGTACTCAAATCTCGTGGATGGAAAGGAACGCGCGACGCCGTAGCATCAAAGATCAGGCGTTGGACTTCCTGGAGGCCTTCTTTTTCCCCGCCAGGGTGCGCAGGCCATCCTCCGCGAAGGGGGGGAGTTTACGAACGATTCGCCGGCCAAGCCCCTCGACAACATCTTGCAGATCATTCCGGCGCAGCCATGTCTGGTCCAGGCGATAACGCAGAACTGGAACCACCGTGCCGCCAAAGCGCAGGAGGAACTCATGCGCGCCCCCGAGCGAATGACGGCGGAGTCCGTGCTGGCAGGCCCATTCGATTCCTCTCCATTGCAGCAAGTCATTCGGCTTGAGATGAATGAATTCGTCGAGCGAATTATTCGCTGATGACTCAAACAATCCACCGGGGAAGAACCGGAAAACATTCGTGGCCACGGGCTTCCCATCGACCCGCGCCAGTAGAAGCAAGCGGTTCCCTTTCAGCCCCATGGTCCTTTGGTAGACCTCAAACGTTAAGGTACGCCCTTGCGCCGCTGTTCCGCGCCTTTCGCGCCAGGTAGAGTAAACCGAATATGCGTCGGCGAAGTCGTTGGCAGTTGTGGCTTCCGACACCTCAACTCCGTTCTTTTCCGCGTAGCGAATATTCCTGCGGCGATCCTTCGTAAATTGCTTGAACAGGGCATCAGCCCCTTGGGTCAGGTCCAGCACGACATTCCCTCGCAGCTGAAGGCGCCGGAATCCGTGCGCAGAGAAAGGAGACAACTCCAGGGAAGGCCAGCTGTAAACATTCACCAGTCCCGCTGACCTCGAAAAACCGATGAGGCCTTGGGCCAGCGTCTCCAGGGTTGTGTCGGTATCCCCTGTCGGATCGGCGCTAATCTGCGGCCGGGCAGGCAGTCCACACGTAATATTCTTGTCCGGTTGCAGTCCCGTGACAACTCCCGCGACTCTCTTGTTATCGATCGCCAGAATTGCAAAAGGGCGTCGGTCGGCCCAGAGCGGTTCGAGGAAAAATTCCGGGGCGTCATAGTGCGCGGGGCATTCCAGCCGAGTGAGATAGTCGCGCCATGCCCGCTCTAGGTCAGTCGAGGGAAATCCCCGCAGGATTTTTGATTCCATAATTCAGGTATCAGAACTTGTGGGCTTGGTGTCGCAGGCAAGAGCATTCTAGGCTTTCGCTCGGCGGCCGGTCAACGCCGCACGGTTGCGTGTAGCAAAGGCCAGAGTACTCGCGGAATTCCATCGGCCGCTGTTACTTCCGGTACAAAAAGCGGCCAAGGATCAGATGGTACAATTTCTTTATCTCGAAGGACTCTTCGGACGTGACCTTCGAACACCCCCCAGCAGTTCCACAAAGCAAGAAGAGGGCAATCTGACCACCAAAAATATGGCCAGCAAGCGGATTGTAATCATCGGGGCAGGACCGACCGGGCTTGGCGCAGCCTATCGTCTGCACGAATTGGGATATGACAACTGGGTGCTCTACGAAAAATCCTCTGACGTCGGCGGCCACGCGACTTCGCATGTGGATAAGAATGGATTTGTCTGGGACGAGGGGGGGCATGTCATTTTCTCGCATTATCCCTATTTCGATAAGCTCATCGACAAGGTTCTGGGCAAAGAAGTTCATGAGCGGATTCGCGAAAGTTGGATCGTAAAAGGTGAATCCTGGGTTCCTTACCCGTTCCAGAGCAATCTCCGGTACTTGCCAAAGGAGATCCAGGTCAGTTGCCTGCTTGGAGCGGCTCGAGCCGCGGCCAACGGAGACGCAAGGAAGGCTGCGAACTTTCGCGACTGGATTCTCAGCACGTTTGGAGAGGGCATCGCGGAAGCCTTCATGTTCCCATACAACTCCAAGGTGTGGACGACTCCCTTAGAGAAGATGTCCAAGTCGTGGATTGCCGACCGTGTAGCCGTGGTGGATTTCAAGCGACTTCTGGAAAACGTTCTTTACGAGCGCGACGACGTTGGTTGGGGTCCGAACAGCAAATTCAAGTTTCCACTGCACGGAGGCACGGGAGAGATCTACCGTCGCATTGCCGCTCACTTTCCCGATAAGATACGCACCGAAAGGAAGCTGTCCCAGGTCGACACGGAACGCCGGCAGGTTTCTTTCGCCGACGGCACAGGGGACAGTTATGATGTGCTGATCTCGACCGCTCCCCTGGATTTGCTGGCGCAGATGCTAACGCCCGTCGACAATCGGCTTCGGGATGCTGCCCAAGGACTCGAGCACAACAATCTGCTCGTCGTCGGCCTCGGATTGAACAAGAAGATCGAGACCGGAAGATGCTGGATTTACTTCACCGATTCAGAGATGCCCTGCTACCGCGCCACCTACTTTTCCCACTACTCCCCATTCAACGTTCCGAACGGGGACACCGAGCAGTACAGTTCTTTGATGTGTGAAATATCGTACCGGGTAGGCGAGTCTCCTGACCCGGAGAAGGTGCTCGACCAGGTGATGACTGGACTGATCAAAGCTAAGATTATGGAAGAGGCCGATCGCGGGCGCGTCGTTTCCCGCTACCATCGAGTGGTTGGTTACTCGTATCCGATTCCCACGCTGGGTCGCGACCAGGCGCTCGATGTGCTGCAACCCAGTCTCTTCGAAAAAGGAATCTATTCCCGGGGACGTTTTGGCGCATGGCGCTATGAAGTAGGGAACATGGATCATTCCGTATTGATGGGCGTAGAAGCGGTCAATCACATCGTCAATGGGGAAAAGGAGCAGGTGTTTCACAGCTCGTAGGCAATGGCAACGGCTCAGTCCAATCCGGCTGCGAAGGTCAGCGTCATCATTCCAAGCTACAAGACGGCCGACCTGATTGGCGCATGCCTCGATTCCGTTTTTGCGCAAACGTATTCGGATTTTGAAGCGATCGTCGTGAACGACGGCTCCCCTGACACGCCTGAACTGGAGAGAGTTCTGCAGCCTTACATGAGCCGGATCGTTTACATCAAACAGGAGAACAAGCGCGCCGCCGGAGCCCGAAATAACGCAACTCGGCAGGCGCGGGGCGAGTTCGTCGCGTTCCTCGATAGTGATGACACGTGGTTGCCAAACCACTTGGCTTCCCAGATGCAAATGATCGCCGATGATCCTTCGCTCGATCTGGTGTATTCGAACGCCCTGTTCGTGGGTGATCAGGCTCACGAGCGCGAGTTCATGGAAAAATGCCCCTCCACGGGAGAGGCGACATTCGATGCACTGATCGTGGAACGTTGTCAGATACCGATTTCCACGGTCGTCGCCCGCAAACAAACACTGCTCGATGCGGGATTGTTCGACGAGACGCTTCCCCGATGCGACGATTACGATATGTGGGTGCGCGCTGCCTTTCGCGGCGCCAAGATCGGCTACAGCCGCGCCATCCAAGCCCGGTTGTTTACCGGCCGGCCTGGCTCTCTGGGTCAGTCAAGGGCCAGAATGGCGGAAGCCTACTGGAATATGCTGGAGAAATTCCAGAAGACTCTGCCTCTAAAGCAAAGCGATCGCGTCGTCGTAAGCAAGCGGGCGGCCGAGGTTCGAGCTATGTTTCTGCTGGAAGAGGGCAAGTGCCAGCTCGCCGAGCGCGACTTTGATAAGGCACGGAGGTCGTTGGCAGAGGCGAACAGCCATTTGCACCGATCGTCGCTGAGCCTCACCGTTTTCGGTTTGGGTATTGCACCCAACGCGACCAGCAAGTTCATTTCCTTTTTCAACCGGATTCGAAACGGAACATCAGCTTAGGCGACTGCCATCGGGAATGCTATGCATCGAATTCAGAGTGAGCAGTGCAATGATTAAGCGGCTGATCGCAGGCGGGAGGCAGTTTCTGGGCTTGCATGCACCCGGGCGCAACCTGAAGATTTACCCGGACGACGTTTTTCTTGTCTCCTACCCGAAATCCGGCAATACCTGGACGCGGTTCCTGATTGCGAACCTTG
>Ga0187819_10001410_pt1 | contig 12420 bp, 14 predicted proteins | sample NC_wetland_sal_i_15_FD_132411 | JGI IMG/M metagenome (GOLD analysis project Ga0187819, IMG submission 132411) | Wetland sediment microbial communities from Neuse River Estuary, North Carolina, USA - SO4_4 | ecosystem: Environmental > Aquatic > Freshwater > Wetlands > Sediment | place: USA... | reverse complement strand
TACCTGCCGACACACCGCGCCAGCGGCTCACTCCAAACGGGTCTATCGAAAGTGCTCCGGAACCAGGCTTCCGCCGTAAGCTACCTTCATCTGCCGGACCACTTCCGATAGAGAACTAGCGTTTACCAGGTCCTTCTCGCACGGCACGCTGGTGTGTTGCAAAAGGCCACCCGTCTTCACTTGAGAACTGCTCGATGAAGTTCCGCAGTGATATTTTCCCGCCGGGAAAGAAAACTTACGCTCTACACGGCTTCAGCCACCCGCCCTCATACTTCGTCGTCGGTCTGGGTCTCTTAGCGAGCGCCAGCTACCGCTGCCATTGCGTGCGTTCCCGTATGCGTTCCGACATTGACCTTGATTTGCTTCGGCTTGGCTTCCTCGCGCTTCGGAAGGCTCAGCGTCAGCACACCATTCTGATAATCGGCCTTGATGGCCTCCGATTTCACGGAGTTCGCCAGCGAGAAGCTCCGGCTGAACGAGCCATAGGCGCGTTCGATGCGCAAATAGTTGTCCTCGTTCACCTTCTTGTCAAACTTGCGTTCGCCGCGAATCGTGAGGATGTTGTTCTCCACGCGGATGTCCAGGTCCTGCGGATTCACATCCGGCAGGTCCGCCTTAACGACCAGTTCATTCTCGGTCTCGTAGATGTCGACGGTCGGGGCCCAAGGGGTCAAGTTCGACTCCTCGCCCGTACGTCCCACTACATCGCCAAACACGCGATTGATCTGTTCCTGCAGGGTCGTAGCCCCGCGGAAAGGTTGTTCCAAGCGATTCATTGTTCTCATGTAAGCCTCCCTCAATTAAATGATTAGGATACTATAATGAAGGTTGCGCGCCTGAATGTAAAGATATATTACGTTAATTATTTAAATAACCTAAGATACGCATTGACAGTGCCTTACAGCCGACTTACAGGGTCTGTGTGCAGCGTAGGGCGCGGTTTTGGCCATGCCGCCAGACTGGTCGTTCTGGACCGCCAAGAATGTCTTCGTTTCACCTCGAATAGCCTCGTACGCCGAGTCACTTACCTCTTGCAGTACGTCTGGTGCACTACTTCCGGTTGAGATAGATTCCATCCCGGAGGATTCATGAAAATTCTGGCAGCGATCAAGCGCGAAGAGAGAAAACTCGAAAAGCAGTTAGGCAAGCTACAGCACCAGTTGAGCGGAGTACGAGCGGCTGCAAAAGCATTGGGCGATTCGACGAACCGGGAACTAAAGGGTGTAAAGAAGCGTGTCTTGTCGGCTGCTGGCAGAGCTGCGATTGCCAAGGCGGCGAAAAAGCGGTGGGCGAAGGTGAGAGCGCAGGCGAAGAAAGCAGCGGGCTAGTCTTTCACAATATTTCTGCGACATGCTGCAAGCAAGCGCCGCTGAAGAGTCGATTATGTGGGCAACACCATCACAAGAATATTGGACGAGTCCCAGCAACCGTCCCTGACCTCCGGCCGAACCGTATTCCATGTTTCAACTAGACTTTGCTTTTCAGACGCGTCGTAGGCCATCAGACAGGCGTATTCATAGTCCCAGGCTGGGTGGCCGCCAACCTCGGGGATGTACCGCTGTCCTCTGTAGAACATGCATTGATAGATCGCCTTTACCAGTTCAGTCTTTGCGATTTCGATTTCACCCTTGCGAAATAATTTAGCTTCAAAGACGACCGTGTAAGGACAGGATGCACAGAATGCCCAATCTGGACAGCTCTGAGCGACAGGGGATTTCTGGGCCTTATCCCACCACGATTCCGCAACACTTCTCGGCGTAGTGCCGAATACCTTCTTGAAGAGATGCTTCTTGCCGCTCGCTGGGCTGTCCGAGCTAGAGAGGGCGGAATCACAGAGCGCGCGAGGCTTAAATTAGGGTGACCCGGAACAGCCAGTTTGGCTATCTGAGTCGCGCTACGCGTGGGCGGCAGACGCTCGCTCGCGCACGTCAGCCTGCAAAGGAATGGCTACCTTAACCGTGGTGCCCTTCCCTTCAGAGAGAATTTCAAAGGCTCCACCGAGAGCTGTGACGCGTTCCCGCATCCCTCTAAGGCCCACTCCGGGCAACCCAACCGACGAAATCTTTGCCAGCATCTCCGCCGATATTCCTCGTCCGGTATCCTTAACCTCAAGCGCAAGCCCACCCGCAAACTGGCATACGCGGATGTCGGCCGTCGGACTTTCCGAATGGCGATGGATGTTTGTCAGGCACTCCTGCACGATCCGGAAAATAGCGGTTTCTAGGTCGGATGGCTGCCGTTCGAGATCGGAAGGCATTTCCAGATGGACTTTGATACCGCTCCTCTGTTCAAATCCCTCTGCATACCAAGCTAGAGCACTCTTGAGTCCCACTTCGTCCAGCAACGGAGGGTGGAGAAGGTAAGAAACGGTGCGCACGTTGTCTGAAACTTCTTTGGCCAATGCCGCGCTTTCGGCTGCCGTCCTAGCGAGACTTACGCTGAGTTCCTGCGCTTCTCTCTCCAGCCGGTGGAGGTTCATGGTCAAGACGGCAAGCGTTTGTCCGGTACTGTCATGCAAGTGTCGCGCTATCCTCCGCTGTTCCTCGTCACGCACTTTCAAGAGTTGTGCCGACAAGTCGCGCAGACTTTCATTGGTTGACTCAAGCAGGGCCGTTCGCTGCCGGATGCGTTCTTCTAATTCTTCCTGGGTGGTCAGTAACCGCGCTTGGCTTTTGCGCAGTTTCGTAATCGTTCGCCGGCTCAACTCTCCGAAAAGGATGATGGCAAGCGAAATTAGAAAATAGGCGATGGTCCTGTTGCGTTCTTCTATCGTAGCAATCTTCAATGAATAGAGAGGAGAAACAAAGAAAAACTTAGCACCGAGCCATCCCGCGGTAGCGGTGAGCAACGAAGGCAAAAACCCAGCGTACCAAACGGAAAAAGCCGTGGCGATGAAAAACGTGGTGTACGGGTGAGAATCAGCGACGAACTGTGTGAAAAGGCTTCGTGAAGCCACGGCCACTCCTGCTGCCAATACGGCAACAAGATACTGTCGAAGATTGTTTTCCCGGAACCCGCGAAAAAGAAGATTTGGGGCTTTCATGTTTTTACTCCGCTACCCTGGGAATGAGGGATTGGGCCGCAGGCTAGCAATGACGAGAGAGCAAAACTGTTCGAAAAGGAACAGTAGCCATTGGACACAAGCCACTAAGAACCCCGACAGCGTCTCAAGTTGGACTGTTTTCACTTGGAGGCGATGCCATCATAGGCGATATGCCGAAGCAGAAACTCAAGAAGCAATCCGATCAAGCACTACTGGCGGAGGTGAAGAAGGAAATGGCACAGCCGCGCGCCGAATCCACCTGCAGCGAGGACTTGAACAAAGGCGATCCCCCGACCGCCCCGCGATCGACTAAGGAAAAGGCCATGAGAAATCGTTGGCTCGCTTTTTTTGACGCAATAATCGCGTCTCGGGTCGTTGATAGGAGGTACTCCCACGTTGGGAGTGGCACGACTTTCAGCCTCGTAAGGACAAACAGATGCCGACAAAAGACGAGTTCGAGAACAGACTCAGGGTGCTGAAGGATTTGGTGTTCCAACTGGAAGAAACGATCGTAGACAAAGAGTCGAAAGATATTCTTCTGCGGCTAGCGTCGAATTCGTTGAGTGATGTGGAATCCTGTCTCCTCCCTCGAGGACAATTCGACGGGGTGGAACTCACACTGGCGTTGGTGGAAAAGCAATTGTTGCATGCGCGCGCTCTGATTTCGAAGTACGGGCCAAATCTGCGAGTCGTTGGTGGATAAGCCGCCGGCCCAGACTGTGACAACGTGGAGCTTTCGGTGGAGAATTTTCCCAAGATCAAGCGCGCAAATCTCACCGAAGCCCACGCCGGTTGTCTCGCGCCCAATGGCTGCCTTCGTCAATTATGGCTGACGTCTTAGGCCGCGATGGTAATCTCAACGTGAGCGCCATTTTTGAGCCTCACCTCGCGTGTTCGTCGGTTAACGATTCTCGATACGCAGCTCTCGGTACCCGAGGTCGGCCCCTTCGACAACAATCTGTACTCTTTCCGGCTGGCTCGGACGTGATGCGGGGATAAGTTTGTCGACGATCTCGAACATAACTTGACTCCAAACGACCTTAAATCTGCCGGGTTCCAGGAGTTTCTTCGCGGAACTTCGCGGCCCTACTATCGCTCTTGGCGATTCTGAATGCTGTCCGATAACGCACGTTCACAAGGGAAAGGTCAAGCAGGCTATTGCAGCGGTCTGCAAGTTGGGAATGCAGGCCTATGATCGACGATGCTCGCACAGGGGGACAAGGGAAAAACCAAAGCCGGCTCAGAGCGAGCCGGCTTTGTTGGAGTTCGGTTACTTCGGCAAAGAAAGTGAAACAAGAGGAGGTGCGTTGGGGATGACCATCTGCGCACCGATTACCTCGCCGGAGACGACCAATTCAACGCGGCGGTTCTGTTGACGGCCTTCGGCCGTATCGTTTGAAGCTATGGGCTGACGCTTGCCGAAGCCTGCTGCGGTGGTCGACGATTCTGGCACGCCTTGCTGGGTCAGGTAACTCCTAACGCCCTCCGCACGCTTTTCTGATAGGACTTGGTTGAAGGCCTCTGTGCCAACGCTGTCGGTGTTGCCTTCGATCGCGAGCCTTAAGCTTGGATACGCAAGCACGATGCCGGATATTTTGGCTAGCTTCTCGCGGGCGAGTGGGCGCAGGGTGAACTTACCGCTGTCAAAGAGAACATCGGACATGTTGACGACAAGGCCTCGCGCCGTATCACGTGTTTCAAGGATGGCGTTGAATTGTTGGAGTAGACGGGCGCGAAGTTCTTCGCGATCGTGAACGGCTTGCTGCAACTGTTGATCGGACGAAGCCGCGGCGATTCGGTTGCGATCGGATTCGGCTTGAGCCGACTGTTGCTGCTGTTCTGCTGCTGCGCGAGCTTTTTCCGCTTCGGCCTGGGCGTTGGCGGATTTTTGGGCGCTGGCCTCAGCATCGTTGGTGGCGATTTCGGCGGTGATGCGGCGCTGTGATTCCTGATCCGCTCTGGCCTGGGCTTCCTTTTCACGGCTCTCCGCCGCGAGGCGATCGGCTTCGGTTTGATAAAGCTGCTGATCCGAAGCGGCTGCGGCGGCTCTGTTGCGATCGGATTCCGCCTGTGCCTCGAGACTCTTGCGGTTGGCTTCATTACGTTGATGAACCGCGTCGCTGGTAGCGAGTTCGGCAGTGATTCGACGTTGTGATTCGCGATCGGCGTTGGCGTTGGCGTAGGCTTCGCGGCCTGCTGCTGCCCTGCGTTCGGCGTCGAGGCGAGCAGTTTCGATGCTCTTCACGGCGATTTCACGAGCGTCTTCGGCGGTTTGCACGGCCTGGCGTGACGTCGAAATGAGAGATTTCTTGTCGGCATGTTTTGCCACGGCGAGGTCGTCGGCCTGCTTCATCTGCAGAACGGCCTTCTCATAACTTGGAGTTGCGTAATTCTCCGCTCCAGCCGACTCCGCGATGCGCATGGCGTTGCGCGCTTCGTAGAATTCGAGCGGCAATTTAGCGCTGAGAACCACGGGATCGAATTTATAGCCGGTGGGAATGTAGCCGCCACGATCGATCAGCTCATACTTGGCTTCCACGGCTTCTGAGGAACCGACGGTGTCCGAGCGAACTTCGTTTTCCAGGACGACTAGATTGCTGGGACGGCGCACCGCGTAATAAGGTTCCGCGGTGACAATGAGGGCGAAGGCCTGAAGTTGCGTGGTGGTTTCCAACTTGCTGCGGTGATTCCCACCCACGAGGACCTCTCCAAGATTTACAGGCCGGCCTTCGGGAGAAATGGCCCAGAGAACATAGGTGAGATACTCGGTACCGAAAGTTACGGGTTTCTCCAGCCCCTGCAGTTTCATCACGATCTTGGTGTCACCACGCTTGCTCTGTACGGTGGCTTCGCCCAGCGCAGCGGGCATCAGGTCGGTGCCTCTAAAATTGATTTTTGTAGAGCCGCCGCGGTGACCGTAGTTCACGGCGCGAGCGGTGCGGCTAACGACGTTCATACGGAAGGTGGGCGTTGGATTGCCCGGCTCGGCGGGCGCATTTGATTGGGCTTGGACAGGCGCGGATATACCAAGCGCCAGCAAAACTGATAAGGTAACTGTTGAAGTCTTCAGCATAAGTCTCCTTCGAGAAACCCGAGACCCTACTATCGTTCGTCGCAATTCTGAATACTGTCCGGTAAAGCACGGTATCGTGAGAAAGATTGAGCAGTCATGTAGCGGCCTGCTCCCAGCGTCCAGCGAGCGGCACAACAGGGCAACGCTAGCCCTTCCAGACGTACTTACCGCAGGGGCAAGGGACCGTCTCCGTGGGATGTTTCTTTTCTAACTGCTGCCGACAAAGCGGACAATTTCTTCGCCACATATTCGTACGTGTCTTTTCTCTTACGAATAGGCCTGTCAATAAGATGAGTTTAGTAGGCTGGGGTTCGCTCGTCTGTCTCAATAGACACAAAAGCAAGTCTGTTTCTTTTTGCACAGATGCTCTTCCACGGGCCTCTTTTTTCATTTAATCTCCAACTTGCCAAATGCCTAGAAGGCAGATCGTATTTCGTCAATCGAATTATATAAAGTCAATTGCCAAACACTGGCTTATACTCGACGACGTTCTGAAGGCAAACGTTGGAGGAAAACGTATGTTTCACTTAATCTGGTATATTCTTATTGGGCTAATCTCGGGCGTTATCGCGAAATCGGTGATGCACGTGCACATAACGACCTTCTGGACGATCGTGCTCGGCATCATCGGATCGATCATCGGCGGCGGCGTTAGCCACATGTTTTCGCGCCCGACAAACGAACGATATCATCCCGCCGGCCTCATTTTATCCACACTGGGCGCGATCCTAGTGCTCTTCATTTGCTACAAGCTGAAGATTCATTTTCCCCAGGTCTAACCTCGTAATCCGATAGGACGGTCACGCCTCGGGTTGCTTGCTACGCTGCCATCTTACGAATAAGGTAACTAAGTCGGTGAGTGCACCATTCGACGTGTTCCGCGAAAGCAACTCGTGTATCGGTGGACGAGGCCGGTTGCTCACGTCGACCAGTGACCCCGGTGTTATTCAGTTTATAAAATAACCATTCTGGGGATACGCCACGCCGTACTGTTCTGTCAGGTCGCTTTGGCCTTGTGACAGGACCGTCCATCCTTCACGAACTTCCGAAGGGTTGATTTCGCTTCCATTTGGGTTACGTTATTCGTCGTTTTCGCAGCGCTCTTTCATCTCTTCGAGAATGCGGTTGATCGTGCGGCGACACGCAGGAGCCTTTGGTTGAGGTATTGAGTTTATTCATGATTTCGGGAGTTTCAGCAAGGTGAGGCACCTATAAGAAAAGGTGCGAGAATGTGTCTCATATCGGATAGATTTCAAGTCCCTAATCCGGCACGTTGATGACAGAAGCGCGAATCCACTGAAGTCGGCATCCGTGCTGTGCGTGACAAGAGAATGTCTGATTGCCGCGCGTTTCGGTATAGTGATGCTCCTCGTACATCTCTTCAGAGGTAGAGCAGCCACGGCCTGAAAAGGCTGGTCCATGAAGACGCATTCTCTGTTTGTAGGAGCAACGTTTCGCAGGAGTTTTCATGCAATTCGGTAAGTTTCACGGAGTTGCCTTGGCCGTTCTCGGGCTTATCTTGCTTGGCGTGCAAGCGATGCTCTCAGGTGTAGCTATCTTCGCTGCGGGGCGATGCGCCGACGAAGCCGAGGCGAAACAGCGGTCAAGTAGCGGCCAAGTTTAACTCCTCCGGCGCGTCAAAATGGCAGCTAGGGTCAACTTAATCTAAAGTAATCTAAAGTCTTTGGGCACCGCATAAAAAAAAGCGGCCCGGGGGGGTTACAAGGCCGCTCTTGTTCGGGGTATGCAACGGAGGGTAACAGCATTCCAGACTCTACGGCTAGCCCCGCTGGCAATACTGTTCCTTTTGGAACACTTCTATGCGCCAGTCAGTCAACCTCGCTGGGACTAACTGAAACCGTTGGGGGGGAAGCCCCCACCACCGGCTACCCCATACCTCCCTAAGAGACTCCTTAACGCACAGTATCGCGCCCAAGCCCAGGGGCTTTCCGACCTACGTCTATGAACTTGGTGACCACCGCCGCTTTCTAGACGTGACCATTAGAAACGTCAAGCTGATTAGAATGACGGCCCCGCCCATGATGAACTTAATCGGCATGAAGAAATCATAGGCTATTTCCCATTTGCGCCCCTTTTGAATGCCTAATCGCTAACGGTGCGGATGGACAGCTAATGGCGCGGACCTTCCTCGCCACCGCTTCACCCCTTGAACAACTAAGGCGTGCCGAATTAGGACGAGTCTTTTCCACTAACGCAATTTCTTGAGATCAAAGGTTGCACTTACCGTCTTGGCTTCTCGCGTGACCACTTCAACTGTGGTTTCGTCGGACGCGACATCCTTTGCGTCAAATTCCAGCCATACGTTTGCTCCATCCAGAGCGGCGGGGTTCCCTTTTGTCGCAGAGGAATCAATTGGTTTCTTACGGATCGAGCGTGGTGGGATTAGCTTCCCATTCTGCTTCGTAAGTTTTGCCAGAAGTTTTCTGGACGCACTATTAAGGTTGTTCTCTGCGGGCGCATTTGTCGTGCGAGAGTCTGCTCCGGTCGTGGCGTACGCAGCGGGCAACATGATGACTAGGTTTTCGCCCTTCCATCCTCAGCGCATCCAGTAGCCGCGGCGCCATCCTAGCGAGCACAGCCGAGGAATCCACTTCCTATCATGCAAGAAATGTAAGTTCGGCGTGTTCTCCGGCAGAGTGTTCACAATTGGACAGTGTGGGAAAAGCAAAAAGAGCCTAAGATGGAGCCGAAACCGGGGATAGGGAACACTATGCCAAACGAGTCGCACCAAAGAGCTGCCGAATTCCACGAATTGGCTGCACATGCGCACCGTGCCGCCGCAGCACAGCACGGGAAAGAAGACCACCAGACGGGACACGAGCATTCCAGACAAGCTTTGGAACATGCCAATCAAGCTTTGCAATGGTCGCAAGAAGCTCATCGCAAGTCCGCGAAGGCAGCAGGGAAGGCGTAGGGGTGCGTGGACCCGCCGCGCAGCCGGATATGTCGGCGGCGCATTCAATACATGCGTGCCGTTTGACGGCTGCGAAGCTGTGCCAATGAGGAAACGCTTGGGCTGGCCGGTGCAACACACGACGCCAGGGATGAACGGTTACGCGATGTCAACGCAATGTCAGACAGCAACTTCTCGGGAGGCGCTTCCATGTTAGCCGCCCATCAACTGAAGATCGTCCACGGTTGCCACAAACGCTCTTACCGGCCGCACGGCAAGAGCGGCGGGAGCATCTCTTCCGAGTGCGTTAGCAGCCTCGCAGCTTTTGCGACTCCGGCCTACCACCCCAAAGGCACCGTCTTATTCGTTGAAGGGCAACCTTCCCGCGGGGTATTTATTCTCTACTACTCAGGCCGCATAAAGCTCTTCACCTCATCGGCGGCTGGGAAGAACTTTATTCTGGGCTTTGCCGATCCAGGGGAAACACTTGGTTTGGCTGGCACGGTGTCCGGCGAACCTTATGAAGCGTGGGCGGAAGCAATCCAGCCGACGCAGACGGGCTTTGTCGAACGCCAACATTTCGTTGATATTCTGCGGCACCGTGGGGGGGCTTGCAATGCAGGTCGCCAGGCAGTTGGGTAAGTCTTATTATTCCGCGAATCGTCGGAGTGCGCATGATGGCGCTTTGCCGTTCCGCCGGCCAAAAACTCGCGATATTTCTTCTCGATTGGTGCGAGAGAAACCAGCCGTTTCAGGATCACGGCATTGCGCGGTTCACTTTGACTCACGAGGAAATTGTACAGATCATTGGGAGTTCGCGAGAAACCGTGACACGGCTTCTGTTGGGCTTCAAGAAGCGAGGGCTGATTCAATGGAAGGGTTGTTATCTAGTTCTTACGGACAGAGCCGCTCTGAAGATCTCGGCGGTGGACTAACGGCCATCCCGAAATGCCTTGGTCAGGAGCGGAGCATCGTATGAAACGCATGAACCAAACGGCTTCCCGGCTTCGTGGTTTTTCTTCAGGAGCGGCACTGGGCGGCAAGGTCTCGCGCTATCGGGACAAACAAAACATCTACAAACAAGGTGCCCCTGCTTACACGCTCTTTTACATTCAAGAGGGAGGGGTGCAGCTCACCACCCGAACGAAAAATCAACCCTCCGCCGTTACCGCCATCCTAGGCGCGGGTGATTTTTTTGGCGAGCTTTGCCTCGCAGGCTACCCCCTTCGTATGTCCACGGCCGTCACGTTGACCGCCAGCTCCATCCGCACCATCAAGAAAAAGAAGATGCTGCAATTGCTTCGCGAGAAGAATAAGACGTCAAATTCCCTGGTGGCCTATCTGCTATCCAGCCTCAAGAACTACCGGGATCACGTAGCGCAGCTGCTGACTTCCTCTGGGGAACAACGGCTGGCGCGTGTGCTTCTGCGGCTAGCGCACTTGGATAAAAAAGGACAAGCGATTGTTGAGATTCCCGTCCTAAGTCACCGAGTTCTGGCGGAGATGGTCGGCACCACGCGCCCGCGAGTCAATCTGTTCATGAATCGATTCAGGAGGAAGGGATACATAGACTACGACGGCGGATTAGAAGTGCACGCGTCGTTGCGGAAGGTTCTCCCGAGCCGGTAGGCGTCGCCGGTTTATCCCTTGAATCCTCCTCGGGACTTGTCGAAGTTCAGCTGGCGGATGTGGACGCCGTGCTGGCCGGAACGGCCTGTTCAATAGTGAACAACCAAGCCGTTTTCATGCTATTCTAAACTATATGGTCTCATCCGCAGTTCGACGTGCGTCCGTCCAGGTCCGCCGCTCCCCCCAAAAGGCGAATTCAAGAACCCCTGCCTTTGATGTGCAATCATTTCTCGACTCCGCCGGTCTGGGAAGAAAGATTCGCAAGTTTCGGAGAAAAGAAACCATCTCCACACAGGGCGATTCCGCACAGAATGTAATGTACATTCGGGAGGGCGGCGTGAAGCTGACGGTGGTCAATGAAACCGGCAGAGAAGCTGTTGTCGCGCTGCTTGGACCGGGCGATTTCTTCGGTGAAGGGTGTCTTGCTGGCCAGTCCATTTGCATGGCGACTGCGACCGCGATTGCGGCGACCACCGTGCTGGTCGTCGAGAAAAACGAGATGATACGCGTGCTGCACGCGGAACACGAGTTCTCCGACCGCTTCATCGCTCATATGCTGGCGCGAAACATCCACGTCGAGGAAGACCTGATCGACCAGCTCTTCAACTCTACTGAGAAGCGGCTGGCGCGCACTCTGCTGCTGCTCGCGCGCTTCGGCGAGCAAGGCCAGCCTCAAAAAGTGCTCCCTAAAATATCGCAAGAGATGCTGGCGGAGATGATTGGCACAACACGGTCCCGGGTCAATTTGTTCATGAACAAATTCAGGAAACTGGGCTTCATCGAATACAACGGCGAGATTCACGTCAACAATGCCCTCTTGAGTGTCGTCCTTCACGACTAAGACTTGCGCAGCGAGAGAGTAGCCACGCATCGAACTCCCCGGATTTGACCAACGGGCGCATCGCACACATTTTGAAACCACGAACGGACACCATGGGGCGGCCAAACACGGAAGAAGGGAACGTTAGCCTGGTCGATTCAAGCCACGATGGCCGTCGCGCATACCTATCACAGATCTGTTTGCTTCTATGCATCACGCTGGTGCCTGGGCTCCTTGATGTCCGAGCCGGGCTGACAGCCTCCGGACAGGTTGCGATTGAGCCTCTGCACGTGCCGGAGCTGGACGTCGGCTTTCACCTTCTCTACGAACTGAAGCCTGAGGAAGCTCACAAGCAGTTCGAGGCCTGGCAGAAGTCTCATCCGGGGGATCCCCTTGGGAGCGCCTCGGAAGCGGCGAGCTATCTGTTTGAGGAGTGCTATCGGCAAAGCGTCCTGACCTCCGAGTTTTTCTTGGACAATAAGCGGTTTCTAGGCAAGATCCCACTCAAGCCGGACCCAAAACTGCGCGCAGCATTCTTCGCCGCGGACAAACAGGCGCAGGACTTGGCGCAGCTACGATTGCAGGCGAACCCGGACGATACGAACGCCCTGTTCGCCATGACCCTAGGCATGGGTATGCAGGCCGACTATGCCAGCCTGATCGACAAGCATCAGCTCGAAAGCCTGAAAATGATCGGCGAAGCTAATAAGTACGCCAAAAAACTGTTGGCAATCGCGCCGGACGCCGCAGATGCCTATCTTGGTCTGGGCACAGCGAATTACATCATCGGGAGTTTGCCAGGACTCAAGAAGTTTGTGCTCGGCTTCGCTGGAATCCACGGTGACAAGAAAGCAGGAATCCAGCAGCTCGAGATCGCCGCCGACCATGGCCACTACCTGCGGCCTTTTGCGAAGATTTTGCTGGCGCTGGCGGCGCTGCGC
>Ga0187819_10001409_pt1 | contig 12426 bp, 8 predicted proteins | sample NC_wetland_sal_i_15_FD_132411 | JGI IMG/M metagenome (GOLD analysis project Ga0187819, IMG submission 132411) | Wetland sediment microbial communities from Neuse River Estuary, North Carolina, USA - SO4_4 | ecosystem: Environmental > Aquatic > Freshwater > Wetlands > Sediment | place: USA: North... | reverse complement strand
TGCCGATCAAGCCGCCCGCAGCCGCGCCGACGACGATCGTGCCGAGCAGCAGAGGCGGTGAGAAGAGGCCGACCACGAGACCGACACCGCCGCCCCAGCCCATGCCCTTGCGGCCCATGTGGTCGCCGGTATGGGTCACGCGTACCTGGCCGTCCGCGTCGTGCTCGACGAGGATCACACCTTCGGACCTGACCTGCTTGTCTTTGATGAGCTTTACGAAGGCCTCGAAGTTCTTCTGGGCCGGCTCGATGCTCTGGTAGCCAGCCATGATGACATCAAACGTGTCTTTCATCGTGTCCTCGCTTTACCTTTTTTGTTCATTTCAAACTCTCCTTCTGAATACTATCTTTAGCGTACTGGATGAGGGACGAAAAATACATCCTGCAAACACACTGTTTTTGCACATTTGCGGGATATGGAAAAATGGGGCATGGTGACGAAGCATTCAGCTTCCATTAGTTAATTTACACTATCTTCTGACGATGTATCCCGCCCAAACAGGAGTAAAAATAGTGTGTTCGAGGAATGTATTCTCAAGCTTCACATCTTAGACTAGACAATAGTCTGCTGATTAATGCAATACGATAGGTAATAATGTGGAGGTTTAAAGCATGCAAGATCCACAAGAATCTTCCATGTCATACGATGCAGCATCGACGCAACCACAGAGTCCAGGTTCAGATCAAGCACGGGCAACATCAAACCGGCCTGTGCCAGGCCAGGAGCAGGCAACTCCTCCAATGCCACCGGTTCACCCCAGGCCTTCTGGTGGTGGATTACGCACAGGCGCTATTCTGATCCTGACACTGGTGCTCCTGCTCGTCTTAGGCATCGGTATATTTGCCGGCTGGCAATTCGGCAGAAGCAGCACCACTCAACCTGTTACAACACCGGTAGCCACTGTTCCACCACTTAGTGGTAACAACCTGGAAACCGTACGTACAGCAGTGATCGCGAAAGCAGCGCCAGCCGTGGTGGAGGTCAGTGTGACAACCCAGAGCGGCGGCACCATTGGCTCTGGTGACATCATCGACAAGCGTGGGTATATTGTTACCAACAATCACGTGGTTGCTGGCGCACAAAGTATCAGTGTGACGCTCTATGATGGCTCCAAACTCCCAGCACAATTGACGGGAACAGACCCTGCCGATGACCTTGCAGTTATTAAGATTACCCCGCCTTCTGCCGGCCTGACTGTGGCAACGCTTGGTAACTCATCGAAATTGCAGGTGGGACTAGAGGTGCTGGTGATTGGCAACCCGCTGGGCATTACACAGACGGTCACGAATGGCATCGTGAGCGCGCTTAATCGCACTGTCTCAGAGGGCCAGGGTGGCGGAACCATTCCCAATGCCATTCAGACCGATGCGCCTATCAATCCCGGTAATAGTGGGGGAGCATTAGTAGACTTGCAAGGCAACCTGGTCGGTATCCCAACGCTGACAGCGATAGATCCCGAGTTTAATACGCCCGCCAACGGTGTCGGCTTTGCCATTCCATCAAATCGCGTGGCCTTCATCGTACCACAGATCATCCAAACGGGGAGTGTCACACATACTGGACGGGCAGCGCTCGGCGCGAGCGTTACGACCGTTACTCCCACCCTGGCAGCACAGGACAGCCTGGCGGTGGACCAAGGGGTGTTAATTGTGAATGTGACGCCAAATGGCCCGGCAGCCTCGGCCGGTCTGCAAGCAGGCGACGTGATCGTACAGGTCGATAACAAGTCTGTGACCGATGTTCAATCATTGGCGGATGCTCTTTTGAGCAAGAATCCAGGTGACACAGTGGCGGTGACGGTCTACCGTGGTAACCAGCAAATGACGGCCAATGTCAAGTTGGGTGAACTGCCGGCGAGTGGCTAGTTGGTTAGTACTGAAATGATGAAGGAGGAACTGCTATGGGAATGTTACGAGTGATATCAAAACGCGGGGATGATCGCCTGCGCTGGAATGAACAGGATGCCCTGGCCGGTGATGCTGAAGCGATCGCCGCGATTCGCGAAGCAGAACGCATCTTTGCCCAGGAGCGCGCCAGGGGTGTGACAGCTCTTCGCGTCGAAGCAGGCAAGCCGGTCGAGCGACTGGAGCAGTTTGACCCACAGGCTTCGCAGATTATCATGGTCCCGCGGGTCGTCGCATGACGATGTTGTGGTAGAATACCCCAGTCGGGCGAGCGGGTCTGTGGCCGGTCTAACATACCGGCTCTATGCGGACACCACTCGTCGAAACTGGGCTTTACCATGTGCCGAGTGATCGGCAGCGGCGATCTGTGGGTGAGCGAGTACGTGATCACCTACGACGGGCGTCCGGTCGACACGGTGAGCATCATGGAGTTCCGCGATGGGAAAGTCGCCCGCGAGACGCAATACTTCGCGGACCCGTTCGATCTCCCGACCTGGCGGGCTCAGTAGGTCGAACGGATGTGGTGAGATTTTCAGAAAGTGTTCCTTGACAGGGTCCCAGCGACAATCATCATATATGATTAGAGCCGCAACGTCGAGAGCATCGTCTGGGCTCCTTGGGCCGTAGGAAACTTGAATACTACTAACGTGGCCATGGTTGCTTACTCCTTTCGCGTTGTCTTCACAAACCTGGATTGAGTCCAGAAGGGTCTTCCTTCTGGGCATTGTCGCGGATCTACTCCTCCAAAGAGGCCGGTGCTGATCTTGCGCTATCCCTGGGGCCTGGTCCTGCGACCCGGCTCCAGGGTTCCTCTGGCGAGACGCGGGACTCACTCGCGGCTCATCATCGCCAGGGCTTCGGTCTCCAGGTCGCGGTACTGGTCGTCACCGGTGTCGACGATGACCTCCTTGATGGTGCCGCCCGTGAAGGCCCACGGGTGCACTCCGGGGTAGTCGTCGGTGACGTTCCCACCGCTGTCGTAACCGACGTTCAGGCCTTCGCCGCAGAGGGCGAACTTCCCCACCTGGGTGTGCCACTCTTTCTTCTCGGCGACGATCTTGTCGTTGACATACAGCCTGCAGGTGCCGACGACCCGGTTCGGCACGGGCGAACCACGGAACTTTTCGATCGATTCCTTCGTGAACTCGACGCCGATGACGCTCTTGCCGGTGGGCAGATCGGCGCTGAGGATCTGCTCCTCCATACCGCAGTAGTTATAGCAGTACTTGATCTTGCCCCGCGCAGCGTAGATGGCGTGCCCGCCGAACTTGCTGCCGTGTGCGAAGATCACCCCACTGGCAAGCCTGGTCAGATCAACCTCGGCCGCGATCTTGTAGGAGCGGCCGCGCACGTTGACCGCCACGGCCTCCGGCACCTCGAGCGTCCCCGGGTAGTAGGTGTAGCGGCTCCGTGGCTCGCTGACCTCCGGTCGCTCGACAGTCAGGACTTCCATCGGGGTGCGGTCCTCGATCGGCAGACCAAAGTACTTCCCGGCTTCCGTGTACCAGAGCCTCACGAGCTCCTCGAGCTTCCCGGGGTTCTCGCTGGCCAGGTTGTGGGTCTCTGAACGATCCACATCGACGTGGAAGATCTGCCACTCGTCCTGGCTGAAGTGGCCCCAGCCGTCGACCGTCGGATGCACCGTGTCGGCCTTCCAGCCGTTGTGGTAGATACCACGGCTGCCGAGCATGGTGTAGTACTGCGTTGTCTTCTTGCTCTCGGCCTTCGCGCCCTCGAAGGTGTACTTGAAGCTGATGCCTTCCAGAGGCCACTGCGTGAAGCCGTCTACCTGCTCGGGCAGTTCGATCCCCAGGCAGTCGTAGATGGTGGCGGCAACGTCGACGCAGTGCGTATACTGGTCGCGGATGCTGCCCTTGTCCTTGATCACCCTGGGCCAGGAGACGATCATCGGGTCACAGATGCCGCCGTTCCACGAATAGCGCTTGTACATCTTGAACGGAGTGCAGAACGCCCACGCCCAGCCGTTGGGATAGTGGTTGTACGTGTCGGGACCGCCCAGCTTGTCGAGCCAGGGCATGTTGTCCTCGATCGTCGGCACGATGTTGTTGAAGTACGCGTTCTCGTTGACCATGCCGTTGGGGCCACCCTCGCCTGAGGCGCCGTTGTCGGCAAAGAGGATAATCAGCGTGTTGTCGAGCTCACCGGTCTGCTCCAGGTAGTCGAGTAGCCGGCCGATTTCGTGGTCGGTATAGCTGCTGTAGCCGGCGTACACCTCGGCCATGCGGCAGAACAGCTTCTTCTCGTCCTCGTTGAGCGAATTCCAGGGCCGGACCGTGTCGGCCACGGGCCAGGGCAAGCCGGTCGCGCTCTTGGCATCGGCCATCGGGTTGATCGGCGAAAGCTCGGTCGTCTGCGGGACCGTCCCCAGCTTCTTCATGTTCGCGAGCACGATCTCACGGTACTTCTCGTAGCCCATGTCGAACTTGCCCTTGTACCTGTCGGCCCACGCCTTGGGCACGTGGTGCGGGGCATGGGTGGCCCCGGGGCACAGGTACATGAAGAAGGGCCGCTCGGGGGCCACCTGCTTGGCATCGGCGATCATGCCGATCGCCTGGTCGACCAGGTCCTTCGACAGGTGATAGCCCTCCTTGCCTTCAGCCCACTCCTCAGGGGTCGGCGGCAGGTACGGCTGGTCGGCGAAGTGGTTGTCGACCACCAGGTCTGGGTACCACTGGTTGGTCTCGCCGCCCAGGAACCCGTAATAACGCTCGAAGCCGCGCCCGATGGGCCAGTTACGTTTGGACGACGCCATGCTGAACTCGTCCTCGGGAACCATGTGGTTCTTGCCCAGCCTATAGGTGTTGTAGCCGTACTGCTTCAGCACGGCCGGGATCTCTGCACACTCCGGTGGGACATGGCCGTTACTGTTGGGGAAGCCGGTCGTGGCCTCCTCGATGCAGGCCATGCCGATGGTGGTGTGGTTGCGGCCGGTCAGGGTGCAAGCCCGGGTTGGCGAGCAGAGCGCCGTGGTGTGGTGCTGCGTGTAGCGCAGCCCGGCGTCGGAGATGCGCTTGAAGTTGGGCATCTCTACGAGCCCGCCGAACATGTCCCAGGCGCCGTAGCCGGTGTCGTCCCACACGAGCACCAGTACGTTGGGTGCACCCTTCTCCGGCATGGGCTGGAGGAACGGCTCCCAGTCCGGGGTCGAGTCGCGGCTGTCTTCATTGATTGTGCCCTCAAATGGTTTGGTCATAGGTTATTCTCCCTTTTGCATAAAGTAAGTGACTGAACGACGAGAGTCAGCTCCACACTACAAAAGAACAGTTTTGTGATGGACGAAGAAACCAGGCAGGTGCGGGGGGCTTCACTTCGCTCAGGATGACACATTCCACCTCGCTGGCTCCTTTCCTAAAAAACCTACCTTTGCAAGGTTCCTGCCATCCCCAATCTCGAGTATACTGGCGTGCGAACAAAAGCGTATGCCTTAAACACACTATTTCAACACACTATCTTTGCAGGAATGGACATAAGGTATGCTCCATCGTGTGTTCCTCCTCGTTTCTACCATCCCTGTTCTTGAGTGTACTGGCGGGAAAAAAAGTGCATGCCTTAAACACACTATTTCGACACACTATCTATTCTGGAATTGACAGGACGAGAAGGGGTGAGCTTATCCTCTGCTGGCAAGATACAAAAAGTAGTGTGTTTGAGTGATGTATTTTCGCTCTGAAGCCAGTATACTAAAGAGAGCCATAACGAGTACGCGCGCCCCCGGGGTCATAGTCCAGCATACCATGCAGACCAACGGTATCCTCTTGAATGAGGCCTGGTGCGCCTTTTTTCACGAGCACCACTTTCTGATCGGTCTGAGCCTGGATGGTCCGCAGGCGATGTAGGATATAGGATCCAACCAATATGGACAACCACCAAACGCCTGAGTTCCTATTTGGTACGCTTTCAACCCGCGAGGGACGTGCCAAACGTGCCCGTACGCTCAACCTTGGATTTCAACACGATGCGGTTTTGCACCCTATCGACCCGCGCCCCAATGAGCCTATCACCATCACCGCTCGCGCGGGGATAGGGGTTGCTGTTAAAACCAGCATGCTGTGCTACACCACCGATGGTACATTGCCTGAAGCGAATACGGCAGCAATGAGTGCGTCGTTGATTTGCACCCCGATGCAGTGCACGAGTATTGATTGGGATACACTGGCATGGGCATATGTCCAAACGTGGAGCGCGACGATCCCCGGCATGGCGGAGGGTACCCTTGTCCGCTATATCATTGTTGCTACTACCGACAGCGGCGAGCTCATCGCCTGTCCCTACTTTGACCTGGAGGTTCCCGAAATTCGCGCGCAACCGGATGCATATGACCATTCGTATCTCGCACGGCAGATGCGATATGGCACACCGCAGGTGTACGAGTTTTACGTGGATACCTTGTCCACGCCGGCGTGGCTGCGCAATGCCATTGTCTATCAAATCTTTGCCGAGCGCTTTGCGCCCAACCCGGGCGAAACATTTGTAGAGCTGAGTGAGAGGGCCGGATTTTTTGGCGGGACGCTCAAGGGGATCATCTCCAAGTTAGACTACTTGAGCGCTTTAGGCATCACCTGCCTGTGGCTCACACCGATTTTCCCAAGTCCTTCCCATCACGGCTATGACCCGACTGATCCCTTTACCATTGAACCACGCTTAGGTACCGATGCCGATTTCCGTGAGTTGGTGGTCGCGGCGCATCAGCGCGGCATTCGCCTGGTGCTCGACTTCGTCGTGAATCACCTCTCAAATGCGCACCCAGCCTTCATTGCTGCGCAGCGCAATCCAACCAGCCCATACCGCGACTGGTTCTTTTTCCGTGACTATCCTGACGCGTACGAAAGCTTTTACGATGTTCCAGGCCAGCCGCTCGTCAACACCAATCATCCTGAAGTGCGCCAATATTTCATTGATGCGGCATGTAGCTGGTTAAAAGCGGGGTGTGACGGATTTCGCCTCGACCACGCGCATGGTGCATCGCACGCGTTCTGGTCCGCTTTTCGCACAGCAATCCGCGCCGTCAAACCCGATTCGGCCACGTTCGGCGAAGTCACCGACACGCCCGCTGTGATACGCTCGTTTGCGGGGCGGATGGATGGCTGCCTCGACTTTTACCTGCTCGAACTGGTGCGCGGCTTCTTTGCGTTCCATTCACTCACGGTGAGTCAGTTCGACCGTGCCCTGCAAGAACATTTTGCCTATTTCGACTCTCTGCTTGTCCTGCCAAGTTTTTTGGACAATCACGATATGAATCGCTTTTTGTGGATTGTCGACGGGGATACGCGGCGTTTGCGACTGGCTGCACTCTGCCAATTTACCTTGCCTGGACCGCCGATTGTGTATTATGGAACCGAAGTGGGGTTAAGCCAGCTCCAGGCAGTGGGCAGATTGGAGGAGGCACGTTTGCCGATGCGGTGGGATGAGCAGCAGGATGCGACCTTACTTGCATTCTATCAACGGTTGATCGCGCTGCGAAGGCAGACCTCAGGGGTGTGGTCAATGCCGCGCGAGACAGTGTTGGTTGACGATTCACGCGGCACCTATGTGTATCGTTGCGGCGCGTACTTCGTCGCGCTGAACAACACCGATGAAGCGAACCACATCACGCTGGCAACAGGGCAGAAAGCAGCATTGCTAGTGGTGACGGAGAAAGCGGTCACCCTGCGTCTGGACAATCAACTCGACCTTCCGCCCTTTGCCGGCGCGGTGTACCAGATTCTCTCAAGTGAGAATCGCCATTCCGGCGGGTGGTAGGTTGAGGCTCACAGTAGCGCGACCATCCGGCTGATGCCTCACGACGGTCGTCTGGTCCGGCGGTGGGTTGCACAGCTCGGCATCGCTCCAATCGTTGCGGTAAAGGAATGTCATCGTCGAACCGGCCGGATGCAAATAGTCGTCTACGGTCACTTCGGCACCTCGCGACTCTTCGGCGTTCGTATTGAGCGCTATCAGCACTTCGTTTTCAAAGTGCATCTGTGACCATGCCACCAACTCGCCCCGTTTCGGAATCGAAAAGGGATACCCCAGGTACGAAGTACTACGCGCATAGAGGCGCCCACGCCGCAACGCCTGGCCGATAAGGTTGTCGCTATTTCGCAACCGCGCAATCGCTGCAATGCGCATGTAGGTGGGATGGTTCGGATTGAAAAAGTGACAACCTGTCGTTTCAAATGCGCCGAATGCGCCGCCGAACATCGCCTCGCGCACATAGCGATCTTCGGCAAAGCGCTGCGGCTCAATACTATAGTCATGATAATCCTCAGTGCCATCAAATGCCTGTTCGGTCCCATAGTAAATCGACGGCATGCCCGGCGTAGTAAGTTGCACGCCGACCACTTGCGCGACCTGTTGGTACACCGCTGGCGGCGTGCCATGTGCGGCAAAGCGTTCCTTATGTGAGCGTGATGACATATCATGGTCATCCAGCACTGACACGATAAAGCGACCGAGCTGGCGGAACATCCCAAAGGTAGTATGATAGTCATACAACGCGAAAAACTCGCCTGGATCGATGAACCCCTTGACCATTCCCGCCAGCATGTTTGGATAGGCTATAATGCCCAATACGGCGTCGAGGTTCCCACCAAAGAGGTCAACGTAGCCTGGCGCAATGGTGCCGTCCGTAATCTCTCCGGTCAGGAAAAAGTTCTCCTTGCCGATTGATTCAGCATAGTGGTGGATGGCCGAGCAGAATATGTGTGATGCTTCTACCGAAACGTGTTTGACGGCATCGGCGCGAAAGCCATCGCAGTCAGTGAGTGCTATCCAGTACTGGTAGACGCGCGCCAGGGCACGAACCACCTCATTTTTCCCCAGGTCCCATGCTTTGAGGTCGTAAAAGTCGCCTCGCCGGAATTCCACATTTGCATTCATCGGGTCTTCCCATGCAGCAACGCTCCAGTGTCCAATTTCACCTGGGCGTATGTACCACTCGGCGTTCTGGAATTCTCGGGGCCACACGCCATCGTCGGATGTGAGCGGCTGCGGAATGCTTTCACCTCTGGCTGAACGCCATCCGTGAAGCGGATACGGCGGCGCATAGCGATAGGCCATCGTGGTTTTTGGTTCGTTGGTCTGCTCGTCGCGGTAGAACCAGTTGTTGCCGCTATGGTGGTAGATGATGTCGAAGATAACATACATACCGCGGTCGTGCGCGGCATCGACCAGGTCGCGCAAGTCTTGCCGGGTGCCAAAGCGTGGATCAATGTCGAGAAAATTTTGAATGCCGTACCCGTGGTAGGTTTCAAGGTCGGCGCGCTGGCACCAGGGTGGATTAATCCACAGCGTCGTCACACCAAGAGCCTGCAAATAGTCTAATTTGCTTTGAATACCCTTGATCGTTCCACCGACGAACTTGTTGCCGGCCGCCATCCACGCCGCTTTGTTTTGAACCCTATACTTCTCAGGATTGTTGTAGTCGAACATCGGGCGTGATTCTTCGCGGCCGTCACTAAAACGATCCGGGAGGAGTTGATAGAAAATTTGGTCGTGCCATTGGCTCGGGCTTGGAAACACTCGTCCACGGGGCGTGAGATCCGCCTCGGCGAGGGTGCTAGGTGCCTGTTCTTGTATGTTTGTATGAGTTGTCATTGCTTGCTCCTTGTCTGAGATACAGTAATCATTGCAGCAGACCCTTCGCTGCGCTCAGGGTGACATTCGGCCTGAGCGTAGCTAAAGGCAAGAGTGATAAGAGCTGATGGGAGAGGCATGTTCAACTATTGCCTGGCCATGACCAGGCGCAGCCTGGCTTCGTCATCCTTGATCAGATCGCCGCTGACATCCACCGTCATGCTGTAGATCTTACCGGTGAATTTGAATGGCGACGGATATTCGGGCGTGACAGGGAGGCCGGGGTTGGCGCCGCAGGTCAGGCCGCCCGGGTTGAAGACGATTGGCGTTGTGACCGGGATCTCGGCATCTCCGACCAGTTTGCCATCGAGGTAGAGCTTGCCTCTGCCTGGCGTACCTTTACCCTTGGGAATGTCCGGCTGGCCTGTCACCTCGAACTCGAAGTGCAACTGGTGACGGCCCTCCGGCACCGGCTCCACCGACACGACATGATACAGTGCCCTGCTAACGTAGTTGTGGACGTACTGCAGCTTGCCGTCCTTGATGTAGAACGAATAGCCGCCTGCACCTGTGCCCTGGCAGAGCAGGACCCCTTCCGCGCCGCCTCTTGGGATCTGGACATCGGCGGTGATGCTGTGCGGGCGGTTGAGCACATGAACTGAGGCGAACCACGGCACCGTTTGTGTGTCCTGGAAGTAGGTGTATCTGATACGGTCTTTCGTAAGCTGCGGACGCTCCTGGGCAAACCGCTGCAGACCACTCCCGTCAATAGGCAGGACTTTGTACTTGCCCGCCTCCACATACCAAGTTGCGATCATGTTGATCAACTTCTCGCGGTTGTCGGCAGCGATGTTGTGGTTTTCGGCGATGTCCTTGGCAACATGGTAGAGTTCCCAGCCATGGGCGTCTAACTCGGCCAGTGTTTCGGCTGAGATGGGCGCGCCCAAAGGTTTGCCTGCTTCTTTGAACGAGGGACCAGGCCATGGGCAGGCCGCGCGCCAGCCATCGTGGTATAGCGAGCGATGGCCGAACATCTCGAAGTACTGGGTGACGTGCCTGGTAGGCGCTTTGGCGTCGTCGAAGCTGTGGGCGAAGCTGACGCCTTCGATGGGTGACTGGGTGACACCTTTGATGCTCGCCGGCGGCTCGATGCCCAGCGCGTCCAGCACCGTCGGCACCATATCGATGGCGTGGGCGTACTGGGTGCGGATTTCACCCCTGGCCTGAATGCCTTTCGGCCAGTGGACGATGAAGGGGTCGCTGACGCCGCCGCGATAGGTTTCGCGCTTCCAGCGGCGGAAAGGGGTATTGCCTGCCCAGGTCCAGCCCCAGGGATAGTGGTTGAAGGTCTCTGGCCCACCCAGTATATCCAGCTTCGCCAGACTTTCCTCGAGCGACTCCTGCGCGTTGTTGAAGAACTGCAGCTCGTTGGTTGTGCCGGTGGGTCCGCCCTCGGCGCTGGCACCGTTGTCGGAGATGACCATGATCAGCGTGTTGTCGAACTCGCCGATGCTCTTCAGGTAGTCGAGCAGGCGGCCAATGTGATAGTCAGTGTGGGTCAGGAATCCGGCGAAGACCTCCATCATGCGTGCGTAGAGCTTCTTTTGCTGCGGTGAGAGCGAATCCCAGTCGGGCACGTCCGGGTCGTGACGCGAGAGCTCGGCGTCGGCCGGGACGATGCCCAGCTCCTTCTGGCGGGCGAACACCTTCTGGCGGTACGCATCCCAGCCGTCGTCGAACTTCCCCTTGTACTTGTCCGCCCACTCTTTGGGCACATGATGCGGCGCGTGTGTGGCACCGGGGCAGAAATGCAGGTAAAATGGCTTGTTGGGCGCGATCTGCTTGGCATCGACGATGAACTGGATCGCCTTGTCAGCCAGGTCCTCGGTCAGGTGGTAGCCCTCCTCGGGGGCCTTCGGCTGCTCGACCTGGTGGTTGTCGTACACCAGGTCGGGGTAGTACTGGTGGGTGTCGCCGCCCAGGAAGCCATAGTAACGTTCGAACCCGCGCCCCAGCGGCCAGCGGTCGAAAGGACCCGCGGCTGACTCTTGCTCGGACGGCAGCAGGTGATACTTGCCGATCATGAAGGTGTTGTAGCCTTGCTGAAGTAGCATCTCCGAGAGGAAGCCGTTCGAGAACGGCATGTTGCCGTTGTAGCCGGGATAGCCGGTGGCGAGCTCGGTGATGGCGGCCAGGGCATTGGAGTGATGGTTGCGCCCGGTGATGATGCACGCACGCGTAGGCGAGCACAGCGCCGTGGTATGCATGTTGTTGTAACGCAGGCCGCCCTCAGCCAGATTGTCCAGGTTGGGCGTCTCGATGGGGCTGCCGTAGCAGCCGAGCTGGCCGTAGCCGGTGTCATCCAGCACGATGAATAACACGTTGGGCGCGCCTTCTCTAGCGCGTATGGGTTCGGGCCAGGCCGGGTTGGACTGGTCTGCTGTCAGTCCAATGACACCGGGAAAAGTAGTTCCCGGTTTGTATTCCTTGAGTGACAAATCTTTCTCCTTCGTATTGACTGATGTTTTGCGATACGAAGATGGAAGGCATCTGCCATGCGATAAAACCTCCGTCGCTATGCATGCAGGGCACTTGCATCTCTGTCTTTAATGTACTGGCTGAGGAACGATAATACATCATCAGAACGCACTGTTTTTATGTGCTTTTTCAGCAGCGGGGGCGGTTTGGCTAGTATGTTTGCACTAATTCGTGCCTGCCAGAAAGGAATTCCCCGCGATAAATAGTTTGATTAGCCGCGAAGCGGCTAATCAAAGGGGGACTACAATGGAGAGATGGTTTACCTTATACAGGATGATGCTAAAAAACTATACCCTTTCTATACCCTCTGGGAAATTGTTTTCTTGCGCGTCATCTACTACAGTGATTCTCAGCAGTCGTCGCTGCTCGGCGCGACACAAGGCCCGTGAGGCGAGTGTTGGTTGAACAG
>Ga0187819_10001407_pt1 | contig 12436 bp, 10 predicted proteins | sample NC_wetland_sal_i_15_FD_132411 | JGI IMG/M metagenome (GOLD analysis project Ga0187819, IMG submission 132411) | Wetland sediment microbial communities from Neuse River Estuary, North Carolina, USA - SO4_4 | ecosystem: Environmental > Aquatic > Freshwater > Wetlands > Sediment | place: USA... | reverse complement strand
CTCAAGGAGTTCGAGGAGATCCGGCGCCTGGCGATATCGGATGAACCCGCGCCGGCCGAGACCGGCGAGGGTGCGGCATCGTAGTGCTGTAATGGCGGAAGAGCGGCTACAGAAAATTTTGTCTCGCGCGGGAGCCGCGTCCCGCCGCAAAGCCGAGCAGATGATTCTCGAGGGGCGCGTTGCCGTGAACGGCGCGGTGGTCACCGAGATGGGCAGCAAAGCCGATCTTGCGCGCGATCACATCCGCGTCGATGGCAAACTGCTCCACGCCCCCAAGCGCCTCGTGTATGTCGCGCTCCACAAGCCCAACAACTGCGTCACCACGGTCACGGATCCCCAGGGCCGCGGCACGGTCATGGACCTGTTGCACGGCGTGAAAGAACGCGTGTACCCGGTGGGCCGGCTGGATTACCACAGCGAGGGCCTGCTACTGCTCACCAACGATGGCGAACTGGCCAACGGAATTACCTCCGCTGCGAGCCATCTTCCCAAGACCTACCTCGTGAAAATCAACGGCGCATTGACGAGCGAGCAGGAACAGGCGTTTCGCGACGGCGTGCCCATCGAGGGCCGCCGCACCGCGCCCGCCGGCCTGAAACTGGCGCATCGCGCCGAAAACCCGTGGTACGAAGTGCGCCTCTTCGAAGGGCGCAAAAACCAGATCCGCATGATGTTCAAACATTTCGGGCGGCTGGTGGAGAAGCTCAAACGTATCAAGATTGGACCGCTCGATCTGGGAGCTTTAAAGCCTGGCGAATTCCGGTATTTGACGCAGTCTGAAGTAGACCAGTTGCGGAAAGCCATGCAGCGGCGAAGGGAAGTGGTTCTCGGCGCCTCGGCGTCTCGGCGGTAAATCCATGGCGAACCTTGCCGGCATCCTCCGCTCTTGCCACACCATCGCGGTGGTCGGCCTCTCCAGCAAGCGCTACCGCCCCAGCTTCGGTGTTGCCGAATACCTGAAAGACGCGGGCTTCCACATTATTCCCGTCAATCCATTCGAGCGCGAAGTGCTCGGCGAACGATCTTATGCCACGCTGGACAGCATCCCGGAGCCCATCGACGTCGTAGACATCTTCCGCAGATCGGAATTCGTGCCGGAGATTGTCGAGGCTGCGATACGCATCGGCGCGCGCGCCGTCTGGATGCAAGAGGGCGTTATCCATGAAGAGGCGGCAGAGAAAGCGCGCGCCGCCGGGCTGCAGGTCGTCATGGACCGGTGCATCCTCAAGGAGCACCGCCGCATGCTCGTCAGCTCAAATTCTTGATTTCCAGTTGATCGCCGCGCTCCGTCCCCGTGCGCGCGATGGTGCCCGCCGGCAGCTCGAGAACCGAGTGCGCCGTCAGACATGCGGACACGCGCCACGGCTTCATCTCCGGCCGGACCTTCTTGACGCGGTGCTTGCGATCGAGATAAATCACATCGATGGTGAATTTCATGAAGAAGCAATGCACCGATTCGCACGGCACAATCCAGAGCCCCTCGCCGGGTTCGAGATGGGTGTGCTTTAGCAGTCCCGTCCGCCGCTTGGCGCTGGTATCGGCGACATCGGCGCGATCCGCCAGCACCACCTCGCGCGTCAAATTGTTTACCTGAATTTCCAAACCTCTGGTTATAGCACGGCATGAGCGGCTTGGTAGCGACGGCGTAATGATCCGGGCCGCCTCTCTTGAAAATAGCTCCAACCCGCTGATAAACCGAGCGCGTCGGGGACTGGCTCCACCGTCCCTAATCGAGCTGCCCGCAAACCACCAGCCCGCTCGTCGTGGACGGTGGTGCCTGTCCCCTCGTGTACAAGCCCGCGCCGTCATTTTCATCCTCGCGGGTGTCGCCCTCAGCGACATGACGCTCAACTGTCCCCGTTTCGCTCTTCAGTGTGCTGGACTCGGCCAGCTCCGCCAACCCGAAGTCGAGCACCTTCACCAAGCCGTCGTCTGTGACCATCGCATTGTCGGCTTCAGGTCCCGATGGACGATCCCCGCCCGATGCGCCGCCGCCAGCGCGCCCGCGATCTGGGCCGCATAGCCGAGCGCTTCTTCGAGCGGCAAGGCCTGGGGCGAGATCAGCCAGCTCAGGGTAGTGCCCTAGACATACTCCATGGTGATGAAATCTACGCCGCCTTCCTGCGTAATGTCGTGAATCGTGATGATGTTGGGGTGATTCAGCGCCGAGGCCGCCCTGGTCTCCTGCACGAAGCGGCGTTTGCGTTCCGGATCAGCAACTCTCTCCGGCGGCAGGACTTTGATGGCCACGAAACGGTTCAGGTTAGCGATAATATCCCCACGTAATTCAGAATCAAATCGTGAATGGGTAACTAGCGCCCCGTTTCTGCAATGCAAGCTGGCGCGTCAAGTTGGGTCGGCGCCTACCGCACCACCACCTTCTCCGTCGCCTGATTCTCGAACTCATCCTGCACGCGTACCGCGATCGTGTGCTCGCCCGCAGCGACATCCCCCAGCGTGAGAGCGTAATCAAGTTCGCGGGAATCGGACAGCTTGGTGACTGGATCCACCAACGTCCACTCGCCGCCGTCCACCGAGTACTCAGCTTTGGTGATGAGGCTCTGAGCATCCGCGGCGTGCCAGCGCACTTCAATGCGATTGCCGTTGCGTGCGCCAGCAAGGCCTGTGATTCGCGGCGGCGTGTTGTCGATCTCAAACACTTCGCTGTCGAGCTGGCCGGTGAGCGCGTCTCCTTTGGTGTTGCTGGGCAGGTCGGATGCGGTTATGCGAAGCCGGTACTCGCCATCCGGAAATGCAGTCGAGTCCCAACTGATGTATTTCTCCCTGACCTTATCCTTCAGCAGCTTCCACTCGGTTTCGCCCACGCCGCGAATTTCCACGGTGTAGATGAGGCTGTCTCCGTCGTCGTCCACCGCCACCCACCGCGCGCCGATTGCGCCCTTGGCATACTGCAAAGTCGGTGTCGACGTGATTTCCGTTGCAGGCGTAACGTTGTGAACGGCGGTTTTTCCCATCGGTGGAAGGTTCAGGGTCTGGGGTGGGCTGCTTGCACCAGATCCAGGCGTGGGGAACTTGTAATTGGGCTCCGTGATTTCGATCTCGGTAACACGCGGCGCAACGTTTTTCGGCAGATAAGCGACTTCCACCGAGTCAAGCTGCGGCGGCCTTCCCGATTTATTCCCCGGGTCCATCGCCAGCGTGGCTTTCCATTGGATGAACCGCGCCGGCGGCGAGGTGACGCGCGCGCCTTCCTCGGACGTGATCGCGCCCGACCACGCGCTCCAGTTCTGCTGCGGCCGGTCCAGATTTCCGCTGCGCGCTACAATGGCGATCCGCCCGGCCGGAGCAGACCCTTTGAAGCTCAGCCGGCCCCAGCGCGAAAACATCCCCGCATCGAAGACATCGGATTCAATCGATCCCTCCGGCTCCAGGCCCGGCCCGATCTCGTACACCTTCCCAACATTACCCGTGGCGGCGTACAGTCTCCCGTTTTCTCCGGTCACCAGGGCCGTTACCTGCGTCGGTGCGGCGTTCACCAGCTCGGTGTAGAGCGAGTCTGAATCCACGCGATAAATGCAGCCCTTGTTGCCGGTGCCGATGAGCGGCTTGCCCGTGGCATCAAAGCTGATGGCGTAGATGATGTCGTGCGCGTGGCTCCAAACCTTCTCCGGATAGCCATCCGGGTGAATGCGATAAAGATCCGAACCACCTGAAAGGGTGACTCCGCCTGCTCCCGATGGCGTCGAGGGCGCCGGAGCCGGCGGCAGGTGCGGTGCGCTCGGACCCGCAGCCTGTCCGCTTGGGGTCTGAGGAGGTCCCGGGGGTGGCGCGGGCGCTGCCTGCGTGGATGCCTGCTTGTTGCCGGCGCCGGCTGCATACACCGACCCGTCGCTCGCCACCGCGACCGACGTGATCTCCCGCTTTCCCATTTCATAGAGCACGAAGCCTTCGCCTGCGGGCGAAATTCTCAGAACCAGCCCGTTCGGCTCCGTGCCCGCAATGAGATTGCCATGGCCGTCGAAAATCATCGACCGCATGTGCGTCTCTTCGCTCTTGAAGAATACCGATCCCTTGCCGTCGGGCGTCACGCGGTGAATCTCGCCGGGATCCCCGGTGGCCACCATCAGGTCGCCGTTCGCGTCGAAGGCCAGCGCCCAAATGTATTTGGCTTTCGGGTCGTAGAAAACGTCGGCCTTGCCGTCGCTCGAAACTCGATAGACCTTGCCCTCCGGCCCCGTCGCCACAAACACGCGGTCTTTCTTGTCGACCACAATCGCGTGGATCTCGATGGACTGAAACGTGGCGAGGGTCTTCTTTTCTCCGCCGGGCGAAATGCGGTAGAGCTTGGCGTCCGGACCGCCGCCTGCGTAAAGATTCCCCTTGGAATCCCGAGCCAGCGTCCAAAGATACGCGGAGGGCGAGTCGTAGAGTTCCTCGAAACGCGGCGCCAGCGTCAGCTGCCCGTCGCTGCGCAACGATAGGTTCTTGATGATTCCTTTTTCGAAATCCGAGAAGTCCGTCTCGACCCAGGTGCGTGTCTGTCCGGCCCACGCGCAGACGGCCAGCGTGCCCAGATAGGCCAAACCGCTAATTTTTTTTTTCATCGTCAGGTGGTGTTGCTCTCGCTACTTCACCGTGATTTTGAGCGAATAGCTGCCGTTGATCACGTAGTCGAAGGGGATAGAGGCCTGTTCGAAAGCCGTCTCGGCGGTCGTCACTATGGGGCGATTCGAGGTGCGTCCCGCCTGCATCACGTTCAACACCGAAGCCGGCAGACTGGGCATGGTCTTGTCCTCGTAATAGGCCGTCGGCGTGTATTCGAGCAGCGAGATGTACAGCTTGTTGTTGCTGCGCTCCTGGTTGATCAGCGAAACCGTTTCCGAAACATCCATGTATCGGTTCAGGTAACCAGCCAGGCTTTGCATGTGGTTGAGCGTGTCCGCGTCGCTCAGCAGGATGCGGTGATCGCCTTTGCTGAGCCCCTCGGGAATGTGCACTTTGAAGTCGCGCTCGATGCGGTCGCCGCGATAGGGCCGAAGGAATACCTTCACCGCGGCGTCGTTCCCCGGACGCACGTCGCTGTCGGCGATCCAGGCATTTTCGACGCTGGCCACGCGCCGTTCGGGCAGAAGGTCCACCGTCACGCTGACCCTCTTCAGGCGCGGCGTCTTTACGGCGTTCAAATACAACCGGTTGAACTTGTCGCCCCACCAGCCCGCCAGCAGCATAGGAGCAGGCATCGGCATCTCGCCCGACGCCTGCATGGTGTTCAGCGAGAGGCTGCCTCCGCCGTCCAGGTCCACTTCGCCGGTCAGGCGGTAGGTGGCTTCGTCCATGAATTCGTTGAGCCCCGAAACGGAATTGAACAGCGTCAGCATCATTAAGTACGGCGTCCATTTCTGCTGATCGAAGACGTTGAACCGGAAATCCTTCTCCGTTCTCACGGCGTTATTCTCGCCGAATGACCGCACGTTGACGGTCACCGGAATCATATCCGTTTCCGCGCCCAGCACGCCCATGATGCCGCTGTGCCGGTCCTGGTGCAGCGCGCCCACGATTTCTGTGGCATTAGCAAATTTGTTGGGCTGAAACGCCGAAGCGAGCACCATGAGCACTTCGCCTTTGCTCATGGGCATGTCCACCGGCCCAAGGTTGAAGAACGAATGGCCGAACGCCAGCACGCGCTTGCCATCGTTGTACGTAACCGTGCCCAGACCCGTAACGCTCATGTCGCCCGAGACCAGCACACCCGCAACGGATTCACCGGGCTTGAGTGAATCTTTCCAGTCCGGCGCCGGCTTTGTCGTATAGATGGCGCCGCTCGCACCGCCTTGCACGGCGCTGATGCCCAGTTGCTGGAACAGCGGTCCAAATTCCTGTAGCGCGCTCTCGTGGAAGCCGGAGAACACCAGCGGGGTTTCGATCGGTGTCATCAGCGGCGCCTGGCGCGGCAGGTTGGGCGACGCGCCCGCCGCCACAGCTTGCGCCAGCAGTTCGCTGGGTACGCTCACTTCGCGCCGGGCCGCAGCCTTATCCGGCGTGCGCGCATCCATGGGGCGCGATTGGTCCAAATCGTTGATCTCCAGCATCAGCTCAATCGGAGTAATGCCGCAGATAGCATCCGGCGAAAACATGCTCAGCCGGAGCGCAATGGCGCCCACCAGTTTTCCGTCGATGTAAACCGGGCTTCCGCTCATTCCACCCGCGACGTTGGTACGCTGCGCCTTGCCACCCAATTTGGCCAGGATGATATCCTGTTTCGGCCCCCAGGCGTTTTTCCACAATCCAAGAATCTCTACCGGAATGGCTTCCGGCTGCGTCCCCTGAAATACCGTCCAGGCAACTCCGTTCATCCCCGGACGTAAATCCGAGGCCTTAAAGATCTCCACCTTGCCTGATTTTGGCGGTTGTAAGTTCAATTCCGCAGGGAATGCGGGAAGCAGCGCGGCCGCAGCCAGTACCACTACCGCGGCTGTGTGTCTTGTCATTTGAAGCGGCTCCGTTACATCCATTCTACTATGGGCCGCCGGATTTTTCGGTCTAGTAGTACTGGTTGTCTATAATGGAAATAGAGAATGCACCAAAAGAAAACGGAACGAATTGACCTGGACCCGCGGGAAACCTCAGAGTGGCTACAGGCCCTGGACCAAGTCGTTGAGGAGGTGGGTCCCGACCGGGCTTCTTTCCTTTTGGAGCGCCTGGCGGAACGCGCCCGAACGATCGGAGTCGATCTCCCGATCCGCCACAACACCCCTTATATCAACACCATCAGCCCGGAAGAAGAGGTACCTTACCCCGGCGACCGCAGCCTCGAGCGCCGCATCAAGAGCCTCACCCGCTGGAACGCCATGGCCATGGTGTCGCGCCAGAACAAGTTCGACCACGGCATCGGCGGCCACATCGCGACCTATGCCTCGGTGGCCTCGCTGTTCGAGGTCGGTTTCAACCATTTTTTTCATGGCAGCTATGGGGATCAGCCTGGCGACCTCATCTATTTTCAGGGCCACGCCTCCCCCGGCGTTTATGCGCGGGCTTTTCTCGAAGGCCGCCTGACAGCGGAGCACCTGGAAAACTTCCGCCACGAACTGCGCGAGCATCCCGGCCTGTCGTCCTATCCGCATCCCTGGCTGATGCCGGGGTTCTGGAACTTCCCCACCGTCTCGATGGGCATCGCGCCGATCAATGCCATCTACCAGGCGCGCTTCATGCGGTATCTGGAAAACCGTGGCCTCATTGAAAAAACGCCGCGCCACATCTGGGCGTTCCTGGGCGACGGCGAGATGGACGAGCCGGAATCCATGGGCTCGCTCACACTGGCATCGCGCGAAAAACTCGACAACCTGATCTTCGTCATCAATTGCAATCTCCAGCGGCTGGACGGTCCGGTGCGCGGCAACGGGAAAATCATCCAGGAACTCGAAGCGGCATTCCTTGGCGCCGGCTGGAACGTCATCAAAGTGATTTGGGGAACGGATTGGGATCATCTGCTGGCCCGAGACAAGACCGGCCTGCTGTTGAAGCGCATGGAAGAGTGCGTGGATGGCGAGTACCAGTCCTTCAAGGCCAAGGGCGGCGCATATATCCGTAAGGAGTTCTTCGGAAAATACCCCGAGCTGTTACAGTTGGTGGAGCACCTGACCGACGACCAGGTCGGCAGGCTGCGCCGCGGCGGCCACGACCCGCAAAAAGTTTTCAATGCGTATCGCGCGGCGGTCGAGCACCACGGCCAGCCGACGGTGATTCTCGCCAAGACCGTAAAAGGTTACGGTGTAGCCGAGATCGAAGCTCGCAACCCCACCCATCAGCAGAAAGAGCTGAACGACCGCGCGGTGCAGCTTTTCCGCCAGCGCTTCGATATTCAGCTTCCCGAAAATGTGGCGGCCAACGTCGAGTTCTACCGGCCACCTGAGGGCAGCCCGGAAATGGCGTACCTGCACGAACGGCGCAGGCAGCTCGGCGGCTATCTTCCCCAGCGACGCGTGATGCCCAGCCAGATCCAGGCGCCGCCGCTCGAGACCTTCCCCGATCTGTTGTCCGGGACCAAGCCGCCGCATCCTTCCACCACCATGGCGGCGGTCCGCGTGATCACGCTGCTCATGAAGAATCCGCAGATCGGCAAACGCATCGTGCCCATCATTCCGGATGAAGCGCGAACGTTCGGAATGGAGGGACTGTTCCGCGTCTTTGGCATCTACGCGTCGGACGGCCAGCTTTACAAGCCGCACGATGCCGACATGTTCCTCTATTACAAGGAACAGCAGGACGGCCAGATCCTGGAGGAAGGCATCACCGAAGCGGGCTCCACGGCCTCATTCACCGCGGCGGGCACGGCCTACGCGAATTACCGCGTGGAGATGATTCCGTTCTTCATCTACTATTCGATGTTCGGATTCCAGCGCGTGGGGGACCTGATTTGGGCGTTCGCCGACGCACGCGGCAAAGGTTTTCTGATGGGCGGCACCGCCGGCCGCACCACGCTAGCGGGCGAAGGCCTGCAGCATCAGGACGGCCATAGCCTGGTGCTCGCGAGCACCGTACCCACCTGCGCGGCTTACGATCCGGCGTACGCGTATGAGATCGCGGTGATCGTGCAGGATGGCATCCGGCGCATGTACCAGGAGCAGGAAGACCGCTTCTACTACCTGACGCTGTACAACGAAAACTACGCCATGCCGCCGATGCCCGAGGGCGTGACCGAAGGAATTCTCAAGGGCATCTACAAATTCAAGTCATCGGAGAATGGCCAGGCCGTGCTGCAACTGTTCGGCAGCGGTCCCATCCTGAATGAGGCGGTGCGCGCGCAGACCATTCTGGCGGAGCGCTACGGAGTTTCCGCCGACGTGTGGAGCGTCACCAGCTATAACGAACTGCGCCGGGAGGCGCTGCGCACCGAGCGCTGGAACCGCCTGCACCCCGGCGAACCGGCGAAGGAACCCTACATTCTTTCAGCTCTGGCCGGCGCTGAAGGTCCCATCGTCGCCGCCACCGACTACATGAAGGTGGTGGCGGATCAAGTGGCTCCGTGGCTGCCCGGCCGCATGGTCACGCTCGGCACCGACGGCTTCGGCCGCAGCGACAACCGCGAATATCTGCGGAAGCATTTCGAGGTGAACGCGGAATCGATTGTCGTGGCCGCACTGTCGCGCCTCGCGCGCGACGGGAAGTTCGACGCCGCCAAGGCGAAGAAGGCGTTCGCTGAGCTGAGCGTGGACCCCGAGAAGATCGATCCGGCGGTGGCGTAGGCGGGGGCAGACGACCCAATTCGCCGCAGTCGCTGACACGTCGCGGGCATGGACCCTGGTTTCCGAGAACCCCGTTACCCGCCCGCAGTTTTCGAGTACGCCGTCAACTGCTGGCACCATTTGTGGATGTGAGTTCATGAATTAGCGATTGACGTTCGGAGTGTAACCGCCCTTTTCGCGGTGCGTCATAATCGAGGAAGAAGGGTCGCCCGATGAAACGGATTTTCATTCCTATGCTGGCGGCTGTGCTGTTGCTGGCAACAGATCATCCCGGGGTTCGGCCGCGGGGCGCGGCCAAGGATTATCCGGCATACGATAGCGCTGATGGAATCACGATTGCCGCTGTGGTGGTACCCGCAGGTAAGGTGCAACATCAACTCTCTCGCGAAGTGGTCAATGCCGGGTACACCGTTTTAGAGGTCGCGGTATATCCGAGTCCCGGGAAAGCCGTGGATGTCTCTTCTGACGATTTTTCGATGACGGTCGGATCGAATCCGGTGGAGGCGCGCGCAGAGACCCCTGCCGCGGTGGCCGCGTCTCTCGAACCCGACAAGCGAATGAATCAGCCGCAGATTCCGGATCGCGTGCAGGTTCATGGGGAGCAGACTATCGGAGTTTCCAGCGGCGGACGCGATCCGGTAACTGGGAGGCCCTATCCCGGCGGTGTTTACACTGAGACCGGCGTCGGCGTGGGCGTAGGTAATCCGAGAGCAGGCGCCCCCCCACCGGCGGACGCGCCACCGACCGACCCGAGGTACCCACCGGGCGATCCACGAAATCCGGACCCGGGAGTGGGCGGAGCAGCGCCGCAGGGAACCCCGCGGTCGGTCCGTGACAAACTCGCGGAAAAGGCGCTACCCCAAGGAAAGACTATGAAACCGGTGGCGGGATACGTTTATTTCCCCAAGGTCTCTCCGCGGCTCGTGAACTCGAGCGAGCCGTACCACGTCACGTACTTGGGGCCGACGGGTCAGATTCATCTGACGGTGCCAGCCAAGTAACACCTATTTTGGCGTTAGGCACTGAGAGCACAGATGGGGTGCCTCCGGCGGCGTTGCGGCGAGAGGCCCTCCGGCCACCCCTACGAGTTCCAACGCCTGCCCCCGCATGTCTCACCTGATTCTTGTGGACACGCTGCATTGCTCATTCGCGAACTTCGGCCGGTTTCGCCAGCGATGACGTAGAGTATCCATTACGCCCGGCCTAATCCTGCAGCCAAGCCGGCAAGTCCTGGACGACTACATATTATGACCAGCAGCCTCGTGAAGACTGTAATCTTCACAATCCTCGTGCCCGGCAGTGTTGCGGTCTACATCCCGCGCGCCATCGCCTCCGACGCCTCGACACCCACCCTTTACTCCTCGATCGGATTCCTGCCGATTGCGCTGGGCGCCGCGATCTATCTCTGGTGCGCCTGGGATTTTGCGACTGCGGGGCAGGGAACTCCGGCGCCGATCGACGCTCCCAAGCATCTGGTGGTGCGAGGCCTTTACCGTTTCGTGCGCAATCCGATGTATGTGGGCGTTCTGCTGATCCTGCTGGGCGAGAGCGTGGCGTTCCGATCCACGCGAATCCTTGTTTACGCGGCCATCGTCTTCACCTTCTTCAACCTGTTCGTGATCTTGTATGAAGAGCCGGCGCTCAAGCGCAAGTTTGGCGCTTCCTACGAGGAGTATTTGAGGACGGTGCCCCGGTGGCTCCCGCACCGACGCCCGGCGCATGGAGCGCAAATCCCCTAGAAGTAAAATTTCAGCGCAAACTGGATCTCACGCTGATCGTTCTGGAAGTCGCGCGTGGACGTGATGGTGCCAAAAGTGGAGGGCGAAAGGTAGTTGAGCGATCCGGGAGCCGCGACAACACCGTTGCCGTTGAAGCCCGGCGGAGAAAAGTTGGGATGATTCGTCAGGTTGAAAATTTCCGCACGAAACTCCAGTTTGGTCTTCTCGGTGATCCGGAAGTTCTTGAAAGCCGAAAAATCCATGCGGTGAAAACCCGGGCCGTAGAACTGGGTGGGAGCGCCGCCTAACGGGGCATAGTCGGATTGCCCGATGGCAGTGGCCACGGGCGGGCTGGCGAACGCAGCCGGATTGATCCAGTGATTCACATTGTGCGGGCCGGCGGTTATACTCTGGCCCGGAACCTCGAACGCATTGCAGCCTAGGCCGGCCGTGGTGCTGTTGCCGGAGCAGCCCACCGTAAAGGGCTGGCCATCCTGAAGCGTCAGAATCCAGTTGGTGCTCCAACCGCCGAGCAACGCGTCCACGGCACGGCTGCTGTTGTTGAGGAATTGTCTCCCATGTCCGAACGGCAACTCGTAGTTTCCGCTGGCATGAACCACTTTCGGAATGTCGAAATCACAGAGCCCGTAATCCCCCTGAATGCCAAACCCTGGGAGGAAAGCCCCCCGAAAGCCGGTAAGAGCTGTGCCGTTGAGCACGTCTACAGCGTCGGTGCGGCACTTCGACCACGTGAAATTTGCCAGCACGCTCAAGCCGGCGCTGAACCGGCGTTCGTAATTGGCCTGGAGGGAGTTGTAGTAGCTGTCCCCGGCAAAGCTGGTATCGGTGAAACCAGTTTGGAAATCGGGATAGGCCGCGTAATTGTATTGGTTGAGGCCGGGAGGCAGAATTTCATGCGGGGAGTTCGCATTGGTGTAGATCCCGAGGTGGCGCACGGTGTTCCCCACGTAGCCCAACTGCACGGTTTGATTCGGCGTGAGTTGGTACTGCAGGGTCAGATTGTAGCCCTGCGTGTAAGGCGTCTTCATATGAAAGTCCTCGCCCGTAAATGAAACGCCGGCGGGCTCCACGGAGGATGGTGACAAGGGGATGCCGGTCAATCCGGTCTCCAGCGTAGCAATCGAGCCGTTGGGGAATGTAACGGGCGCGTTGGGGACCAAGTTCGGATAGCTCAGACTGAACTGGAACGGGAAATCAACATAAGTTTCGACCACGGAGTTCTCAAAACCGCCATAGAACAGGCCGTATCCGCCGCGGACCACGAACTTCGGCGTGAGCTGATAGGCGAATCCGACGCGCGGGGAGAAATTCGACAACTGTGAGTGGCCCAGGCCCGTAAGGCTGGAACAGACGATGTCTATATTGTCCGTTTGAGCAGCGGCGAGGAAGTCCGAGGAAAGCGGCGTGCTGCACCGTTTGTTGCTGAGTAGAAACTCGGACGGAGCACTCGTTCCGGAAGGTTGAAAATTGGATTGGGCGCCATAACGCTCGCCG
>Ga0187819_10001406_pt1 | contig 12440 bp, 12 predicted proteins | sample NC_wetland_sal_i_15_FD_132411 | JGI IMG/M metagenome (GOLD analysis project Ga0187819, IMG submission 132411) | Wetland sediment microbial communities from Neuse River Estuary, North Carolina, USA - SO4_4 | ecosystem: Environmental > Aquatic > Freshwater > Wetlands > Sediment | place: USA... | reverse complement strand
TCGCGGCTCACGGGCACAGACGTGATGGCGTCCGATCTGCGCGCCAGCGCCGGGCTGGTGCTCGCCGGGCTGGTGGCCAAGGGGGTAACGCTGATCGGCCGCGTCTATCACATTGACCGGGGCTACGAACGGATCGAAGAGAAGCTCTCCCGCCTGGGCGCGCAGATTCGCCGGGTGAAGTAGCCGGAACTGCCGCGGAAACTTATGCGGGTTGCATCCGTCTAAGATCTCCAGAATGTGATTCGGCGGTGCGAGACGTGCGGAGGAGCATTTTCATTTTGTTGATTGTTGCGCTGCTGGACGCCGGGACGGCGCGTGCGCAGGATACCGCCATTGACGTGTCCAAAGCCGCGCAGTATTTCGAAGAGGCTCGCCGAATTTCGACGGCCGATGGCGGGCGGCTGTGGGGCGTGGCGCTGTACGGACCGATGATGTTCGTGGACCCGGCCTCGCGCGAAGTGGTGGCGAATCAGGCGGGCGCGGGAGGCGAACTGACTCAGCACGGCGCGGTGTGGACCGGAAAACTACTCGCGGAGATTGGCCTGGCGAATACGGCGCTTCAGTGGGCGGGCGTGCACTGGACCATGGTGATGTGGCCGCTGCCCGTCTACCGGCGCAACCGCGAAGCGCTGATGCTGCATGAGTGCTTTCACCGCGTACAGGATCAGCTCGGGCTGCCGGGGCGCGACGTGGTAAACAGCCAGCTCGATACGCGCGACGGGCGCATCTGGCTGCAACTGGAATGGCGTGCTCTCGAACGCGCGCTGGCCGATTTCGAGGATGGCGAGCGGCGCGTCGCCGCGCTGACCGATGCCCTGCTCTTTCGCGCGTGGCGGCGGTCGCTCTTTCCCGGAGCGGCGGAAAAAGAAAACGCGCTGGAGATGAACGAAGGGCTGGCGGAATATACGGGCCAGAGGCTGGCAAATCCGACGCTGGGCGAACTGCGCGCCGCGGCCATCGTCACGCTGAGCGAAGGACCCGGCCGCAGCAGCTTCGGGCGTTCATTCGCTTACATCTCGGGCCCCGCGTACGGCGCGCTGCTCGATTCCGCGCCGGGCGGCGGCGCGGGCGCGTGGCGGAAGGGGCTGAAACCGGATACGGACATCGGCTGGCTGGCCAACCGGGCGTATCGAGTCCTGCTGGGCAGCCCTACGGAAGCCGCCGCGATGTCCGCTGCGCGGGCCTATGACGGCGACGAGGTGATCGCCCGCGAGAGGGAACGGGACGCACGGAGGCAGGCGGTGCTGGCGAGCGCGCGTGCACGCTTTGTGGACGGCCCAGTGCTGATCTTGCCCGCGGCAAAAGACATTTATTACACCTTCGATCCCAACAGTGTCACTTCGATTGACGAAGAGCTCACGCTGTACACCCCGGTGAACGTGACGGACGAATGGGGCGTCCTGGAATGCGAAAAGGGGGCCGTGCTGGTGCGAGAGAAGGGAAAGATCGTACGAGCGCAGGTACCCGCGCCTGCGGATCCTGCAGCGCGGCCTGTGAAGCTGGACGGCTGCTCGCTCGAGCTCCACGCCGGATGGACGCTGGCCCCCGGCACGCGGGCCGGTGATTTGGTGGTCAAACGCGCGCCCTGAGTTGCGGCCGACCTACCCTATTCCTTGGCCGGCTCGGCAGGATGCGCGGGCTGGCCGCCGCCTTGCTTCATTTTTTCGCGCTGCTCGCGCAGGATGGCCTTGCGCGAGAGACGGATTTTGTTGCCCTCGATGGCCAGGACTTTAACCAGCACCTGGTCGCCTTCCTTCAATTCATCGCGTACGGCGCGGATGCGCTGCTCGGAGATTTCGCTGATGTGGAGCAGGCCATCGGTACCGGCGAAAATTTCGACGAAGGCGCCGAACTCGGCGATGCGGGTGACGGTGCCGAGATAGGTTTTGCCGACTTCAGCGGTGGCGGTGATTTCGCGGATGAGGCGCACGGCTTCCTCGCCCGCCGGACCGTCGGTGGCAAACACGTGCACGCGGCCGTCGTCCATGACGTCGATTTTCGCGCCGGTGGTTTCCGTGATGGAGCGGATTTTCTTTCCGCCGGGGCCGATGAGGTCGCGGATCTTATCCACGGGAATCTGCAGCATGAAGAGGCGCGGCGCGTACTGGGAAAGCGTGGCGCGCGGCGCGCTGAGGGTTTGGTCCATGATATCCAGAATTTCCAGGCGGGCCTTGCGGGCCTGGGCCAGGGCCTCGCGCATCATGGCGATGGTGACGCCGCTCACCTTGATGTCCATCTGGAGCCCGGTGATGCCCTGGCGCGTGCCGGCCACCTTGAAGTCCATGTCGCCGTAATGGTCTTCCGCTCCGGCGATGTCGGTGAGGATGGCGTATTTGGAGCCTTCGACGACCAAGCCCATGGCGATTCCGGCACAAGGGGCGCGCAGGGGCACGCCTGCGTCCATAAGGGCCAGGGTACCGGCGCAGACGGAGGCCATGGAGGATGAGCCGTTGGACTCGAGAATGTCGGAAACAATGCGCATGGCGTAGGGGAAAGCCTCGACGGTGGGCAGGAGATTGGCGAGCGAGCGCTCCCCCAGCGCTCCGTGGCCGACTTCACGGCGGCCGGGGCCGCGCATAAACTTCACCTCGCCGACGCTGAACGGCGGGAAGTTGTAATGGAGCATAAAACGCTTGAAGGTGTCCGACTCGAAGAGCAGATCGAGCCGCTGCATGTCTTCCTTGGTGCCGAGGGTGAGCGTGCCGAGGGCCTGGGTTTCGCCGCGGGTGAACAGCGCGGAACCGTGCGTGCGCGGCAGAATGCCCACCTCGCAGGTGATGGGGCGGATCTGGTCGAAGGCGCGGGCATCGGGCCGGCGATGGCGATCGATCGTATCGTCGCGAAAGAATTTTTCGCGCAGGCGCTCGAAGGCGCGCGCGGCGAGCTTCAACTTTTCGGTCTCCGTGGCGGGAATGCCCGCGGCGATTTCCTGCTTGACGGCATCCACGAGCGCGTAGCTTTCCTTTTTCGGATGCTTGGCAGTGTCGAGCGCGTCGTGGAGCCGCTCGCCCCACTTGGCCGCGATTTCCTTGTAGAGGGCTTCGTCGAAAGCGGGCGGCGCCACCTGAACCTTTTGCGGGTTGAGCTTGGCGTGCAGCTCGCGGATGGCCGCTACGATTCTCTTGGCCTCGCGGTGGCCGAATTCGAGCGCGTCGGCCACGGCCTCTTCGCTCACTTCGAGAGCGCCGGCCTCGACCATGACGATGGCCTGGTCGGAAGCCACAACGACGATGTTCAGCAGGCTGGTCTTCTGCTCTTCATACGTGGGGTTGGCGACGAGCTGTCCTTCGATGAGCCCGACACGCACGGCGGCGACCGGCGTGCTGAACGGCAGGTCGGAGCAATACGCCGCGGCGGATGCGGCCGTAATCGCGACCATGTCCGGATCGTTCTGGCTGTCGGCAGAGAGCACCATGGCGATGACCTGCGTTTCGCGGTTCCAGCCCTCGGGAAACAGCGGCCGCAAGGGACGGTCAATCATGCGCGAGGTCAGGATTTCGCGCTCGGAAGGCCGGCCTTCGCGCTTGAAAAACCCGCCGGGAATTTTCCCGGCCGAATAGGTGTATTCGCGGTAGTCCACGGTGAGGGGGAGAAAGTCCTTGTCCGTGGATTTCGTGTCCATGCAGGCGGCGACGAGCACAACCGTGTCGCCATAGCGCGCCCAGATGGCGCCGTTGGCTTGCTTGGCCACGTGGCCGGTTTCCAGCGTCAGCTTGCGGCCGCCCAATTCCAGGGATACTTCGTGATGCATGTCTCTTCTTCCTTCTGCGGCGGTGGTCAGAAAAGCCCCACGGTCAGAAAGGCACTGACCGTGGCTACCCGAACTGCCCCGCAACTCAGCAATTTACTGTGACGGGAGAAAGCAGGAAGGAGAGGCGGAGTCAAAAGGCCGGAGTTCGTCCCCGGCCTGAGCCGGGAGCACCAGCAGCTACACTCCTGCCCGCTTGCTCTTCCGGGAGCTAATGGGGGCGGAGCGTTTGCGAGAGCAGCGCGGGCCCTGATGTCTGGGGCGCGCGGCTACTTGCGCAAGCTGAGGCGTTCGACAATCTCGCGGTACCGTTCCGGGTCGCGGCGATTCAGGTAATCGAGCAGACGCCGGCGCTTGTTCACCATCATGATGAGCCCGCGCCGCGATGCATGATCTTTTCCGTGGGATTTAAGATGGGCTGTCAGGTAATTGATTCGCTCACTGAGCAGCGCGATCTGAACCTCGGGAGAACCGGTATCCTTGGCATGTTGCCGGTACTGCTCCAGAATCGCAACCTTGGCATCCATCAACATGCCCCCTCCCCCTGAACCGTGTGACCCTCTCTCGTTCTTTCCGTCTTCACTCGTCATTTTCAGTTTAGCACAGGAAAGAGAACCGAATGCAAGAGGCAATTAAAAGGTTTTCTGGGCCTGGCCGAAGGGGCAGGAGGCTACACCTTGCGGCCGATGAGGGCCAGAAATTCGCCGCGGGCGCGGGCGTTCTCGCGAAATTCGCCGAGCATGGCGCTGGTGACGGTGTTGGAATGCTGCTTTTCCACCCCGCGCATGGCCATGCAGAGATGACGGGCCTCGATGACCACGGCCACGCCGCGGGGCTCCAGGTTCTCCATGAGCGCCTGGGCGATCTGGCTGGTGAGGCGTTCCTGCACCTGCAAGCGGCGCGCGAACATGTTCACCAGGCGCGGAATCTTACTCAGCCCCACGACCTTGCGGTTCGGCAGGTAGGCGACGTGGCAGACGCCGAAGAACGGAAGCAGGTGGTGCTCGCACAGGCTGAAGAGTTCGATGTCTTTCACGATCACCATCTCGTCGTAGGGAACATCGAAGAGGGCGCCGTTGAGCAGTTTTTTGACGTCCTGGTGGTAGCCGCTGGTCAGGTGGCGCAACGCTTTTTCAAATCGGTCCGGCGTACCGCTGAGGCCCTGGCGCTCCGGGTCTTCGCCCACCAGCGCGAGGATGCGGCGCATGGCCTCGGCAATGGTGTCCGCCTTGGGCTCCTTGAGCAGCACGTCTTCGGTGAATTTAGCCATCACTCGTTCTCCTGTGTTCCTCCAGTATATTCGAAGCTGTTCGCCGCGGTTTCCTGGATGCCGATGGTTTCCAGGCGCGCGTGCGGGTAGGCGCGGAGCCGCTCAAAGAGCACGCGGCACATGTTTTCCGTGGTCGGCACGAGCGAGCGGAAAGCGGGCACCTGCTCGTTCAGGTAGACATGGTCGAATTCGGCCAGCGCCTGGCGCTCGACGAAGGCATCGAGATCGGCCAGGTTGGTGACCATACCGGTGGCCGGGTCCACGGGGCCGGTGAGGGCCACGTCGAGAATGTAATTATGGCCGTGGCCGTGCGGATTCGCGCATTTGCCGTAGACGCGGAAGTTCTCCTCGTCCGTCCAGCCAAGCTGGTGCAGCCGGTGGGAGGCGGAAAAGTGATAGCGGCGATGGAGCACGACTTTCATTGCCCATTCCCGAAGCAGTCCACGAAGAGATCCGGGGTCTCGTAGAGCCGCACGCGGTGCAGGCGCCCTTGATGGATGCGCGGCTCCAGGAGTTGCCAGATGGTCATGGCGATGGTTTCCGTGGTGGGGATGCGGCCGGCCAGTTCCGGCACCTCCACGTTCAGGAAGCGGTGGTCCATGCGGTCCAGGATTTCACGCTGGAGAATGTCCTTCAGCTCTTTCAAGTCGAGCACCATGCCGGTGCGCGGGTCGGGCTCGCCGGCCACGGTGACTTCCAGAATGTAGTTGTGGCCGTGGCCGTGCGGGTTGTTGCATTTGCCGAAGATGCGGCGGTTCTCCTCCGGCGAGAAGGCCGGGTTGTGATAGAGGTGCGAGGCCGAGAATTCGACTTTGCGCGTGAGATAGACCATGGAGTTTCAGGGCGCTCCGGAGCGCACGAGATAGGTTCTGCCCTTCCAAACCACGCTTCCCGCGGAGTAGTGGAGTGCGGAGCCGACGAGCGCGGCGACGTACAGCGCGAGTCCCGGCCCCCAGTATACGATGTCCCGCACCGAAAATCGGTGCTGGCGAAGATCCGCAGCGTAGCGCAGCAGCCGCGCGAGCAGCAGCGCCGCAGCCGGCACCGCGGCCAGCGGATAGATGAAGCTGAGCCCAAACAGGGCGACCGCCCCGACGGGAATCACGCGGAGCAACTCGCCGGCTGCGGCGAAGGGTGTGCCGCCCATCAGGGGATGGAGGTTTTTCGTCCAGCCCTGCCACATGGCGGGGAAACTCGTATACATGCGGGTCTCCGCGATGTCCGCGCCCGGCGCAAAATGCAGGCGGATTCCGGCAGCCTTTGCGCGGCGCGCCAGCGCCACGTCTTCGAGCACCTCCCCGGCGACGCTTCCGTGCCCGCCGATGGCTTGATACGCCTCCCGCCGGATGAGCAGGTACTGCCCGTTGGCCGCGGCGTCGGCCAGAAGCGGATCGTTCACGCGATGGTAAGAAAAGTGCGCGGCCAGACGGAGGAAGATGAAGGGGATCATGGCGCGTTCCCACCACGTCTCCAAGCGCTGTCGCGGGGAGAAGGAAACCAGGACAGCGCCCGTGGAATCCGCGCGTGCCAGCGCGCGCGCGGCCGAGCCGGGAAGGTGGTACACGTCGGCGTCGGTGAACAGCAGCCAGAGAGTTGCCGCACCCTGCGCGCCGAGCCAGGCCGCGTGATTCTTCCCCACCCACCCGGCGGGGAGGGCCGGAGTCTCGATCACCCGAAGCTGGGGCAGCTCCGCCGCGAGGCGAGACAAAATTTCGGCGGTGCGATCCGAGGACGAGTCGTTGACCACGCGGATCTCCGCGATTTCGGGTAGGGCGGCCAGCGAGCGGACAGCGGCCTCGATGCAGTGCTCTTCATTGCGCGCGGGAAGGACGGCGGTGATGGTCTGGCTTTCGGCGGGGTGCATGGGTGGCAGTGTCTGCGAGAGCCGGTGCGATAGGACTATAATACAACGGTTGGCCAGAGGGACTGTGCTGCGGAATGCCATCAACGCTGGGGTGGTCGCCGTTGTCGCCGGCGTCCTTTTTTTGTTCTTCACGCCGCTGTACCGCCAGGGAGAGCCTACGCTGGCCGGAAAGACAGCTCCCGCCTTCTCCTTCAACCTGAGCGGAAAGCCGATGCAGCTCTCGGACATGCGCGGCAAAGTGGTGGTGCTGAACTTCTGGGCTTCCTGGTGTCCGCCGTGCGTGGAGGAAACGCCCGCGCTGAACCGCCTGCAGGCCAGCATTGCGCCTCAAGGCGGCGTAGTGCTGGGAGTGAGCGAGGACGAGAGCGAAGCTGCCTACGAGAAATTCCTGCAAGAGCAGGGCGTCAATTTCCCCACCTACCGCGACCCTGAGCAAAAGATCAACCTGGAGTACGGCACCACCATCTTCCCGGAAACCTACATCATTGACCGCGACGGAAAAATCGCGCGGAAAGTGATCGGGCCGCAGGAATGGGACCGCGGCGAGAATTACGCCTTCCTCGAATCGCTGCTCCAAAAACAGTAGGTAACGACGCCGGCTGGGCCTAGGCCGAAGCCGAGAAACGGGCGAGCGCCACCGGGCGGAATGAGAATGCCGGGGGTGGCTTGAGACGATTCGCGTTTCAAGCTGAGACGGCGTCCGGAGGCCCCGCAAGGACTTTCCTGCTATCCCCTTCACCCTGAATAGGTTGCGGGAACGTCGCGGCTGGCAGAGTTTGGCCGCGGGTTTGCTTTGTTCCTATCTGCCGTACCGCTGCACGTGCGCCTGTACCGAAGGCGCGAAGTCCAGTGCAACTCCGCAGCGGGGCTCGCCACTGGCGTTGGTTTTCAGCCAGGGGGCGGGCGCTAAGGATAAGAGACGCTGTGCCACACAAGGACGCGGTCGCGACTTCCCCGAACAACCGGCAAACGGTTGCGGCGGGGCTGGCCGCACTGTTCCCTCAGGCAACGGCCGTGCGGATCCCCGTGCGCGTCACGACGCTGCGGGGCCAGGCGACACAGCTCCAGGAGAACACGGTGATCGAGTTCGGCACCGCGCGCGAGGTGCTGTTCGCATCTTCCCTTCCGCTTGAGTTCGAAGACCACGTGCAGATCGAGACATCTGACCGCTCACTCCAGGCTGAGGCTGCGGTTGTGGCCGTGCAATTCCATGACGGCCGCAAGGCAGTTGCCGCGCGATTCCTGGCCGAGGTGAGCAACTGGATCATTAAACCATGAGCGCAAAAATCAGCACGCCCATCGCAGGCGCAACCACGAGGACCGATGGCAGTGCGCCCTTGCCGGGCGCGACGACGAGGGCCACTGGCAGTGCACCTTTGCCGGGCGCAACGACGAGGGCCAATGGCAGTGTGCCCTTGCCGGGCGCAACGACGAGGGCCAATGGCAGTGCGCCCTTGCCGGGCGCAACGACGAAGGCCAATGGCAGTGCGGCCTCGCCGGGAGCAGGCACGGCCGTGCGGGCGACCGACAAGACAGAAACCCCGCCGCAACGCTGGGTCGAGGCGCAGCTCGTCTTCCCGATCTACCGGGCGATGGCGGAGCAGTTCAACCTGAGCGGGCCGCCCTGTACGCTCGAGGATCTGTGCGGGCCGAATCGCGGCGAGGATCTGCTGCAGGCCGTCCGTGCCTGGTTCGACCAGATGGACCAGGGAACCCCGGTCCACCAGGTACGCCAGCTCCTGCAGGCCAACTATGCCGCGGCGGAGAAGAATCTGCGCGCCTATGCGCTCCGCCTGCTGCGGAAGCCCTCGAAACAGGCGAGCGACCGCAATAAAGTGGATTTTGTGATCGTGCAGTATTTCGCGGCGTGCGCCCCGCAGCACGTGGCTACGCGCGACGTCTCCTACGCGGACACCGCCCTGGTCCTCGGTCCCATCCTGGGACATGTTTCGCCGCAAACCCCGGAGACGCTCAAACCCCTCGAGAGCATCCTGCAGGGCGCGCGCCAGTGCGGCAGTCTGGCTGAGTTGCTCCATTCAAAACTGCTGGAGCAAGGCCGGCAGATCAAAGACAGCCTGGGCGAGGCCTTCTACCATCCGGATTCGCTGGTGGCCTTCTGCCGCTTCAACTACCTGCTTCGGCGCGCCTTCATCCGGTTATCGCACGCGGATCTGCGCGTCACTCGCGACGCACTCTGCCAACTGGAAGGTTGCGGGATCGACCGGATTGACTGCCGGGCCGCCGGCCTGAGCGCCGCGGAGCCCGTCGCCGAGCTGCACCGGATCTGCAGCGACTGGAAACATCCCTTCCGCGCGGAATTCAACGAATATTCGATCCCCACGATGCTGGAGCGCCTGATCGCGCTGCGGGCCGCAGCGGAAGCTGCATTGGCGGCCGTGGCCTCAAAGCCCGCCCCGGAGAAGGAGAGCAAACCCGCGAAGGTTTCCGAACCGGCGATCGCGCCCGAAGTTGAAGAGAAAGCGGAGCAAGAGAAGGAGCACGATCTTTCCGTGCAATTCAATAGCGGCCCGCGCGCGGCGCAGCCGAAGGCGCCGCACAGAGGCGCGGTCCCGTCGCGCCCGGCGTTCCGCTCCGTACTTGCGCTGGCGGATCCCCCGGCAAAGGCACCGGCCGGCCGGCCCGCCGCCAGGGCAGAACTGAAACCCAAAACAGATGGGAAGACGTTTCGAGTGGCGGAGGCCGGGGTCGAACAGCCCAAACTCCCACTGCAGCCCCTCGCCCCGATGGTGAGCGCGCCGGAACCGGGCGCTAAGGCAGCGGAAACTGCGGCGGCACAGGGACATTCCGCGGGCATCAAGGAGATCACGGAGGCGGAGGTCGAGAATTGCTCGGAGAAGGTGTGGGAACAGTTGATCGCCGCGCCTCGCGACCGTGGCCGCTCGATGAGCACCATCAACATCGAGGGCGTGAAACTCCTGCTCTCCTCCTGGGAAGTAGCCGCGTTCGTGAGCGACGGCGGAACGACGGCCAAGGACATCCGCCGCGCGGTGGTGGTCCGGGCCCTGCTGGCCGCGGCACTGGATGTGCACGTGACGCGCGGAGACCGCGGCCGCCTGGCGGCGGCGCTGACGCTTGCCGCGAACGAGATGAATCGCATGCAGGGCGCCGTGGAACGAGCCAAGAGCGCCAAACAGACGGAGGATGCCGTGAACCTTTCCATGACGGCGAAGCGGCTGCTGGCGTTCGTGGAGCAGGCCGGCGATCTGCGCGTCTGACCCGGGCACACGAGAGGATCCTGTGGAAACGCCGCACCTTCTCATTGTTTCAGACGAGCCGGAGTTTGGCCGCCTGCTGACGGCGCGCTGGCAGACCGAGCCGCGCGTTCCGGCACTCACGCAGGTTTCCAGCGATTTGTGGAATCCCGCGAACGCGTCGGGCTATGACCTGGTGATCCTGGGGCCGCTCGCCCGGCATCGCGTCCCCGGCATCCTGGAATCGTTCGGGCCCGCAGGTGTTGCCGCGCTGTGCGTGGTGGAAAACGAACGAGAAGCCGCGGAGGTCGGATCTTGCAATCCGGACTGCGTGGCCCTGCTCCGGCAGCACGACTGGGTGGGCATGGTGGTCCTGCTGGCCGTTCAGATCCTGCAGTCGATCGCGGCACAGCGGCGCGCCGAAAGTGCGGAGAGGGCCGCGCGCGTGCTCCAGCGGCGGGCGGCGCTTGGCCGCTACATGCTGGAGATGCGTCCGGGATTGAACGACGCCCTGACCTCGGCCCTGGGCAACGCGGATTTGCTGCTGCTGGAATCCACCGGGTTCCGCGGTGAGCCGCTGGACCGCATCCGCACGCTGCACCGCATGATCCTGAGGCTGAACGAGATGATACAGAGGTTCTCATCGCTAGCGAGCGAACTGCAATTGATTGAGAAGCCGTCGCAGAGTGAGACGGAGGGGGAGATCCCAGGCCTGATGGCGGAGGCGAGGAGTGAGGGCGGCCTTTTGTAACGAGCTGAAAATACAATGTTTACGACAATCTCAAAAAGGGACACGGCCCACGCCACATGGCCATTGGGTTGCTTTTATCCCCTCGGCAGTTCGCACGGCGACTGAGTGGCGGGCGGAGGATTGAGGAACAGGGATTTATGTCCACGGAAAACAACGACGGTTCGGGCGGCCACGAATTCATCGTGGTCTATCCGAATGAGGAAGCCGCGGCAACCGCAGCCCCGGCGGATGAACGGCAGTACTGCGTCTTCCGATCGGGACGGGAGCGGTTTTCGCTGACGGTGCTCGACGTGGAAGAAGTGGTGGATTGGCCGCGGGTGACTCGCGTGCCGCTGGGACCGCCGTTTCTGATGGGCGTGTTCAACCTGCGCGGCTCGATCGTGGCCGTGATTGACATCGCCTTTACGGAAGGGCGGCGGCCTGGCCTGCTGCCGAAGCACGTGGTGGTGACCATGATTCGCGGCGAGAACGACGAGGAAGACCTGCGGCTGGGGATCGCCGCCGACGAGGTGATCGGCACCTACGCGCTCGGTCCGGAAGCGCTGCTCGGCGAAGCGCCGCCGGACGTGCCGCACTGCAGCGGCATGCTGCGCCACGATGACCGGCTGGCGCTGGCGATTGACCTGCAACGATTGCGCGAAGTTTATCCGGTGCCGGTGATTTAAATCTAGAGGTTGGAAGTTTGAGGTCGGAGGTTGGAAGGAAAGAGCGAAGAAGGAAAAAGGAAAGAGTAGAGAGGAAAGCAGGTCCGTCACTCCGGAAAAAGCGCCGGGTGTTCGGGATGACAGACGAGAGGGTTTGATTGATGAACAGATTTTGGAGGAAGCCATGAAAGGTCGTCTGACAAGCACGGTGTGGATGCTCACGTTGTGGAACTTCGCGGCGCTGGCGGCGGTCCTCGGACTCGCCTACGGCGCGGGAGCGAGGTCGAACGGGGCGCCGCTTCTCGATTTCACGGCGCTGCCGAGCACGGCCGCCACGGAACTCATCGCAGCCATCGTGCTGTGCCTGGGCACGGGGGTGATCTGCCTGCGGGTGCTGGGCTCGCGCGTGCTGGAGCCGGTGAAGGAGCTGGCCGACTTCGCCGAGCGAGTGGCCGCGGGTGACGCGCGCGCGCGCGCCGAGGTCGAATCCAACGACGATTTCGGCTTCATCGCGGAGAACCTGAACCGCGGAGCGGCGCGCATGGGGCGCGGGGGCACTCCGGAAGGACTCGAAGGCCTGCAGCGCAGCATCTCCGACCTGCTCCAGGTAATCAGCCAGGCGGGCCGGGGCGATCTGACGGTGCGAGGAAAGGCCTCGAACGATTCGCTGGGCAACGTGGTGGAATCGGTGAACTCGATGCTGGACAACTACACGGCGGTAATCGAGCGCGCGCGCAAATCGGCCCTGGACGTGATGGCCAGCGTGAACAGCATCCTGCTGGCCGCGGAGGAGATGACCAGCGGCGCCTCCCAGCAGGACCACGAAATCACCAACACCTCTTCCGCCGTGGAAGAGCTGACCGTGTCGATGAAGCAGGTGTCCAACAACGCGGAGGCCTCCGCGGAGGCCGCGCGCCGCGCGCTGGACGCCGCCGAACAGGGCAACCGGGC
>Ga0187819_10001403_pt1 | contig 12446 bp, 11 predicted proteins | sample NC_wetland_sal_i_15_FD_132411 | JGI IMG/M metagenome (GOLD analysis project Ga0187819, IMG submission 132411) | Wetland sediment microbial communities from Neuse River Estuary, North Carolina, USA - SO4_4 | ecosystem: Environmental > Aquatic > Freshwater > Wetlands > Sediment | place: USA... | reverse complement strand
GAGCTTGACGTGGAGGGAGCCCTCGCCCTCCACCCGGGCCAGATAATCCACCGCGATCGTCCGTTCGGTCATCGGGCGGTCTCCTCTCCTCCGACGGAGTCGCCGGCGGCTCGGAACGCCGGAGCCCCCGCGTTGTAGGTACGGAACACCCGCCGGATCTCCTGGGGAGGCATCCCGAGGTATCCCAGGTTCCGGATCAGGGAATCCGTGTTGGGAGAGTCCATCGGCCCGAAGCATCCGTAGCAGCCGCGGTGATAGGCGGGACAGATCGCGCCGCATCCGGTCTGCGTAACCGGGCCGAGGCACGGAGTGCCCCGGGCCACGACCACGCAGACATTTCCCCGGCGCTTGCACTCGATACAGACGCTCTCCGTCGGCACATTCGGCGCTCGCCGGGTGAGGAACGCGGACACGACCTCGAGGAGTTGGACCTTGCTGATGGGGCAGCCGCGCAGCTCGAAATCCACCGGGACGTGGTCGCGGATGGCCGTCGACGTGGCCAGGGTCGAGATGAAATCCGGTCGCGCATAGACGACCCGTTGGAATTCCTCGACGTTTCCAAAATTGCGGAGCGCCTGGATCCCTCCGGCGGTGGCGCACGCCCCGATCGTCACGAGGGTCCGGGACTGAGCCCGGACCTCCCGGATCCGCCCGGCATCCTCCGGGGTGGTGATCGAGCCCTCGACCAGGGACAGGTCGTAGGGACCCTCGACAACGGCCGAGGAGGCTTCCCGGAAGTTGGCGATCTCGAGGGCATCGGCGACGGCAAGCAACTCGTCCTCGCAGTCGAGCATCGTGAGCTGGCAACCGTCGCAGGAGGCAAACTTCCACACCGCAAGTCGGGGACGGTGGGCCATCGACCTCAGAGCTCCCTCGTGGCCAGCCAGTCACGGATAACGTCGTACCGGAAGACCGGCCCGTCCCGACACACGAACTCGGGACCGAATTGGCAGTGCCCACAGACCCCCACGGCGCACTTCATGTTGCGCTCCATCGAGAGCCAGATGGACGCCCGGGGAATGCCCCGCGCCTCGAGGTCGCGGGCCGCGTACTTCATCATGATCTCCGGACCGCACAGGAACGCGATCGCGTTGCCGGCCTCGAACCGCGTATCGGGGATTCGGGCGGTGACGAGCCCGACGTCCCCGTACCAGTCGCGGTCGGCGGCGTCGACGGTGACTTGGAACCGTAGGTTGGGCCGCTGCCGCCACTGCTGGATCTGACCGTAGTAGACCAGGTCCTTCGGGGTCCTCGCTCCATAGATGACCTCAATCCGTCCATACTGTTCGCGGTGGGACAAGAGCTCGTACAGCACCGGGCGAAGCGGCGGCAGTCCGAGACCTCCGGCCATCAACACAATGTCCCGGCCCGTGGCCTGGTCGACGGGCCAGCCGCGGCCGTAGGGGCCCCGGACCCCCACCGTCTGCCCCGGCGGGGTCTGGGCGATCGCCGCGGTAATCCGACCGGCGTTGCGGACCGTGTGCACGACAGCCGTTGCGTCCGAGGGGTCACCGCTCAGCGAGATGGCCGCTTCGCCCACGCCGAAGACGTAGACCATGTTGAACTGTCCCGGAAGGGCGGGATGCACCGGCCCGCCGTCAGCCGGCGACAGCACCAGAGTGGTGGTGTCCCCCGTCTCGGCCGTCTGGCTCCGCACGACGTACGGCGCCGGCGCGAGGGGATGCGGCGCGGGAAGCGGGTGCGGAGGATGGAGTTCAGAGGCCATGGATGTCCAGCAGCTGGATCTGGGTGTTCTCCAATCGTTGCGCGATGATCGGGAGGAGCCGCACGAGGAACTGGTAGCCTTGTTCTGGATGCGCTGCGAGGGCTTCTCGAAACGCCTTCCCGTCGATCGCGAGAACCTGGGTCGGCTTCAGTGCCCGGGCATCGAGACGCCACAGGTACGGAGGAACCAGCCACGACCACCCCAGAACCTCGCCGGGACCGACGGTCTGGATCGTGAGATGGGGCTTCTCCGCCGAGGCGACCTCGAGGGCCACCTTGCCATGGTACACGAGATAGAACGACGCCGCCGGATCGCCGTCGCGGACGATCATTTCCCCCGTGTCGAATCGCCGCTCCCTCGCGAGTCGGGCCGCCTCTTGGATCAGTTGCGAGTCGAGTCCTTGGAAGAAAGGATGGTCGGCCACCCGGAGCGGGGCCTCTTTGGGGAGGGGGCCGTGGGGAGGGTCGTTCATCGGCTTACTCCCTCCGCCGTGGGCGTCGGACGAGGTACGCGCAACGCGGCGACCTCCTCGGTGATATCGATGGCCACTGGGCACCACGTGATGCATCGGCCGCAGCCGACGCACCCGGACGTCCCGAACTGATCGTGCCAGCTCCCCAGCTTATGGGTGAGCCACTGGCGGTACCGGGAGGCCGAGCTCGCGCGGACCGGCGTGGCATGGAGCTTCGTGAACTCGAGGTTGAAGCAGGAATCCCAGCGGCGCCACCGCTCCGTCTTCTCCGCATCCAGGCTGGGAACCTCCTCTGTCGTGTGGCAGAAACAGGTGGGGCAGGCCATCGTGCAGTTCGTGCAGGAGAGGCAGCGCTTGGCCACTCGGTCCCATCGGGGATGATCCGGATTGGAGAGCAATAGGTCGCGCAGGCCGGTCGGGTCCATCGACCGGCCCATCGATGCCGCGGTGCGGGCCACGATGGCGGTGGCGGCCTCCTCCGCCTCGGGCGTCGCGCGGCGCGCCGGCACCGACGTGAGCACCGCCGCGCCCACCTCAGTGCCCACGGCGACCAGGAACTCATGGCGACCGGCCGTGAGGATCTCTGTGAGCGAGAGGTCGTAATCGCTCGTCACCCCCGGCCCGGTGCCCATCGAGACGCAGAAGCAGGTTCCTCCGGCCTGACCGCATTGCACCGCGACGCGGAGGATCCGTTGTCGCCGAGCAATGTAACTCGGGTCGGGGATCCCACCCATGAACACCTTGTCCGTGATCTTCAGAGCGGCCAGCTCGCAGGCGCGCACGCCGAGGAAGGCCAGCGGAGCCTCGTCCGTCGGTTCCGGGGTCACGGTGAACGAGGCCCCGTCGCGGGTCGCGGTCCAGAGCCGCTCGTGCGACGGGAAGAGGTACTTCTTCCAACTGTGCGGCCCGACGACGTACCCGAAGAGCGCCTGGTCGGACCGGCGCTCGAGTCGGTACTGGCCCGCGTTCTGGCGCTCGGTCCACCCGATCGGCAGGTCCGTTTCCGCCCGGATATCGCCGTAGACGATCGCGCCGTCGCGGACCGTCGGTCCGACGATCCGGTATCCCGCCGTCCGGATCGCCGTAAGGAACGCGGGGAAATCGCGTCGGTCGAGGAGGAGCCGGTCTCCGATCGCCGGAACCGCCATCGTCACCGAACTCCCCCCTGCGAGGGTTGCGCGGGGAGCCGAAGAGGCATGAGGCGTACCGGATAATAGCGACTCGCTGCGGGGCTCAGACGGACTCCGCGCGGCGCGCCCGGCTCCATGGGCGGGCCCTCACGCGCCGCTCTCGAGTCGGAGCAGTCGCTCCCAATCGGCGGTGACCTGAGCCTGCACCCGAGCCACGTCCTCCGGACCGAGGTGAGAGAAGCGCCCCTGGGCCCGGAAGTACTCTGCCACCGGCCGGAGCGCCCCTCCCTTCCGAGTGACGTGGTAGGGGCCCTCCTCGACCTCGTAGAGGGGGAAGATACCACAGTCCGTCGCTCTCTTTCCGATCTCGATCGTCTGGTCGGACGCATACCGCCAACCGGGCGGGCACGGGGCGAAGATGTGGAAGAACCGGGGACCGCGGAGGTCCCGCGCCTTCTCCACCTTCCGGACGAAATCCTCCGGGAAGCTCGGGTTCACGGTCGCCGCGTAGACGGGCCGGTGAGCCAGGACGATTCCCATGATGTCCTTCTTCGGCTCGGCCTTCCCGCGGGCCCCGTCTGCGACGGGGGTCGTCGTGGTCCAGGCCCCGAGCGGGGTCGAGCCGCTGCGCTGAACCCCGGTGTTCATGTACGCCTCGTTGTCGTACATCGCGTAGATCGCGTTCGTGCGACGTTCGAGCATCCCGCTCAGGGCCTGGAGACCGATGTCGACCGTTCCGCCGTCCCCGGCGAAGCCGAGAATATTCAGGTCTTCGATGCCCAATGCATCCGCCGCGGCGCGGAGTCCGGAGATCGACGCGCCCGTGGATTCGATCGGGTTGTCCAGCATCGCAACGCCCAGCGCGGTCGTCGGGTAGGGCGTGTCGATGACCGTCCAGCAGCAGGCCGGCACGGACACGACGGTCCGAGGCCCCAGGCCCTTCAGCATGAGCCGCATGGCGAGCGCCGGGGCGCAGCCGGGGCAGGCGGAGTGACCCGCGCGCATCAGCTCGGGGGCCGGAATCGTCAGCTTAACCATGGGCAACCTCCTTCGGGGGCGGGGGGAGGTCCATCCAGCGGGTCTCGGGACCCTCTCCGGCGAGCAGCCGGTCGAACATGGCACGGATGTGGGCCGGCGTGACTTCCCGACCTCCGATCCCGACGATGAAATTGGATAACACGGGGTGATGCGGTCCGCCGTAGAGCGCCGCGCTGACCTCGGTCGCCGCCGGTCCGGCCGCTCCGAACGTGAACGACCGGTCGACGACTCCGATACGGTCCGTCCGTCGGGCCAACTCGCGGACCTCCGCGACGGGGAACGGTCGGAACAGGCGCAGCTTGGCCAGCCCGACCTTGTATCCCTCCGCCCGCATCTCGTCGACGACCGTCCGGGCGGTCGTGGTCATGGTCCCCATGGTAACCAGCACCGTGTCCGCGTCGCCGGCCCGGTAGTAGGCGACCGGCCCGCCATGGAATCGTCCCGTGAGCGATTGGTAGTCCTCCTCGATCTGTCGAAGGGCGGCGGGGACACGTTCCATCGCCTTCGCGACCTCGTAGCGGAACTCGACGTACTGCTCAGGCCCCGTGAACGATCCCAGCCGGGTGGCGACCCCCGGCACCAGGACCGCCCGCGCATCGCGCGACGGCAGGAAGGAGTCCACCAGCGATGGGTCGGGGACCTCTACCGGTTCGACGGTGTGCGAGAGATAGAACGCGTCCTCGGTGACCATGACGGGCAGTCGGATGGCCGGATCCTCGGCGAGCCGGTAGGCCTGGAGGACCGTGTCCAACACCTCCTGGTTGCTCTCCGCGTAGAACTGGATCCACCCGGTGTCCCGCTGGGACATCGTGTCCGTGTGGTCGGCCCCGAGAGACCAGGGAGGCGCGACCGCCCGGTTCACGACGCCCATGACGATGGGGGCCCGCATCCCGGCGGCCCAGTGGAGGAGCTCGTGCATCAGCAGCAGTCCCTGGCTCGAGGTGGCCGTGTACGTCCGTGCCCCGAGGGCGGAGGCGCTCACGCAGACCTGCATGGCGCTGTGCTCCGACTCGACCTTGACGAACTGCGCCGGGAGCTCACCCGAGGCTACGAGCTCGGCCAGCTTCTCGACGATCGAGGTCTGAGGCGTGATCGGGTAGGCCGAAATCACCTGCACTCGGGCAAGGCACGCGGCGTAGGACTGGGCGTAATTTCCGGACATCACCATGAGCGTCATCTGGACCTGCCTATGCCTCCGCCATCATCTCGATCGCATGCGGTGGACATTCGACGGCGCAGATGCCGCACCCCTTGCAGTAATCCGCTCGCAGGACAGGGTACCCTTTCTCGTCGAACGAGAACGCGTCGTCCGGGCAGAACTTCCAGCAGAAGTTGCACCGGGTGCACCGGTCCAGGTGAATGACCGGCCGCAGTGTCCGCCAGGCCGAGGTATGCAGCAGCTCGCTGGAGAGGGTGGCCATCGGTCCCTCGGGCAGAGGTTGGGTGAGAGCCACGACCCGAGGGACCGGTGGGGTGAAGGGCAAGTTCGCCTCCACCACTCGAACAGCGTGATACCCATCGGCGGCGGCGGCCCGATTCTCGGCGCGCCGAGCCGGAACGAACTCCTCGATGGCCCGGTCGAGCGCCTCCAACGACACCACCCCCGAGGCCGCCGCCAGGGCGCCCAGGACCGCCGTGTTCACGATCGGCATGGTCAGGCTGCCAAGTCCGTGAGCCACGGCGATCTCGTTCGCGTCGACGGTGGCGCGACGGGCGGGCACCGGGATCGTCAGCTCCTCGGCCGGATTCCGCGTGTTCACCAGCAGGAGCCCGTCCTCCCGGAGTCCGTCGGTGACGGGCTGCGTTCGGAGCAGGCTGGGCTCGAGGACGACGACGATATCGGGGGTCGTGATCGAGGTGCGGACGCCGATGGGATGGTCGTCGATCCGCGTGTAGGCGGTCACCGGCGCTCCGCGCCGCTCCACGCCGAAGAACGGGAAGCTCTGGGGCATTTTCCCGTCCAGGAAGGCGGCCTGAGCGAGCAGTTCCGACGCCACGACGGCGCCCTGCCCGCCACGGCCATGGAAACGAATCTCTAGCGTGGCCCTCACCCGAGCCTGCTAGGCCCCGGACGACCCATTAAGGGAGAGTCATTCCGGGTTGACCGTCGGGCCGGTTGTCTCACGACGCGAGCGAGGAGCTGGAGGTTTCACCCGCTCGAACGGGGGCCGGCGGGGCTGCCGGCGCCGCCGTGGGGCGAACCATCGGCAGGGGCCGGTCGGGGTTCCGTTGCGGCCAGAACTTCTGCCGGACCCAGTGCCGGACGTCGTGGATGTAGAGGTTGTCGTACGGACAGGCCTCGATACATTCGCCCACGCCGAGGCACTTGGCGCTCCGGAACTCGCCGGTCGCCTGGAGCTGGAGCGGCATGTCAACGAGGGCCACCGGGCAGGCCTTCGCACAGTCGTAGGTCGTGCAGGCCTGGCAGATGGTAGCATCCTTCGCCTTCACCCGCATGAATCCGACCCGGGAGAACAGCATGCTGAGCGCGCCCCAGTGGCAGAATCCGGTCGTGGAACAGTTGTAGTTCCCGACGTACGGGATCGAGACGAACATCACGATCCAGAGGGTCCCGAAGTAGAACAGGAACGGGAGCAGGAGGGTCTGGTTCGACGCGTTGAGCAGATGAAGATACGGCAGGATCGAGACGCCGACCAGAGAGACGAGTGCCAGGCTGGAGGTCACGGTGAAGGCCGTCGAGAAGCGACTGCCGAGGAACATCCGCCCGACGTACGAGGTCCGGTTGAACGTCGTCATCGCGGAGATGGTCGTGCCCTGGAACATCATCGCCGCGCCGCACATGACCGAGCAGATGGCCCGCCGACCGAACAGGACGGACAGCGACCCCACGGCCGCGTACATCACGAGGATGCCGGCGAAGAAGCTCGTGACGAACGGCCCACCGGTCCGGAGCCCCATGCCCCAGCCGAGGACCGGCCAGCTCGCCAGCGCGGCGTTGTGGAGCAACGGAGTCGAGGTCCACATGCTCGGGATGTAGACCCCAGCGACCGCGAAGGCTCCCATCATGAGGGCCAGGCGAATCTTCTGCTCCCGGTGCTTCATCGTCCAGAACTTCGGCACGACGAGCGCCCCCATGCAGACGCCCAGGAGGGTCAGGAACCAGGCGGAGATGGACACCGCCGCGAGGAACCAGAGCATGTTGTAGAGTGAGTGGCCCACGACCGCCAGGGGCCCGCCCGCGAGCGGAAGGAACGGGACCACGCCGAGGAAGGAGGCTCCCCAGGTCTTCGCGTCGAGGGTCGCGCCGAGGAAGATCTCCGCCGCCACGACCGAGAGCAGGAGTCGGAAGGTCCAGAAAGCGTTGAACTGCCACAGAATCCCCGGTTGGTCCTCGGGAGTCGCGCGGGGGAGGAAGCCGTACGCAAACAGCCCGACCTGAAGGACCACCCCGATGGCCAGAAGGTCCAGGAATCCGTAGATGCTCCAAAGGAAGAGGCCGGCCGACAGAAGGGCACAGCTCCCTACCAGCGCCAGCAGGTAGTTCGCTACTGGAACGTCGATCTGCCGGTTCCGGTACGCGAAGAGGAGCAGATAGACGAACAGCGCGATGATGGCGAACGCCACGCCATAGAGCCCCCAGGTAGCCCACGCGGTCAGGGGGAGACTCGTCGGGAGGAGGAGTAGGATCGCCGCCTGGAACAGCAGTGGAACTCGCAGCGCCGACGGGATGCTCGTCCACCGTAGCACCGTCAGCGCCACCATCTCGGTCGCGGCGAGGATCAAGAACCCCGGCGAGGTCAGCGCCTGACCCAAGACCGCCAGCCCGCCGTAGAATCCCACGGCTGTGGAGGCCGGGGTCTCGAAGTGGCCCAGCGCCCAACCCACCACGAGGTCCGCGACGAACACCGCGAGCAGCACGCCGGCGAGCGCGGAGCGAGTGAGGCGGGAAGGAACCTCCGTCGTCGCCGTCACCGGGTTTCCCCGGGAGCGTAGTCCCTTTGCTCCGACATGCCGCGAGAACTGCTCCCCCAGTGTTTACCGGTCGAGTGCGGATAAATACGTTGCCGCTCGCCGGAGCGACTCGACGGGGGTGAAAACGCGGGAGGCTCACAATCCTCCATCGAAATCACCCCCCGCTAGTACGCTTTGACCGTAGTACTGAAGTTTCTCGAGCGAATCCTGATTCCACGTCACCAGGACCGCCGGTAAAGGGGCGTAGCCGAGCGTCGCTCCCCGGGGCTGCGCGGCGGTGGTGATCCAGAGGACGTACGCTCCGAGCCATTGCGCTGCGTTCTTTGTGAGCCCGCCGCCGTACGCGATGCCAAGGTCCTGGTAGACGACGACGTACGACAGCGTGGCCATCGGGTACGTGTCCGTGCCGTTCTCGTCCACGAGGGACTCGTTGGGCGGCACCCCCGTCTCCGGGGGCAATGTCGGGAATGCGGCCGCCACCGCGGCCGTAGTATTCGTCGCAGAGGGGGCGACGAAGCTACCCTCCGGATTCTGGAGATCCGCCCAAGAGAGATTCTCCTGCAGGACGAGCGGGAGCTCAGCGTACCCGACCGCGCCGGGGGTCTCGTTGACGGTGGCGACAATAGCAGGGCTGCCGGACTCGCCGGTGGCCCGGGGGGCGTCGGGCCATGTCGGCGAGGCGCTGGTCCCGACGGTGGCGTTCCAGGTCGCGTTCGCCTGCGAGAGGTATCCGGTGAAGCCCAGGGTGGTGGCGCAACCGCCCGAGCAGTGGACCGGAGTGATGGGGAGGTCCGAGGGGAGATGCGCGGTGGGGTTCAGGGTCCGGATCGCCGAACTGTTCCAGTTCGTGATCTCTCCCAGAAATATGGCGGCGACGACCGCCCCGGTGAGGTGGAGTCCCGTCGGGGCCCCGGGTACGTTGTAGGCCACGACCGTGGCCTGCAACGCCACCGGGAGAACGATCGCCCCCGCACCGAGCTGTGAGGCCTCGGAGGAAGAAAGAGGAGCGGCAATAGCGGCGAAATCGACGGCCTTGGATGCGAGCTCGCCGATGCCAGAGCCCGCGCTCACGTAGGCCACCTTTGCGCACACCGTAGTGTTGTACTCCGCGGACCAGACGCGCATGGCCGGACTGACGGTGGCGGCGCCGGCGCCTTCCAGAACAACCTGGCCGGCACAGGTCTGTGGAGGAACGACCGCGGGCGTCGGGGCGAACCAACCGGCCACCCAGCCGGCCGTAACGACGGTGATGGCGATAACCGCCACGATCGTGAGCGCCACCTTGGGCTTGGTTCGGGCCCCTTGGGCGATCCGAATCGCGTCGTGGATGTCGTCAGTGGGCCCGCTGGGAGGCGGCGACGGGGAGCTGCTCATGGACACCGGATAGTTGGGAACCCCACGCTCCGCCTCTAGGACCGTAGATCAGGAAGGTTGCCGGCGTCTCCCGGTCATCCTCCGACTAGAAAGCGTCGCGACGCCTAATGAGCGTAGCGTGGAGTGGAATCGGGGGTCCGGGGTCTATCCCGACGAACCGAGAGTCCAAATTCTCCTGCATGCCTTGTACGGCGTTATGGAGGCCGGCTCGTCCCGCCTACAGGGCGTCTGGAAGCGCCGGAAAGGTACCATTCTATGGAGTGCGGTGGCCGTACTGGCGGTCGTCGTGGCGGTCGTGATCGGCGTCCAGGTGCTCCCCGGGGCCACCACGCCTCCCCACCATTTCGCCTTCACTTTCTTCGCCCCGGCGTGCGGATGCGCCAAATTCACTCAAACCACGTACGCCTTCCCAACGCAATCGACCATCCGGTTCAGCTGGTGGGTGACCTGGATCGGCAACAACGCGACGGCCCAGCTCGCGATCGATGAATCCGATGGCACGCCCGTGTTTCTCTCGGTGTCGGAATACCAGCAGGGAAACCAGTTCGACCCGAACACCACGTGGGGCCAAGGGGGTGCCGGGACCTTCTCGGGCCACGGCACGCCCTTCACATTCGGCGTCGAAGTGATCGGGGTGACCGATTTTCTTCCCCCCGACACCACGGTCTGGATCAACGGCACGTACACGACACCGCTCTTATGACCCGGAGCGAGGGCACCACCCGGGGCTCGAGGAGGACCCTCACACGCTGGGGGTCGACGCGTGACGGAACAGGGTTCTATCGAGAAGTTGGACCATGCCGGCCAGGCCGAATGCCATGACCGCCGTCGCGAGGCCAAACGCCATCTCGTTCCCGGCGCCCACGTACGACCGCTGGTCTAGGATGTATCCCAGCGGCACGAGCAGGCCGGCCAGGGCCATCGCGACCAGGGCCGTCGATCCATCCCAGAACTCACGGGAGCCCGGGGAAGAGGCGGGGACCTTTCGGGGCTCGGCCGCCTCTCGCGCAACGGGCGACGAAGCCGGAACCCGCCGGCCCTCCTGGGCCGCGAGCAAGCGCGCCCGGTACGACCGTTGGTACCGGTAATAAAGGAACCCGATGACCACGCCCTCTACCAGGGCCAGCGTGCCCAGGTAGGCCACGTACATCTGGACGGGTATGGTGACGCCCGGCATCACGCCGCCCCAGATGGTCATCAGGCCGAAGAACGAGAGAAGGTAGGTGGCGGTGAAGAGGACCACCGGTCGGTCGCGAGGGTGCGTTCGCGTATTCTTCAATCGGGGAATGGCCCGGCCGACCACGGTCTCGATCCATGGGAAGAGCAAGATGAACAGCGCGAGGAGGCCGACCAGGAGCACGGCGATGGTCGGGGTGACGTACTGGAAATCGGCGACCTTGTAGAGCCAGAGGAAGTACCAGTCCGGCTCCGGAGACGCCCCACCCTGTCCGGCGGCACCGAACGCCGGCGCCAGCTTCACCAGGAACGCCGACGAGATGAGCAGGAGGCATCCAACGTACACGAGGCCCCACTTGAGCATGTAGAGGAATACCCTCGGGAACCAACTCCCGAGCTTCCGGTCGTCGGCCCCGGTCAGCACCCGTTTCGCCCGAGGGTCGCTGCTGGCGCGGGGTCCGATCCCATGGGACTCGAACAGCGTCACATGGACGTATAGGAGGGTCAGGAGGGCGACAGGGATCAGCACGACGTGGAGGGCGAACATCCGGGAGAGCAGTCCCTGGAAGGTCCCGTTGCCTTGGATGAGTGGGTACGTGATCGGGCCGATGATGGGGACGGCGTTGACCAGGGCGAGTCCCACGTCCGTCGCGCCGACCGAGAGGGCGGTGTACGGGAGGAGATACCCTGTGAACCCCATCCCCAGCATCAGGAACAGCAGGATCGTGCCCAGCATCCACGAGAACTCCCGCGGTCGCTTGTAGATCCCGGTATAGAACCCACGGAAGAAGTGGACGAAGGCGAGCAGGATGACTGCATACGCCCCGTACAGGTGGCTGGTCAGCAGCAGCCAGCCGAACGGTGCCGTCTGGATCACGTACAGGGTCGATGACCACGCCTGAGGGGCGCCGCCGGTCGTGATCGAGGCCGTCGACGGATCGTAGTAGAAGAGGAGGAGGAGGCCGGTAAGGACCTGGAGCATGAATCCGACCGCGACGAACGCGCCCGTCCAGTAGGACGGGTTGAAGCTGAACTCGGGCTGGGGCCGGTACGGCCACTTGGAGATGTGCGTCCGGCTCTCCAAGAAATTCCAAAGAGAGTTTAGGGACCGGTTGTAGACCGCCGCGACCGGCCCCAACGTCGGCGGCGTTGGGCGGACCGCATTCCCTCCACTTTCCGCCATCGGGGTCCCTCTGCTACACCGGGCACTGTTGGGTGGGCACCTGGGGAGCCTCGGTTATGACCGGATTGAAGACGACGTTCCCCCCTACGAGGGTAGAGGAGTGACCCTTCACCGGAGGGCCCACCACGTCCGCCGCGAAGACCTGGTCGGATGCCTGGTCCCACAGTAGGACAACCTGGGGCAGCGCGGACTGGGTCGGGCCCGTGACGATCGCGGCGCCCCCGCCCGGGGCCGCCGTCGCGGGATCGTACGTAGAGCCGTGACACACGCAATGAATGAAGGCTCGGCCGGCGTGGAAGGTGCCGCAGGCGCCGGGCGGATAGTACGAAATGAAGGGCGGGATGCAGCCCAGGTGCTGACAGACGGCCGAGAAGGCGACCAGCGACTGGTTCGGACCGATGCCTCCCGGAGCCG
>Ga0187819_10001402_pt1 | contig 12451 bp, 15 predicted proteins | sample NC_wetland_sal_i_15_FD_132411 | JGI IMG/M metagenome (GOLD analysis project Ga0187819, IMG submission 132411) | Wetland sediment microbial communities from Neuse River Estuary, North Carolina, USA - SO4_4 | ecosystem: Environmental > Aquatic > Freshwater > Wetlands > Sediment | place: USA... | reverse complement strand
TCCTTGGCTGCTGGTTCATTTTGGATGGCGCCGTACTTTTGTCCTGCTGGGTTTTACGGCTCTCGTCTGGATTGCACCCTGGTTCGGGGTTTTTCCCCGCAGCTTGCGCGCGGTGAACACGAATGTCGCATCACATGATTCTGCGCCTCACGTCGTGGCTCGCACCCTGCTCAATCGCAACTTGCTGGGAATATGCCTTGGATTCTTTTGCTTCGATTACTACTGGTATGTGCTGGTGACGTGGCTGCCCGACTATCTGGTGACGGTTCGTCATCTCAGCATCGTGCAAGCGGGCTTCTATGCCTCGCTGGCGTTCTTCACATTCGGAATCGCCGAACCGTTTGGCGGATGGATCGCCGACAGCTTGATCCGCCGCGGCTGGGATGAAACTGCCACGCGGAAAACAATTGTCGCTGTCGCTTTCAGTATGGGGGTCTTTCTGATCGCAGCGATGCGTACTGCCCATATTGGACTCGCTATCGTGCTATTGGTTGGAGCCTCTCTCGTTGGTCTCGCCACGGGGAACCTGCTCGCGATTCTTCAGTCGTGTGCACCACCCGAGGCCGTCGGAATCTGGACCGGAGCGGAAAATTTCGCAGGGAACCTCGCCGGAATCATTGCGCCGCTGGCGGTAGGATTCTTGATTTCATCGTATGGCTCGTACGTTCGCGGTTTTGAGGTCGCCTCGATCGTTCTTTTTGCAGGAGTGCTCGCCTATTGGTTTGTCGTCGGTGACTTGAAGGCGCAAGGATCTTAAGGCCCGGAGATCTGAGAGAGACTTGTCGCCTCAAGGCGTTTGAGCTCCTTCAGTTCCGATGTAGACCGCGTAGAGAGACTGGCTGGCGGCTATGAACAACCTGTTCTTCTTGGTTCCTCCGAAACACAAGTTGGCGCAGGTTTCAGGGAGATGGATTTTCCCGATCAAGGTTCCGTTAGGCGCAAATATGTGCACTCCGTTGTAGTCTTCAGCGCCCCATCCGGCGGCGGACCAGACGTTGCCGTCTACATCACAACGAATGCCGTCGGATGTCCCAGGCGCCATATTTACAAAGAGCCGCCGATTCGTCAGCCGCACTCCATCGACTACGTCATACACGTAAATCGGATGCGGGTCGCCGCTACGTTTTGGGACGCCGGTATCCACGATGTAGAGCTTCTTCTCGTCCGGGGAAAAACAAATACCATTGGGCTTGTCTAAATCGCTCACAACCACAGTCGCTTCCCGTGTTTTTGGATCGAGGCGGTAGACGTTATCGGGCAACTCAAAAGAAGCTTTGTGGCCTTCGTAATTCGACATGATCCCGTACCCGGGATCGGTAAACCAAATCGCCCCGTCAGAATGCACTGCCAGGTCATTCGGGGCGTTCAGCGGTTTTCCCTGAAAATGATCCATCAGCACCGTGACCGTTCCTTCGTATTCCGTTCGCGTGAGCCGGCGCGTGTCGTGCTCACAAGTGAGCAGCCTGCCCTGGCGATCACGGTAATTGCCATTGCTATAGTTGGATGGACTTCGGAAAGTGCTGATTTCTCCCGTTTCCTCTTGCCAGCGCAGCATACGGTTGTTGGGGATGTCGCTGAACAACAGATAGCGCCCATCGCCAAACCATACAGGCCCTTCCGCCCATCGCGTGCCGGTATAGAGGCACTCGACCGCTGCGTTGCCAACCTTGTATTTTGCGAAGCGCGGATCGATCACTTCGACGGCAGGATCGGGATAGAGCACCGGGTCTTTTCGTTCTTGTTCCCCTCCAAAGCCGAGTGGTTCAAACGCAAGCGCCGTTGTAAAGCCGGCAGCCATGTTCATAAAGGTGCGCCTTTGCATCGCGTCCTCCAGGCAGACGAAATCCGGTGCGAGAGCACCTTATCACGGCCTGCTTTGTGCAGTAAGGGTTCTTCCGGGGAGTCTTCGCAACCATGCACGGCTGGCCGCACTCTCAGCAGGGCGACGACACCCGCACGTAGGATTCATTCAAAGCGGTAACCGAGGGACATCCCAGTAACTTGAGACACCTCTCCAAATCGGCCCGGAGGATCTCGAGTGCCCGCGTAACGCCCGCTTCGCCTCCGGCAGCGAGTCCATAGACATACGCGCGCCCGCAAAAAACGGCACGCGCACCCAGGGAGATTGCTTTGACGATATCGGATCCCCTGCGGATTCCGCTATCCATCAGGATTTCAGCCTGACCGTTGACTGCTGCGACAATTTCCGGCAGAACGTGCAGGCTCGCCGGAACACAGTCAAGTTGGCGACCTCCATGATTGGAAACGACCACGCCAGCAGCGCCGTTGTCGAGCGATCGCTTCGCATCGTCTGCCGAGAGAATTCCCTTGATAACGATCGGTCCTTTCCAGAGGGCACGAATCCACTGCATGTCATGCCAGGAGAATGCCTCGCGCTTTATCGCGGTGTGCGCGTCACGAACCCGCAATGCACCACTTTCCGGGCTGACGATGTTGGGCATATCGGGAAGGCCGCCGTCGAGAAGAAAGCGCGCCAGCCAGCGTGGATGAGCCAGAATGTTCGGCAGAAAAGGAATTTTGGACCAGGCACTCCCGCGCAGAAGTTGATCCATTCCGTCACGCGCCTCGCGCTCGCGGTATCCGATGACAGTCGAATCGATGGTGATCACAAGAACCGTGTAGCCGACGTCCATCGCTCGCCGCATCGCATTCTCTGCAGCAGAGCGGCCGCCGGTGAGGTAGAGCTGATACCACACCTGTTCGATAGAAGCTGCTTTGACATCTTCGAGCCTGTGGCCGGAAACCGTGGAGAGAATGAGGCCAACGCCGGCGCGGCCAGCCGCCCGGGCGGCAGCGATCTCGCCTCCGGGGTGCATTACGCGGAGATAGCCAACCGGCGCCAGGAACAGCGGCATTGAGAGTTCCATACCAAGCACGCGAGTTCGCAAATCGGACGCTGGAATTGCACCCGCGTGGCGTGGTCGGAACGTGACCGCGTCGAAGGCCCGCCGGTTTTCGCGAAGCGTCCACTCGCCTTCCGCACCGCCGTCGATGTAGTTGAAAACAATCTTCGGCACACGGCGGCGCGCCACTTCCCGCAGATCCTCGATGTTCACAGCGCGCGAAAGGCGCTTGGCCAATGAAGTTGAGGTCATCACTGGGTGTCCGCCCCGGGGCCGATGGCGACAACATAATAGGTGGCCGGACCGGCTCCGACGTTCTTAATGCCGTGCTCTTCATTCAAATGAACGAAGCCAAGCCCTCCGGGGCCCAGACGATGGGTGGCGCCGTTGATCGTAAGTTCGACGGTTCCTTCACGAATAAGCCACGTCTCCGAATGGAGATGGCGATGCGGCGGATGCGAAATCCATTCGGGGGCAAAGTCGTCTGATGTGCTTCGATATGTTCGCCAGTTGCTAGAACGAGCCACTAGGGGTTGCTACACGTCATGTGCTGAACTGCCTACTTCTGCTTTCCAATTTCCCGGATGTAGCCGACTAATTGGTAGATCTGCTCACCTGTCAGCTTGCCGTCAAAGGCTGGCATCTTGCCCTTGCCCTTTGTGATCACGATTTTCAGATCCGTGTCCGATTGCTTTTGGACGTCAGCGGAATGAAAGTCGCGAATTTTGAGGTTCTTTCCCATGGTTGTTTGCGCGGAGCCGTCCGGTCCATGACACATGGCACACTTGCTGGTGAAAAGGTCTTTTGCGGGGGTGCCCTGCGCCACTGCACTGGCAGCAAATGCAATCATCAGAAGCACAAACAATGCAATTGTGTTTTTCATGTCTCTCCCCTGAGTCCTTAAGTATTTTCGAGAGTGTGATGAATGGTCGAGATCACAACCAACTTTCTACGTTCGGTATCCCCGTCAGGAACTGGCTCTTGCGTCGTTCCGTCAGCTTCTTTGCGACTATTCGACTCGATCTTGCGAACGCCTCCTGGATAACGATCACAACGAAAATGCTGCGCGAATCTTTCACCGGACTTGACATCGGCACTGTGATTCAGGACAACCATCAAGGTGACCCGAATCACAAAGCCCAAACAGATAAGAACTTCCCTTGTAATTCTGTCCTAACAAGCACAGGGTGCTGCCGTTTCCATTCGTGGGCTTCGTTTGCATTTTGGGGATTCGAGAAGCTGACCTGCACCTGTCCAGAAATTCCGACCTGCGATTACGGCATTCAGGGCCTTCGTCGGAACTGGTTTTGGGCGGATGACGGCGCGGGCGGGAAGTAATCCCAAGGCAAGGATTGACGACCAACCGGAGCAATCCGTTGGTTGGCTCCGGCGAGGCAATCGGCGCCAGTTCACGCAATGCCCCTTTTCATCAACTGAAATCTGAGCTTAATCACCGGATTCGTCCCCAAACCATCGAGGGCATCAGCACACCGGCCGAAACCGAGCGATCAATTCATACCTCCGGGGAATATCCGGAGCCCGTCCGCGATAGCAGGGACATCGCTCCGAAGATGCCACAGACTAGTGCTGCGCCGATCCACATCGGAGCGTGTGCATACAGAGCGAACAGTAACAAGAGCCCTGCCGCGAGCCCAAGGAACCAGGCACGCCACCATCGGCGCCAACGGAATACGAGCACGGCCGCAACTGCGAGTTCCGCCAGGGCTAGAACCCAGACGATGATCTCGGTAGCTTCCTCTGCGAGTAGCTGCGGAGAGCGTCCCTCCACACGCCCTTTTATGCCGAGCAATATCTTGGGCACCGCGAGGTGGTCGGCGAATTCGGTGAGGAGGTCGAGTAGAAGCCGCCGGTCTATCCAGTGGTAGCGAAGCCGAATGCGACTGATGAGGCGAGTATGCCTTTCGTCAACTGGAGCGGGGGGCAGGGCCTGGCGTCTTGTCGCCATAAAGCCCTGCCTGGATAGCTCCGCGCGGCCTCGGCGTCAGTGGTTGGTGGCTAGCTCGGGTTCCAGGCTAGCCGATGGATATGCGCTCGCGTTGACCGGCGTCGAAAGCAGGACCTTTTGGCCAGTCAAGTGAGCAGCTAGCATCCCGATCTCGTCAGCCGCATCTTGGAGCGGCAGGGACACCTGCCCGCCGTCCACGGCCGAGCGGCACAGCGCCATCATGATTTCAAAACCGGCGTAAGCGCTCTCGAAATTGCAGGGATGGACCTTGCGATCGTCATCGAGCCACGCGGCGATGTCCTCGATGTATGGCGGCATATCGATGTCATAGTTCATGCAGCCTTCGCCGGAGGATGAGCCGGTTTTGGTGACCGCGCGCCACCCGCCGCCGGTTAGGACTTCCGCGAAGCCCTCGGTTCCCTGCGCTCCGATGCGGCACTTCCGCCACCAGTAATCAACCTCGGGAACATCGGGAGCGCCTGCACCACACTCGACGATCCCCCGCACGCCATTGGCGAACTGGATGAAGCCGCCCATGTAGTCGGGCGATGGATGAACATCGGAAAACTTGCCGCACCCCGCAGCCTGGCCCATCACCCACTCCGCGTTCGCGTTGCCGTTGTACCAGCGCATGTAGTCGATCAGATGCGACAGCACGTGCATCATCCAACCCGATGCCGTTCCATAAACCGTGTGCACATGTCCTAGCGCGCCATTGGCGATAATCTCTTTCACTTTGCGGTAGTGTTCTCCATAGCGATGCTGATGGCTTACGACGGCCTTTACTCTGCTCGTTACCAACAGCTCCTTCACTTCCATTCCTTCCCGGCTGTTCAGAGCCACCGGTTTCTCGAACGCAATCAGCCGAGCGCCACTCCCGATGGCGATGCGGATCATCCGGCTGCGCAGGTGGGGAAGGGTGCAGAAGCAGAAAACGTCTGGCTTGACGCTGAGCGCGACCTGCAGCGCGTCCTTACCCTTCACTCCACCAAACTTGGCTGCTGCAGCATCGAGACGTGTCGCGTCAATGTCGCAGACACCTGCGACCTCGAACCGGTTGTTTGCCTGGAACGCAAGGGCATGGTGCATTCCACGCTTGCCCATGCCCACCACGACGACCCGGTATTTGTCTTTCATAGGAACCTCCGCATTGGAACCCTCCGCATCGCCTTCTTCATCGTTTCTTTCGATCCCACTCGAGGACTCTGTCAACGGTGTAGTCCACTTCGTCTTCGGTAAGTTCGGGAAACATCGGCAGCGAAATGCAGCACGCTGCGTTGCGTTCTGAATTACGGATTGACCCAACGATACGAGCGTCACGGCCCCAGGGGTATCCATCCTGCTGATGGATCGCAATCGGATAATGGCACTTCGCGTCGATGCCTTCCTCATTCAGGAAGTTGAGCAGTCCGTCGCGCTGCTCCGGCTGCCTGGTCTCGATTACATAGAGGTGGTAGACGTGCCGGTAGCCCGGAGTCTCGTAGGGCAGCGTAATGTTCCTCGCGCCAGCGAGTCCTTTGCTGTAGCGCGCTGCCCACTTTCTTCGGAGATCACTCCATTCCTCGACGTGCTTTAGCTTCGCACTTAGAACACCGGCGTGCAGGTCGTCCAGACGGCTGTTGTATCCCGGGCTGTGGCAGGAGCGCTTGTCAGAACCGTGGTTGCGCAACTTCCGCACCAGGCGGTCGACCTCAGGGTTGTTGGTGACGACAGCGCCTCCGTCGCCAAACGTTCCCAGATTCTTCTGGATGATGAAGCTGATCGTGGCCGCGTCGCTCAGTTCGGCGATCTTGAAGCCGTCGCCATGCGCACCGATAGCCTGGGCGTTGTCTTCGATCACCAGCAAGTTGTACTGGTCCGCAATCTTGCGGATCGCCTTCATGTCTGCGCACTGACCGTACAAGTGAACGGGCACCAGAGCTTTCGTCCGGGGCGTGATCGCAGCTTCGATCCTGGCGGGATCAATGCAGTCCGTGCGCTCGTCAGAGTCTACAAATACTGCGGTGGCACCGGTGATCCAGATGGCTTCTGCCGTCGCGAAGAACGTGTTCGTCGTAGTAATACACTCGTCGCCGGGTCCGATGCCTAGCGCTTTGAAAGTGAGCCAAAGGGCGTCCGTCCCGTTACCTACGCCGATCGCATACTTGGTTCCGTGGAACCCGGCCAGTTCCTGCTCAAAGCGTTTCAGCATGGGGCCGAGGACATATTGTCCGCTTTCGAGTACTTCCCTGAGATTGGCGTCAATCTCTGCTTTGATGTTGTGGTACTGACACACATGTCCATAGAAGGCCACGCTCATCTTGGTTGCCAGCATGTAGATTCCTCCTTGCCTTCAGGCCGGGACGCCAGGACCGCTCCTGCAGACTGAAATCGGAAGTCTGAGAGTGCGTCCGACTTTGGGCAATCTGTCGCGGTCAAGAAATTCCCGACGGAATGTTAAGAAACCGCCATCCGCATCGCCATGATCGTAATCACGTCGGAGTGTGATTTCTGGCTGCTCGGGCCGCGACAAAAACGCATTGGCTACTATGCGGTAAGAGTCTCCCGAGGACGTCGTGACCGTTAGCGATACGAGAGTGTGAATGGTTAATCCAGATCTATGTCGCGCGTTGTGAGGTTTCTTGTGATTCCAAGATGCTTACTACTTTTCCTCGCGCGTGTCTGCCTTCCACATACTGGATAGCTTCAGGGACCTTACTCTTTGGAGCAGATCCAATTTCTCCTGGGGCATGTTTCGGTGCAGACGACCGAACGTCACCTTGGTTGCAAGCAACGGATTCGCTCAGCCGTCAATGACCGCATTGGCATCGAGCCGAATCCCTGAGCTGGGGGTGCGGTTGTGGAAGGTTGGTGGACAACACGCCGGAATCGCTGGACCCGCTGCCGCACTGGCGAAATTCGAGTTGCCACACACCGATTTGCCCGTTGCGCCTGCGCCACTACGGGATGATGACCGCTCTAAGCCCGTGCTGTTCCTTACGCCAGGCATTCTCCACTTCACTTAGAGGCACCCGCTCGGTGTCGATGCGCAGTGTACCGCAACCAATGTTGGACATCAGCTGCCGAACAGCTTCGATCCACATCTCGGGTGACGCTGCGGCGTTGCCAGATCCGGCTCCAAGAATTTCCAACCGCGAGCTTCGCAGCACGGCGGCGGCTAGCGAGATAGTAGGCCCCGCGTTCTCGCCAACCTCAACCAGCCGGACTCTGGATGACGCTGGCTTCAGATCTCTTCGCGCGATGGCGGCCAGGAGAGCTTCTGTGGTAGGACCCCACAGGTAGTCGATAATGACGTCGAAGCCGCTTTCACGAGCTTCGCGAACGAATGCTTCGGTGAGAATCTGGCCAGGCTTGTCGAGGTGGATGGTCGTGTCGGCTCCGAGGTCGTGAAGTGTATTCAGGATCTGTTCGTTCCGTCCGGCCGCGATCACCCGCCCAGCGCCGAGGAGCTTGGCCGTTTGTATGGCGAGCTTGCCCGTGACTCCGGTTGCACCTAGGATTAGGACAGTCTCGCCCGGAGCAAGTTGCGCACGCCAGACAAGCGCACCCCAGGCAGACAGGCCGGGGTTTACCACGGCTGCGGCGATGTCATCGTTAACGTTGTCGGGAATCGGAAAACAGCGTGCCCGCGACACGACGGTGCGTTCCGCCATGCTACCGTAAGGCGGCCGAGGGCCACCGAAGAACACCCGCGTACCGTCGTCAAGGCGCCCAACTCCATCCATGCCGCACACGACGGGCAGTTTGCTGTACCCTGCGTAGTGCGAGCCGCTGGCCATTTGCTTATCGATGGGTTTGAGAGCGGCGGCCCGGACGTGCACGATCACCTCGTTTTCTTTCGCAACGGGTTCGGGAAACTGCTCGAAGTGAGGTAGTTGATTGAGAGTGTGTAGCACGGCAGCATTCATACTCGCGTCCTTTCAGCATGACTGGATTTATTTCTCGATGAGCGCATCCTTCGAACAGTGTGCTTGGTTCCCTTTCTTGCCTTTCGCTCATCTGCCCCGTACTCTAGCTAGATTCATGTTGGCCTGCTAACGGGAAAGTGGCGATTTTTATCGGAAAAGGGTCGATCTCGTAAATTCATGTTTTCAGTCCCCAAGAATGTGGACGAACTGCGCCGCCTCGCCGAGAGCGACGTGCCAGTACTGGCATTTGCCTTCAAGCGGCGTGCGGCTGAGGATTGGGCGCCCGAGCACAGTCACGCACGTGGGCAATTTTTCGCGTTGACTCGGGGACTGCTGGTTGTGGAGGCTGGCTGTGAACGGTGGATGTTTCCCTCGCAACGTTGTGCCTGGATTCCCCCCGATTGCATGCACAAGGCACGTTCGGTGGGAGGCGTTGCCGGCTCCATGGTTTACCTGTCAGCCGAGATGTGCCGTGGCCTGCCCAAGAGGCCGTGCCTGTTTAGCTCATCAGGGTTATTGTTCTCCATCGTTGATCGTGTTCTCGCGTGGAATCCCCGGCAACCACTCGACCCAGCACGGAAGCGCCTCATCACAGTTCTTCGCGATGAGATTGCGCAGCCTGAACAACAGCCTTTGCGTTTGCCCCTGCCCGGGGACGAGAGGCTGGCCAGAGTTGCTCGTGTTCTGCTGGATGATGTCGCCGATGACCGCGGGTTGGACGACTGGGCGCATTTTGCTGGAATGTCCCGCCGCACTTTCATGCGTGCATTTTCCGCTGAGGTAGGTATGTCGTTTGGCCGTTGGCGGCAGCAGGCACGGCTGTTCGCTGCGCTTGAAATGCTTGCCCAGGGCGAATCTGTAACGGAGGCGGCTGTTGCAGTTGGTTACGACAGCGTGAGCGCCTTTATTGAAATGTTCCGGAAGATGCTGGGAACCACGCCCCAGATGTACTTTCGAAGTAAGCAAAAAACAGTGCCTAAGTAGTGTTTGGGAATCATGAGTCGGCGACCCCGATTGCTGTCGCGTTGGCGATTCCTCCTGGATGACGGGCAAACCAGTAGTAACGCCACTTGATCAACAAATTCTCCATGTGTTTCCTCTGACACTTACTTGAAGAATCGCATCATCGAGAACAGCAGTGTTCCTGGATCCCGTTGTCCCGGTTGACTGTTCCGACCGTTTCAGGGACTCATATTCCCTGAGAGCCTCGGGAGATTTCCCTGTTCGTTGCAAGGTCGCTGCCATCAATAAGTCTCGCAGAATGAGTGCCATGTGAAAGGATCGTACGAGCTTCTGGTCTCAAAACACTGAGGTCTTCCCTGTATTTTTCCCTGTTAGCAGGGAATCCAACTCACACCTAGTGGCCATCGACCGACTCGAGTGCCTGCTGCGACGCCGCAAGGGAGAATCCGTTCCCCCTCCCATGAGTGTGCAGTTGAATCGGTGAATGCGGCCCTTGGTGAGGCCTCAATTGACCTTAAGTCCTACGGCTCGCGCGAGTTTTCGGTGATGTTGATCGAAGCTGTAAAGGGAGTCCACAGCGAGTTCGAGGGCGGCCTCAACGGGCAACAGGTCCGCAGTTCGGGTCCCGAGGCGCGCGGTAGTTCGACGGGGCAATTGGCCGGCCCTGTCAAAGGCCTGTGCAGGAAGCGGGCGCAGGAGAAAGATCCTTGGCACGCTTCTCGCATTACCCTGCTATGTCGTGCTTCCGCCGCAGTTTGGTCCAGTAAGGAAAGTGTGATAAAGTAAGGAACGCGGAGTAAGACCATGCAAAAGCAGGCGACGATCACTAGCAAGGGACAGATTACGGTGCCCCGCGAAATTCGACGGGTGCTTGGGGTTCGAAGCGGAGATAAACTGCTCTTCGAGAGCGATGGCAAGGGGATACGCGTCCGGCCGGTAAGAAGCAAGAGCGCGTTTTCAAAGTATCGCGGCATCGGTAACCCCGAAATCCCGTCCGGCAGAAAAAGTATTACAAAATGGCTGCGCGGGGTGAGAGGACAATGACAACCGCTATTGATACCAATGTTGTGATCGCGTTGTGGGACAATGACCCGACATTGAGCTTGGCCGCACAAAACGCTCTGGATGCAGCATTTCATCGCGGGACTCTGGTCGCTGCTGCTCCCGTGTTCTCGGAGTTGATCGCGGCCCCTGGTCGCAGCGAAGCCTTCGTCGGCTCGTTTTTTGAGGAGACGGGAATCGGGGTTGATTGGGATTTGCCAGAGCAGATATGGCGATTGGCAGGGCGAGCTTTTCAAGGCTATGCAGAACGTCGACGCAAGCAGCGCGATGCGGGTACGCGCCGCATTCTCGCGGACTTCGTTATCGGAGCTCATGCATCGGCGAACGGTTGCCGGCTTCTAACCCTTGACGATCGTCTGTATCGCTCTTCATTCCCGACACTCGCGATAGAGACTTTTTAGTACCGGTTCTCACCAAATTGTGGAAAGAGCTCGCGATCCGCAGTAAGCAGGGACAATCCCTCGACTAGAGCGGTTGCTGCAATAATGCGATCCGCTGGATCCTTAGGATAGGCCGCCGGTAGCGTGAGCACTCGGACGGTGCTTGAAACCAGGGAGACCAAAGCGACGGGCTGATTTCTGTTTTTCTCCAATTGAAACGAACCGCGCCAGGTACAGAAGCCACAGGTCGGATTTTGTTGTGCTCGAAGGACCCGCTGGAATACGAAGAACTGCCGAACGGGGAAGGCAACCGTGTTGACATGTGGATGACATGAAAGTATGCTTCCAACATGTCCAAGATGATTCAACTTCGTAATGTACCCGATGCCCTACATCGTGGCCTGAAAGCTCGCGCTGCCATGGCAGGGATGTCGCTTTCGGACTATCTGTTAGCGGAGATCAAGGAAATCGCGGAGAGGCCAACACTCGCCGAGTTGCGGGAGCGGCTGCACAAACGTCGGCCGGTTTCAGCTGAAATTGATACCGCTCACCTGGTGCGCGAAGAGCGCGCGGCGCGATGATCGTCCTGGATGCGTCTGCCGCAGTGGACTGGCTTCTTCAGACATCTGCGGGGCGGAGCATCGAAAAGCGAATTTATTCGCGTAACGAAACGCTACATGCGCCTCAACTCCTAGATCTAGAGGTCACGCACGTCCTAAGACGTCTCGCACTGGAAGGAGTGGTCCCGGTACGTCGTGCTGACGAGGCAGTCCGCGATCTGCTGGATCTTCGTATTACTCGGTATCCTCATTTCGTGCTCCTGCCACGAATTTGGCAACTGCGTCACAAGCTTTCTGCCTACGATGCTGCTTACATTGTGCTTGCCGAAACACTCGGAGCTGCACTAGTTACACGGGATGGTCGACTCGCTTCCGCTTCAGGCCATGCGGCAGCCATCGAGCTCTTCTAATCCGACGAATCGCATCACTCACCCACTCATCGTCGATACGGATATCGCCGGCATCCGTGCCGGTGCACGCGATTTCGGAGCGGAGCCGCCAGTTCTATGAGGAGAGTGGGTTCATTGCCTCGCCGATGGACCCGATGACGCCGATGATTGCAGTATCGGAAGCTCTTAAGGTGTGTGTTGGATGCGAGAGTAGCTCAGGTCCGCTCCTTGCGTCATGTTTGGTTCTAACTCCAAAGGCGGTCCCATGAACGTTCCTGGTCCCATTGCGGCGTGGGCTCGAAATAGCCTGATCCGGGAGCCAAATGTTCTCGTACGACATCCTCGTTCAGAGTCACTCC
>Ga0187819_10001400_pt1 | contig 12456 bp, 12 predicted proteins | sample NC_wetland_sal_i_15_FD_132411 | JGI IMG/M metagenome (GOLD analysis project Ga0187819, IMG submission 132411) | Wetland sediment microbial communities from Neuse River Estuary, North Carolina, USA - SO4_4 | ecosystem: Environmental > Aquatic > Freshwater > Wetlands > Sediment | place: USA... | reverse complement strand
TTTAACAGGGAGAATCCCCTGCGCCCTAGTGCAAAATCAAGAGACCTCTTTGGGAAAGGGGTGCAGGGGAATCCCCTGCCGGAGCGCGAGGTGTCCTCGTATCTTCTTCTCTTTCCCAAAAAGCTTTGGTGAGAATGCACTAGGGGAAGGTGGTGAGGCTTGTACTGAACCTCATCCAGATAATACGAAAGGAACGCCGTACGCCACAACAACACAATGCGTGCAGCTGCACACAGCCATGGATATCGCCAACATCACCACCAGCCCTCTGCCTCTTCACGCGCGTGAGCCAATCCTCCTGGTCATCGATGCATGGGAAGAGCGCTCTAAGTTGCTGATCCGTTTGCTCGCATTTGCCAACTACAAAACATATGCTGTTAAGACCTTGCAGGAAGCATCCATCTGGTATACACAATATGCAATAGTGCCAGAGGTCATCCTCTTTGGATATATGAATTCATTGGAGCACTTCTTCTTCCGCCTACTGCGAGAACGCATGTCTACGCAGCGCGGCAAGGACGTCCCCGCCATTTCCTTAGCGCTCTATTTTCCTGATACCCTATCCATGAGCATTTCTGCCTTCTCGTCAGCCTCACAGGGCTGCTTTGCGCTGTTAGAGCTTCTGTGGCAAGTGGTACCTCGTGACACTCCACATGGACTAAAGTCCAGTGGCTTCTGACACTCCTACGTAGTCGGTGGACTGAGTAGATGTAGCGTGGCTACGACTCATCTGACCACCGGAGTGGGTGAGGAATATCGGATGTGGACTCTGCCATCCCAGGTCACACATCGTGAGCGGTGCCATGCTCGTTGCCATCTGCATGCCTTGCGGGAAGGATAGATGGTCCCTCTTCGCTTTTGGCTTCTTGGCAAATGACAACACCTTCAGTTTTCACTGACCTCTCTGTTGCCAGAGGAGTGGGAGGCTTTCCCTGAGTTGACTGCTGATAGTGCGCAAGCAGTCGCTGACCGATCAGCAGACTGGCGTTTCTATCGGCATTGCCCCGCATACCACACGCTTGACAGAGCACGAGTGGCGTACCAGGAGTATATCCTTCTGCGGGCATCCCTTGAGCATAGCGGACTACCAAGCTCTGGCAATAAGCACATTCTCGACTCGTCTTCCTCGGATTGACTCGGCTCGTGATGATTCCCTCGTTCCACGCTTTGTACTTAGCATACGTGAGGATGCGTCCCTTCATCCAGAAAGCGCGTTTGCTATTGCCGCGGCGGCTATACTTGCCCTTCTGTGGTTTGAGATTGCCCAGATGCTCAAACACCAAAATGGTCGCTTGGTGCTTTTTGGCAAACTGGACAATGCGAGCACTCACCAGGTGTGCCAGATACTCATCCCTGTTCCTGATCTTCCGCCAAAGGTCTACATTGTCCTGCTCACCCTCCGCAATGATGCCAGTTCGATGTCGGTTGCGTGCAATCCGTCCTAACTGTTTCTTCCTAAAGCCGGATATCTCTCGACCACCTCCGATAAAGGTGGTGGCAAGGATCGTACCTGCAACAGCTTGGATGGTGCACACGGCGACTTGTTCGTTCAAATTCAGATCGACGGCACAGATTTTGGTCGAGGCTGAAGTCGTGACTTGTTTCTTGATCGTTGGGGGACTGCTGAAGTGCTTCTCAAGAGGAGTATGCAACCACCACTCATTCCCTCGTCGAATAAGGGAAGGGCTTCCTAGTTCTGCATCAGCAGGCACTTCCCGACCAGTGATGCGAACCCTGAGCCATGACCAGCAGGTGCCCGTCCACAGTTTGAGCATGATGCTCGAATCATGACGCTCCTTCCACTGACCTGCATACAGGGTGGCCGACTTGTTCCACGAACGAGGTGGAACCGGAGGACGCGAAGTCCATTTCTTGCCCTTCGCCTGAGCCTTTTCTTTGCGCTTGCGCCACTTCGCCAGGTGTGAGTAGAAGGAATGGGCTGAACCAAGAGCGGCATGAATGGCCGCCCGGCGAAACATGGCAGGTACATTTTCAGCAATCTCCGCAAGGGGCATAACCGGTGTCGGGTTCTCTTTCGTGGCATGGGTGAGGGTTTCCAGAGCCGTCAGTGCCTCCTTGGCAGAGAGGTCTAACACGACCTCATGGGCGGCGATCACCTCGAAGTAGAAAGCCGCCACCTGATTAAAGAGTCGCTGCGTGGCAGCAAACCACGCGGCATGATGCGGTTGATAGCCCAATGGTGGTGACTTTAGCCATGCTAGATTCCCTTCTGCGCCTCGATGTACGCGCTTATCGTTTGAGCCCTGACCGCCCCTGAGGTTGATGCAAAATACGAACCCGTCCACAGTGAGGGTAACTTCGAGAGGATAGGATGAAACTCTTCTCGCAGATAGCGAGCTGTGACCCCCTTGATCTGCTTTACCACCAGAGAGGCGCTATCCGAGGGCCAGACCCGCACAAACAGATGCACATGATCGGGCTGAATGGCAAGGGTTAAGAATCGTCCACCCTTTTTCTTTACACTTCTCGCAGAATGATCTGCCTGGCACGCTTAGCGATCTCACCCGTCAGCACTGGCTTGCGGCGGCGTGGACACCAAATGAGATGAGAGACGATCAGATGCACCCGGTGCTCATCGCGTTGGTACTCAAGCTTGTCTGTATTCTGCATAGTCTTTTATACACGATATTCTACAGATTTGCAAGGGTTGAAACCAACTCGCACACCATCCCCCAGATGGCGTATCCGCCTATCTACTGCCGTTGAAACGGCGTAGCTTGCGGCGGATTCCGTCCTGTGTCAAGCTTTGCTCTTTATATAACCTATAGTCTACTTGGCCTATTAGTTTCAAAACCTTCCGAATTGCTTGACAGTTATTAAAAGCAACAGTAAGCTGTTCCAGAAAAAATACTGGAAATATTGCAGGAGGCAGGAAATGAATTCCATGACAACCTTTGATAGCACTTAAGGAATCATTACTCGATTTGCTGCGAAGCATCGGGGAAGGCAAGACTCAGCTACCAGACTTCCAAAGAGGCTGGGTCTGGGATGACGAGCACATCCGAAGCCTTTTGGCTAGCATATCATTGTCCTATCCAATCGGTGCTGTAATGATGCTTCAAACAGGAGGCAAGGATGTGCGGTTCAAGCCGCGCCTTGTAGAAGGCGTAAATGTGAATAACACTTCCTTCCCTGAACGACTTATCCTTGACGGTCAACAGCGTCTAACTTCGCTTTTTCTGTCGCTTTATTCTAATCGTTCAGTGGAGACTAAGGATGTCCGTGGAAACCCCATTAAAAGATGGTATTATCTAGATATTGCGAAGGCTTTGAGTGCTAATGGTGATCGAGAAGATGCTATAGCAGGTCTACCTGTGGACCGAAAGATTCGCGACTTCCGGGGCGAAATAGTGGCTGACTATTCAACCCCAGAGAAGGAGTGTTCTGCCGAACTCTTGCCTTTGCCACTGGTATTTGACACACCCGGTCTTACAACATGGCAGATGCTATACCTCCCTGCAAGCGATGGGGCAGCCTAATTACGCTAATGGCTTCAAACTTACAATTCATGAACATGTATTGGAGTTGCCACTGCACTGGAAGAGACCGCAAACTATTTTCGTTAACTCAATGAGTGATCTTTTCCACAAAGATGTCCCCATTGAGTATATCCATCGAGTCTTTGACGTGATGCAGCGAGCAAACTGGCATCGCTACCAGATTCTCACTAAGAGATCTGATCGTTTATTTACTCTCAGTCCTGAGCTTCCATGGATGCCACATATTTGGATGGGTGTGAGCGTAGAGAGTCAGAAATACACTTTGCGGGTCGATGACTTGCGAAGGACAGAGGCAAACGTCAAGTTTCTCTCACTAGAGCCGCTTCTTGGACCACTGCATAATCTTGATCTGGAAGGTATTGACTGGGTAATCGTGGGAGGCGAATCCGGTCCTCAATCTCGGCCTATGGATCCATCATGGGTAATAGACATCCGTAATCAATGCCAGAAGGCAAATGTTCCGTTTTTCTTCAAGCAGTGGGGTGGTGTGAATAAGAAGAGGACAGGAAGGGAACTTGAAGGTCAAATATGGAATGAGATGCCTTTACTAGCTAATATAGCAAGTTAGAGGTACAGCGGAGGATTGGGAAGCCTCCAGAAGGCACTTCTTAGTTATTATTAAAGCGGCTTCTGGAGGCTTCCCAAACATGTTCTGAATACCCGCTTGCTACTAGCTACTTTGTCCAGTCCAGCTGCCGCCGGTGGCGTCGGAAGTGACGTTGGTATTGTCCGTGCAAGGGGTTTTCGTGGCAGCACTGCTGTACTGTCCGCTAATGGCAGTGGGAGCAGTGAAGGAGCCTTCCAGTCGTTCATACATATAGGGCGTGCTCACTGTACAGGTTCCGCCGTCAGCTAACATATACTTGTCGCTGGTGGCCGTTTCAGTGTAGGAGAGCTTGCCGGCCTTATAGGTGCCACTGCATTGAAAGACAAGCACTTCAGTAAAGTTGCCGCCACCGGTGAAGGTACCAGGCAAGCTCTGGGGCTGACCGTTATCGCGGGACTGGCAGACGGTTCCACCGGCCGGATCAGGTTGACCAGTGACGATCAGGGTTTGTGAAAAGGGAGTAAAGGCCTTTCCCGTCGTGGTGTCTTTGGCCTGTACACTGATATTGAGAGTAAATTTCATATCGTCGGGAGGAGCGCCATTGGGACCGGGTGTGTTCGCTTCCCCCTGCGGCACGATCGTGACAGGGATGCCGCTTTTGGTCGTGTTGTTATTGGCATCTCTGGCGGTGAGGGTATGGTTGCCCACGATCCAGTTGCTGTTGACCGTCAGGTCGGCCTGGACGTTGCCTTTGGCATCACTCTGCGCCGTTACGCTGCCAGGAGTAGTCGTACCATCAAGCAGGAAAGTGATAGCAGAGTCGGCGGTGAAGTTCTGGCCGCTGACATGGAACGTTGTGCTGGTTGAGCCGGCTGGAGTCTGTCCAACATGATACTTGCTGATGACGCTGATCTGAGGTTGTGGCAGGGTGAGGAAATGGATGAGGAAACCACCACCCGCACCCAGAACGATGATGATAGCCAGCACGATGAGCAGGATTCTAGACCTACCACCTGGCTTCGGTGAAGGCACCCTATCTGGGGGATAGGTTGAAGGTGGATAGGGCGCCGGAACAGGCGCCAACGGCTGTGGATAGGGTTGAGCAGGGGCAGGCGCAGCGTAGTTGAGAGGTTCAGGTGCAGCTGCGGGTGGTGGATAGGGCGAATATGCAGGCGGAGGCGGAGGATATTGCTGCGGCGACGAGCCATATTGTGGCGGTGGCATATAAGGTTGTTGCTGTGGCGGTGCATAGGGTAGCTGCGTACCCTGGCCATAGCCGGTGTATTCAGACGGTCCCGCAGATGGTTCCACAAATGATCCTGCTACGACGGTAGGGCTATACTCCGAATAACCGCCAGGAGCACTGTAGCTACCTGGTGCCACATCGGTCGCCGTATAGTTGAATACTGTGTCACCAATGCGAATCCTGTCACCATTAGCGAGTGGACGGGGGACATTTCGATCGAGTCGTTGATTATTGACGAAGGTCCCGTTGGTGCTGTCCAGGTCAATGATGCTGTAGCCTTGCCCACTGGGACGCATCTCGGCGTGATGGGATGAGGCTTTGGGGTCATTTACCACAAGTTGATTGTCAGCTGTACGGCCAATGGTCAGTACAGCAGGTCCGAGGACTGTAGGGCCAGATGGTCCTTGTAGCACTGCTTCCATAGGGATACTCCTTCTGAAAAATGATGAATGATGTGTAGTACCCTGCCGGGGGGCAGGTATCCCCGATTTATCATGGGGAATTCATTATGATAGTCTAAGTATACAACACAACAATGTCATGGAAGAAAAATATTTGAACTTGCCACCTTCCTGCAAGCCATGTAAACTATACATAGTGGGCCAGAGATGAAACCATCCTAAACATGATACGTTTACACTCAATGTACTGGTGCCCCTTGCGGGTATCAGGGGGCCAGAGATGAAACCATCCTAAACATAATACGTATACGATCAGGATGCCCAAACAGAAAACACCCTGGCCGTAGTCCCCCGATTTATCGTGGGGAATAAAAGGAGCATGAGGTGGAAGATATCCTCTCGCAATATGAAGACGACGTTATTATTAGTACGAGTAGGCTGACAAAAGCTTTTGGTAACCTGGTGGCCGTCAATGATCTGCATCTTCAGGTGATGCGCGGCGATGTCTTTGGTTTTCTGGGACCGAATGGCTCGGGCAAGACAACGACGATTCGCATGTTATTGGGCTTAATTCGTCCAACAGCGGGACGAGCTGTTATCTTTGGCATGGATAATGCTTATCAATTGCCTTTGATCCTGCGGCGCGTCGGTGCGATTGTAGAAACACCGGTCTTCTACCCCTACCTCTCAGGTCTTGATAACCTGCGAGTCATAACTGTTGCCTCTGGCATGTCCGCAGGTAAGGCGAACGATGCGCGTATGGAGGAGGTTCTCGACATTGTCGACCTACGCCGCCAGGCCAGGGATGCGTTTCGTAAATATTCTTTGGGTATGAAACAACGCCTTGGCATTGCCGCCGCTCTGCTCAGCGACCCGGAACTCGTGCTGCTGGATGAACCGACCAATGGACTCGACCCCGCAGGGGTGTTTGAAATTCGTCAGTTGATCCAGCGGCTCTCTGTGCTGGGCAAGACGATCTTCCTCTCAAGCCACATTCTATATGAGGTGCAACAGGTGTGTAACCGTGTGGCAATTCTGCAACGGGGCAACTTGATCAAACAGGGCAATGTCAATGAACTACTCCAGCAGGGTCAGCAGGTGCTGGTACGTATGAGCATGCCAGATGAGACGCAGAGTGCCTTTGTCGTGCTGCTAGAAGCACGCGAGCAAGGTGCAAGATGGATGAGTAACATACAGATTGAGACAAACAGGCAAGGCTATCCTATACTCAGTGTGAGTGCACCTTCTGCTCGTTCAGCAGAGATCAATGCGCTGCTAGCACAGCATGGCTTTTTTGCCGCTGAACTCCGTCCTGTTGAAGGTAGCCTGGAGGAGGTCTTCCTTGAACTGACGACGCCAGCAGCGGCGGGCACACATCCAGGGATGGCCGCGCTGGCCGGCGGACCAGTTCAGCCAGAGGATCGTTCGTACGGAAAGCGAGGCATATCATGAGCATGACGACAGGTACAGGACAAGAGGGTACTTCTTCTGCAGGAACACAAACGAGCCTGGTACACCTGGGAAGGCAAGATTTCATGAGTGTCGTGTTCCGCTTAGTCGGTATGGAACTCTATAAATTGAGCCGCCGTATGATGTCAAAGGTACTGGGTATCATCAGTGTTCTAACAGTAGTGCTTGTCTTCCTCTTGCTTGCCTTGCTTAGCGCTGTAGAGAGCACACATAGCACATCTGTACTACTGCTCTTGCCTCTATCATTGTATGTGGCAATACAGATTGCATTTACTCTAGGACGGATATTAATTGTGATACTGGTGGGGGTTATTACTGGCGCTGAGTATAGTGCAGGAACTATACGTCTCATGTTCACACGTGGTCCATCACGCACCCAATTTCTCCTCTCTAAAATTGGGGCTGCTGTCAGTTGCATTGTGATAGGCGTGCTAGGGATCACGCTTATTAGCATCGTATTGGGACAGGTGCTGAATCTTCTTACCGGTGTAGTCCCCCTCAGCGAAAGCGCGTTTAAATCCTTCGTGGGGAATTCATTAAATGCAGCCTGGTTAGGTCATGCACTCCTTTACATGCTCATCACCATGCTCGGATTGTTCGTGTATGCCATAATGGCACTCTTTCTGGCAACACTGGCGCGATCAACTGCAGCAGGTATAGCAGGCGTGCTCGTATGGGCATTGGTGATAGAGCCGGTGCTAGGCGTTGTCTGCAATGGAATTGCATCCATCACGAATGGGGCTACAGCCGACCTTCTCCGGGCCATACCGGATTACTTTATCGGCAATAACATTTCGGCATTACAGCAAAATCAGGAAGTGGCGCTCTTTCCAGGAAGTATTGTCCAACTTGCGGCACAGGCTAATCCACGGCCATTGTCCGATATACATGCATTGCTTGTGCTTGCAGGGTATCTCATCCTGTTCATCGGCCTGGCATGGTGGGTGAATGAGCGCCGGGATGTAACCAACTAATGATAAATACGACGACCATCAAGGAATATGCCTATTCGCTTGGCTTCGATATGGCTCGCATTACCGGTGCGCAGGGGTTTGCAGAGGCGGAGCGTGTTATCAAGGAGCGCATCGCTGAAGGGTTGATGGATGGTTTGCCCTGGTTCACGGAAGAACGTGCTGCTGTATCCTGTCATCCTGATACATTGCTGCCTGAGGCGCAGTCGATCATCTCATTGGCTATGTTCTACTTGACCGAGCAGTCTGACGATCAGGAAGGCAACACGCCACGTGGGCGCGTCTCGCGCTACGCCTGGGGTGACGACTATCACGAAGTGATTAAGCCTAAATTGCAGCAGTTTGCGGTATGGCTGCGTGAATATGCACATGGTGAGCCCGTAGGGGCGGGTGTGGAGCAGGGAAGGGATGGGGAGCTTGCCTCCACCCGTGCTGATCTGGAAACACGCATCTTTGTGGATACCGGCCGTATGGTGGATCGAGCGGTGGCACAGAGGGCGGGCTTAGGCTGGTATGGGAAAAATACCAATATTCTGACCAAAGGTTGGGGTTCGTGGGTCTTTCTGGCAGAGATTGTGACCAATCTCCCGTTAGCTGTTGACACGCCGATAAAGGCGAGTTGTGGTCATTGCGAAATCTGCCTCCATGCTTGTCCAACACAGGCCTTACCGGCTCCTTATGTGCTGGACAATACTCGCTGCATCTCTTATCTTACGATTGAACTGCGTGGGAGTATTCCACTTGAGTTGCGCCCGCTGATGGGCAACCTCATTTTTGGTTGCGATATCTGTCAGCAGGTATGCCCTGTCAACCAGGTGGTGGAGAAACGACTGGGTTTCAGGGCTAATGGAGCACACCCTGTAGGCATGCGCCAGCGTGAGGAGTTTCGCCCACGAGTTGGAATTGGCAGTAGCCCGGAACTGATTCCAATGCTCTCATTGACGGATGAGCAGTTCCGCGAGCGATTTCGCTTGAGTCCAATTCGGCGTACGAAGCGGCGCGGGCTATTGCGCAATGTGTGTGTAGCACTGGGCAACAGCGGTGATCGCCAAGCTGTACCAGCGCTTATCGGTGCTCTCCATGACGATGAGTCGCTGGTGCGCGGTCATGCAGCCTGGGCGTTGGGGCGTCTAGGTGGGGAGCAGGCTAGACAAGCTTTGCAAGATGCTCTGGCCGATGAACGTGATGAAGAGGTGAGAAAAGAGATAGTGTGTGCATTAGGTGAGTTTGAGTAGCAGGGACTGAAGAAGAACAATTACCTCAATATTGCCGAGGGCAAGAGAGCAGAGCAAGCCGTACGATCATTAGGGCCGCTGGGCTCCAGCTGTTACCAACTGTCCACCGGCGGTCTATCTACCAAGTGTTCTGCTTGGGATCTTGACCTCCTCCTGCGAGGAGGTGGGAAGCCTCATCCTGGCGTCGGCTTCGCGCTTAGATGCTTTCAGCGCTTCTCCGCTCTGAGCATAGCTACCCAGCTGTGGCCCGGGCAGGCCAACTGGCTCACCAGCGGCTCAGCCATCTTGGTCCTCTCGTACTGAAGATGACTCGCCTCCCGCTTCCTGCGCCCACGACGGATAGAGACCGAACTGTCTCGCGACGTTCTGAACCCAGCTCGCGTGCCGCTTTAATGGGCGGACAGCCCAACCCTTGGGACCTACTCCAGCCCCAGGATGCGACGAGCCGACATCGAGGTGCCAAACCTTGCCGTCGATACGAACTCTTGGGCAAGATAAGCCTGTTATCCCCGGGGTAGCTTTTGTCCGTTGAGCCACGTCCCTTCCACTCGGAAACGTGGGATCACTAAGCCCGACTTTCGTCCCTGCTCGGCCTGTCCGCCTCGCAGTCAAGCTCCCTTCTGCCTTTGCACTCTTACGGGTGGTATCCATTCACCCTGAGGGAACCTTTGGGCGCCTCCGTTACTCTTTAGGAGGCGACCGCCCCAGTCAAACTACCCGCCTGGCCCTGTCTGCCCTCCCGCTCAGGGATGGGCATGAGAGGCAACACTGCCGAAAAGTGGTATTTCACTTTAGCCTCCCCAGCACCCACAAGCACTGGTTCCCAGGCTCCCACCTATGCTACGTAACGCCAGTCTCGTCCCAAGGCCACGTTGTAGTAAAGCTCCACGGGGTCTTTTTGTCCTGTCGTGGGTAACCCGTATCTTCACGGGTACTTCAATTTCGCCGAGCCCCCTGTCGAGACAGCGCTCAAGTCGTTACTCCCTTCGTGCGGGTCGGAACTTACCCGACAAGGAATTTCGCTACCTTAGGACTGTTATAGTTACAGCCGCCGTTCACCGGGGCTTCCCTTCACGGCTACGCTCACCGCTCCGGTTCACCTTCCGGCACTGGGCAGGAGTCAGCCCCTATACTTCGGCTTTCGCCTTCGCAGAGACCTGTGTTTTTGGTAAACAGTCGCTTGAGCCGGTTTCTTGCATCCCCCTCACCCCTGCTGGTGCGACCCAACAGCGGCTACTAGGGCCCCCCTTCTTCCAAAGGTACGGGGTCAGTTTGCCGAGTTCCTTAACAGAGGTTCGCTCGTCCACCTGTGGGGGGTTCCCCTCGCCCACCTGTGTCGGTTTGCGGTACGGGCAGCAACGCATCTGGCTAGAGGCTTTTCTCGGCGGCCTGGGGCCACATGACTTCCGTGCGATTGCTCACACTCGTCCCAGCCGTCATGCCTACGTGATCCGGGTTTGCCTGGATCACACACTTCGGTCTGGCAACCCATCCTGTCCATTCGATGGGCTCATGCTCCCTGCCGCGTCCCCTCCTCGCTCCTTAACGATGCCTGCTGGTGCAGGACTATCCAACCTGCTTGCCATCGCCTACGACTATGACGTCCTCGGCTTAGGTCCCGACTGACCCTGGGACGACTGACGTTGCCCAGGAACCCTCAGGCTTTCGGTGGAGGTGGTTCTCACACCTCGTTCGCTACTCATTCCGGCATTCGCACTTCTGGCCGCTCCACCCGTCCTTGCGGTCGGGCTTCTCTGCTGCCAGAACGCTCCCCTACCATGCCCTCCTCAACGAAGGACATTCACAGCTTCGGTACGACGCTTGAGCCTCGCTACGTTGTCGGCGCCGACGCACTCGACCAGTGAGCTATTACGCACTCTTCCAATGATGGCTGCTTCTAAGCCAACATCCTGGCTGTCTGGGCGCATCGACTTCCTTTGACACTGAGCGTCGATTTGGAGACCTTAGCTGGGGATCTGGGCTGTTTCCCTTTTGACGACGAAGCTTAGCCCCCGCCGTCTCACTCGCGCATCCCGCTGCTGGCATTCGTAGTTTGCTTGGGGTTGGTAACCAGCACTTGGCCCCTAGCCCATGCAGCGCTCTACCTCCACCAGCGGACTACTTGCGCGGCTGCACCTCAATGCATTTCGGGGAGAACCAGCTATCTCCACGTTCGGTTGGCATTTCACCCCTATCCACAGCTCATCCCCCAGTTTTGCAACACTGGTGAGTTCGGGCCTCGACGGACTGTCACATCCGCTTCACCCTGGCCATGGATAGCTCACGTGGTTTCGGGTCGCATCCTTGCCACCACTTTCGCCTGTTTCGGACTCGGTTTCCCTGCGGCTCCCCCACTTTGGCATGGGTTAACCAGGCGACAAAGATGCACTCGCCGGATCATTCTACAAAAGGCACGCCATCAGCCCGACCTTGCTCTTGCAAGAAGGGCCTCTGACTGCTGGTAAGGACGGGGTTTCAGGCACTCTTTCATCCCCCTTGCGGGGTGCTTTTCACCTTTCCCTCACGGTACTTGTTCACTATCGGTCGCTGAAGGTAGTTAGCCTTGGAGGGTGGTCCCCCCTGCTTCCCACAAACTCACCGGGGTTCGTGGTACTCAGGATCCCAGTCGGAGCAGGCTGGCACGTCCCCTACCGGACTCTCACCGTCTCTGGTGGTGCCTTCCAGCACCTTCGGGTGTGCTCTACCTGCTCGTGCTGCTGGTCCTACAACCCCATGCTTCCGAAGAAGCATGGTTTGGGCTTATCCCCGTTCGCTCGCCACTACTAGGGGAGTCTCGTTTGATTTCTCTTCGTCGGGCTACTGAGATGTTTCAGTTCACCCACGCCCTCCGCCCTGCCTATAGATTCAGCAGGGGGTCGCCAGACATAACTCTGGCGGGGTTGCCCCATTCGGATTCTCAGGGCTCATCGCTCGCATGCAGCTCCCCCTGAACGTTTCGCCGGTCTCCGCGTCCTTCTTCGGCCTTCAGCGCCAAGGCATCCTCCCCGTCCTCTTCTTTGCTTGTTCCTCCACTCTTCTTCTGCTCTCGGCAATATTGAAGTAAT
>Ga0187819_10001399_pt1 | contig 12460 bp, 8 predicted proteins | sample NC_wetland_sal_i_15_FD_132411 | JGI IMG/M metagenome (GOLD analysis project Ga0187819, IMG submission 132411) | Wetland sediment microbial communities from Neuse River Estuary, North Carolina, USA - SO4_4 | ecosystem: Environmental > Aquatic > Freshwater > Wetlands > Sediment | place: USA: North... | reverse complement strand
GTTTGCAAGTCTGGGACTTCCAAGTCTGGTTTTCCGGTGGCGGCTTTGGCGGCTCCGGCGCCGGGGCGAGGCGAGCGGCGGTTTACCCAGACTGTCGCAATGCCCAAGGACTGCGCGGGAAGAACGTCGTGATAGATGCTTTGCCCGACATGAAGCCAGTGCTCACGATTTACGCCGATCCTGTCTTCAGCTAGTTTGAACATTCTCATGCACGGCTTGTAACAGCCGGCTTGCTGGGCGGTAATGACGTTGTCGAAGGCCACTCCGAGCTTGGGTGCAGTGGTCGCGAACAGATCGTCGTCCACGTTGGACATGACTGCGAGTTGATAGCGGCTCTTGAGCTTGCGCAGGGCTGCAACAGTGTCCGGAAATGGCTGCCAGTTGGGCAGCGATTCTGGCAGCGAACGAACCTCGGCGTCGCTGGGCACAAAGCCGAGGCGCTCACCGAGGCCGCGCACCACGGACTGCAAGACATCGCGATAACGCAGAAACTCTCCTTGCTCGGCGGACAATTCCAGTTCGGAGTACAACTGCAGAAGAGCGGAGTCCATAATTTTTTTGCCGTGCGCGGCAAGGATCGGGCGCAGGGCGGAGAAGATACCGTTTTCCCAGTCAATCATGGTGCCGTAGCAGTCGAAGGTCAGGACTTTGAAGCGAGTCAGGTCGAGCATAAGACGGGGACACTCGGTTGTGTTTTCGGATCTCAGATAATCAATTGTAGCCCGGAGGAAACGCTCCCGAAAGAAACAGGGCGAAGCTTATTTACAACAACAACAGTTCAGACTCTTCGCGCCAGAACGCTCACCCGCTGCTGAAACCCGGGCTTCGGATGACCCTGCTAAATCCTACCGGCTTAACGCTCCTTGATTTCCAGCGGTTGCGCAAGCGTGAAGCTAAGCGTGGACTCGGCTGGTAGAACGATGTTCTTGTTGCCGGTGAAAGCCGCGCCGCCGGTGCCCGCGCCGCCGCCGGCGAGAGCGCCAATGGCCGCTCCTTTTCCTCCGCCCGCCAAGCCGCCGATCAGTGCGCCGACCGCAGCTCCACCCCCGGCCAGCACTCCCGTGCGTTTGCCTTTGCCTTTCTCCGCTTGGGTGACCGAAGAGGTCTGTATGGCATGGTCGCTGCCGTGAACATTGATCGAAGTCAGCTTCAAGGACAAGCTGGCGCCGCCAGCGAAGCGGCCGAGCGGTTTGGCATCAACCACGGTGCCACTGACGGTCGCGTCAGCTGGGATCGCGGTCTTGCCGCCAATGACGACGGGATCAACCACAGTCCCAGAAAAGCTTTGGCCGGGCTGGCTTATCTTGGAGCCGACGGCTTGGTTCAGGCGCACCGTGAGCGTTGTGCCTGCGGGAACGATGATGGGTTCCGGCTTCGGTTCCTCCCGCTTAGGGGGAGGAGCGGGTTGGGTCTGCGCTGCAGGCGCGGCGGCAGGAGGCGGATTCGTAGTACTGGTGTCGGTGGTTTGGTCCGGCTTCTTGCTGCAAGCGAGAAGAACCGACAATAGGAAGAGCCCGAGCGTGAGTGCCGTTAAACGTGATCGCATAGTGCCTCCATCAGCCATGATTTAGGTAGAAAGAAAGTTTAGCGGAGACGGTAACCGTTGGCTAGAGGATTTGAACGAGCGCACTTCGCTTGACCTGAGCAGCTGGAGCCCTTGGGGCTCGATCGGCACGGCTGGAAGGCATGCCCTTCCCAGACCGCCGCGCCTAATTTCGAAAAGCCGATCCTCAAAAGCAGGTTTGTCTAAACCTTTTCCTGAGGCGTGGTTGCGGGTACGGCTTCGGGCGTCTCGGCCACTGGCAACTCCGGTTCTCGCGATGCCTCGTCTACAGAGGAGTTGCTTGAGTCGAGTACAACGGGTGGCTCAGTGGCCGTCACCGCAGACTGCTTCTTTTCCAGAAATTTGGCCGAGTTCAACAGTGGACGGCTTAGAGAAGAGTTGTAGCCGGTCCAAGGGCCGTCGGAGCCTGCTTCGCGTTCGAAGTGCGCGCGCATGCTTTCCATTTTGGAATCGAGATTATCGAGATAGTGCAACATCAAGGCCTCGGGAAACATGGGCAACTTCGGCGAACCGAATTCATATTCGCCGTGATGGCTGATGATGAGGTGCTCGACAAGAATTTTTAGTTCCGAGGGAAAATCAGGGAATTGCGCGAGCTTGGCCTGCAGCATTTCCAGTTCGATGATCATGTGTCCCAGCAACTGGCCGCGGGTGGTGTAGGAGAAAGAGCGGTTGTAGGTGAGTTCATGAATCTTGCCGATGTCGTGCAGGAACGCACCGGTGAGCAGCAGATCGCGATTGATTTGAGGATAATTCTGGCAAAGCAGGTCGCAGGAACGGAAGAGCGAGACTACGTGATCAAGCAATCCACCGATATAGGCGTGATGCAGACTCTTGGCCGCGGGCGCGTTGCGGTAGGCCTCTGCAATGTCAGGGTCCGCCATGAACGCTTCCACCAGCGACTTGAGATGGGGATCATGAAAGGAAGCGACGAAGGTTGCCAATGTTTGCCACAACTCCCCGATGTCCTTGGTGGTTTTAGGCAAGTAGTCGGAGAAGTCGATCTCCGAGTCGCTTAGGCGGCGCAGTTTGTGAATGGTGATCTGGAATCGGTTCTTATATTTGTTGAGCAGGCCTTTGACTTTGAGGAAGTCGTCCTGCTCGAAGGCATCGATGGCGTCCTCGACGTTATCCCACATCTTGGCGTCGAGTTGGCCGGTGCGATCCCCGAGGATCAGCGCCAGATACGGTTCTCCCGTCTTTTTCGGCTTGACTTGCTTGGAAATGACCACGAAGGTCGAGGTGATGACTTTGTTTTCGTGGTGGCAGCAATCGGATAAGAAAAATTCCTTCATGTCAGTTAGCCGGGCGGAAATGCAAGCAGGTTCCGGTTACGAACGAGATCCTGACCGGAAAGCTGTCCCCGGGGTTCAGGCCAAGCTTAACCTAAAACAGGCCTAGTTTTTTCTTCTTTTTGAGTTCCTTAGCGCCGGGCTCTTTGTTCGCGGTTTCGACGGGCTTGGTTTGGTTGGGGCTGGCGCCAGAGTCCGTGTAGCCAGGCTTGATATCGATGAATGCATCTTCGCGCAGTTTGGTGAGATATTCCCGAAGCGCGGGTTGCAGCTTTCTCATGTAGAGCGCGTCTTGGATTCGCGGCTCGATCTCGCTCAACGGCGGAACTCCGGAACTGTGGTGCTCAGTGACTTTCAGGATAATGAAGCCTTGCTTGGTGCGAATTACATCTGACACGTCGTTTGGCTTCATGATGAAAGTCTTGTCCTCGAGTTCCTTGGCCAGCGTACCGCGCTTAAACAGGCCAAGGTCGCCACCCTGAGCGGCGGTAGGGCCTTCGGAATTTTTCTTAGCCACCTCGTCGAATTTGGCGCCGTTGCGAATCTGAGCAAGCAAATCCTCGGCCTTGGCTTGCGCAGCGTGAAGCCGTTGCGCTTCATCGCTGGAATCATTTGGCTTGGCGTCGGTGGAGATCAGGATTTCACTCAACCGAATGGTCTCCGGCTGCTCCATCTCGGCCTTATGTTCGTCGTAAAACTTCTTTTCATCTTCTTTGTTGATGACCAGCCGGGAGCCAACTTCTTTGCCAATGACTTGCTGGGTAATGATCTGATTGCGCAAGTTCTGCTTGAAATCTTCGAAGGAGACGCCCTGCGATTGCGCGGCTTTCTCCAGTTCCTCCATGCTGTCGAGTTTCATGTCCTTGCGCATCTCATCCAGCTTCTTGATGACTTCGGTATCCGCAGTGATACCCATGTCTTTGCCCTTCGCCAGCAGCAGTTCCTGATCAATCAGGTCGCGCAGCACATCTTTATCTCGTTCGGCGACGATCTTGTCGGCGTTGACGGGATCTTGCTGCTGCGCTTCCTTCTTTAGCTCTTCTTTGCTGTGCAGATATTCGCTACGAGTGATGATCTGGTTGTTGACGCGGGCAATAATTTCTTCGATGACCTGGTCGTCGGCGCGGAGGATGAACGGCAAAGAAAGGACAGAAGCAAGCAAGAAGCAAAGGGAAAGTTTTCGCATAAGAATTCTGAGGGTGCAGCGCTCCGGAGCGCTCAGTTAGCGCGATCAACTATTTTGGGCTTCACGGCCTTTTGTAAATTGTACCTCTGGAGGTCCGGCCCCGGCTAGCGTCTCTCCTGCTATCATGATCGGTTTTCGGCCCGCGCTCGTCGGCGAATCTCGGTTTGGAGAAGAAACTTATGAAACTCGCCGTCTGTTTTATTCTTATATTACTTTTAGGAGTAACCAGCATTACGGTGAAAGCACAAGAGAACGGAGCACCGTCCGGCGTGGCGCAACTGGAGCAGATGGCCAGCCGGTTCGCGCCGACGGCGATGAGGGTGGATACGTCGAAGCTCTCATCCGGTGATCGTCAGGCGCTGGTTAAGCTGATTGAAGCGGCCAGAATCCTGAACGACATTTTCCTGCAGCAGTTGTGGGACGGAAACCTCGCGCTCTATTCCAAACTGCAAAAGGATACAACGCCGCTCGGCAAGGCGCGTCTGCACTACTTTTGGATCAACAAGGGGCCGTGGTCTGAACTGGATGAATACAAGGCATTCTTGCCAGGTGTGCCTCCGCGCAAGCCGTTGGGGGCGAACTTCTATCCCGAGAGCATGACGAAGGAAGCTTTCGAGAGCTGGGTGGCGCAACTATCGCCCAAGGAGCAGGAACAGGCGAAGAGCTTTTTCACCGTGATCCGCTGGAGAGAGAACAGCAAGCCGCCGAATAATCTTTTGGCAAATCCCTACAACCAGCAGTACGCCGATGACCTCACGCGGGCGGCGAGCCTGCTTCGCGAAGCGGCCGCGTTCACCGATAATGCTTCGCTGAAGAAATTTCTGAGCCTGCGGGCGGATGCTTTCCTTTCCAACGACTACTACGAAAGCGACCTGGCTTGGATGGATCTGGACGCACCACTGGACATCACGATCGGTCCGTACGAAACCTACAACGACGAATTATTCGGCTACAAAGCCGCCTTCGAGGCTTACGTAAACCTGCGCGACGATGAGGAGACTGGCAAGCTCTCGGTTTTCACACAGCATCTGCAAGAGATCGAAAACAATTTGCCCATCGATCCGCAGTACCGGAATCCCAAGCTGGGCGCGGCTGCTGCGATTCGCGTGGTGGACCAGATTTTGAGCGCGGGCGATGGCGCGCACGGAGTCCAAACCGCTGCTTACAATCTGCCCAATGACGAGCGAGTGGTGCAGCAGAAGGGCAGCAAGCGAGTGATGGTGAGGAATGTGCAGGAAGCAAAGTTCCGCAGCGCGCTTCTGCCGATTGCGCGTCGGACCCTGTCCCAGGCGGCGATGGTCGATGTGAGCTTTGAACCGTTTTTTACGCACATTCTGGCACATGAGTTGATGCATGGGCTGGGACCGCATCAAATCAAAGTTCAGGGTCGCGACACTACTGCTCGCGCGGAGTTGAAAGAACTGTATAGTGCCATCGAAGAATCGAAAGCCGATGTGACCGGCCTGTTCGCTCTGCAGTACATGATGGACCACGCCAAGGAGATGGGGCTGGGTAAGTCACTACCCTCCGATGAGGCCGCGCAGCGCCAGCTTTACACCACCTATCTGGCTTCCACCTTCCGAAGTTTGCGTTTCGGCCTGAACGATGCTCATGGCAAGGGCACGGCCATCCAGTTCAATTACCTGATGGATAAAGGCGCATTTGTTCAACATGCCGACGGCACTTTCTCCGTGGACATGACGAAGATAAAAAGCGCGATCGCCGATCTCGACCATGATCTTCTGACTATTGAGGCTGAAGGCAATTACGCGGGCGCGAAAAAGATGCTGGACGAATTGGGCGTGGTGCGGCCCGCTGTGCGGACAGCATTGGACAAGTTGCAGGGGATCCCGACCGACATCGAGCCGATCTTCGTGACTGCCGATGAACTGGCGCCGGTCGATAAGCGAGATCCCGCTGCAAAATCCGTGCATAAACCTAAAACGCGGAAGCACTAGCCCAGTGGTTGGCGTTCTCGCGGCCCGGCGGCTTACTTCTTGTTTTGGTCCTTGCCCTGAATTGAGAGTAGCTCCACTTCAAAAATGAGGGTGGCATTGGGGCCAATGTCGGCGCCAGTTCCTCGCTCTCCGTACGCCAATTCCGATGGAACGAAGAGTTGCCACTTCGATCCCACGGGCATGAGCTGCAGCGCTTCCGTCCAGCCCTTGATAACTCCGCTCACCGGGAATGTCGCCGGCTGGCCACGTTTGTAGGAGCTGTCAAATTCCTTTCCGTCAATGAGCGTGCCGCGATAGTTGCAGACCACGGAGTCACTTGCGGTGGGCTTGGGCCCGGTGCCGGCGGTTATGATCTTGTATTGCAGGCCGCTGGGCAGCGCAACCACGCCGTCCTTCGTCTTGTTTGCAGCCAGGAATGCTTCTCCTTCTTTCTTATTTGCCTCACCGGCTTGTTGCATCTTCTCCTGCTGCTTCTGGCGCATTTCGCTCTGGAATTCGGTGAGCGTGGCGCGGGCTTCGTCTTCTGAAAGGAGGGTCTTGCCACCGCCAAGAGCATCTTGCAGGCCTTGCTGCAGGATTTTCGGGTCAACGTCCACGGACTGTCTGTGCAGGTTGGTTCCGATATTCATCCCAATGGCATAGCTGAGTTTATCTTTTTTGGTTGTGAGGGCAGGAGCTGCTTGGCCCCCGGGCGCGGGTGACGGTTGAGTTGTGGCTGCCGGAGTCTGTTGTGCCAGAGCATTCCCCAGCAGCAGGATTGCAGCAGCGACGAAATTTACTGATGTGCTCAAAGGTTTTTGCATGCCTGCATTGTGACACTGGGTTGCGAGCGCAGGCAAACCACCGTCGTCCTGTCTGATCCGTACGTGCGTGGGCGCTCGCGCCTTACTTTAGTCGGATTCCTAGGAATTTCGAGTCAGGGCGAGCACGGTTACGTCATCATGGGTCGGAGCGGCATGCATGAACTGCTGCACCTGGTCGAGAATGGATGCGCAGAGTTCTTTCGCGCTTGCCGTTCGTGAGTGCTGAAGAACATTTTTGACACGCTGCAACCCAAATTCTTGGGTCTTGCGTTTGGCCTCGACAATTCCACGCGAGGCTAGAAGAAGGACACCGCCAGGTTCGAGGGCTACCATGGAAGCATCAAAAACCGTGTGGGAAAACAGTCCCAGGGGCAAGCCAGTGGCGGAAAGTTCACTAACTCCGGCACGGTCGCGCACCAGCCCCGGAGTATGCCCCGCGTTGAAATAACAAACGATGCCGGAGCTTTCGTCATAGCAACCAGACAATGCAGGGCAGGAGTGGACCCCGCCCGCAGCCTTTAGCACGGCTCGGTTTAGTTGCAGGCACAACTGCATCATTGCATCGGCATCATTGATATCCCGTACGAATAGCTCTGCCCCGAGGGTTCGGAAAGTATGCTGGGCGGCGGAGACGACGGCGCGAGTCTCCTTTCGTCCTCCAGCGGCATCAAGCAGGACAAACAGGACGCGGTGGGAACCCACGCGAATGAAATCGTAAAAGTCGCCCGCGATTCGTTGGCCGTAGTAAACAGACGCAAGTTCGCCCCCATGGATTTCCGGGATGTCAGAAGGCAGCGGGTCGCTGATCGGTACACGTAACGATTGTTTTACGCTATGCATGGGGAATCGAGCGGAAAAGTTAGCACAGAACTCGTCTAGCACCAATCAAAAACTGCAGTCGCCGTATGCTCACTCTGTGATAGGTCGGCAGAAATGAAGCGGGTTTCCAGTGGAAAGAATATTTCGAAATGGCTCGAGCAAAAATCTTTTCCCGGGACTGGCTAATTCCCATACCTGCTGATGAGGTATTTACCCACTTCGGCCTCCAGTTGACCGTAATCAGAGTGGATAGTGGCGCGAAGAGCGGCCTCGGTCGAACTGCCCTGCCCCAGCCTTTCAAGGATCCGTTGCACATCGCTCATGCCATAGGTGTCGCTGATGTACTGCACGGCAGCCAGGGACTCTTCGTAGGCCACCGTGGCCTGCACGCTGGAGAACTGCATGAAACTGCCTTCCAGGACGTTGAGCGGAATCTCCCGCTGGGTACGGAAGAGTTCGGCCAGAAGCGGGCCATGGGACACACGCTTGGGTTCGACGGCCTGAGCGATGCCTTCGTTGAGCCACTGCGGACAACGCCCGGCGGCAAGCTGGCTGATAAAGGAGTGCGTGAGTTCGTGCTTCAGTACTCGCGCCAACTCAGGAGTAACCGAAGTCAAGCCGTTGATAGGGATTCGCAGCTTCCCGTCAAAGACGGCTCCGCTCCACGAAGGCGCCTGGGTGACATCAAAGAAGCCCTGCTCGGTGTAGAGCACGACCGCGATGCTGTTGCGCGGGGCGATGCCGAGTTCACGCACCAGATCGTCGTATTCCGACTCCAGAGTCGCAAGCAACTGGCCGCGCAATGCGTCCGATGTTTGCTTGCCTTCATATTTCAGGGTGAAGTGGCTGCTCTCGTGCTGTGTGTAATCCGCTTCGGCGGTGGCGTCGCGCTGCGCTTTTTCGAGGTATTTCTGTACCGTGGCATCGGGACGGAGTTCGAGAGAATGCTTCCACGAGCGCACGGCCTCTGAAGTACGATCGGCGGCGAATTGAACGTATCCCAGAACCGTGAGCGCATCCGGCGAGTCGGGCGCCACGCGGACGGCGCGCTCGGCATAAGGCAGCGCCTCGGCGGCATTGCCGGTTCGCACTAGAAGCGCGGCGTAGTAGTTCAGAATGGTGGGATTCTGCGAATCGAAACGCAAGCCCGCTTCGAGGTAGGTACGAGCCTTGCTGAAATTTCCACGATCGAATTCGTGTTTGCCGGCGATGAAATAGCCAGCTGCGGTTGCGGGGCCGTTCCCTGCCTGCTCCAGAGCATACAGCGCCTCCGGGTCGACGCGGCCATCCTGAATTATCTTGCCGATGAGGGTAGGATCATTTTTCAGGTTATCGGCGGGAGCAAACTCTGGCAGATCATGCGCTTGCTTTGCGCTTCCTTCCGAAGAGGCGTACCCGGGGGGAACTCCACCGGCATCGATCCGGTCGACTGACGATTTTGGAATCGCGTAGCTATTGTCGCCGAGGTCGTATTCGATGTGAGTGCCCGTATCGCGAACGTGATCGGCCCAGATGGTGCGCCCGTTTTTGAGGTGAATGACTTCCGCGGATGCACAGACCACAGCTGCCGTCAGGAAAGCCCACAAGAAGCGGCAGATGACAGGTGTACGCACTAAGGCGCATTCTAGAAGACAGGAAGTACTAGGCGTAGGTGACCACGGTAATCTCAAAAATGCGGAGAGGCTTGCCGCCACTAGCCTGCTTATTGCTGGTTTCGGCGGCGTTTGCGCTGCCCCGGAACCAGGACGTCCCCAGAACTGCTGCCGATCAAGCAGTAAGAGTCTCGGGCGATACTCCGCCACCTGTGAGTCCCGCTCAGAGCCTCTACCTTCAGTTGAGCACGGTCGGGCTCGCCAAGTCGCGAGTCTATCGAGTCCGGGATGTCTCCATCGATCGAGCGGCGTTTCACGTCACCCTGAATGACGGCACGATGGCATTTACCGAAGACGTCGCCGGCCGCGTCACGGGAGCCTTTTTTGAAGGCGATGGAGAAATTTTACTATCTCCTCCGAACCGGTACGAGCGCGCTTCGATGGCCCTCTTTACCGGTGAGGCCATTCTCGAAGAACGGTTCGTAACCGCTTATTTCCGCTTCAATGACGACACTTTTGCCGAGTTGCGGCCCTCGCTTGTGCCCGCGGACTACGCCGACGCCTTCGTAGCGCAATGGAACGAAACGGCTCGCAATCTTGCTGAAAATGATGCGCTACGCCTGCTGATGACTTTCAGCAGGTTTCTTCCGGTCGCCTGCCAGGCTGCAGAAGGTCCTGCAACCGAGGTCAAAACTGCAGACGCTGATCGCTTTCTCCACGCGCGCCTGCAAGGACTGAGACTGGGAACCTTCGATCTTTATTTCGACGCGGACATGCCTGAGCAGATTTGGGCGGGACAGTTAAAGACCGCAGAGGGGGCGAGCTCTTACGATGTCTGGACTTCGTTTTCTTCAGCGGAAGCCAACCCGGGGGCCGATGCCGTCAACGCGACGGTGGGCGAAGGCGGCAAGCCTGATTCCATCGGGATATCCCACTACAAGATTCGCGCTGAAATAAAACCTCCCAGTCAAATTGAGGCTGAGGCGGTCCTGCAAGTGCAAGTGCGGGAGGGAGGCGAACGAGCAGTGTTGTTCGAATTATCCCGATCGCTGCAGATCAAGCAAGTGGAAGCGGACGGACATCCGGTCGAATTTATTCACAATCCAACAATTGAGGGAACGCAGTTGGCGCGGCACGGGAATGATCTGGTCGCGATTGTTTTTCCTCAACCATTGCTGAGCGGGCAAAAGTTGGAACTGCGCTTTGTCTACGGCGGCGAAGTACTGTCGGAGGCCGGCGCGGGGTTGCTATACGTGGGGGCGCGAGGCACGTGGTACCCAAATCGTGGGCTCGCGATGTCGATATTCGATTTGGAGTTTCGTTATCCCGCGGGCTGGACGTTAGTGGCAACCGGAAAGCGGACGGATGCGAAATCTTCATCCAAGTCCGGTGATCGGGGAGCAGATGCGAATCCGCCGCCAGGCGAACAGATAAGCCGCTGGGTTTCCGAGCGGCCTATTCCCGTCGCTGGATTTGATCTGGGGAAATACGAACGGGTACTGGCGCACGCCGGCGATGTGACTGTCGAGACCTACGCAACCGCCGGCATGGAGCGCGGATTTCCAAAGCCGCCGATCGAGAGCGTGATTCCACACCCACCTCTGCGGGGCATACCTCGGCAGCCTCCCGTGACGGTAGTGCCTCCGCCGCCTTCTCCTGCGCGGAATGCACAAATGGTCGCAGCCGCGTCCGTCCATGCCATCGAGTTCTTCTCGCGTCTTTACGGTCTTTTCCCCTTCGCCGATCTCAAGGTGGCGCAAATGCCGGGTGGGTTGAGTCAAGGTTGGCCGGGGTTGATCTTTCTCTCCAGTACATCCTTTCTTACGCCGGAAGAAAAATCAGAGCTGCACATGACTCCGGTTGAGAAGACGCTAATCAGCCAGACCATCGCACATGAGACGGCGCACCAATGGTGGGGCGACCTGGTGATGTGGAGCGGTTACCGCGATCAGTGGCTTGTGGAAGCGTTGGCCAACTACAGTTCGATGATGCTGCTCGAAGCGGATAATCCGTTGCAATTCCATGCTGCGATGGAGAAATACAGGGATGATCTGCTCCAGAAGAACAAAGCTGGGGTTCGCTTGCTGGAGGACGGGCCCGTGACTTTAGGGGCACGGCTTTCCTGTTCCCAATTTCCGAGTGGATATGAAGTGATCAGCTATGGGCGGGGCACCTGGCTGCTTCACATGCTGCGTTCCATGATGCGCGACGCCGAGCGGACCAGCGGCACCGGTACGCGTGACGATGCCAAACGTGGGCGGTCGGATGAGCCTTTCGTGCGAGTGCTCCGGCGAATTAGGGAGCACTACCAGGGAAAATCCATTACCACTCGCGAATTCTTACAGGCATTTGAAGAGGAGTTGCCGCCTTCCCTCTGGTACGAGCGCCACCAATCACTGGATTGGTTCTACGAGGGGTGGGTGAATGGAACGGCCATTCCACGCTTTGAATTGCATGGAGTGAAGTATTCCGACAAGGCCGGTTCAACCACGGTGAGTGGCGTTATCTTGCAAAAGGATGCGCCCGACAGTTTGGTAACGTCGGTTCCGATATACGCAGCCGTCGCGGGTAAGACGGTATTGCTGGGGCGTGTGTTCGCCGACGGAGCAGAAACCCCATTCCATTTGAGCGCCCCAGCGGGTACACGGAAGGCCGTACTGGACCCCGAACAGACGCTGTTAACGCGGGCTCGATAGCGCGAATCGCCGGCGATGTCCGACCGTTTCAGAACCCATTCCCGATAATTTGAGCTGTTTTTCCCGAGACGGTCATTCCTGCCAGCCTGTGCGCTGTGTCTTGTCGTGCGGATTAGATCGACGCAGGCGTAACTCTCAGCAGAGTATGACATTTCTGATTTGTCGCCTGTAGCGTTTGCCAATGGAGATGGGTGTGCATATACGTTTTCGTCGTTGGAGGACAAAACAAAGTGAATCACGCGCAACCATCTACGGAAGTGATTTCGGACTCGGCCTCGATCATAGCTGGCACTGATCTACCTCGCGGCCGCGGAACGATCCTGCTCGTGGAGGATGAAAACTTTCTCCGGGAGGTGACTTGCGAGATTCTGGAGTCCGCAGGCTATCGGGTGCTGAAAACTCGCAACGCCAAAGAAGCCATATCGGCATTCACGGAATACAAAACCATCGTGCGGTTGCTGTTGACGGATGTCGTTCTGCCCGGGGAAAATGGCCGCGACCTTGCGAATGAGCTGCGAAGCGTTTGTCCGAAGCTCAAGGTCGTTTTCAT
>Ga0187819_10001398_pt1 | contig 12464 bp, 8 predicted proteins | sample NC_wetland_sal_i_15_FD_132411 | JGI IMG/M metagenome (GOLD analysis project Ga0187819, IMG submission 132411) | Wetland sediment microbial communities from Neuse River Estuary, North Carolina, USA - SO4_4 | ecosystem: Environmental > Aquatic > Freshwater > Wetlands > Sediment | place: USA: North... | reverse complement strand
TGCCGGAGCGGTTGATGTCAATGGTCGGGAAAACGCGCTTGTCCACGAGGCGCCGGTCGAGGTTGATCTCCATGTTGCCGGTGCCCTTGAATTCTTCGAAGATGACGTCGTCCATGCGGCTGCCCGTGTCGATGAGCGCGGTGGCGATGATCGTGAGCGAGCCGCCCTCTTCGATATTGCGGGCGGCAGCGAAGAACCGGCGCGGCCTTTGCAGCGCGTTGGCGTCAATACCGCCGGAGAGGACTTTGCCGGAGGGGGGGGTGACGGCGTTATAGGCGCGGCCGAGGCGCGTGAGCGAGTCGAGCAGCACCACCACGTCGCGCTTGTGCTCGACGAGGCGCTTGGCTTTCTCGAGGACCATTTCGGCGACCTGGATGTGCCGCTGCGGCGGTTCGTCGAAGGTGGAGCTGATCACTTCGCCTTTGACGGTGCGCTGCATGTCGGTGACTTCTTCCGGGCGCTCGTCAATCAGCAGCACGATCAGCGCGATTTCCGGCTGGTTCGTGGTGACCGAATTGGCGATGGATTGCAGCATCATGGTCTTGCCGGTGCGCGGCGGCGCGACGATCAATCCGCGCTGGCCCTTGCCGATGGGGCAGAGCATGTCGAGGACGCGCCCGGTGAGGTTTTCCTTGGTGGTTTCGAGGCGAATGCGCTCCTGCGGGTAGAGGGGCGTCAGGTTGTCGAAGAAAATCTTACTGCGCGCCACTTCCGGATCTTCGAAATTGACGGCTTCGACTTTGATCAGGGCGAAATACCGCTCGCCGTCTTTCGGCGGGCGGACTTGCCCCGAAACCGTGTCTCCCGTGCGCAAATCGAATTTGCGAATCTGCGAGGGCGAAACATAAATATCATCCGGCCCGGGCAGGTAGTTATATTCCGGGGCGCGCAGGAAGCCGAATCCGTCCGGCAGGCATTCGAGCACTCCTTCGGAGAAAATCAGCCCGTTCTTTTCCGTCTGGGCGCGGAGGATCTGGAAGATTAGCTCCTGCTTGCGCATCCCGGAAGAGCCCGGAATATTCAGCTCCTTGGCGATCTTCGCCAGGTCTGTGATGTTCTTGTCTTTCAGTTCTGCAAGACTAATGCTCATCGAGTTATTTCCTTCTCCAGCCCGAAATCTCGGGCGCGATTGTGATGTGAATGGATTCCGGCAGGGTGGGCCTTCGAACCAGCCACTCTTTCCAGACTCCAAAACGGGTAAGCGTACGGACAATCTGAATCCTTCGGTCGAGGGCCTTGCCCTGCTTAGCGGATCATGGGAGGACCGAAGATCTTCAATTGGTTAATTCGTTGTCCTGCGCGACATCCGCGCCGAACTTTGGTTCCACTTCCGCCACCGGCGGGTGTCCGGGAATGGGAAGGGGATGCTCGAGCGCGATTTGCAGGACCTCGTCCATGGACTCCACGAAATGAATGGACATCTGTGCTTGAATCTCCGGCGGAATATCCGCCAGATCTTTTTCGTTGTCTTTGGGGAGAATCACGGTGCGCAGGCCGAGGCGGTGCGCCGCCAGCAACTTTTCCTTCACGCCGCCGATGGGAAGGACTTTTCCGCGCAGCGTGATTTCGCCCGTCATGGCCACATCGCAACGAACCGGAATTTTCGTCAGCGCGCTTACAATCGAGGTGCACAGCGTGATCCCCGCCGAAGGGCCGTCCTTCGGAATCGCGCCTTCGGGAACGTGCACGTGAATATCGAGGTGGCGGTAAAAATCCTTGTGGAGGCTGAAGAGGTGGCTGCGCGAGCGCACGTAGCTCATCCCTGCCTGCGCCGATTCCTGCATCACGTCGCCGAGCTTGCCGGTGAGAGTCAGGCGGCCCTTGCCCTGCATCAGCGTGGCTTCTGTTGAGAGGACTTCGCCGCCGACTTCCGTCCACGCGAGGCCCGTCGTTAATCCCACCTCGTTCTTTTTCTCCGCGAAGAAGTCGCGGTACTTCAGGATGCCGAGGTATTCATTGACGTTCGCCGGCGTCACTTCGAGCGAGAAATTCTTGCCTTCGGCAACCACTTTGCGCGCCACCTTGCGGCACACGTTTGCGATTTCCCGGTCGAGGTTGCGCACGCCTGCTTCATGCGTATAGTGGCGGATGATGTGCGTGACGGCCTCATCCGTGAATTTCAAGTTTTCCGGCGTCAGCCCCGTCCCTTCCAGCTGCTTCTTTACCAGGAATCGCTGCGCGATCTGATGCTTTTCCTGTTCCGTGTAGCCCGGCAGGCGCAGCACCTCCATGCGGTCCTGCAAGGGCTGCGGAATCGTGTGTAGCACGTTAGCCGTGCAGATGAACATGACCTTCGACAAATCGTATTCCACGTCCAGATAGTGGTCCGTGAAGGAGTGATTCAGCTCCGGATCGAGGACTTCCATCAGCGCCGCCGAGGGATCCCCGCGGAAATCCATGGACATCTTGTCCACTTCGTCGAGGACGAACACTGGATTCACCGTCCCCGCTTTCCGCATCATCTGGATAATTTGCCCGGGCAGCGCGCCGATGTAGGTGCGCCGGTGGCCGCGAATTTCCGCTTCATCGCGCACGCCGCCGAGCGAAACACGCACGAATTTCCGTCCCGTCGCGCGGCCGATGGATGTTGCCAGCGAAGTCTTGCCCACGCCCGGAGGCCCGAGGAAGCACAGAATCGAGCCCTTGGGATTTTTCACCAGTTGCCGGACGGCCAGATATTCCAGAATGCGGTCTTTGATCTTTTCGAGGCCGTAGTGATCCTCGGAAAGAATCACTTCGGCGCGCTTGATGTCGCGGATTTCCTTGGAGCGTTTCTTCCAGGGCACGGCCAGCAGCCAATCCAGATAATTGCGCGAGACAGTGGATTCGGCCGACATCGGTGGCATCATTTCGAGGCGCTTCAGCTCCTGCATGGCCTTTTCCTGCGGCCCTTCCGGCATGCCGGAAGTTTCGATCTTCTTCTTGAGCTGCTCGATTTCGTTGGCCTCGCCGCGCCCGAGTTCCTTCTGAATGGCTTTCAACTTTTCGTTGAGGTAATACTCTTTCTGCGCGCGCTCCATCTGGCGCTTCACGCGGGTATTGATCGAGCGGTCGACGTTCAGCTTCTCGATTTCGACTTCCAGGATGTCCGCGATGCGATTCAGCCGCTCGAGCGGCTCGAAAAGCTCCAGCAATTCCTGCTTTTCTTCGACAGGGATTTGGAGGTTTGCAGCAATTGCGTCCGACAATTTTCCGGCGTCCTCGACGCGCACCGCCGCAATCATCGTGTCGTAGTTCAGGCTCTGCGAAAGTTTTACGTACTGCTCGAATAGGGTCGTCACCCGCGTCGAGGACTGTTCGAGCGCCGGCGAAGGTTCGGCCTTCACGGGCACCAGGCGGACCGTGGCGCGGAAGAATCCTTCCTCGCTTGCCACGGAAACGATCTTGGCGCGCTCCGTCCCCTCGACCAGCACCTTGATATTTCCGTCGGGGAGCTTCACGCTCTGCACGATGTTCGCGAGCGTGCCGACCTGAAAAATTTCCTCGGGCTTGGGGTCGTCCACAGATGCGTCATGCTGGGTGACGAGAAAAATCTTCTTGTCGCCCGCCAGCGCTTCTTCCAGCGCCCGCACCGAAGCCTCGCGCCCCACGATGAACGGGTGCATCATCTCCGGAAAGATGACCATGTCCCGCACCGGCATCATCGGCACGCGTTTCACATCGAGTTTTTCCCGGCTAAACATGAAGTCCTTTGTCCCCAACCCTCAGCCCGCTTTCTCGAGCAAGCTCCAATTGATTTCGCGTCCCTTCACCATATCGGCCGTCACCACAAAGTCGCGCAGTTTCCTCTGCGCCGGCAGGTTGTACATCATCTCGAGCATCAAATCTTCCAGGATCATCCGCAGCCCGCGCGCGCCCACCTTGCGTTGCAGCGCCAGGTCCGCCACGGTCTCGAGTGCGTCGTCCGTGAACCGCAGCCGCACGTTCTCGAATTCGAATAGCCGCTGGTACTGCTTCACCAGCGCGTTCTTCGGCTCGGTCAGGATGCGCACCAGCGCTGACTTGTCCAAATCGCTCAGCACGCCCACCACCGGCAGCCGCCCTACGAATTCCGGTATCAGGCCGTAATGGATCAGGTCCGTCGGCTGCACTTGTTCGAGCACTTCGATATTCCGCCGCGTCGCCGTCGAGGGCTGCGTATCCGCCTGGAACCCCAACGACTTTTGCCCCACGCGCCGCTCGATCATTTTCTCAAGCCCCACGAACGCCCCGCCGCAAATGAACAGGATGTTAGTCGTGTCCACCGGCGTAAATTCCTGGTGCGGGTGCTTGCGTCCGCCCTGCGGGGGCACATTGGCCACCGTGCCTTCCAGAATCTTCAGCAGGGCCTGCTGCACACCCTCGCCCGAGACGTCGCGGGTGATCGAAGGGTTCTCATCTTTTTTGGAAATCTTGTCAATTTCGTCGATATATATGATGCCTTGCTGGGCCTTTTGGACGTCTCCATCTGCGGCTTGCAGCAGCTTTAATATGATGTTCTCGACGTCCTCGCCGACGTAGCCGGCCTCGGTGAGCGTCGTCGCATCCACAATCGCAAAGGGCACTTCCAGCATACGGGAAAGCGTCTGCGCCAGCAGCGTCTTGCCCGTCCCCGTTGGCCCGATCAGCAGGATATTCGACTTCGTCAGCTCCACATCTCCCGGCTGCCGGTTGAGGAAAATCCGCTTGTAGTGGTTATAGACCGCCACCGCGAGCTTCTTCTTTGTCTTGTCCTGCCCGATCACGTACCCGTCCAGAAACGCCTTGATCTCTGGAGGCCGCGGCAGCCGCCGGTTTGCCGGGCTGGCTTGCTCGCGCTTCTCATCTTCCAGAATCTGCTGGCAAACGCCCACGCATTCGTTGCAAATATACGAGCGGGGATACTCGGATGGAGAGCTGATGAGCTTCTCCACCTGCTCCTGCGTCTTATGGCAGAAGGAACAGCGCAACGGCTCTTCTGGGGTGAACCGTTTCACCAAATTTGCCCCTTCCCGTGAGAAACCACCACACCCGTTTGACGCTGCGTCCTATTCTAGGACAGAAACCCGCTCGCCGTCAGCGAATCATCGCTTTCACTACTAACCATTTGGAACGGCGCTAGCGATGCTTGGTGATGATTTCATCCACGATGCCGTAAGCCTTGGCCTGCTCCGCGGTCATGATGAAATCGCGCTCCACGTCTTTTTCGATCTTGTCTAGCGGCTGTCCCGAATGCATGGCCAGCAGCTTATTGAGCGCTTCGCGGGTCCGGATAATTTCCTTGGCATGAATGTCAATGTCGGTCGCCTGGCCGGATAGGCCCGACATCCACGGCTGGTGGATCAGCACGCGGGAATTCGGCAGGGCATAGCGCTTTTTGGGCGTGCCGGCGGCGAGCAATACAGCCGCAATCGAGGCGGATTGCCCGATGCAATAGGTGACCACGTCGGGGCGAACGAACTGCATCGTGTCATAGATGGCCATCCCGGCCGAAATCGAACCTCCCGGCGAATTGATGTAAATCGAAATGTCCTTTTCCGGGTCCTCGGATTCGAGAAACAGCAGCTGCGCTGTCACCAGGTTGGCCACGTGATCGTCAATCGGCGTACCAATAAAGATGATGTGGTCCTTCAGCAACCGGGAGTAAATATCGTAGGCCCGTTCCCCGCGGTTGGTCTGCTCGACCACCATGGGTACCAGCGTTGTGGCACGCGGATGCGAATCGTCAGTTTGTCTCATTGGGAGTTCGTTAGCGCGCTGGGGAATGCGGACCGGAACTTACTTTTCACTTTTGGCTGTCGTCTCGATCCGTGCGTTGCGGTAGAGCCACTCCATCGTTTTGTCGCTACGCAACTTCGATTTCATCCTATCGAGCGCCCCCTGCTTTGTCAAGCGAGCCCGCAAAGCCGTTGCCGATTCACCACTCCGTTCCGCCAGCTTTTCAATCTCCTTTTCAAGGTCTTCATCGGTTGCTTCGATCTTTTCTTCAGTGGCAATGCGGTCCAGCAGCAGCTCGGCCTTCACGTCGTCCACGGCGTGCTCGCGCTGCCGCTTTCTCAATGCCACCCAGTCCACGTTGACCGCGCGCGGATCCACTCCTTGCGCCGCGAGCGACCGCACCACGCGCTCCAGGCGGATATCCATTTGGTTTTCCACCAGCGCTTCGGGCACGGGAAAGTCATGCCGCTTCACGAGCTGCTCCAGAATCTTCGCCCGGCCTTGGGCTTCCTGCTGCTGCGTCTTAGCTGCTTCCAGATTCTCCAATATTTTCTTGCGCATCTCCGCCAGGGTTGCAAATCCGCCTGTTTCGCCGGCCGCGTCCTTCGCAAAGTCGTCGTTCAGCTCGGGCAGTTTCTTTTCCTTGATGCCCTGCACGTCCACGGAATAGTCGTAGGTCTTGCCCGCCAGTTTTGGGTCGGGATAATCGTCCGGATACTTGGCCTGAAATTTCTTTGTCTCGCCCGCGGAGGCCCCGCGCAGATTTTGCGTGAAGCTTTCGAGCGTCTCTTCCGCTCCCAAGTGGCACAGGATGTTGTCCGCCTGCACCGGATCGCCTCCGCCCACTGGCGTCCCCGTGAGCTTCATCAGCACGAAATCGCCGTCTTTGGCCGCCCGCCCCTCCACCGGAACGAACGTCGCCGCGCGCTCGCGCATTTCCTCGACCGCCTTTTCCACCTGCGCATCGCCAATTTCGATTGCTTCCAACTGTACTTCCGGATTCTTGTACTCGCCCAGTTCGAATTCCGGAAGCACCTCGAAGACGGCGCGAAAACGCAGCGGCTCGCCTTCCTTGAATTCCACCTTGTCCACTTCCGGCCGCGTCACGGGAATCAACTTTTTCTCGTCCAGCGCCTTCTCGAGATATTCGGGCACCAGCGACTGCACCACCTCGCCCTGAATATCGTCCGCAAAGCGCCGCCGGATCAACGTCACGGGCGCCTTTCCCGGCCGGAAACCGGGAATCCGCGCCACGCGCGCCAGGTCGCGCGCCACTTTTTCCGCCGCCTTCTGTACGTTCTCGGCTGGTATTTCCAGCTCGAGCTCGCGCTTGCAATTCGCTTCTGTCATGTGATTTTTTCGGGGAAGCAGACTCTCGCCTGTCCTGTTTCCAATCTGCCTTTCGCCTGTTCGGAATCCGAGAAGGAAGAGGGCAGGGAGGAGCGGCCAAGCATCACCGCAACCGAAGCATCAGTATAGGCAATCCCCACGCGCGCGTCAATTCATGTACGCGTGTGTTGGCAGTGACGAGGCCGGATACCGTTTGAACAAAAGCCCAGGTCTAAGTCTGCTTTAGCAGTGGATTTTTGAGCGCGTACAGATTAGTATCCCCGCCGAAACGCAAACCCCAGCCGCCGCGTCTCAACGGACGTTCGGGCCTCGTGGTATTCTAATGTGGATCAGAGGAGCCGGTTGAAACTGGTCATCCAAATCCCCTGCTTCAACGAAGCCGCTATTTTAGGCGCAACGCTCTCGGACCTTCCCCGTCTCATCCCCGGAATCGATCAGGTGGAATGGCTCGTAATTGATGATGGGAGCAGCGACGGCACGCAGCAAGTGGCCGAGAATGCCGGAGTGGATGCGGTGGTCCGGTTGGAGCCGCATCAAGGACTCGCTGCCGCTTATTCCGCGGGGATGCGTGCCGGCCTGAGGCGTGGGGCCGACATCATCGTGAATTTCGATGCCGATGGGCAATACCGCGCCGAGGATATCCCCCGGCTCATCGAACCGATTCTGAATGGCCGCGCTGATATGGTGATCGGCGATAGACAGGTGGCCACGATTCAGTGGTTCTCGCCGATGAAGCGGCGCGTGCATCGCTTCGGGTGCTGGATGGTGCGGCTTGCAGTTGGAGAGCGTGTCCCCGACCCCGTGAGCGGATTCCGGGCTCTGGGACGCTGGGCCGCGGCGGCGACGGCGCTCATGAACCGCCACACGCACACACTGGAAACGCTGGTGCAGGCGGGAGCCTTCGAGATACAGATCGAACACATACCGATCCGAACGAATCCGCCGACCCGGCCTTCGCGCCTGATTCTCAACGTCCGCACCTACGTCGCACGCCAAGTGGCCACGCTGGCACGGGCATTCGCCGTATGCCGACCAGTTGCCGCTTGCGCTCTCCTGCTGCTGGCAATTCTGCCGCCCGTAGCGTGGCTCGCGCATGCGTTGCTGCGGGACTGGCTGCCTGGCAGCGCCAATCACGCGGAAGAAATGTCGCTCATCCCGGCCGGCATTGCAGTGCTTACGTCTCTCGCGATTCTTGCCCTTTACCGGAAGCTATCCCGCAGAAGGGAAGCGCTCCGCGCGCAAGTTTATCAACAGCGGCTGGAAGCTTTCGAATCGACAGACTCTCCTGGTGCCACCGCGCACGATCAGAAATTCGCCGCCGCTGCTGGGTCACTGGACGCCACGACGAGCCGCAAATTGTGAACAAGGCGTGCGAGCAAGAAGTCCAAATTGGGAATTCCCGTTTGCTCAGCCTCGAATCGACTCCCACAATGGTGACAGGATCGAATAGCTCCTGGGTCACGGCTCATTCAAAATTCAAGCCCCAGTCTGATTACGCAGGATTCGAGACTTCATGGACCAGAAGCCCGGATACATTCTAGGAATCCGACGTCCCGTGTTTTGGGCGGTTCTGTTGGCTCTCGCGCTGCGTCTCGTGGTGGTTGCGTTCGTCTACCAGGATCTACTGACCCTGCGCCGCGATCACTGGGCTTTTGGGTGTGAAGTCGGCCGCATTGCCCGCTCGATTTTCGAGGGACATGGCTTCAGCAGCCCGATCTATCATCCGACCGGGCCAACCGCCTGGATGACGCCCATCTACCCGTACATTGTTGCCGGAATCTTCAAAGTCTTCGGGCTTTATACCAAGGCGGCGGCGTGGGCGGCCCTGACGTTGAATTCGCTTTTCTCCGCTCTCACCTGCATTCCGATCTTCTACCTGGCCCGGAGAAGCTTTGGGGAGAAGGCGGCCATCTGGGCTACATGGGTTTGGGCGGTTTTCCCCTATGCGGTGTATCTATCGGCGGTTTTCGTTTGGTACACGTCGCTTACGGCACTTCTCATGGCGATCCTGCTGGCGATGACGTTTCGGCTCGAGCGCCCTGCCGGTTTTGGCATGTGGATGCTCTACGGCCTGGTCTGGGGCCTAGCCGCGCTAACGAACGCCACCGTACTCACACTCCTGCCCATTTTCGGCATCTGGGCATGCGTACGACTGCATCGGCAGCGCGAGAAATGGTTTCTCCAGGCTTCCGCCGCGGCGGTCATCTTTTGGGTGACCCTCGCCCCCTGGGCAATCAGAAATCACACGACGTTCCATCGGGTGATTCTCTTCCGCGACAACTTTGGCCTTGAATTTTGGGCGGGCAACAACGGCAATACATCCAATTGGGATACTGACGCCGCGCATCCCTCCGAAAACCCCTTGGAATTGGACGAATACGAACGCATGGGAGAACTGGCGTACATGGCGAAGAAGCAAGGTCAGGCGCTGGCGTTCATCTCGAGCCATCCGGGCACATATGCACAGCTCGTGGTTCGCCGATTTGTGTTCACATGGACAGGCTATTGGAGCTTCGCTCGGGATTACCTGGCGGAGGAACCGATGGATCCGTGGAACATGGCGCTATGCATACCTGTGACGATTCTCATGCTTCTGGGTTTGGGCCGGGCGTTCCGGGAAGGGAAGGACACGGCGATGCTCTATCTGCTGATTATTGTCGCTTTCCCTCTGGTCTTCTACTTGACGCATACAGGTATGCGTTTTCGCCACACCATCGATCCAGTGATTGTCGCGCTGGCCTGCTACGCGGTGGTTCCGTTGCCGCGTTTGTCCCGGGAGCCAGCGCCTCTGGAATTGGAAGAGAGCGTACCAACCTCTGGCCGGAGCGTCTCCGTGGCGTGAGCTGCGGGCGCACCTCGCCCCATCGGAAGCCAATTTTGCAGGGTTTGATATAGTGACGGCATTCGATTGGCCTGCCGGGAGCCGCGACGTGGAGAATCGAAAATAGTGGAGAAATCCGCCTCCCTCAAATCTCCAACCCTCGGTGACTCCGGCGGTCAGGTCTCCGGCGGCTACCAGACCTACTGGCGGCGCATGGCGTTGCCCGTGCTCGTTGCTCTGGCTCTGCGTCTCGTGGTTGTGAGCTTCACTTACACCGACCATCTAAACCCTCGCCGCGATCACTGGCCATTCGGTTATGAGGCTGGAAGGATTGCACGCGCCGTCACCACGGGCCGCGGCTTCAGCGATCCATTCTTCGCGGAGACAGGGCCAAGCGCCATCATGGGTCCCGTCTATCCTTATTTGCTCGCGGGAGTGTTCAAGGTATTCGGCGTTTACACGAAAGCTTCCGCCCTCGCGATCCTGTCATTGGGCAGTCTCTTCTCAGCACTCACGTGCGTGCCGATTTTCCTGCTGGCAAGGGAAAGCTTCGGGGAGCGCGTGGGCAGCTGGGCTCCATGGGCCTGGGCGTTTTTTCCCTACGCCATATTTTTCGCCGCCGAGAAGATCTGGGATACATGTCTGACGACATTGTTTGTCAGCTTGCTGTTTGTAGCCGCACTTTATCTGGGGCGCACGGCACGACTGGCGGCATGGATTGGTTTTGGTTTTTTGTGGGGAGTGGCGGCTTTAACCAGCCCCTCAGTGCTGAGTTTGTTGCCTTTCTTGGTTGGGTGGGCCTGCTACCGCCTGCACCAGCGCGGGCAGAAATGGAGCAGGGCCGCGACTGCCGCCGGGCTTGCTCTTGTTCTCACGCTTCTGCCCTGGGGCATGAGGAACTATCTCACGTTCCACAAGGTCATACCCGTCCGGGACAATTTCTGGCAGTTGGTTTGGGAATGCAACCACGGCGACACGGCCCTGTATCCGGTTGTCCCCGGGAACCCTTCCACATCCGAGGCGGAGGCAGGGCAATTTAACCGCCTGGGAGAAATTGGGTACATGGCGGAGAAACGGCGGGAAGCCAAGGCTTTCATGGCGGCGCACCCCAGTTGGGTGGTCCTGGTAACTTTGCGCCGGGTGGCATTCACTTGGACCGGAGCCTGGAGCTTGCCTCATTGGCCGCCGAGGGGGGATTTCGATCCGGACCAGCCATTCGACCCTGCGAACGTCATCTTCTATACGCTGTTATCCGTTTCGGCGTTTATCGGGGTTTGGCGCGCGTTCCGCGAACACGTGGATACGCGCTGGCTTTACGTATTCGCGCTGGCATGTTTTCCTTCAGTTTACTACGTGACGCTACCGCACGCAGATCATCGCCACCCGATAGACCCGGAAATTGTAATCCTCGCTGTTTACGCTCTCGTGGCGTGGCGCCGCGGTTCGGCGGATGTGGGACCGCCGCTGCATGGGCAATAGCAGAGACTCGCGATGGCGGAGATAAGAACGGGAAAACGCTAGCCTGGTCGCCCGGCAATAATGAGGGTTCCGCCGCGCCGAGCCAGCGTGCCAAGCGGCACGAGAAAAACAGCCAGCGCTGTCAAGAGGCAGCCGGCCAGCCATGTTGCGCCCAACCGCAAGCGACCGGCGGCGGGTTTGCGCCCCCTCAGCAAATTGAAAAACAGGTTTGGCGGATTTTGGACCCAATTGAGGGCGCTTTGCGACCAGCCGAGAAGATCGTATTCGAATTCCTGATGCCATTCACGAATGGGAATGAATTTCTCCGATCGCATCAGGCTCAGCAGCGAATCGATCGTGTAATGGCAGGCATGGCGCGGAACTTCGAGGTGCAGCCAATTCTCTTTGAACAAGCTCGCCTGCAGGCCGCCCGCATCGGGCACGGCGACGATCAGGACGCCGGATGGCGAGAGCATGCCGCGAGCCTCGCGCAGAATCGCGCGAGGGTCCGGGATATGTTCGAGTGAGTGCCATAAAGTTATGCAATCAAACGGGGCGAGAGCGCGCGCGTCCGCAAGCTCTTCGTGGACTTCCAGTCCGGCCCTGCGCGCTGCGGCGGGGTTTGTCTCGGTACCCATGACAGACCAGCCCTCAGCCTTTGCCGCGAGCAGGAAAGTGCCCTCACCGCACCCGATGTCCAAGAGTCGCCTGCCACGAGAGACACCCACGAGCTTATGCAAAAGCCGGATTCGGCGCCCTGTGCAGTACCAATCGGCAAATGCGCGGCGTCCGCCATGATAGTCGCGATAGTACTTTGACATGTCGGATGGCAATGGGACGGTATGGCCGAGCCCACAGCGACGGCACTTCAGAATCGAGAATACGTCCCCTGTCTGCGAATCACGCACTGCGGGAAGATGGGGACGCAGTTCGTCCCCGCAAACCTTGCAATCTAACAGGCGGGATGAAAGTTCAGGTTGAGAGGGCGCCGCTGCCTGCGAGCCGGCTGACGGGTCTTGCACACCGGCCCATTGGTTCACTTCTTCACCATCTCGTAATAATCCTGAAGCAGCCGGTTTCTTCCATCGTTGAAGATGCGAAAGCTGGCGAGATGCGTCTTTTGCAGCCGATACTTCACGGAAGTCGCCATCACGCCAAT
>Ga0187819_10001397_pt1 | contig 12469 bp, 14 predicted proteins | sample NC_wetland_sal_i_15_FD_132411 | JGI IMG/M metagenome (GOLD analysis project Ga0187819, IMG submission 132411) | Wetland sediment microbial communities from Neuse River Estuary, North Carolina, USA - SO4_4 | ecosystem: Environmental > Aquatic > Freshwater > Wetlands > Sediment | place: USA... | reverse complement strand
CTTCCGCGATGGCGGCTTCGACTGCGCTGTCACCCCCACCGATTACGAGAATTTCCTCATCCCGGTAGTGTTTCGGGCTGTTGAAACGGTGGTAAACCTGCTACTGGTCCTCACGCCCAGGTGGCGTGGATTGTCGCGCTGCCCCGTGGCCAGCACCACCTGAAGGGCGTGATAGCGCTGGCGGCCAGTCTCAATCTCGAAGATGCCATCCTTTGACTTGCGAACTGCTTCGACACCCTCTTCTCAGCGTAGATCCATTCGGGGAAATCCTCGATGGTGTTGGCGATCTTGTTCTTCTCGAGCACCAAAACCCGGAGCCCGCGATCCTGAGCGCCCAGCGCGGCGTTTAAACCCGCAGCTCCGGCGCCAATGACGATCACATCATAAATATTTGGGTCCCGGCTCGTGCCTTCGAGGGTGGCGGCGATGTATTCGGCTACATCGCTACCCTGCTCCATCGCCAGTTTCACCACAGGCGCGCCGGCGAGGTCGCCGATCACGTAGAGGCCCGGAACACTACTTTCGAAATTGGCCCGCAGCACCGGCCGCTGGGTCGGCATGTTCGGACTTTCCAACAATCGGCGCAGGAGTCGAAAATTTAGCATTGACCCGGCCGGTTACAGGGGTAACAAAGTGAACAGACCGCCTCAGGAAGATCACGCCGGCCGCGCCGTTTGGAGGTATAAATGGAAACAGGGATGTGTCGATTTTCTCCAGAGAGCAACGGCCTCGAGAGGTAACCATTGTGGTTAAGGTACCCAGAACTGGGACGGTTGTTCCCAGGCAAGGTTTCTCTTGCAGTTTGGGAAAATTGGCAGATAATACCATCTTATACGTGACGGGGAAGTGGTTCGGTTGTTTCTTCCGCCCCCTGGAACCTCAGGTGCTGAGCCCTTTGGTGATGAAAAGCGCACGTCGGTCGGGTGGCCGGTCTATAGCAACCCTGCTTGGCCTGACAGTGCTTGCCTTCACGGGTCTGCGGGCGCAGACGGTGATGCAGGGGTCCGGCCCCAACAGCCTGGTCCGCATCTTCAACACCGACTCCGCCGTACTCGAAGCCCAGGAGGTTCGTAAAGACCTTCCGTGCACCGTAACGCCGGTCAAGCCGACTCTGGGCTTCGATCTGCGCTTCCACGCAGGTTATGAGGTTAGCATTCCGCTGAAGGATCTGGCGGGATCCGAAGATCTGCTCACCATGATCTTCCGGGTGACGCCGTCGGAGCACAAAGACGACCCGGTGTACTTCTCTCAACGTCTCAGCGTTCCTGCCATCGAGGAAAACGCTAAGGGGAGTGCCTACCTGGAGGGCGCATTCGATGTGGGCGAAGGCACGTACCACGTCGACTTTCTGATGCGAGACCGCAGCGAACGGGTTTGCTCGTTCTTCTGGGACGCGGAAGCGGAACTGCCGCCGAAAGACAAGCAACTGGTGCTGATGATGGCGCCCGAGACGGTTGAAGCGGCCGATCGCGAGCCGTTCAAAGACGAGCCGCCGGTGGAGCGGGAGGCCGACAGCGGTCCGCTCAACGTGAAGGTGATCGTGAACTTCGCGCCGCAGAATTCCCGCTCCACGACGCTGCAGCCGCTGGATACCAACGCGTTAGTATCCATTTTGAAAAGCATCGCCCGTGAGCCGCGCATCCGGAAATTCTCCATCGTCGCCTTCAATATTCAGGAACAGCGGGTGGTGTATCGCCAGGAGAATACCGATCAGATCAACTTCCCGGCGTTGGGCGAGGCGTTGAACTCGCTGAATCTGGGCACGGTGGACCTGAAGCGGCTCAGCCAGAAGCACGGGGAAACGGAATTTTTGACCGGTCTGCTCACCGATGAGGTCAACAACGCCAAGGACCATCCCGATGCCGTCATTTTTGCCGGCCCTAAAGTGATGTTGGATGAGGGTGTGCCGCAGGAATCGCTGAATCAGCTCGCCGACGTGGACTACCCCGTCTTTTACATGAATTTCAACACCAACCCCCAGGCGAACCCGTGGCGCGACGCCATAGGCAACGCCGTGAAACACCTGAAGGGATACGAGTACACGATCTCCCGGCCCCGCGACCTTTGGTACGCGTGGACCGAAATCATGTCCCGGATCATGAAGTTCCATGGGGGCAAGTCCAACCCGCCCTCGCAATAGCCCATCTTTTTAGTCAAATTACCTGTAATCTGTTCGCCTCGCTGCCCGTATACTAATAAGGGAGTGGGATTTCAACCAGTGTTTATGCGCGCTGCTTCTTTCGCCGGATTCGTTGCGCCTCTGGCTTTTCTGATGGGCGCGCCAGCGCTTCAGGCGCAGCGCTTCGGCAATCCCGACGTCCTCGCACCCGATTTTCCAAGCCCGGAAGTGGTCATCGAGAAGATGCTGACCCTGGCCCGCCTCAAGCCGGGCGAGACGGTTTACGATCTGGGAAGCGGCGAGGGACGCATCTTGATCGCCGCGGCGCGACAGTTCAAGGCGAAGGCTGTGGGTATCGAGCTTTCCCCGGAATTGTGCAAGATCGCGACCGCCCACGTGAAGGCCCTGGGCCTGGAAAACCAGATTCGAATCATTCACGGGAACCTGCTGAAGGTGAACCTCAGCCCCGCCGATGTCGTTACCATCTACCTGCTGACCGCTTCTAACGATCTGCTGCGGCCAAATCTGGAACGCGATCTGAAGCCCGGCGCGCGGGTGGTCTCGCACGATTACCAGATTCGCGGCTGGAAACCATCGGTGGTGGAGAAAGTGGAAGCCGAAGGCCGAACCCGCACCATCTATCTCTACGAAGTCGGGAAGAAATAGCCGCGCGCCTTACTTCCGTTTCAACTCCTCGGGAAAAACAGCGTAGCCTTCCGGCGGCGGGAACAGCGAATGCAGCAGTTCCAGCCGCTTCCGCAGATAGCGGCTGGGCATCTGGCGGGGACCGGTTTCCACATCGATATCGCAGCAGATACCGTGCAGGTAGAGGGTGAGGGTGTCTTCGAAAGACTGCAGCGCGTATTCGCGAAACAGCTTGGTTTCCCGGCGTGCGTTGGCCTGGCGCCGCAACAACGATTGTTTGAGATGCCAGCTCTTCTCGTCGACCTCACCGTGGACTTCGCTGCTCAGTTCCTCGCGCAACACTCGAAAGAAGCTCTCCTGGGTTTCGGACGGCCAGGAGCGTGCGACCAGAGACGCGATGGCGTTGTAGAAACAGTAGTGGTAATCGGAAACGTCCTCGTCCTTGATGGCAAATACCAAGGTGGCGTTCTCGCCGGTAATATAGCGCGAGGCTACCATGTGCCGGTTTTCCGGGGGTTTCTCGTAGCTCACGAAGTCCCCATCCTTGCCGTTGGCTCTTTCCAGGTAAGGCACGAGAATCACGCCTACAGGCGGCAGCATTTCGCCAATGGCAGGCGGCAGCGCAGCAATCGGGTCATCGAGATACTGCTTGAGATCCTCTTCCGCCACCGGCATGGCGGTGAAGTAAGAGATCCTGCTGCTGACGGGGACCATCTCGCCGCGAAATCGGTTCGCCAGATCCTCAACCGTGAGTTTGGAACGGTCGGCTTCCGTGGAGGGCATTTCTATGACCTGATTGTAACAAACGGCTGCGACGTGAACGGCCCGCGGGCCACCCGTCAAGTCACCCCTGTTCAGGGACCAACCGCCCACGCTTTGGGCATGCTCGCGGCAAAACGTAACCAATTAGCCGCTACCCCGTCTATGCTCGCGCTATGCGTATTTTTCAAATTGCGTCGGTGTCTGCCCTGCTCGCCGGAGCGGTCTGGGCCCAGTTCCCGGGTCTGACTCTGCCGCCCAGCGGCGGGAATCAAAAGGCTGCGACCGTTCAGTTTATCGGTCCCGTCCGCGTGTCGATCGAATACTCCAGCCCCAAGGTGCATGGTCCCGACGGGAAGGATCGTCGCGGACAGATCTGGGGCAAGCTAGTCCCGTATGGCCTGACCGATCTCGGCTTTGGCAACAACAAACCGGATCCGTGGCGGGCCGGGGCGAACGAGAACACGGTGTTTGAGGTCTCGCACGATGTGACTATTGAGGGCAAGGCGCTCCCGGCCGGGCGGTACGGCCTGCACATGATCGCCGGCCCGGAAGAATGGACGCTCATCCTGTCGAAGAATTCGTCGGCCTGGGGGAGCTTTTTCTATGACGACAGCCAGGACGCGCTGCGCGTAACGGTCAAGCCACAAAAACACGACTATCGCGAGTGGCTCACCTATGAGTTCACCGCGCGGCGGCCGGATGAAGCCACCGCGGAGCTTCAATGGGAAGATCTTGCGGTGCCGTGGACCATCAAAGTCCCAAACGTCAACGAAATCTATCTCTCGAAGCTGCGGCAGGAGCTGACCACCGTACCGGGCTTCTCCTATCAAGGCTACGCGGCGGCCGCCCAGTTCACCGTCCAAACCGGTGCTGACCTGGAGCAGGGCCTGAAGTGGGCGGATGCGGCGATAAGCATGCCGTTCATCGGGCAGAAAAACTTCACTACGCTGAACACGAAAGCGCAGGTGTTAGCAAAAATGGGGCGCAACGAGGAGGCCGGCAAGATCATGCAGACGGCGTTGCGGCTCCCGGAGACGACAGTGTTTGAGATCCATCAGTACGGCCGGCAACTCATCGCCGAAAAGAAAACTGCCGAGGCGCTTGCCGTTTTCCAGTTGAATGCCGAGCGGAACGGCGATGCCTGGCCGGTCCATGTGGGGCTGGCACGCGGCTATGCGGCCACAGGTGACACCAAGAAAGCGCTGGAACACGCGAAGATTGCCGTGACGCAAGCGCCGGACTCGTTGAACCGGCAAAATCTCGAAGCCATGGTCAAGGATCTTTCAGAGGGCAAAGCCATCAGCCAGTAAGGATTTGAGGCTCATGGGATCGAAGCGCCGGGCTGCGTCCGGCGCGCGGGGAGACGTTCCCGTGTGTCCTTCCGCTTGCTCGCGCTTGTCTTGGGCAAAAAGCGCTGTTCAAACCTGCGCCAGTACAAGGTCAGCAGGTTGAACTGCGCCATTTTCATGGGTGCGTCAAGTACCGCCGCGTCACCGGAGATCTTGGCAGCCTCGGCATCGGTGATGCGCTCGAAGCGCCGCCATAGCAGATACAAGGTCACGGGAGTGAGCCACACCAGCAGAGGACCGCGAATCGCCCAGGGAAGCACGCCTTCGATCATCGAGAGATGCGAGAAACGGTAAATCAGCGGTAGCGCGCAGATGGCCGCGCCGATCAGGATTTCTCGATGGCGTCCCCGCAGGTGAACAAACTCGCGGGCCAGCACGGCTTCGGTCTCGCCGGTGTGCGGCATTTTCAACAGCGCATCCGATAAGAACAGACGCCGGCGTCGTACCATGTACGGAGCGTCCAGGCGCCCTTCGGCCGCGGGTAACACGTAAATCTCGTGGAGCTTGATCCCGGCCTTTTGAGCCAGTTCGACGATTCGGGACCGTAACTCGCCGCTGGGAAGAATGTAATGGTTCAGATTCTGAAACCGCAGCCAGAGCTGAACCAGCAGCACGTGGCTTCCGTAAGCCACCGACAGACAGATCAGCCCCAAGACGGCTTCGTTATACAGCGTGAGGCATGCCACACCCGCCAGCAGGGCCAATAGCGGCCAGATATTCACCGGTTCATGCCAGAAAGCATGCTTCAAGGAAACCGGCAGGATCCACCGTTCACCGCTCACGCGTGAGAGAACCCGCCCCGATGCGAGCGTGCAGAGGAGTTGCACCAGAAGCAGCGGCACAACATAGAAGGCTACCTGGAGCAGCGGTGCTTTAGAGGAACCGTTCAGCAGGAAACGCGCTAGCGCGGCGCAATCGAACACGGTTGAGCCCTGCACCCACAACAGCCACGAGCCGGTAATCACCCAACCAAACAGACGCCAGTAGGTGAACCAGACCACCACCGGGTCCGTATTGCGGGCGCGCAGCGCAGCCCAGCGCATAACCATCGTCAAGGCGACCGGAAACAACAACAGGCTCAAGGCGAGAAAATTAATCGGACGATAACCGAATGCCAGGTGAATCTGGGGTGCGGGCGCCGACACGGTTAGTGTCCTTGTGTATTCGAGCAACTGCGGCGTGGTTTCGAGCGCCCAGCCGATCTCCGCCATTCGCGAGAACCCGGTTCGCGGATGCCGGACGATCACCACGAGGCGATCGACGCCGGCTTCTCTTAGCGCCTCCACGAGAGGAGCGAATTGTATCTGGCCTCCGACCAACAATCCTCTCTTGCGAAGAGCACCGGCACACCGGCCGGAAAAAACCCAATCACCGGCGACGTCACGGTCCTTGGGATTTTCAAAATTACAGCCCAATACCTGGTTGATGAGAGGCGCGAGCGGAGAATGCAGGCTCGTCTCGGGAAGGCGGAGGCTCACCGCGGCAGCGCCATAAGCGTCCAGATTGATCTCCATTTTCGCCGGTGCGACAGTCTCGGCGGACGGTTCCTGGGCGCCGGCAGGGCAGGCGAGGACCCCCGCCAGGCATAAGCCTATCAGCGCCCGGTGGAGCGTTTCGTAAGTCAAAAGGTCACCTTTCGACTTGGATTATAGCCTTCAGGAAAGATTTATTGAAGTTTACTATAGTTATTTACTTCGAATTATCAGATAAATAGCAGCCGATAACGAAGGTTATTTGTAAGAGACAATGACCTGCGAAGGAAATCCGGTCATAGGATGCAATTCGCTGCGTGCGAAGCCGGCATTGCGAAACATCGTCTGGTATTCGGAGAAGGTATAGGCATCTCCGCTTTCAGTGGTGCCCAGCATGATGAAGCTGAATGCGGCTGCCGTCGGCGGCGAGACACGATCCTCATTAGGAACAAATTCCAGAGTGACGACGCGGCCGCCAGGCTCGAGGGCCGAGTGGATCTTGCGCAACAGCGTCTCGTTGGTTGGCGGATCGAAGTGGTGCAGAAAATTCGTGAGTAACGCGAGATGATAGCCCGTTCCGAAACTTGTTTCGAACGCGCTTCCTGGAAGCGTTTGATAGCGGTTCGCGACGCCCGCTTTAGCCGCGTGTTCTTTAGCGACATCCAGGACCCTGTGCCAGTCCGAGGCGACGATGGTGGCGTTGGGGTTGTGGCGCGCGATGGCGATTCCGAAGAGCCCGTGGCCGGCCGCGATATCGAGCACTTTCCACGGAGTCCCTTGAGCCGCGCCTACGAGGTTGGCAATGATTTCCGCGGGCATCGACATCATGGGCGCCATGGCGCGCGCGAATTCCACCCAGATGGGATGATCGGGCTCCATGGTGCCGTGCGCGCTCATGACTGAGCCGCCGTCGCGCACGATGGCTGGGACATCCTTGAAGGCGTCTATCAGAGTCGGTGCCGTGAGAAATCGCTCAGCGGTGCCCATGTAGGCGGGCGACCGGCGATCCAGGAACATGGCGCTGTCGGGCGTGAGCCGGTAGTTGGCGCCGTCTTTGGTGAGAAACCCGATGATCACCAGGTAATCGCAGAGAATGCGCATGCCGCGCTCGGAAGTGTCGCAACGGCCGGCAATGGCGGCGGCCGTGCTGTTGCCCTCCCCGATGGCGGTGAAAACTTCAAGTTGGATGGCGCCTTTCACCGCGGCGGTTCGCTGGTAGGCATTCAGAGTATCGAAAAAGAGCGCCGGGCTGGGCGCCTGGCTTTGCGGTGCACTGCTCATAGGCTCCTACTATATACACAATCTCGAAGATTCTGCATTCTCCGGCCATCCCTGGTGCGTACTATGTCAATGAGAGCGCGAGTAACAAGTGAGCGTCGCGGGAGGCACGGCAATCCGCATCGAGGAAGATCCCGAACCGGCAGCGCAGGGCGAAATCCCAGCCTTTGCCGACATTGTCCGGGGTCATCAGGCCATGGTTTTCGGCTTGGCTTACCACTTCCTGCACGACCGTGGCCTCGCGGAGGAACTGGCGCAGGAGGTTTTTCTGGAGCTGTTTCGCCAATTCGACCGGATCGAGTCGCCGGCGCACCTGGTTTTCTGGTTGCGCAAGGTGGCCAGCCGGCGATGCATCGACCAGATACGGCGCCGTTCGTTTTGGCCGAAATTGCGGCTGGATGAAGTGCCCGAGCCGGCGATGAAAACCGACGGGAGGGATCCGATGCTGTCCCGAGCGCTGGCGCGCCTGGTGGCGTCGTTACCGGAAAAGCCTCGGATGGTGGTCATCCTGCGTTACCAGGAGGATCTGGCGCCCGCCGAGATCGCACAGGTGTTGGACATGCCGGTAGCGACGGTGAAAAGTCATCTGCAGCGATCGCTGGATATGCTGCGGGACAAACTGGCGCGCACGGTAGGGGAGATTGCGATATGAGCCACCTGGAAGACGAGTTGAAAACGGCGCTGCGGCGCATGGAGCCTCCCGCGGGTTTTGCCGAACGGGTACTTGAGCGAGCGAAGACGCCGGCGCTGCCGGAACCTGCGTGGTGGGAATCCCTGGCAGTGCTGCTACGCCCGCCGCGCCTGCAGTGGGTGGCGCTCTCCGTAGTCATGAGCCTGATGATTCCCGCAGCCGGCGTGTATCGCCGGGAGCGGCAAGAGCGCGTTGAAGGAGAGAGGGCCAAACAGCAGCTCATGATCGCCGTGCGGGTAGCCGGAAACAAGCTGCACCGCGTGCAACAGAAGGTTTTGGAAATGGGTCGCATGGACACCCGCATATGAAAATGCTACGGATTCTTACGTTATGTATGGTGGTCGGCACTGCCGGGTACGGGCAGGCGCTCGATCTGAAGCACCTGGACAAGCTGTCGGAAAAAGCCAGCGAGACCGCCGACGTAACGCTGGATGGCTCGCTGCTGAAGTTGGCCGCCAAGTTTCTTTCCGCCGATGATCCCGACGAGGCCAAGGTCAAGAAAGTGGTGGCGCAGTTGAAGGGAATCTATGTCAAGAGCTTCGAGTTCGAGAAGGAAGGGGCATACGCGGAATCGGACATCGCGTCGATCCGCAAACAGCTCCAGTCGCCGGGATGGTCGCGGATCGTGAGCGTAGTCAGCAAAAAGGACGGCGAGAACGCCGAGATCTATCTGAGGACGGGTAGCCCGGAAGGCGGGGTGGCCATCCTTTGCGCGGGCGCCAAAGCACTGACCGTAGTTAACATCGTCGGCAAGATCGACCTGGAAGAACTGAGCGATCTGGGCGGCAAGATGGGCGTTCCGGAACTCGAGATCGAGAAGCCGGGGGAGAAGCCGAAACCGCCTAAGAAGGATGACTAAATGACCGGCATCATTTTCACCGTTGTCGCCTGGTACGCCGCCCAGCAGCCCGAGCCTGCGGACATCATCATGGCCAAGGTGGCGTTGAATCAGGAACGCGCACAGGCCGCGCGTTCGGCCTTTGTGTACCACCAGAGCATGCTCATCCGGTTTAAGCGCGGCAACGGCAAGCTGGCCCGCGAGGAAGAGCGCGAGTATGTCGTGACCCCGACTGAGAAGGGCTTCAAAAAGGAACTTGCGCACTTCGTGGGCAAATATGAGAAGGGCGGCAAGCTCGTCCCATACGATAAGCCCGGCTACGAATACAAGGGACTCGACATCGATGGTGACTTGGCGGACAGCATGGCCAATGATATGACCAACGACAAGGACTCGCGAGACGGCATCACTAAGGACCTGTTCGCCTTGACGGCCGACAAGCAGAAGAACTTTATATTCACACTGCAGGGCAAAGAGGACTATCGCGGCCGTCAGGTGTACCACATCAACTTCAGGCCGAAGAAGCCCTCTCTGATCGATTGCGATGACGAGTCCACATGCTGGGCTGGAGAAGCGCTGATTGATGTGCAGGAATACCAGCCGGTGCTGGTCACAAGCTGGCTGGCCAAAGGCATCCCCATGGCGGTGCAGATTTTACTCGGCACGAACATCAAGCACCTGGGTTTCAAGGTCACATATCAGAAGTTCGATGAAGGCCTGTGGTTTCCGGTTACCTATGGCGGCGAATTTTACGTTCGCGCAGTGTTCTTCTACAAGCGGACGATGGCCATGTCGGTGGTGAACAGCGGTTTTCAGCGGGCGGACATCACCAGCACGGTTTCTTTCCAGCCGCCGATTATTCCGTAGGCGGAGTTGGGGCTTCGTGCTCCAGGCTGACCAGCGCGTCGGCGATCATGCTGACCACCTGCTCTTCGGCGTTCCGCGACGATTTATTCAGAGGCAGCACCGAGAGGTGGAGGTGAACCAACTCATGGACAATGGAAAGCTCCATGTCGGCGGGAATCTTGTCCTTGGGCAGTTCATAGTCGGCGGGGTTCAGCACCTTGATGGTGGCGGTTTTGTGAGGAATCGACCAATCGATGTGCCCCAGCGTGCCCTGCTCCAGTTCCCAGATCCGGACGATCTTCACGTCCACCTTCCAGTCTTCCAGGCGGAGACGTTTCTGCCAGATGTGAAGCCAGTCATGGACTTGCTCATCGGTGACGACCGGCTTTTGAGTAATGAACCGATCTCGGGATGCCGGCGCCGCGTTTCCCAAGCTAACAAATAAGAGCAAAACTGTAATGAATATCACCATTGCTATTTCTGTATTATTTTATCGGACTTTTTGAATAAAGCTTCACAAAAAATTTCTGACAGAAGTTAAATCACTGATTCTCCTTGATCAGCGGACGGTCCCGCGTGGTGAATCCGCGTCTCGACGCTAACCTTCGCAAGCATGCTACTCTTGAAGTTTCAGCGTGTGGCAGATATGCCCGCTCGTGTGAGCGAAGCCATTGTCCTGGCAACCTACCCGTTCAAAGAATCGGATCTGGTGGTGAGTTTCCTGACTCGGGACCAGGGGAAGTTGCGGGGGGTGGCCAAGCGCGCGCGCCGCCCGAAGAGCAGCTTCGGTTCGGGGCTGGAGAGGCTCTCGCAAGTCCGGATGTCGTACTTCCAGCGGGAGACGCGAGAGCTGGTGAATTTGGATTCCTGCGAGCTGATCCGGTCGCAGTTCGGATTGCTGGGAGATTACGGAGCCGCCGTGGCACTGGATTACCTGGCGGAGATTTCAGAGCAACTGCTGCCCCCGGCCGAGGCGAACGAGCGCTATTTCCGGCTGCTGGTGGCCGTGCTGGAGCACTTGCGATCGGGCGGCGAGGGAAGAGTCTGGCGCGCGGTTACCTACTTCAGTTTGTGGGCGGTGCGCCTGGCGGGGATTCTGCCGGAGTTGCACGTTTGTCTGGCTTGCGGGAACTGGCTGGATAATCCGGAAGGCCGCGAGCCGGCATTTTTCAGCCGGTATCGCACCGGCCTCTATTGCCGGCATTGCAAAGGAAGCGCGGAACTGGGGAAGACGTGGGAGTTGAGCATGGCGTCGCGGGACATCGCCAAAGAGATGCTGCGTAAGCCAGTGGGAGAACTGGCGCACGCTGACTGGAAGCGCGAGACGGCCGCCGACCTGCGCCAGTTTCTGGTACGGCAGATTGAACTGCACATCGAGCGGCGGCTCATCACCGTCCCCACATTGGAAGCTGCATAGGGAATGGATTCCTACCAAGAAATCATTTTCAAGCTGAAGAAATACTGGTCGGATCGCGACTGCATCATTCAGGAGCCGTACGATCTCGAAGTGGGCGCGGGTACCATGTGCCCGGAGACCTTTCTGCGCGTGTTAGGGCCCAAGCCTTATCGGGTGGCGTACGTGCAGCCCAGCCGCCGTCCCGCGGACGGCCGATACGGCGAGAATCCCAACCGGCTCTACAAGCACATGCAGCTTCAGGTGATCCTGAAACCATCGCCGGCGGACGTGATCGACCAGTACCTGGGCAGCCTGGGCGCCATCGGCATCGATCTGCGCAAGCACGATATCAAGTTCGAGGAGGACAACTGGGAGGCGCCGACGCTGGGGGCGTGGGGCGTCGGCTGGCAGGTGATGCTCGACGGGCTCGAGATCACGCAGTTCACTTACTTTCAGCAGTGCGGGGGCATCGATCTCGACCTTGTGCCCGCGGAATTGACATACGGGCTGGAGCGCCTGGCGGCCTTTCTGCAATTCAAAGACAGCGTATACGACATCGAGTGGGGCGGCGGCGCGACATATCGCGAGGTGCGCTTCAACGACGAACTGCAATTCTCGGTCTACAACTTCGAGATGGCGAATGTGGAGACGTTGTGGAAGCTGTTCGATCTGCATGAGGGGGAAGCGGCGAGGCTGCTGGGGGGGTATCGAAAGCTCGCGGCACCGGAAGCGCCAACCGAGCCGCGACCGTCAGGGAGCGGTCCCGCGAGCTTCGACAAACGTCGATTCCCGCTGCTGCCGACTTACGAGCATGTGCTCCATTGTTCCCACCTGTTCAATACCCTCGATGCGCGCGGCGCGATCTCGGTGACGGAGCGAGTCGCTGTGATCGCACGCGTACGTAAGTTGGCCGTCGGGTTAGCTGGAGCCTGGGTGGACCAGCAGAGTGACGACGCGGCGACGCGGGGACACGGCGACGCGGCGAATGAGCCGGCGGAGGCCGTGCGATGAGCCTGCCGTTTCTGCTGGAGATCGGGACGGAAGAGATTCCGGACTGGATGATTGAACCGGCG
>Ga0187819_10001396_pt1 | contig 12470 bp, 15 predicted proteins | sample NC_wetland_sal_i_15_FD_132411 | JGI IMG/M metagenome (GOLD analysis project Ga0187819, IMG submission 132411) | Wetland sediment microbial communities from Neuse River Estuary, North Carolina, USA - SO4_4 | ecosystem: Environmental > Aquatic > Freshwater > Wetlands > Sediment | place: USA... | reverse complement strand
TTAACGACCAGGTGGGCCACGGTGGAAAGAAAGGCATTGATCTGGACGGCAGAGTTGAATTCGTTCGTTGGGCAGGAGAAGTAAGCGGAGAGATCGCGGTCCTCGGGGCTGCCCGCGGTGGTGAACTGGACGGCGTGGCGTGGGCAGAGCCCGTTGGCCTCGGCATGCCGGCGGCACCGGCTGCCGGAGCGATTCTCGGCGCGGCAGCGGGTGAAGCCTCGGGGAGGGATCTGTGTTCGTTTGGCTACGGTTTCGGGCGATTCGGCTTGTGTCTGTTCTGGTTCCATTTTGGTCCCCAATTTAGGTGTCTTTGTTTACGTGTCTTTGTAATGGAGGTACACCCCGGGTGTCGTGGATGTTGTGAAGTAGGCGATTGATCCCACAGGGGTTGCGCGTGCAGTAGTGCGCGAGGGGAGGAAGCAAAGAGGTAACGAAGTAAGGAGGCAAGGATGGCGCAAGGGGCGGCGGAACCTTCGCACACAGGGCTCAGGGTAAAGGGATGTACGGCGGGTCTGGCGGGATGGAATTCGACGCCCACTTTTTTATCATACCGTATATTATTGAGATCTTAAGTAGACAGCAGTATTATGGCGAGGATGGTACGTTATGGGAAGAGTTCGTAACCGGAAGGGCACACACCCTTTGAGAGCCGCAAAGAATGCGCCACCCCGCCGTCGGACTCGGAAAGGCCACCCCAAGGCCCAAGTTCAAACGGCGAACCTGGGGCACCCTCCGTGCCTCTCTACTTTCGCGGGAATTTGTTGAAGCGATATCCTCTCCGCGTCTTCCGTGTCAACAAATTCCAACGCGTTCTATCCGGGCCAGCCGCCCGCCACATTAGGCGTTGACGCCGTGCGAATTGTTTCTTACATTGGGCTTGCGACGTTCCTGTCGAGCAAGGAGGTGATCCACTGAGGTACACGAAGAATTAAGATGTAACTAGAGAGGCGCTCGTGGGTTGTCCGAGCGCCTTCCTTTTTATTTTCGCCCTACCCCCGTTCGCGCGCGCAATCTAGTCAACAGGTAAAGAGAACCACCTGGGTCTTGGGGTGGCCTTTTCTTCTCATTCCTCGACGTCAATGCGAACCAACCCAGGTTCGCCCTTTCCGTAAAAAGACCAACTGCTCCACGGCCAATCCTTGGGATGCGCAACCAACCCGCGAATCACCGGATTCGCGGGCATGTAGTGCAACTTCTCTATCTGCTTGCCCTTCGTGTACACATTAAAGTCGTAAAACCTCGCCTGCCAAAAAGCCCGCGGCGGTTCTCCCTCCTCCTCGAACGGCAATCGTAACTGCGCAGGGCAGCCGACTTTTCTCCGCTCGCGCATCTTTCGCGGCACACGCAGCTTCAATTTCTGCAACACCGTCGAAGGCGTTCCGTGCTTCGGTTCGCTCATCAGCAGATGCACATGCTCCGGTATGACTACGTAGCCGATCAGACGAAATCCCATCTCGTCGCGAACTTTTCTCAACTCTTGGACGAAGATATCCCGCGCACGCACTTTCTTCAACAGCGGCAGACGCCGGTGACAACTGAAGGTAATAAAGTGCAAATGCCCTTTGCCGTAGCAGCGCTTCAGCCCAGCCGGCATCGTAAATCCTAAGAGGAGAAAGGCAACCCCAAGACCCAGGTTCAAACACCGAACCTGGGGCACCCTCCGCGCCTTTGTACTGTCGCGGGAATTGGTGAAGCGATATCCTCTCCGCGTCTTCCGTGTCAACAAATTCCAAAGGGTTCAGCCCGGGCCACCGGCCAACCCCAAGACCTGAGAAGAAAAGGCCACCCAAGACCCAGGTTCAAACGGCGAACCTGGGGCACCCGCACCCGCCAACCCCAAGACCTGAGAAGAAAAGGCCACCCCAAGACCCAGGTTCAAACGGCGAACCAGGGGCACCCTTGGGCGCCCAAAAAAGAAACCCCGGATCTCCTGGGGGGAGGAGATCCGGGGGTGGGGGTTGCTACTGAGGGGGGCCGGAGGAAACTTGTGAAATCTCTTAGTGCACCAGCTGCGTCGAAAGCAGGCAAATCTCCCTGAGCTCTTCGTAGGTAAAGAACGTCTCTTTCTGATCGCCCGCGCGCTCGGTATGCCCGAGTCCCGATTCGCTCGAGATGCGGCCCAATTCCTCTTCAGGTATTCCAAGTAAGAGTGCGGCGCGTGCACGGGTTACGTATTTCGGCACTTGGTTATTGTTATTCATGTGGTCTCACCTCACGCGGGAAGCAGCCCCATGGCGTCTTCCTCAACCGCCAGGATCATCGCTTTATAAATATCCACGTCCCAGCCGTCCCCAATTCTCATGCGTACCGTGTCTCCGCCGTCCTTCAGCAGCTTCCCTCGCAGCGGAACCTTGATGTCTCCCAGTGCCACTTGCAGCACCACCGGGTGGCCGATCCATGCTGTGTACGCTCTGTCCATTCGGCTCCCTCGAAGTGCTCCGTCCTGACGCCAGCAGAATCGCGCAGCGCCTCGCGGCCGCCAATGGTACAGCGAGGGTAGAGCGCTAGTAAGAACGTACTGTTTGACACTTGGGCAAAGCTTCGGCGCCCTGCTGAGGAAAAGTACAACCGTACTGTTTCTGCGGGACGTGTGGCCCATTGGTCCATACAAGGGGGGTTGGCACTCTGGTCCCGTGAAGCGCGAACACCAATCCGGCGCAATCAGCAAGGCGGCACCGGCGCGCCTGCCAGGCATCGGCCTGGCCTTGGGGGGAGGCTTCGCACGCGGTCTGGCGCACCTGGGCGTTCTGCAGGTCCTCGAACAGCACCACATTCCCATCTCCTGCATCGCTGGAACCAGCGTTGGCAGCATTCTTGGCGCGGCTTACGCCAGCGGCGCGCCCCTGGCGCGCATCATTGCTACCTGCCGCACACTTCGTTTTCGCGACATCGCGCGCTGGCGCGTTTCACGGCTCGGCCTGGCCAGCAATCATCGTCTTGGGGACCTAATCGAGCGGGTTTTCGACTCCCGGCAATTTGAAGACTTGCGGACACCCCTGGCGGTCGTCGCCACAGACCTCAATAGCGGCGAACCGGTGGTTCTGAACCATGGGAACCTGGTGGACGCCATCCGCGCCAGTTGCGCCTTCCCCGGCTTGTTCGAGCCGGTTGAAATTGGCACGCGCTGCCTGGCCGACGGGGGCTTGGTGGCGCCCGTCCCCACCCGCGCGGCACGCGACCTGGGTGCTGAATTTGTCCTCGGCGTGTCGGTGGGCATCCAAGACGGTCACCGCGGCGCTCCATCGAACATCTTCCAGGTCGTTACCCGGGCGGTCAGCGCCGCTCAGAAGCACCAACTCGAGGTCTGGGAACGCCACGCCGATTTGGTCCTACGGCCCGACGTGCAATCCCTCGCATGGGACGATTTCCACCGCGCCGATGAAGCGATCGAAGCGGGCGCCGCCGTTGCCCGCCTCGCTCTGCCGCGTATCCAGAAGTATCTGGGACGCGCGGCAGCAGCAGCCGGCCGCGACCTCGAAGCGGAAGCGCAAGGCTATCTGTGGCTGGCGGAGGCGATCCGATGATGCGTCTCGAGGCTTTTACCGTGATGTTTCGCGCCATGGGAATCCTGTGGCATGAATGCGGACAGGATTTCGCGTTTTTCTGTTACCGTATTGGGTGTGGTGCACTAACGGCAGCCCATTCGCGTGCCCTTGAGCTCGAGCCCGTATCCCAGGCAATCACTAGACCCTTTGCAAGGAACACCGACGCGTGCTCGAATTCATCCTTCACTTTCTCCGCTCGCTCTACGACCCTGAAGGGCTCAAAGAGCTAGTCCGCTCCGGCGGCGCGCCTCTCATTTGTTTCATCGTTTTTGTCGAAACCGGCTTTTTCGTCGGCTTCTTTCTTCCCGGCGATTCCCTGCTCATCACTGCCGGCATCTTCGCCGCAGCCGGGGTGCTACCCCTTCGCTGGCTGCTTCTTCCGGTGATGGCCTGTGCCATCGTCGGCGATCAGATCGGCTACTGGATCGGCCGCACCGCCGGCCCGGCACTCTATCGGCGCGAAGATTCCTTGTTCTTTCGCCGCAGCCACCTTAAGCGCGCCCATGAGTTCTATGAGAAATACGGGGGGCGCGCCGTGATCCTGGCGCGTTTCGTTCCCATCGTGCGTACGTTTTGTCCGCCCGTCGCCGGCGCTGCGCGAATGCCGTATTTCCGCTATTTCCTCTTCGACATTTTTGGAGGGATCTTTTGGGTCGGCGCGATGATTCTCGGCGGCTTTTTTCTCGGCCGCTCCGTTCCCAACATCAGCCAGAAGATTCACTACGTTATCGTCGTCGTAGTGCTGCTCTCAGTGCTCCCTGCGGTGATCAGTATTCTCCGCTCGCGCGGGGCCGCGCCCCAGACCCAGAAAGAGTAGTCATGCCATTTCGGAAGCTACGCGCCGTCATTTTTGATATCGGGCGTGTTCTCGTTGGCGTCGACCTCTCCCGGGCGATGACCGGTCTTGCGTCGGGACTGTCGCTTTCTCCGGCAGAGTTGTGGACCGCCCTCCAACATGACCCGCGATGGCCCGATTGGCAGGAAGGGCGCATGTCGCCCCACGATTGGCATCTGCACTTGACCCGGCGCCTGGGCATAGCGCTGACCTTCGAGCAGTTCACCGAGGTATGGAACCTGGCCCTTGATCCCAGACCCCTGCAAGACGATGTTCTCCTCGAAAAACTGTCAAAGACCTATCGCCTGGCCCTTCTCTCCAACACCGATGCCATCCATGTCGCTCATATGGAGGCCAACTACTCCTTCTTCGAATTCTTCCCCGCACGTCTCTATTCCTGCGCCGTAGGCGCCAGTAAGCCAAGTCCGCTCATTTACCTGGAGGCCCTGCGGGCGTGCAAAGTTCAGTCTAACGAGGCGGTCTATGTCGATGATGTTCTGCCGTACGTGGAAGCGGCCAGGAACCTCGGAATGGCAGGGATTCACTACCAGTCCCCGGAAGCATTGATCGCGGGATTAGTGGACCTGGGAGTCGCCTTGTAGGGCAGTATTACTAGGACTGTGCGACGAAAGCGAGTCTACCGGGTAATCTTTCCTAGGACTAGTACTTTACTTCAGAAACGACATCTTGCCTCCTGTTCCCGCAAGAGCAACCTTTTTAGTTACTTACAGCACGCTCCCGCTCTGACGCACCGCTAGGCATTTGGTGCGACGCATGCAAGTTTTTTGATATGGGCCGGTAAGAGAAGAATAAATTTCGCCCAATCAGGGGTGAGGAGAAAGAATTCTATATGTCCGAAGAACACATCATTGAAAGAGAATCACCATCTTGGCACCTTCCCGCGATGATCGTGCTGGGTCTAATCGCGATTGGTGGCTTGTGGTTCGGTTGGAATGCGTCGTCAAAGCTTGATGTAACCCAGCAAACCATGGCTACACAACTGAAGACCGCAGAGCAGTCGATGCAGCAAGACGTGTCCTCGGTCAAGGATCGCCTGGCGCAGGACGAAAAGGCCAATGCCGATCTGCAAGGCGACCTGAACGTGGTCACCAAGAAACTGAAGATTACCCAGGGTCAGCTGAAAAATGCTCGCGAGGAAGCCGCCAAGCTGAACGACGCGACCACCCAGAAGCTGACGGCTCTGGACACCTCGGTTCACACGGAACTTGCCACCAAAGCGACGACGGATGACGTGAAGACCGTCGACACCAAGGTTGGCGGCGTGCAAACCGATCTCAACAGCACCAAGGAAGACCTGAAGATGGCGCGCAGCGAGATGGGCACCCTGATCGCGCGCAACCATGATGAAATCGACCAGCTCCGCCGCCTCGGCGAGCGCGAGTACGTCGAATTCAGCATCGACGGCAAGAACAAGCCGACCAAGGTTGGCAATGTCACCGTGGAGCTGAAGGGCGTCAACGAAAAGAACAACCGCTTCAGCGTGGTCATGACCGTGGAAGACAAGCGCTTTGAAAAGAAGAACCGTGCAATGAACGAGCCGGTCTTCTTCTACACCTCAGGCGCGCGTTTCCCCGAAGAAATGGTGATCAACAAGGTCGGCAAGAACACCGTCAGCGGCTATGTGAGCATCCCGAAGGCGAACGCCCAGCCGGCGGCCGCCTCGACTTCCGGCAACTAAGCGCAACGAAACGAACCCGGTGGAACATGGCCGGGAACATCCGAAGGCGGGCAGATACGCTGCCCGCCTTCTCTTTTGCTGCCTAAGGTTCTCTCGAATCTCCGCTAGAATGGATGCCTGCATTCCGGAGAGCCGCTGCTTGCGCCAGACATCCGCCGTCGTATTCTGTGCCGTCGACGCCTTCCTCCCACTGCGTGGGAAAATCCAAGCAGGATTCGACGAATTCAGTGTGGCGCTCGACCATGCCGGCATTCCCGCCGTGTGGGTGACTTGCCGCTCGCGCCTTCAAATGGACGAACCCATCCGCAAACTGGGTCACCATCACCCCTTTATCGCGGAAGACGGCAGCGGCGTGTATCTCCCGGAGGATTATTTTCACCTGCGCCCCGCGAAGACCGTGCGTCTTGGCCGCTTTACGTGCATACCGATCGCAGAAGGCCAACCAGCGGCTTCCGAAGCTTTGGAATCCCTCTCCGAAGAAACGGGTGTCGCTGTGGTTGCGCTGCGCGCGCTTTCCCCCCGCGAGCTGGCACAGAACTTGGGATTGCCAGCGCGTGAAGCGGAATTGGCCCGACAACGTGATTTCGATGAGCTTTTCTTCTTCGCCGGGGCCTCCGAGCCGGACATCGCCCGCTTTCGGGCGGAAGCCAGCCGCCGCCAGTTTGCCCTGCGCCAGAATGGCGTGCTTTGGTCCCTCGCCGTGGGAGCCGATCTCCGCCAGTGCATTCGTGAGCTTTCCAAGCTCTACGATCGCGCCCTGCGTTATCATCCAACCATTGTGGGCATCGCCTCACGAGAAGAATCCGGCGACCTCTTCCCCGCCTGTGATCGTGGTCTGCTACTCGCCACGCGGCCTGGGGTGGATACTCCATCCGGTCCGGCACGCCCTACGAGGACCAAGGAGCTTCCCCTCTCCGCGCCAGACCTGTGGGAGCGCGTCTTTGCCGAGGTCAGCTCCAAGTCCTGAACCACCGGAAAGAAAGTGTCTCTAAAAGCCGACTGGTTGCACACGGCGGCGCGGTTCTTTGGGGACGCTCCCGGCAGAATGCCAACCAAGTGCCTTGTTTTCTGATTGTTACGCAACCTGTACTATAGGCCAGTCCTGGCCCCCGAATTGCCCTTTCTCTAGTCGCAGATATGCAATAACGCCTTCGAAAAGGCTCGGTCAGTGCTCAGGATGATCGGGAAGATACGCGGCCGAGTACTAGGAGACCCCGAACTATGTCTTCGCCCCTGTTCAAGCTTCACAATCCGGCGTCGGAATCACAGAAGAACCTGGTCCTGGTGATTTGCGTTTTGGCCATGAGCATTATGTGCATCGGGCTGATCTGGCAAGCGCAGGTAATCGCCAACCAGCGCGAAGACATCAAGTGGTTGCAGGAGCTGAAGTTCGGCGGGTGATGACGCGACTGGCCGGCACCCGGCCACGGCCTGACCAGCGACCGCGCCGCCTTGCGATTTTTCCCGCGCGACTTTTCGCACTACTTGTGATTCAATATCCAGCGCGGGGAGTTTACGTTTTGGGAGATTGACCGTGAAACACATCTTGAGGGTCGTTCTGTCGGTGGTCGCGCTGGCGTTCCTCGCCGGCGCCACGCAGTCCGCTTATGCAGCCACGCATTCGGGTCACCATCACAAATCCCATCGTCACGGCCACCGGGGCCACGCAGGATCGCACCATCGCGCCGGTCATCACAACGCGTCGCGAACGCAATAGCCATTCCGCGATTACGCAACATTCCGTCATTAAGCAAAAGGGGGAGCCGCTAGGCTCCCCTTTTGCCAATTTGCTGTGTCGTCTCGGAAGCGACGCCGACTACGCGTGTGTTTTCGGGCGACGCGCACCGCGAGAGCGGTGTGTTCAGCTTTCGATCAGCTCTAAGCCCGGTGGAGTCATACTCCCCTCCGGAGCTCGTTGAGCTCACGCCTCACGTTTACTCCTCGGAGCAGCCGAATGCAAGCGAAGAATGCGAGAACACGTTCGCGTAGATGCGCTTCAATTTGAATAGAGTTACTTGATGAAGAGAGTTTCGCGAAGCTGATCGCGGCCGACGAAAGATTTCATGGTCCGGTAACGACCGAAGAGGTCCTGAATCTCGCGGTTTTGATAAACGCGCTGTGCGGGGCAAAGCACCGGGGTAGAAATCACTTGCAGGGTGTTCGAATCCGCCACGCGATACCTCTGGAAGCCTTCCGGTTTCTTGCTGTGGAACATGGCGAAGATCACGCCGCCGGGCCGCAGCAGCTCGGTGACGCAAGTCACGGTACGCGTAGCCATGGACGGCTCGAAATAATCGAGCAAGTCCCACAAAAGAACGGCATCAAACGAAGCCACCGGGTAGCGCAGATTCGATTCGAGGAACCTGGCGGCGCGTCCACTTGGCGTCATGTCTACCGAAGGATCGGGGGTGCGGCCCGCGTCGCGCAAGCTGGCCTCTTCTTTGTCCAAGAAGTCTTTCCAGGCGCGCAGAATATCTTCGGAGGTGACGCGGAAGCCCCGCTCGATGAAGAAACTGAGCGTCGTTTGCCAGACCGACCCCAAATCGAGAAGAGTGCCGCGCCCGAGCCCGTCCAAATTCCACAACAATTCCTTCAAGCCGTTGGAAACCCGGGAGATTCCGCTGTTGTCTAGAGGCCTGGTTTTACCTACCGAGGTCACGGGCGGTGCGGTCGGAGTGCGCGACCTGCCGTTTGATCCAGACGGCGCGATAGGGTGTGACACTTCGCGGCCCGTTCCCGCCCCGATGCCGAATTTGTTCAGGAAACTCATGGACCTAGATCACAGCGGTTCCGGAGCCCACCGAGACACTGTTGGCCGACTTGCTGGTGGATACTGCTGAGCCGCGGTCCTCGCCACCCTTGTCAAGAGGCTTGCCGGTTTCGACCTTCCCGCGCAGCACGGCGCCGTCCTCAATCGCCAAGCGCTGGGTCTGCACTTCTCCCGTGACGTGACCCGTGCTCCACAGTTGAACTCGCTCGCGGCCGGCAATTTTTCCTTCGACGCGGCCACGCACGATCACTTCGCGCGCGGTTACATCGGCCTTCACGTTGCCGTTGGGACCCACGGTCAAGCTGCCATTGGTCAACTGCAGCTTGCCCTCGACCGGGCCGTCAACGAACAGGTCTTCGCTCCCGGTAATCTCACCCTTGATGTGGATTCCTTGGCTAATGCACGCGACGGCCCGCCCGGAAGGCGCGGGCGAAGCGGAAGCGTCTCGGGAATGTGCGGGAGTAGACGGGCTGCCTGCAGGCCCTGTGGAAATCTCCGGAACTCCTTGAGGCCTCGAATCTTCTTTCTTCCACATGTGGGACACCTCGACGAAAGATTTAGCAGCTTCGAAGTCGCTTTTTCGTCGGCTGATTGGGCGTCGCGACTCAGAAAAACGAAGATAGTACAGGACTTAGTGGGTGTAAAGTGAAATGGCCGGTAGCAAATCTGGGGTGTTACGTGACTCGCTACACTACGGGTTGTGGCTTTAGTCCGTTCAGTCCTACAACTGCTGGTGTTTTCCACTTCCCTTTCCGTTCGCCTCGCAACTCCCAGATGGCCACCACCATGCCCGCCATTTCGTGTGTTAACTTTTTAATAGATATACGTTTTTGCCACCAGTCCTCGGGATCGAAATCCCCGTCCCGGGCGCCGCTCACGCGCACTTGGATCTCCGCAGGAAACACGTGAGTGAAGATGTAGCGTGACCTGCGGGCATGATAATTCGACGTCACGACGATTACACTTCGCCATTTGCGCTGCACCGCCTGCGGCGCCAGCGCTTCCGCTTCTTCCTTGGTGTTGTCGGCATCATGCACGACGCGCAGAATCTTGTCTTTGGGCACTCCGCGCTCGATCAAGTCGTGCTCCATCAGCTCGGCAATGCCCGCATAGGGCCGCAACCTTCGCCCGCTTGCGACCACGAGCGGCGCCATCCCATGACGGTACAGATCCGCCGCGTGCGTCGCCCGGTCCGCATAAAAGTTATCGTCGCTCAGCACGATAATGGCGTCGGCGCGTTCGAGCGGATCTTCAATCATCCACCCTTCCCCGGCGAATCGCAGCAGCGGACGCCGCGCCAGGTAGACCACCAGGCAGAACACCAGGACGAAAAGCAGAGTAAGCAGCGAGGCAATAGTTCCACCGCGCTGTCGACGCCATCCGGGCCGCAGAGCACGCGGCTTCATGAATTGGGATCCAACGCGCGCAACTGTTCGGCAGCGTTTTCCGGCAGCAGCGAGTTGAAGTAGACCTCTTTGATGCTGTACGACTTGCTCCGCTTCTCGAGAATCGGGAGTATTTCGATGTGCCAGTGAAAGTCGTCCGCCAGGGTCTTCCAATGGCCGGCCAACTCGCCCTTTTTGTTTCGCGTATTCGGCGCGGTGTGCACCACGAGATGGAAAGCCGGCGCAACTTTCTCCAGCCGGCGCAGGACGCGCCCCAGCAGCGCGGCCAACTGTCTCCGGTTCGAGCCGGGTCTGGGTTGCTCGAACAGGTGATTGTGCCTGCGGTGCAAGAGCCATGTTTCGTAGGGCACCCGGGAAGAATATGGGCAGAGCGCGTAGTAATCGCCCTGGACGTCCACGATGCGCTTGCCTTGCTTTTCATCTTGACGCACAACGTCGCAGAAGATGCAGCGCTCTCGCTCGTGATACCACTCACTGGCCGAGGTCAGCTCGTACTTGATGCGCCTGGGTACGAATATCGTAGCGGTGACTTGCGAATGGGCGTGCGACCACTCGTCGCCTGCCAGAGCACCTTGGTTCTTAAAGACCGTCACATACTTGAAGCGCGCATCCTTTTTTAAATCCGCGATGCGGGCCGCCCACACCCAGAGTACCCGCTCAATTTCTTCGTCATTGAACTGCGACATCCTTTTGTCGTGCTGGGGCGTCTCCACGACCACTTCATGTGCGCCGAGGGCACCCATTTTGTCGTACATGCCTTCCGCCAGCCGCCCCGGCTCGCCTTCGATCCGGTACAGCGGATCGGGGTGCGGCAACACGCGCACTTGCCAGGGACCTTCGGCCGGCCAGGTGAGAATGGCAGACCGTTTTTCCACCACGCCGCTATCGAAGGGGCACACCTCGGACAATTCGTCCAGATGCTCCCTTTGCCCCAGGACTACCCAACTCTGCGTGATGGGATCTCGTCGAATTTCCATGCGGAATTCTTCAGCGGATACGATGCAGCGATGCGGAAATGTTCTGGAAATCGATCGGCAAGCGCGTCACCAAGGTCTCGACCATGCGCAGTAGTTTGTTTGCCCCCACCGCAATTGTCAAGCAACGCGGGCGGACGGGCCTACAGCTCTCCCAATTCTTACTTCGTTTCTGTGCATGCTATCCTCTCTCGAACGATGGACGCCGACCTCGATTTCATGCAGCAGGCGCTCGAAGAAGCCCGCGCCGCCGCGCTCGCCGGAGAGGTTCCCGTGGGGGCCGTCCTGGTTCGCGACGCCAAGATCATCGCGCGCTCCGGGAATCGCACCATCCGTGACACCGATCCGACCGCTCACGCCGAAATGGTGGTTCTGCGGGAAGGCGCCCGAATTCTGGGCAACTACCGGCTGGCCGCCACAACGCTCTACGTCACCATCGAGCCGTGCAGCATGTGCGCAGGAGCGATGATTCAAGCGCGCATCCCGCGCCTGGTGTACGGTTGCGACGATCCGAAGGGCGGCGCCGTGCGCTCCTGTTTCCAAATTCTCTCCGATGCGCGGCTCAACCACCAGGTCGAGGTTACGCCTGGCGTTTTGGCCGCGGAGTGCGCGAGCCTCATCCAATCGTTCTTCGCCGCGCGCCGCTAGCAGGCATGCGCGTTGCTGAAGCTCTGAGGGGTCTGCTACGATAGCAAAATGACCGCGGAGAGGTGACTGAGCGGTTGAAAGTACTCGCCTCGAAAGCGAGCGTACGGGGAACCGTACCGTGGGTTCGAATCCCACCCTCTCCGCCAAAATTTCGCGTTTGTTTTCATTGACTTGCCTCTCCTCTATTGAATCTGTACCTATTTTGTACCCGCGATTATCAGCGGATCGCTCGCCCAAGCGCGCTTCAGGTCTGCCTCGAGCTGCTCCTGGCGCGAGCGCACCCAATGCGACTTCTCAGGACTCGGCCCGAGCGCTGTGACACTCACCGTTTCTCGGGTGCTTCTGACTCCTCGGGGAGGGCTCCGTATTCCGAGTAGTACCGCTCTAGTGGAAAACGCAACTTTCTTTGATGCTTCGCCCGGAGGTTTGGGTCTGCGACGAGCTTCTCGATTAGGCTATGCAAGGCAGAGAAATTGGTACGCGCTCCAGGTGGAAACAAAACAATGCCGCTGGAGTCTCGCTCATCGTTCCAGAAAAAGACCCGTGCAACACGCTTCCGATTCACCATGTCGTGCCACACGCGGAAGTTCCAC